>OGYM01000002.1_pt1 | contig 169088 bp, 171 predicted proteins | sample 1576491 | NCBI WGS metagenome assembly OGYM01 (sample SAMEA3541515, study PRJEB24748) | human gut metagenome | biome: human gut; feature: human-associated habitat; material: faeces | place: China | collected 2012 | reverse complement strand
CTTGAGAAAAAGTAGAAAAAATGTCTCCTTACAAAGTTCCAATAAAAACTAGAAAAGTTGGTCAGTTTACTTTAGATGGTAAATTGGTAAAAACATATAATACTGTTAGAGAGTGTAGAAAGGAATTTGGAAATGTAAGTAGAGTTTTAAAAGGATTGGTTAATAAATGTAAAGGATATACTTTTAAATATATAGATTAAGTTAGTGATATAGTCTAATCTTATACGAAAGTGTAAGTCCACATGGGGTGGAAAAAGCGGACTTGAGTCTGGTGAAGTTTCGAGTCCAGTTGCTGGAGCCAAGATTGTTAACTGGGGCTATCATGGAGTAGGCGTGATGAATCCCTATCGTTCTGCAATCCTTGAAGAAGTTTAATATTTGATATTACAAGTAATATAAAAGATATATTAATTTTAGAGTACTCCCTAATTTAGGGAGTACTTCTAAAACTTTTTAGATAAAAAATTTATTTCAAAGACAAAAAAAAAATAATGAATAAAATAACTCTTAAGAATGTATATGGGAGGGAGAAGAAGTATTATCTTCAACCTATGAAACAAAAGAACGGAACGAACTTTCCTTTTGTAAAGAAAGTTAGATATAATGAACATGGAGATAGCGAAATGATTTTAAGTCCTGATGAACTTAATGATCCTGAAAGAGATTATTTCATTCCAGAGGATGAACTTATTGAGATATATAGTGGGCGTACTTTTAACCTAGATGACCCATATGAACGTAACCTTTGGAAATGTATTGAAACAAATCCTGTAATTGCACCAGAAAGAACAGCTAAAGATAAGTATGGCAATTATCTTATTGATGGTACACAGGAAAGATACGGTCGAGCAGATTTTTATGTTGAACGAGAGGGAGAAGTTTCAAAGAGAAGAGTCTCACGTATTCAGCTTGTTACAAAAGCATTTGTATTTATTGAGAATGATTCTCCTGCGGGGCGCATTACTAAGTGTAAACTTTTAGGTAAAGCTATGAGAAATGCACCTGATACTGATGTACAAGATTATTTATATAGCCGTGCACAAAAGAATCCTCAAGAAATCATTGACCTATATACTGGGTCGGATCAGGCACTGAAACTTCTAATCATTGATGCAAAAGATAAAAATATTATTACCAATCAGAGTGGAATTTGGATGTTTAGTGAAACTATGTTAGGAGCAACAGATGAAGCTATTATCATGTACTTAAAAAATCCAGAGAATCAGAATATTTATGATTCAATTAAGAATCTTACTTTCCCTGATATGGTAGTAAAAAGGACCGCAAAAGAAAAAACAAAATAGAATATTATATAATTTTATTAAACAAGTAGAATGACACTTAGGAACGTTTACGAATTCGCTTTAGTAGAATGCAACAAGTTAAAAGCTCCTTCTATTTTATTAGAAGATTTTATATACTTGTTTAATAAAGCTATTCAACAATATGTAAATAGTGTATACAATAGAGCTGAATATAATCAACAAAGTTCAGATGATATTGGGTTTTTACAAACTACTGCTACTATAACAGTTGGAGAAGTTACTCCAAAGCAAGAATTTAATGATACAATTTGAGAGTTAGAATTACCAAAAGATTACGTACACTTACTTAATTGTATGGCAGAGTTTGTTGGTAGTGATTCAAAATCTAGATGTGGGAATGGTATTTTAAAAACTATTACCTCCCCATGTCAAAGATTAACAGCAGATATGTACCCTGGTATTATTAATAATTATTATATGAGACCTTCTCATAAAAAACCTTATTATTATATTATTAATCATAATACTGAGAGTCAAACTCCAACAAATCCAAACATGGATGCAGAATTTGGATACAATCCAGAATTTATTGGAGAAAATGAGTATCGTTTCTATGCATTAAAGCCTAATGAAAGTAGAGTTGTAAACCAGTCTATTGTAAAAATTGAGATACATAGTGGAGATTCTCAATGAACATTAAATAAGTTATATGTTACTTATTTAAAATCTCCAAAGTATTACTCAATGACACAAGACCAGATATTAGCTATAATCGATGATACACCAATTTTGGAATTTCCTGATTATGTGTGTTACGAAATAATCAACATTTATGTTAGGTTATTTTTAGAAAATGCAAGTGATCCAAGATTACAAACAAATATTCCTATTAATCAGACTATAGCTGTACCTGGAAGTAAATAATTATTAATTTAAAATTTAGAAAAATATGTGGAATTTTCAAAAAGAAGTAGTACTTAACAGTCTTGATAATGTTGAGGTTGTAGAAGGTACAGATAAAGGTCTTGGTAAACCTGCAATTGATAAGAAAGTACGCTTCCATGATGGAGGCGAGTATTTTGCTAAGTATATTGTAGATCACAAGATTTATGAAACTGATCCTATTACAGGAACTAACTTTAAGTTAGTTTTACATGCTCCCTCTGCTATTCTAGGACAACATGTACAGATTTTAATTGAGCTTGGGCTTGATAATGACTACCGTGGAGATTATGGCTCAGCTCTTTGGTATTTTCGTAAGCCGATTTTAGTAGATGTTGTTCTTCCAGAACAGAATGAAGTAGCTGCTAAAGTTATTTACGATGCTATTACAGCTACTATTCCTGAAGAATATAAATTTGTTAATACATCTTATTCAGGTGGTAATGTAACTATTGATGGATCTGATTCTTATCAAAAAGTACGGAAGGTTGTTATTAGTCGTTATGATTGTGATGAACGTTGTGCTGGAAGTTCAGAAGAGCCTGTAGAAATTGTTAATGTGTCCGCAGGTGCTCTTAAGAAAGGTAATGATTATGTTACATATACTCCAAACAATGTTGAATTTGGTACCTATGAATACCTTCTTCATAATCTACGCCTTCCAACTTATGCAAATCTTCGTTTTACTTCACCTTCTGCTCCAGAAATGCCTGTTCCAGGTGTTAAGTATACTCAGTTTAGCTTTGCCTATTGTGTTCCTCGTGGAATTCATTTTGGAGGTTTATCAGTTGCTGGTCAGACAAATCATTCGACAACATTACATACTTTCTTTGTAGCTTCTTCCTTGGTAGAAGAATTTAAGAAAAAGTTCAAAGAGATTGGTTTTGTAGATGATGACTTTGAAACTATTGGTAGAAATGACGGTCAGCACGAAATTACTATTCTTCCTGATGCTTATGCTTCATCACAAGATTTAGCAAATGCAGCTGCAATTAAGGCAAATAGTGATGCTGATACAAAATTAGCTGAAAAAGTTCAGGCTAATACAGAAAAGAATACTGAACAGGATTCTTCTATTGCTGCTAAAGCCAATGCTACTGATGTATATACAAAATCAGAAGTATATACAAAAAGCGAAGTAGATGCTGAGTTAGATAAAAAACAAAATATAGCATAGTATGGCAAAGTTTGTTGTTTCAGCTACTATAGATGATCCTAGCCTTAAAGCAGATGCTACTTTTGAGTACAGGATTACAGATAATAGAAACTATATTATTGATAAATATGGAGGAGTTGAAGCAAAACCTGGTTATACACCTCAAATAGGAGATAAGTATACAGTAGAAACTTTATATAGATCTAATGAAGGATATATATATAAGTCATATAAAACTTTTACTGTAAAAATATAATATCAATACAGATAGCGGGGTGGGAGTTAATCCCGTCCCGCTTAATTTTATATATGTGTATTATGACACTACAACAAATATCTAGTGCAGTTTATAACTCTGTTGTTGGAGGATTAACAGGCATAACTTCAAATCCTAAGATTTCTATAGAACAATTAGAAGATGAAGTTGTTGCAGAGCGCAATCAAGTTATGAGAGAGTATTTATTAAAAGGAGTTTTAACATTAGATGAATTATTTCTTGCAATTAATTGTGTAGAAGTTAATTGTGATTATATGTCTAAGTGCTGTGAGCTTCAAATTGGAGAAAAAGCTTTACATTTTGAAATACCACCTATTATCTATATTAAAGGAGTTGATACAATTAGGTTTATAGGTAGTATTGATAGAAATATAAAGTATAATGTTTATACAGATGAGTCTTATAGATTTCATAAGCATCGTAGGAGAGGAGCTCAAAGTCCCTATGTGTATGTAGACACTGCAATTAATTCCAATGGTAATATGGATGGATATATATTTAATGTTCCTTTTGTTAAATATATTTCTATTATAGCTTTATTTCAAGATCCTAGAAAGTTATTAGAGTGAGATTGCTGCTCTGAAGATCCTAATACGTACCTAGATTGTGGAATCTTAAGTAATGAAATTATACGTAGAATGACTGAGAAATATGTAAGATGGTTCCGTCAACTTGCAAGTCCCGTTACACCTAATGATCAACAACCACGATAACTATGAACAGAAATAATTTTAAATCAGTATATTCTCAAGCATATATTTTATATGGCACATCAATAGATACTACAAATTTTGAGGATATTTGCTTAAATGGATGAGAATTAATTGGAAATAGGCAAACTAGTTTATATAAATATACTACTCATACACAAGATAGAAAAATTAAGTTACCATGTAATGTAGAATTTATTGAAGCTGTATTTGGAAGACGTATGGATGCTCAAACTACTAACGATTACAGTGTATACCCTAATGTTTACAATCAATGGGTTGAGGAGTATATTGAATCTTGAAAACGAGATAAAAGTGTTTTTTATAATAGTGGAGTATTACTTAAGTATCGACAAGAAGGGGATTATTTAGTATTTGATCAAGACTATGCAAATGTTACAATCCTCTACCATGGTATTATTGTTGATGAGGATGGACTACCGTATCTTACAGACAAAGAAGTACAAGCATTAGCTGCGTATTGTGCTTATATAGATATATATAAGAAAAGTTTAATTCAGAAGGATGGAAATTTATTTCAATTAGCAGCGGCTGTTAAGAATGATTGGTTACGTTTATGTAATTCTGCAAGAATTCCTGCACATTTATCTCAAAATGATATAAATAATGTATTAGATGTAAAAACTAGATGAGATCGTAAAATGTATGGGAAAAAATTCTCTCCTATATTATAAAGCAAACAAAAGTATGAATTATGGAATGTTTAAGCATGCATTTTCTGTAGAAGAAATTTATACAGGATTAAATAAAAAATTATTAAAGGGCAGATGAGTAAAAAATAGATATAAAAATCCAAAGCAACTTGCTGCAAAGATTTTTAAAGATTGTTTTTATGAGATATTATTGGATATTATTGAGAATAATGTTACCTTTGTATTGCCTCTTAAGTATGGTAATTATGCTGAAATTTATATGAAGCAATTTTCTGATGAAGAGTTTAAGAAACTCTATAAATATGGAAAGTTTAAAAATATAGACTATGTACTTTCTCAGTTTACAGGTAATGAATTAGTGTATAAGTATAGTACTAGAACAGTTGATACTAAAGAAAAACCTATATATGTAAACAAGGAACTCAAAAAACTAATTGAGAAACACACAAACGAGGCTAAACAATATTATTAGTATGATTAAAGAACTTGATGATTACTTAGATATATTAGAAAATAAATATCCACATATTTCTAGATATGAGCTTAAAAGAGTTTTAGAACATGGATTTCATACTTTTTACACATTAAATAAAAAAGGAGCTGACCTTCAAATACATAATAAAGATTACACTGCTTATTGTGGTAAGATGTTTATAGATAATCATAAACGAGCACTATATAATAATATTAAAACTAGAATAAAACTACGATTAAAGTATAAGTATATTCAAGAAGAATATAATGGGATATACTATTTTGGTCTTAGTGAAGCAGAATGGGAGTTTTATCAATCTCAGATAACCTCAAAAAGGCGTAATAAAATCAAATTTACTAATCTGAAATTGTATAAAATAAAAGAAGAATGTTTCCTAGATAAATCAAAGAAACACTTTTTTATACTATATTATCCTATTGATGTAGGATGGTTATTTACAGAAGAAACAATAACAACAAGAAACTTTAAACATTTTGCAGATAGAGATGTTAAAGGTAAGATTGTTACAATATAAACAATTATGGATACAAAACAAGCACAAATTAATGTTTTCACAGAAGGACTTAATACAGATTTACATCCATTAACTACCCCCAATAATATTTTGACTGACTGTATCAATGGCACAGTTATTACTTATAATGGAAATGAATTTATATTACAAAACGATATGGGTAATTATAAGCTTGAAAAAGCTAAATTACCTTCAGATTATATACCAGTAGGGGTTAAGGAATATGGGGGGATTATTTATATTGTTTCCTATAATCCTATTGATAAATTATGTCAGATTGGTTCATATCCTTCCCCTCAAACATTGTTTGATAATAGTGATGACAAAAAAAACGAGCAAGATTACTTAGGGATTGAAATGAAACCTTTAGATGTTAGTGATCTTAATGCCCTATTTAATGATGAAATACCAGATAGTATACCAAAATATACAAAGTTATCGGAGTTACAAACTCTTGTTATATTAATGAATCCCGAAAAGATGCAAGATTTGTATCTTAATCCTGGAGATAAATACTGATTAGAAAAAAATGGAGACGAGAGTAGTACTTGAAAATTTCAATTTAGAAAGTACTATTCGTTAAATGAGGATAAAAAACTATATGATATAACTAATAGTGTTGAAGAAAAGAATATTCCTTATACAGATTCTTCAAGTATGTCAAATGTAACATGGTCTTGTCCAGGATGAATATGTGCAAAACCTGAGTTATATAACATAGACTATTTTAATTTATATATAACAGATCTAGACTATCCTCGTTTAATCATAAATGATCAAAAGAAGAAAAAATCTAGTGGTTGTGTATCTTTCTCTATTCAAACACAGACTCAAATATATAATAAAGATGTAGCAGATAGAATTAGTACTGTTTATAGTAATATAGTTGGATATAAGCTTATATATGAAGACTCAACTATTAATGATAATTATTGAAACCTTATAGATGTTCATAATCTAAAAAAAACTGAGTATGATAATTTAACTATTATAGGGTTAGATGGAAAATCTGGGGAGTGTATTCCATTATTAGAAGAATGTAATGAGAATTATCAAGAAGTAAATTCATCTAATAAAGAAGTTGAATATTCTAAATTAAAACAAATTGTAATCAAAGCTATTCCATATATACAAGATATAAAAAATAGTGAAAATCTTGGTTATATTTTTGACCAGTATACAGTTGAGTATGTTATTGATATTGATGATCTGCTAGAATCGACTGATATACAAATATTTGATACTTATAAGTATTTAATTAATGATTCTCAAGTAAATATTAATATGAGTATTTTTACTCCTGTTAATAATTTATCTTCACTTGATAGTATTAAATTAAAAATATACTCAGTAGAGGCAAATGATACTAAGAACGGATTCAAAAAAGGAACTTGTGTATTAGATTACGATAAAGATTTAAATTTATGAGGACAAAATCTTATATCTCTGGAATTTGATGATAACTTTAAAAAGGAAAATATTTATATATTATCAATAGAATCCTCAGATATACTTATAAGAGAACAGATTCTCATTACTTCTGAATTAATGAATAGTTTTTATAATAGGTATAATCAATACCAACTTATTTCAGGAGATGAGTGAATTGAAGGATTAATAGAGCATTTACAAGTTGGAAGTTCAACATTCTCCTCCACTACGGAAGAGTATGAAGAAGACAGAGGATATTTCTTTGAAAATTCAATAAAAAGTATATTTGATGATTTTTGTTTACAGCCTGATGAAGATACATTATTTGAAAATAAAAATATTAATGATATACAAACAACGGAAAATAATCCAGCTAAAAAATATAGTGGTTATTTAAAAAGAAAAACAATTAAAGGTAAACTAAATAAAGGAACTATAGAATGTGATCTAGATACTGGAGATAGTATATGGTCTGATATATCTTATAATACTAAGATAACAAATAATAAACTTGTATACAATACTACCCAAGGAGATAATAACTCAGAGCTAATAGTTTTTGATAATTCATGATCTGAAGACAATATTAGTATAAAGAATTTAGTAGCTGATGGAGTTCTAATAGACTGAGAAGGTAAAATTCCTGTCGTAACTGCTAATCGTCAGTATTTACTTGAAAGTATACCCTGATATTTCTATTCTTTTAATAACATAGGTAATGAAGATAATGCCGTAAGGTGGATACCCAAAGAACCTACAAATAAAGAAAGTAATTTAGATGGGTGAAAAAAGCTTAAAGAATATTCTACTATTGGGAAATATAGTGAAAATACAGCAAAGTTAGGTATAGCTTTTTCTAAGTATAATGAGACTCTTAGATGCTCCTTGGCCATTATTAACTTTTCAACTAAAGGTGGTTTATATGATGGAGCATGATCTGAAGGATCAGCATCATTATTTGAATATGATGCCAACAAAGAAAATAAAGTAACTCCAACTTTTAGATTTACAAAAAATGATGCAACTAGTAACAGTGTGGAATGGGTATGAGAGTCAAGTAGTAGTGGACCAGGAAAAGAAGATTGGCGTACATTACTTCCTATTATGACTAAAAAACTTCAAGGAGCACATTTACCTTTATTTGTTCCTATACTATTTAGGCTTCATGGAAATTATGATGGTCCTGCTGGTGTGGGTTTTGGCTGAAGATTTCCAGATTGTACTGTAGTAGAAGATACAAATTGAATCAGCTGTGGAATAGGAGTTCTCTATTACTCAGAGAATATAAAAAGTTTTGGAGTAGCTTTATTACAGCTAGTAACTCCAGATAGTGGTAGTGTCGGAAAGGGGAAGTATATAAACGGCGGAGACGTAGATAACTCCAGTTCAACATATACTACTTTAAACACCATTGGAAAAACATGATTTAATAATAATTATATTGCATCAATATTATTAGCAGTTAGTCTACATATATATTCTCTAAAGAATCTAAAGACTAAAAATGTATATTTGTTAACAGAATCTATATCTAATTTATCTACTTCTATAAATGATGTTTTTCTAGAATTTAATAGAGAAGATAGAGTTGTTGATATTCAATATAATAGAGTCTCTTTATTAGATGCTAAAATTGATATTGATTTTGAAGAATCAGGAAAGTACTCTAATGTAAACTTAAAAAATTTAGGAAGAATAACAGACCAAAAAATTGTTAAATCTAATAGTGTAAAAGTTGAAGATATAGAATGATATACTTTAGATAGTATAAACAATATAAACTTTAATTATCAAAGTTTATTTAATTTTATTGACGAGTCAAGAAATAAAATATTAGAATATAGTAATGTCGACCCAAGTTCATTATTATGTGATTTACCAACCACACAAGATAATCCATTGTATAATTTTGCTCACGCATTAACTGCAATGTTAAAAGTACATAATGCGTCTAGTAACAATAATAATATTTATAATGATATAATTTGCAATAAAGATTTTACTACAGATGATATAGGTGGTGATGTCGCTCCTGCAATGAGAGATGGAACTATTGGTAACTCTATACTTCCAACTATATCTATAATAAATGAATCGGATAGAATAACTATTTTAGAACCACCTGAAACAATGGGCAGTAATATTGATTCTTTAATGCAAGTTACTCAGGAATTTAAAGAGACTTACAAGAGTATAACAACAGACATAACATAATGAAATTAAATCTTACGGCAAAAAAATTTTATAGTGAGGGAGATATTACTCATGAATATAACCCACTTCATAACAAACTAACAGAAGATGGTAGTCTTCAAGATTTTGTTACTGATGAAATTTCATTAGATCTAAATAATCCAGTAAGTATTGAATGCCAACCATCATATGATGGAACTGTTAATCTAATAATTAATGATGATAAAAACCCTCCTAGAATAGTAAATACTACTTATACAACAATAGAGGATAATCGCTATAGGAGAATAGTTAGAAATCAAACAGAGCAGACAAATATCTATAGAGAAGGTAAGATAGACACTCAAACTAGATTATTTAGAAATATAAATAAGATTCCAAAAATAGATCTTGTAAATGTATCTTATTCTGGACAATTAAAAGGAGGTAATTATACTTTTTATATTAAATTAGCAGATAATGATTACAATAAGACAGATATTGTAGCTGAATCTGGTATGATTTCAATATTTAAAGGATCATTACATGAAATTAACACTATATCAGGAACATTAGAGGATGAGAGAACAGATAAGTCTATAACTTTGATGTTAACTAACATTGATGTTTCTTTTAATAAGATATTCATTTACTGCAAAAGAGAATATTCTGATTTAAATGGATTAATTAAAGATGAGACATACTTTATTACTAAGCCATGTGAAATTAAAGGCACAAGTCAGACTATAACTATTAATGGGTTCGAGGAGATTACATCTATAAATGAAGAAGAATTAAACATTAAATATAACATATGTACTGGGGTTAAAACACAAGCTCAGGTTCAAAACATGTTATTTCTAGGAAATATACAGCAAACTATATTGGATAATGCAACTCTTCAGAATTTATCATATTATATAAGAGTAAAATTAGTTCAAAGAGAAGATAGTATAGGTTATATTAATCCTGGGTCTTATACTAAGATTTCTGAAGATGAAATTACAAAAACAGAGTATTATCATCCTTTAAATATATATTATTATTTAGGATATTGACCATCGGAATTATATAGACTTGGAATAGTGTATATTTTTAATGATGACTCATTAAGTCCAGTTTATAACTTGAGAGGGTGTGAATTTAGTGATTTGGACACAGTAAATTATATAGGTGTATATAATAAGGATGAACATATTTCACAAGATGAATTTTTTATTCCTAATACGGATGGTACAAACCTATCTAATACTAAAGGAGTATTTAAACTCCCAGATAAGAGTATCTATAGTAAAGGCGGAACAAAAGGAGTACATCCTTTAGGATTTGAATTTACATTCGATTCAGGATTAATTAATGAATTAAGAAACAATAAAAAACTTAATATAAAAGGATTCTTCTTTGTACGTCAGAAAAGAATTCCAAACATTTTATGTCAAGGATTCTCAATAGGAGTAGACAGAACATCTTATATACCATTAATATACGGAGTACAGGATGAAGAGGGATATACTACAGAATCCTTTATAGATTCTAGCTTAGGTTTAAGTACTGATTATAGTAGTAGATTAATTAGTACAGCTAATATACAAAGTAGTGGATTATTAAGTGTTGACACTATGGTAAACTATCAATTACAATCTATGTTTGATAATTCTGAGTTTATTGTAGAAAAAGCATATGAAACCATGAATAGTGAAGATAAGTTATCAACGTCATTATCTAATAAACGTCATTACTATATAAATACTATTAAAGAATCCGCAGATAAAAAGTATGCAACTAAGGCCAAATGTGTATATATAGATACTGATATACCATTAAAATATTATGATAGCTATGGATTTTCAACCAGAGTAGGATCATCAGAGGACTGTAAAGATGTTAGGTTTTTAGGTTCAAAAAATTATGAACAAAATAATAATAAAATAGTAAGAGGAATCTATTGTCCTTTTATTGGAACTAATAAAGTTTTAGATCCAAGTTGTATCTATAATATAAAATCTGGAAATTATTCTTCTACATTTATGAGTGAGTATTTTAAGATCAGAGGTAATGATCTCTCTCCATTTATGGCAATTAGTCCCAGATACGAATTGAATGATAGTAAGTTACAGTCTCGTTACGATTTATATAAGAGGACACAAGATAAAGTTGAGTTGATTGAAGAGAATGTACTAACTATTGATAAAAATAAATATGTTAATACATCTACGGAGGAATACTATTTAGAAGAAGTAAAATTCACTCCAACTGTATTTAGAGGGGATTGTTTTACAAATACAGTAACAGTTAGAATTATAAGGAATTTTATAGATTCTGAGACTCCAACTAATGACATAATAGTTGATCCTGAAACTTGGAAAAATGGGTATAAAGGATATAATCAAACTACTATCTCTGATTGAAAAGAGATAAACAGAGCAGATGTGAATACTGTACCTCTTGGAATGTGAGTTACTTATAAATGTCTTTCAAATTATAATTTAGGGCTACGATCTGAGGATACATCTTATGTTGATGAAATGGCATTAATGGGAAATCCAAGAGGCTTCTATCCTTTACATGGTATAAATACAGCGCCGTCTAGTAAAATACCTGAAAGTACTCTATTAAACGCAGGATATTCTACAACAGTACCTTCTAAAAAATACTTTACATCCCCTGATGTACCTTATGTAAAGGATGTATTTGATACTAGAATTATGTTTAGTAATGTACAAGTAGAGGATGACTTTAGAAATGCATATAGAATATTTCAAGGGTTAGATTATAAAGATATAGAAAGACAATATGGGGCTATTGTAAAACTAATATCTTATGGAACTAACTTATTCTGTGTCTTTGAACATGGATGCGCCTTAATTCCTATTAATGAAAAAGCACTTATAGCTACTACCACAGGTCAATCTATACACATGTATGGTGCAGGAGTTTTACAAAATCAAGTTACTCCTATTTCTCAAGATTATGGAAGTATTTGACAAGAATCAATTATTAGAACACCAAATGCAATTTATGGGGTTGACACTTACGCTAAAAAAATCTGGAAATACAATGCAGAAGGATTTAGGCTAATATCTGATATGGTAGTTCAGAGATTCTTGAATGATAATATAATATTAAATGAAGAGGATAAGTATCCTATAGTAGCATTAAAGAATGTAAAGACTCACTACAATAACTATAAAGGTGATGTAATGTTTACATTCTATAATGGAAATAAGGTATGAGATTTATGCTATAACGAACGTCTAGAGAAGTGAATCACTAAATATAGTTGAACTCCTTTATCTTCAGCCAATGTTAATAACATTTTCTTAACTTTGGATCGTCAGAGAGCTTCATTATATGGAATTATATATGATAATATTAACACAAATTCAGGAGCTCATATTGAGGAAAGATTAGAAGAAAACGAGGTTGATAAATTAAATAATGAAAAAGAGAGTTTAGAGAAGGGAAATTTACCAGAGAATTCTACTAGAATAGAAGAAATTGATAGAAGGATTGAATATATTGATAAAAACTTTATTTCTGGAAGAACCTGTGGTAATCTATGAGAATATGATAATATCAAGAGAACTATAGTTATTAAAGGCTATGATTTCTTTGAGAAATTTGGAATAAGAATAACATCTATTACATCATCTATTTTAGATACAAATGGAGTTGAACATATAGTTGAGTTCACAGATTCTCCAAAAACAGAATATGATATTAAATGTAAAATTATTAATGGATCTTACAAACCAGATGGTTCAGAATCTGAAATAGAATATTCTCAATACTTAGTTGGAGATATAGATCCAGAAAGACTTCAGAAAAAAATTGGTATAATCCAAAATGGAAGGAACTTGGAATTAACTATAAATGATTTTGAAGAAGTTTCAAAATTATTATATTTAAAAATTGATTTTGAAGTAACTCCAAAAATAGTTTCTACATATATAGATAATTCTGAGAATATTTCAAGTCAAACTAATGAAAATAAAGTATCATCTTCTAGTAATTCATTTAAGGAATCTATAGTATTAATTAGAGACTATAACTATTTAGTTCAGTCTAAGATGGAGGATAAAGTTAAAGAATATGATCTACTACTTAAGAATGGATTCTATATGCATGGTAGAGCGGGTGTATTTGATGAAATAAATTATTTCGATCAAAATCCAAATAATGAGATACATCCAACTAAATGATATGACAAACAAGAACCATTTGAGTTTGAGTTTGTAGTAAATAATCCAGCAGGAATTCATAAGGTATTTGATAATTTAGTCTTAATATCTAATAATGTAGAGCCAAATAGTTTAGGATTTGAATTAGTTGGTGATGTTTATGATTTTAATAAAGCTGGGATTTATCAATCAGAACATGTAGATAAGGAATCTTATTGAAATCCTGATGGATCTTTTGATGAAGATAAATATAACAATGATAAACATTCTAAAGAATTTAGTGGGACTGAATATAGCCAAGAATTTAGTGATAATATATCTATTGATAGAGATCCTGTGTTAAATCAATATTTTATCAAGGTAGATCAACCTGTTCTTAATATTAAGAGAGTAGGAAGGCGTTTAGGAAATATTGAATATAAGGAAGATAGGTGATATAATACTATTACTCCAATTCACTATAAAATTAAACGTAAAGACGGAGTAAAATCTGACTTAAAGTCTACTAGAATTAGAGACAAGTGATTAAAAATTAGAATTAAGTATACTGGTGATAAACTAGTAGTTATAAATGCAATCCAAACATTATTAAGATTAAGTTATGCTTAAATATAATTTGAATAACTGGGTTTCCCTTTCTAATGCTGCTTTTGGTGGCAACGGAAAGGGAACTGGTAAAATAACTATACCAAATGCTATAGGGACTCAAAGTATAGTTAAAAAATCAGATTTAGGTCCTGTTATCAGTGAATCTAAATTAATATCTGCAACTAAATCTCTAAATAAAGTTGCACCAGTAAAAGAGGATAAAGCTTTAAATAAAAAGATACAAACAGAAGTTAATAATAAACTCTCAAAATCAGCTAACAAACCGTCTTTTGGGCAGAAATTATCTATGCTTGATGCAGAACATGGAGAAACATTTAATGCAATAGGATCTGCAATTAGTGGGATTAATGCATCATTAATAGGAGATGAAAAAACTGGTAAGGGGGCTGAGACAGCTCATAGTATAACTAACACCGTTAATTCATTAATTCCTAGTAGTGGTATAGGAAGTATGGCAAATGCTGCTGGAGGAATGATTGGAAACCTAATAGGAGGCACTAAAGATAGAGTTCATGGTACTGGATCTGCAGTTGTTGGCACAGTTTCTAAAGTGGCAAGTAATTTTGGTCCAGTTGGTATGGCTGTTGGCGCCGCTTTAAATTTATTAAATGGCATTGGAGGTAAGAGAGTAGATTCATTAGCTGACATGACTGACCAATTTGGGTCAGGTTATGGAGGTTCACAATCAGATGTTTCGGAATCTATTAGTAAGTACTCAGGGAAAAAGGCTGGATTGTTTGATTTTGGATTTGCCAAAAAAGGAAATAAAGCAATACAAGAAGCTAGAAAAACTCAAAATACAATATTGGGTATTATGGATGAGGCTAAACTAAGAAAATCAAACTCTGCAGCGGATACTTATTTATCTCAAAATCAAAATAGATATGCAGGATATGAGCCTAAACTATTATTGTCTAAGAGAGGTATGAAATTTCCTGAATTAGATCGTGCTAGAGAAATCATTAGTTCCTGATCAACCAAATCTACAGAAAATCAAGATACTCAGAAATTTCAACTTGGAGGTAAAATGAACCTAATTCCAGAGGGAGCTTTACATGCTAGAAAACACAATTTAGAGGAAGTAAATCCAGAATTAGAAGGGCAAATTACAAAAAAAGGTATTCCAGTAATAACTCATTCAGAAGGAGGAGTTACTCAAACTGCGGAGATTGAAAAGAATGAATGAACTCTTAGAAAAGAATTTACCGATCAACTAGAATCTTTGTATAGTCAATATCAGGAGGATCCTTCAGATGATATAGTTATAGAAGCAGGTAAACTAGTTTGTTTTGAGTTGTTAAAGAATACAGATGATAGGAGTGGTTTAATTAAAAGTATAAAGTAATATGCCATTAGATATAAGATCACAAGTTGTTACAGCTCTGGATAATATTAATAGAAATCCAGCGCTGTATACTCCTACAAAACCAACTATACCTTTAGAAACAAGAATCAACGATTTGAAAGAAGCTAATCCTAGTAAATATAGAGACTATATTTCTACATTAACATCTTCTGCAAATAGGGGAAATGAAGAAGCTAGAGAGTTGTTAGGAAAAGGATTTGGAAAAGCTACATATTTAAATATGCAACAAAAGTATCCAAATTTACAAATTCGCTCATATTTACAGAATGCTGGAGAACAAGGAATCAGTGAAGCTGCTAAACGTGTTTGAAAATCCTTAGTTCAAGATGGAGCAGCCTATTCTATTGGGGATAATTATTTATTTAAACCTAATTTATGAAAGAAACAATAATTGAAATAGCAGATAAGAAATATAAAGTCTTAGTTGCAGAAACTGAAGAAGAAAAAACCCAAGGACTTTCTAATGTAGAGTCTATGGAGGATTCAGAGGGTATGTTGTTTAATTACTCTAGTAATCCACAAGGTTCTCTAGTATTTAATACTAAAGATATGGATTTTCCTATTGATATTATCTTTATAAATGATGATGATGAAGTAGTTGCAGTAGAATACGGAGAGCCTAAATCAGATGAAGTTATAGAGTGTATTGCAGATCCTGATGAAAAATTAGTATATGTTCTTGAAGTTAATGCTAATTCTGGAATTCAGATTGGTGATGAATTGGACTTTGAGGATGATGATATTTCTGATGAAGAGGTAGAAAAGATGTACATATTAGGATCAGATGGCAAGCCTCAAATGGATCTAGTTGGTGGTGAACGGATTATATCAATTAAAGAAACTAAATCATTAATTAGTAAAGCGAAACGCGCCAATAAATCTAAGAAGAATTCTGACTACAAGAAATTAGGAAAATATATATTCAAAATATTAAAAAAACAAGATGAAAGAAAACCAGAATATGTTTTGGGTCCTAATAAAAAAGGAGAGTAGAATAATTCTACTCTCCATAAGAAGATACTAACTATCCTCTTTAACCCTATATTATCTAATGTTTAATCTAGCATCTCCTTAGAGAATGAAATAGACTCTATTTTATATTCTTGGGTTGTGTTACAAAGATAATAATATATATTTAATATGTCAAACAATTTATACAAAATTTATCACAGAAGTAATTTTTATAGAATTTATTTGGATATTAAAAACTAAAGTATTATCTTTGAGCATTAAATGAATATATGATAATGAAAGAGTTAACTAGAAGAATTTATAAAATTATTAATTAAATAAAGTAAATATTTATATGAAGGTAATTAAATTTATGCAGGAAGGTGGTAGTGCTCCTGCACCTGCTGCACAACAGCCAGCAGCAGCACAGCAAGATCCACTTGTAGAAATTGCTAATATGATGGCTCAAGGATTACAGTCAGGTGACTGTAATATGCTAGCACAGGCTTGTGAGGCATTCCTTTCGTTACTTTCACAGGCACAAGCTCCTGCACAAGAACCAATAGGAGCTCCTGTTGATTCGGAGCCTGTTTTCAAGAAGGGTGGTAAGCTTGTAAAACGCAAGAAATGTCGTAAGTAGATCATTGAAAGATAAAAGGGGGATTGTAGATGATCAATTCCCCTTTTTAAGTATAATATAAGTGTGATAGAATGGCACAGATAATTAAATATCAAAAAGGTGGTTCTACTTCTAATAAAAGATATGGTACTTTTACTATTGATGGAAATAAGTTTGAAGTTGATGATAATTTTTTAAATCAACTGACAAACTATGGTAAATCATTAGACGACGAAACAGCCTATCAATTTAGTAAAATTACAGATGCTCTAAGGAATGGAGAAAATTTATCCTATGATTCTAATGCTGATAGATTAGATGGAAATGTACAATTTGATGTTACAAATAGTCAAAATAATCGATTGGGGAATCGTCGAAGTAGAATAGGAAGGTTTTTTGGTAATTCGTGAAGAGGTAAGGAAAATGCATCTAGAAATGCAATTAATGCTTTAAAGGGATTTACTTATACTACTCCTACTCCTGGTAATTCGATATATGATTGATCTAATACTATAAATGTCGAGTATAAAAGAGACAAGGACGGGAACTATGAATTAGTTAATGGAAATAAAGTTTTTATACAAGGAGCTAATAATTTACAAGTTATAAGAAGACTTCAGGCCCTAAAAGATATTGCTAGTTATACTGATAAAGATACATTTAAGGGTTATGGTAATCTTGATAAACAAGCTTATATAGATCTTTACAATCGTTTAGGGGATGAAGGTATTAAGAGTTTAATAGAACGTGTGGAAAATGGGACATGAACCGAAGAGGATAAGCTAGCTCTAGATGATATTGGTATATTTTTAGATAGTAATTCTACTAATAAAAATTCTTCAACTAACCAATCAACTTCTAGACTTACTGAAAAAGAAGTCAGAGATAACATTGATCCTAATACTCACTCCATTGCTGGTTTAAAAGTTACTACAAATCCAGATGAGTCATATAATTTAGTAGATGTAGATGGAGATCAAGTTTTTGGTGGTAGTCGAGTATACATAAATGACGAAGTTCTAAGAGATAAGCATCAATTTGATCCCTTAAAAGGATGATTTTGGTTTGATGGTAAATTAATCCCAAAGAGTGTTGCAGAAGATGATAACTCAGTATTTTATAGAAACCTAGATCAGTGGATAAATAGCAATAAGAATAATATATATGGTACTAATGGAATAGATGTTTGGGGAAATAGTTCTAATCCTTTTACAAGTTATAATGATTCTTTCTTTCTTCCTGGATTAAGAAATAATAATAGAGGAATGATGTTTAGAACATTAAAAGATCCCAATGATCCAAATTCAGTAGTATATGAATATTATGATAAAGATTCTGCTAGAGATAGATATGGATTTGTAACTCCTGAAGCAGTTAAAAGATTAAAGTACAATATTAACACTGGAGAATCTGAGGAGTTAGATCCATTATCAGGAGTTTCTATAAATTACGAGGATATTACTAATCCAGTTACTAAATGGTCAGAAAGAGCAAAAGGATACTATGAAATTAATATTCCAGGTTCTAATGGCACCACAGCTGCAACAATCTTTCGAAATCCATATGATGTAAATGATGTATGATTTTATAGAGATGGAATGGAACAACCTTATCAAATGACACCAGAAGAAGTTCAATCTTTAATAAACTCAGGAGCTCTTTCTGCTAATCCTGAAAATCATACATTTACTGGTGCATTATCTCGTAAATGACAGGAAATTCTTTCTCAAAATACTCAGAATTTTAGAGGCAATACATTAGGAGGTGTAATTATAGATTCTTCGTTACTTCCAATTTCTACTTTAATTAGAAGTTTATATACTACTAGAACTCCTATGGTTAATGGAGAAAGATGAGATAGAGCATCTAGAAACATATTTGATAATAAACCTAAGTTTCAATCAGGAGGTAGAATCAATGCAGCAAAAGTTTCTAATATTGAAAATGATACCACAGCTAAGACAATAACTGAAAGAACTGACAAAGATGTTGCTAAAACCTCTTTAAAAAATGGAGATTGAAAAGATTTAACTAAAGCGGATAAGATGCAAATAGCTAGCATTGCTGGCGATTTAGCATCATTAATTGCAGCTATCCCTACTGGTGGTAATCCAGTAGCTGGTGCTTTAGGGTATGGATCAACTCTTGCTCAGTTTGGAGCTGATGTCAGCCGTGATGGTTTTGATTTAGGAGACCTTGGTAACTTAGCTCTAGGACTGGGATTAGATACAATAAGCTTACTCCCTGGTGTTGGAATTGGTGGTAAAATGGCTAAAATGAGTAAAACAGTTAAAAAATCTGCTTCATTATTAAAGAATATACTATTAGCCTCAGGAGCTACTAGTGCAGTATCAGCGGTTAACAATATAGTATCTGGTAAAGGAACTTTAGATGATTGAAAAAGTTTATCTACTGGTCTTTTTGCTGTTAAAGGAATAAAGAATGAAGTCCAAAATATAAGATCTACTCAATATAAAGGAAAATCACCTAAATTAGAAGCTAAGACAAAAGAAAGCTTAAAAAGAGAATATATTGATAAAGTAGTTGCTGATAAGGAATTAGGATTTGTTGATGGCCAGCCAGCTCGATGGGCTAACTCTGATGGTACTGTTAAGAATTATAAACAAGCAATTGAAGATTTAACTAAATCAGGCCATCTAAAAATATCTAAAGCACAAGAGGCTAAATGAACAGCAGAGGCTGCCAAATCTAAAACAAATTCTACTATATCAAACATATTTTCTGGAAGTTGAAATCCTATGAGTAGAAATTATAGATTTAGAATGTCTAATAGACAACTTCCAGATGATTTTGATATAAGATCTTTAGCAGGTCACACTTCTAAATTAAGAACCTTAGGAAGAGTTATTAGAAGAAATCCTGAAATTGCTTCTCAATTACAGTCTAATGGATGAGTACTTCCATCAACTCTACAGTTTAATTCTAGATATGGAGGAGATTGGTTTTATAGAAATCCTGTATTTAAAAGATTTATTAAATTTAAAGCTCCTTCTACGTTAATGTTACCAGAAAGTACTGGAGTACGAGATATACCTGTTACTTTGAGTGGTATAAAGAACCCTATTGAGATTCGTAGTATTGATCCTTATTTACAACAAGTTGATGACTATATTGGGTTAAGATTTCACAAAAAGGGTGGTAAGATTATTAAAGCACAGGGAGGTTCTAATAGTAATTGATTTCTTGATAAAAATGGGAAACCAATAAATGAGCACAGTGAATCAGTCATTGTTACTGCAAAACCAATAGATGTTTTTTCAACCCCCAGACTTCACTCAGATTTCTTAGGAGTTAAGCCTTTAAATGACATTGATCCTAAATTAAGAGAGTCAATAGATAAATATACTAAACAGTCTACAGGAATTAATACAAATAATATTAAGAAGTCATCTTCAAGTATGTTTGGTTCTAGTAGAAATTTAAAATGATCTGGTATTAATCCTGATATGTTACTTGGTATTGGTGATTTCATAGCATCTACCAGAGGTATTAATCGCACTACTCAAAAGATGAAAGATGCTATTCGTAAGGGAATGATAGGTTCTCAACAGCAAATGCCAACTGAATTCTACTCTAGATTTAGTGATAATGGTTTGCATAGAATGTATGATGATCGTGTTAAAGAAATGCGTAAATATAAAACAGTCACTAGTGATCCAAATCAAGTAATGGCTGAAAGGTTAATGAGAGATGCAGGAGTTGATCAAATAAAGGGAGAAAGAGATACTAAATTTTCACAAATGATAGACCAGTATAATGATAAACTACTTGCTCAAAAGCAACAATATGCAAATATAAGAAATCAGATTAGTAATGAAAATAGAAATCGTTGGTACCAAGGTTTAGCACAATTAGATATGGCTGATGCTAACAAGATTGGACAACAAACACAGAATGTTAAAAATCTTATTTATCAGTTTAGACAGGACTATGCTAAAGACCTGCAGAATAGAACTGATATTGAAGATAAGTTGAATTCTATTAATACTGAAACTAAATATCAGAATGATTTAAAACAACTTTTTGAAAGCTTTGGTGGTTTTAATAGTATGACTGCAGGTGAAAAAGAGCAATGAGGAAATGATTGATTAGGATATATAAGTTATAAATATCCCGATCAAGTGTCTAATATACGTAGTAAAGCATTCTTTGATATTTATCAAGACCAAGCTAATGATCCTAAAAGAAGACATTCTTGGATTAGGTGATTTGATGATTTAAATATCCCTAGATATGTTAATCAAGTATCTCCAAAATTGTCTGACTCTAAATATTTCAGGTATAAGAGAGGAGGTACAATCCAAAGGTTTAGAGAAACAAATGAACAAGCATTTTTAGATCAGCAAAAAGCTATTAACAAAGCTGTGAATGATTTAAACAATAATATCATAAGGCTTTTTATAAAAATGATGTCATAATATGAAGATAAAAAGATATCAAACAGGGGGTATATACTATACCCCCTTTTCTAGAGATTCAATAGCTCAGCAAGAATCTCAAAACACACCAAGTACAACAACAGATAATAAAAAAGAAGAACTTATACAGAAGGAAATTATTAATGTATTGAAGGAAAATGGGCTTCCTAATGATGTTGATTATTTTCTGTCTAAAGCTAATACATTTCTAAGAAAGTCTCAAAATTTAGGATCTCTATTTGGAGGAAATCAGGAAACATCTTATGATATGTCAGATTTAATTAGAATACAATCTTTGGCTAATAGAATTAAACATAATAACAGTTTATATCAACAGGCTAGTAAACAAATTAATGATGAAGGAGCTGGATCAGAAGTAGCTATTACTAATACTGGGGGTATGTATGTTTTTGATAATGATAATGGTGTTAAAATAGTATCTTTAGATACATATTATGAAAATCCAGATAAATATAGGATATTAACAAACTCTGAGTTAATCCGACTTAGAGAGGAACAACCAGAGTTAGCTTACAATAGTGATATTTTAACCGACTTATCAAATACTGTTGGAATGGAGTCAATAGTAGATTATGTGAAATCAACTATTGGTGCTTTTGGTACTAATAAATCTTCAAATCAATTTGATAGGTATACTTCTAAGCAGAAAGATCAAATTGAAAAAGGATTTGAACAGTTGCTGGGTTTTGATTCTCCTGATGGCATATATAAAGTTACAGAATCTACTAATACTTCTGATCAAGGATATAGTGACGATAAAAGCTTAGAAGCTGCTGTTAATTACCTTTATAGAACATTACCTAGAAATATGAAAAATGTGTTAAGAGCCAATGCAACAGCTGAAGGTTTAAATCCAAATGATCCTAAAGATGTTCAAAATTTATTAAAAATAGCAGTTATTGAACATACTGACCATACTAGAGAAATTAAACAACAGTTAGATTATGATTCTACAGCCAGTAGTGCTAGTAGTAAAGGATCATCAAGTAAACAAGTTGAAATGACTCGTGAGGAAATGATTACTACTGGAAATGGAGGCGTTCAATATACTCCTATAACTATTGCACATTCTAAGTCTAAAGGAGGTATAAAAGCTTTAGCACAACCTTATGGCAAACCAATAGATACCACTGGTAAGCAAATTGGTATGGGTACACTTAGAGATGTGTTTGCTAAAGAAGATAGACTGGGATCAAGTTTAGCGTTAAACTCAATAACATTTGGAAATAGATTACTTACAGAAAGTGAATTAGACAAAGTAGTTTATGATGGAGTAAGTAATATTGAAAGAACATACTTACCGATTGATCAAAATATATATGCGACAACAGGTAAGAAAACTCCTGATCTAGATGCACAAAATAGGTTTGAAAAATTCCAAGAATGATTAAATGCTGGATATGGAGTTACTCCAAATAGTATAACTATGAAGTTGAATGAGCTAAATCTTGATATTTATAGAGAACCAGAAACAGGAGAGTGAGCATTTAGAGAAGCCCATCCTTTTATTATTGTCAATGGATATGTTAGTGATAAAGCTGTTGACATTGATGACTCTGAATGAGTTGATCATGTAAATAGAGACGAAGGGTCTTATATATTTGATTTATACTCTAAATATATTAATTATGGGTCAGATACTCCTTCGAAAAGTAAACATAGAAATAACTTTGATGGAGGATTATTTGGTATAGGAGACGCATCCTCAATGTATAAAAGTGCTATATTTATTCCAATAACAGATAGTGCTATTGCAACAGTAGTATCTAATCATCAATTAACAAGTGCTAGTAATTATACAGATATGTTAAATCGCAGGAGACTACTACAAGAGTCTCAAATACAGACAAATTTCTAATTATGATTGAGCAGAAGAAAAATGATTGGTTGGCGACCTTATTCTTTTCGCCTAATAAAACTCCGCAAGACTTAGCTAATTTAGGTATAACAACTGATAATTCCAGCTTATTAGACAAGGAGTACTACAAAAAAGTTCCTCAAATACAAGAAGCTTTTAAAGACAAGTCTGGTAATTTTGACGATAATAAATTTGATCAGTACTACCAAACAGCTTTAAAGTTATATAATGATGCTGATAATAGTAAATTAGTTCAGGATTTACAGGATTTCTATGAATATGATCCTAATGATTACTTTGCTCCTATAGGGGGGAAAGTGACGAATATAAGACCAAAATTAGTTCAATTTTCTAATCCTGAGAGAAGAAGTAGGGGACTAAGTAACCTTAGAGAATCTTCTGCTCCAACAATGTCTATTAGAGAAGTCGCTCAAACTAATAAGGTATTTAACTATGATACCCAACAATTTGAAGATTGGACTCCTAATGATTGAGGAGGATTATCAGCAGTGACAAGACCTACATTAGTATTAGCTCAATGAGATGAAGATGGGGAACATGAGGTTAACGGTAGAATTGTTAAGCACAATAAAGGAGACCTAAAATTTAATGAAAGTGGAGATCCTTTTTATGAGACTCTGGGAAATAGAGATATTGCAAATAAAGATATATTGCATATATCCGACACTTTAACTATCGATGGTAGTAAGTGAGATAAATATAATTTCTTTGATTCAGATGATCTTGATAAAAGTGTCATTGGCACAATGGCCAAAACAGCTTTTAAGGTTGGCATGATGTTTATTCCAGGTGTTGGAAAATATTATGGAGCGATGACTGCAGCTAAGGAATTAGGAAAATTATTTCCTGTACTTTTTAAAAGTATTGAAGGCATCGCAACTGGAGATATATCAACATCAAGATCAGCTCAGACAGCAACTGATATACAAGCATGATTTTCTAGGTTTGACAGTAGTGTTTCTGACTATGGAAGGCAGAGTTTTTGGAATATAGAAAATTTAGGTAAATTAATTGAAGACAGCTCTATGCAATTATTCCAACAAAGAGTTATTGGAAATATTCCAAAGATGTTTGTTCCAAAAAATTCTATTCCTAGTGAAAATGCCATTAAATGAGGCAGAGGATTAGCTTTAGCTTATATGGCGGGAACTTCCTCCACTGAAGCATATAATGCGTTTAAGGAAGCAGGTGCTTCAGACAGAGTAGCAGGTTTAGGTATGTTATCTACTATGGGAGCTATGTATGGCCTGATGAATAATGACTATTTCAAAGACTTTTGGTTTAGAGATACATATTTAGATAGAGCAAAAGTCCGCTCTGTTGTTAAAGAAGCTGCTGAACAATTATCATCTAAAGAATTTGCATTAGAGACAGCTAAGAAAACATCTACTTCTAAAGGGGCGGCTAAATGACTTCTAGATATGCAGAAGAATATAGTAAACCACATATCTAAGATGAAACCTGGAAATCTAATTCATGATTCTCTAAATGAAGGTGTTGAGGAAACGGTAGAAGAAATAACATCTGATGCAATAAAAGCATTATATTCAGGTTTAAATGCACTGGGTATTGCTGATAAAGAAAGGAATTATAACTTTGGAATTACTCCAGAGGATATGATATCTAGATATTTTACTTCATTTGTAGGAGGTGGCATTGGTGGTGCTGTATTTAGTTTACATAATAGATTTGATAGAAAAAATAACCCTATACTTAATAGTACACTAACTCAAAATGATGATTCTCTAAAAGAGATAATTTATCTTTTAAGAGATGGTAAGGAAAACCAATTAAGAATGGAGTTAGATAGATTACATAAAGCTGGTAAGTTAGGTAGTACAAATCTTTCTGGCACAGAAATAGAATTTGTAAAAGATGGTAATATAACGGAGGCTCAATATAAAGCAACTAGCTCTGGTGATTCACAAAATGATCTTTTATATCAACAAATAGGATTTTATATTGATAGAATTAATGAAGTTCTTAAAGAGGAAGGGCTAGATTTAAGTGACGCTGAATTACAATATATTACACAACAAGCTGATATAGCTGGTAAGTCTATTGAAGAGACTAGACAAGGGTATCTAAATCTTAAGAAGTTAAGTAGACAACAAACAATAGAGGACAAGATTATCTCATCTGGTTTATATAGTCAAATTTTTGAAGATTGAAATAATTTAACTTCTGAAATAATTAAAACTAAAGTAGAACTAGAAAACTTATTGACTCCAGCAGATAATGAGCCAAAAACTCCAAAAGATATAGAAGCTCGTATTGAAGCTATGAGAAATAATAGTGAATATCAACGTCTTAGACTTAAGATAGACACCCTAAGAGCTCAACGAGACGAAATACTTACTGGAAAGAAAAATGATTTCTATACAGGACAGCTATTATTTGCGGCAAGTCCTCAATTAGTAGATAATTTTGTATCAGGATTTGGTATACATAATTATACTCGTTGGAAGTATAAAAAAGAATATGATAGTCTTCAGCAAGATGAAAAAGATAAAATTGATTCTGAGTATAAAGAATATAGTTCTTCTGAAGAAAAACATAAGGTATTAACTGCTTATAATATTTTCTCTGAGATGCAAGAAAGTATGATTAATGCTATGAAATCAGTAGGAGAAAAAATCAAAGATAGCAGAAAAGTATACCTACCAGGAGCTACAGACTATAATATTATATATGACCAAATTTCTAATAGACTAAAAGAGAGTAGAACAGCTCTAGATAAGGCTATTGAAAACCTTCCAGAAGGAATATCATCTAATGAGGAAATAGACAACTTAAAATTAGATATTTCTCAATTAGAAGACCATTTAAATCAAATTAAAAGTCTTAAATTTGAAGTTTTAAATCCAGCATTAAGTGAAGAAGGACGTAATATTCTTTATAGACCTATAAGAATAGCAGATACAAACTTAGCATTTAATAACTATACTGATTCTTATCTTGGATATTTAGAATACATTAAACGTAATAATCTATATCTTGATTTGATTGATTCAGATTTAGCTAGTATATTATATAATTGAACTCAAATTAATAATTTAGAAAATAATGATCAAGCTAATTGAATTAATAGAATTCAATCTATTCTTGATAGTCAAGGAATTGACTTAGAAGGAATGGATGATGATATAGCAAACTTATCTAATGAGTTAATCAAGATAGTTGATTATATTAAAAAGAATAATGTTCAAGGAGCATTAGAGCACTACGATTATATTCTTAGAAGCGATTTGTCTGATACATTTAGTAATATATATCAGCTTGATTTAAAGAATATACTACCGACTTTATTACCTTCTTTTGGGAGCAGATCATTCTACGATTATTTAGGAGAAGTATTAAATATCAAATCACAAATTAATACTAATCCTATATATGAATTAATTGAAGCTGCTTCAAATGTTGCAGAGTTAGATAATCAAGAAGTAACTAAACTAATTAGAGAGGAACAGTTTAACTTTATTAATTCTAAGAAAGTAGAAGACTTTATTATTAGAGATAAACATTCTCTTGATAAATTAAAAGAAACAGTTAAATTAATTGATGCTATATCAGCAATACTTGATGCTTCAGTAGATGGAGGTTTTAATAGCAAAATTAATGAATTTAGGGAATCACTAGAAAAAGAACTGTTACCTATAATAAGTGTTCAAGGGCAAATTAATATTGTTTCTGATCTAGCACGAGTTAAAAATCAGTTAATAACTTTAATAGATATTTCTGAAAGAAATCAATCTCAGAAACTTAGAGAGCAGAGAGATATAGCTATAAATATGAAGTCTAAATTCATTAGCTTACTAACTGATGACACTTCTATTCTTAAGGATAGGTTTATTAAGATATTTGGTATTGATTTAAAACAATTATCCTCAGATATTGAAATACCTTCTAGTGGAGAAGATATAGACTTCTCTCAATTAGAGCAGGCTTCTATAGCATTAGAAACTCGTATTTTTGAAGCAGTTAAAAATCTAAATCTTTCTGCTGATGAAATAGCTGACAAAATAGTTTCGTTGTTTGATAGTAACGAACTAGTAAAGTCAGCTCCAACTACTCTTAGTAAAAATCCTAGTACTGAGATTACTGTGTATGATCAAATGGTTTATATTGCTACAATACTATCAACTCCTTCTCAAAATTTTTATAAAAAATTAAAAGAGATAATTAGTAGTAGTGAATTTAAGAATGCTCCAATATTTTCTCAAGAATATGCAGTAAGAGTAGCTTATTCTCAAATACTAAATAAGGATGTATTTAATAGTATTATAATTAAATTAAAAGATATTTTCCAGGATAATCCTGATACATATATTAAAACTAAAAGTCCTTTATTTAATTTTACAGTAGTATTTGGAGGAGCTGGAGTTGGTAAGACTAAAGGAGTTGCGTTCTTATTAAAGAAGATGTTTGAAGATGCAAATTATATAACATCAGCTCCAACAAGAAAGCAAACAGATAGACTTACAAATAGTGTTGAAAGTGATGGAAATTCATTTACTAAGAATGAACTTGTAGAGAAAATACTAGGACGCCAAATAAAGGATTCTGATATTTCATATATTAAGGACAGTAATAATAATAATGTAAGCATTACTAGTAATATTAATATAGAAGTTCTTAAAACTAATTTATTTGGTGATTCTAAGAATAAAATCTTATTTATAGATGAGATTAGTTGATATGATAGGGTAGAGTTAGAGTTAATTAGTAAATGAGCTAATACTAATAATGTATCAGTAATAGCATTTGGAGATTATAAACAGAATGCAGTTCAAACAGTGTTCGGGAAGGAAATTATTGATAGTGGGATTGAGGATACTATTAACATTAAAACTCCTGATCTTGTTGCCCCACTACGGCCTGATAATATAGCTAAATATGATAATTATATATCGTTGTCTCAGAGATTAGACAAAATATATAAGCAATATTACAATAATCCTGCTATAGAACCAAAATATCTTAGTGAATTTGCTGAAAAGTACTTACAATCTAATCCAGTTGAGTTTAAGTATTTTGAAAGTAGTTTTATATTTGGAGGTGAAAAAATAATTAAGGAAGATGAAATATTTTCACATATAGAAAAATTAAAACAGTATTCTTCAGATATTGCAATAATTACCGATAATCCTAAGAAATATAACACTACCAAAGGAGTTAAAATTGTTCCTTTAAATAGTGTCCAGGGTGATGAATTTGATTATATTATTATTGATAAAAACTTTGGATTAACAAATGAAGGTAAAAGCCGAGGAGAATTCTATAAATTAAAAGACTTATATACTCTAACGCAACGGTCAAAGAAAGGATCAATTATTGTATCTAGAGGACTAGGAAATACAATATCTTCTAAACAAGATTCGACATCATCTGGAAACATTGAAATGCCAGAATCTCAAATTCAAGATTTTAAAGAATGAAGAATAAATGCTATTCCAGATATTACTGAATCAATAGAGTTTGAAGAATATCAATCTCAACAGCCTAATAATGAACAAGCTAACGCTCCTGTAGAGCCTGCTAATAATTCAGTAGCTACAGAAAATAGCACTCCTACTACAAGCCCAATAGAAAGAGATACTGAAGTTGAGTTTACCAATCCTATAAAGCCAGAGGTACACCAAGTATCTATGGCTCCTGAGCATACAGAACCTGTAAATAACTTACAAAATACTGTTACTTCAGATATCGAGACTAGTAAACCTATAACTAGACCAGCTAAACCAGTAGTAGGAGCTAATGAATATGTAAGTACAGCGGAGAGTTGGATTGATTTTATTAATAATGATCTAATTAAATTTTATCAAACTACTGATAATAATTTGAAGAATATTATTAATACTACTCCTGAAATTACAGTACAAATTTCAAATTTAGTAAGAGCTTTCTTTGTTAATAATAGACATAAAGATAATAAAGAAATATTTGAAGCATCTCTTAAAATATTGTCTAGAGAAATTCAATCGTTTATTCCTGGATCATTAGGTCGTAAGTATTCTAATGAGATTCTAAATCTATTAAAAACTACTCCTAAATTTTATATTATACCATATAATAATAGGGGACTATTAGTAGTAAGATTAACATTAGATTCTAAAACTGTTGATTTCCCATTGTTAGTTACAGATCCAGTTATTGGAGAATACTTTGGGGATATTTTAGCAGTGTCGCCTCTTCGTAAGGAAAGTGCTATAGATTCAAATACTTCAGTTAATTTATCAAATTTTAGACAATCAGCTATTAATCCAAAAGGATACTTTAGAGCATTTAATAAACCTGTTGTATTATCAGTAAATTCTGCGGAGAGAACTAAATATAGTGGCGATCAACAAGAATGATTAAATCAAAGAAATAATGGTAATACATTTATGGTTGTGTCAAGTGACCCTTATGTAACTGATGATGATTTTAAAGAATTCTTAGCAGCCACTACTAATGGTTCTATTAAAACATATAGTACTCAACATGATTACAGATTTGCTTTAATTGGGATGAACTGATTAGTGTCTATAGATGATATCATCAAGCAGTCTAATAATAGGAAAAATTATGATATTATTCCAGGATATAGAAGCTCAGTGATTGCTAAGTATGTATATAAAGTAGCTCCAGATAGAGTTAGAGAGGCTATTAGAATACATTTAAATACCTCTAAATATCCTAACCAGCGTATTAGAATAAATGGTATAGTGTATAAAGATGCAGAATTAGCTATCCAAAATATATCTAATGATTCTAATATAGAGTTTGGTTATGAAATTAATGGAGACTTTAAATATCAGTCTGGAGTAGCTACTATGAATACTATTTTGTATAAGATAGTAAATAGAGAATCAGTAATTTCAATTAATGATGGTCAAATTGAACAATTAAAACAGTTATGTTTAGAGGCTCCTGAATTTAAAATGGGTATTTATGGAAGAGATGTTATTGATACTCAAGTTAATCCTGCTGGAGATTATTGGTATGCTATTCAAGGTCATGATTATAATACTAATATACCCATGATTATTGGTAATGACTATAGTATTGATTTGTCAGCAGTTAATAACGAACAAGCAGCAGAAGATAAAAAAGTAGTAGAATCTGTTAACGAACAATTACAAGAGTTAAAACTTAATGAAGTTATTGTCACTAAAGATAACATAGATACAGCTATTGAATCTATTAATTCTGAAATAGCTTCTAAAGTTCAATCTACAGAATTTGATGTAGTTAAAGTTGAAGGAAAAGCAATTACAACAGAATCAGTATTTGATCCTAAAGTAATGATATCTAATCAACTAAATACTCCAAAAGAAACTATTCATTTTTATAGAGATAAGATTTCTGACTTTGAACCATTTTTTGTATCTTTGCAAGACAAGAATTATACATACGTTCTTGAGAAGAAAAATAATGTGTGAAATATTAGAACATTTAATATAGCAGATGCGTATATTAAATTTAGAGATGCTATGAATAGTATGAGTGATATTATTGTAGCTAATCCTAATTTAAGTAAGTATATAACTGCTTTAATATTAAATCAGGAAGTAGATAAATTAACTGCAGAATCTTATTGAAATGAAATTAATAGTAACACTGCATTAATAGGGCTGCAGCAAGAAGTTGAAGAATATTTAATTAATAAATTAAAGAACAATGAGTGTTAAGTGTGGATACACAATTAAGTATTATCCTCTATTAAGCAGAGTCTTTAATACAAGTACAGATGAAGAATTTAAATCGTTTTTAGAGGAATATTTTATAGATCCAGATAGTGTATATAGAATGTTCTTGGGTGGGATTTCAACAAATCCTACCCAGACATCTATATTTGAACCTAAGAAAATTAGTAGTAGAACTGGATGAGAAGTAAAAACTGATAGTAAATCAGCACAACAGTTTTATATTGGACAGTCTGTTCAATATAATAAGATGACAAGTGACTTTGTTAAGAGAATTATATCTTTATCAGTATTTGATCTAGCAAGTGAGCAGTTTATAGATGCTAATAGAAAAGTTGGAGATCTAACAGTATTAAATAGAGGTATTTTTGAATACAAAAAGGAGTTGCTATGATATGTATTATCATATTTAGGAAAACCTTCTCCTAATTTGGATAGTATGACTGACATAGATATTGAATCTACTATAGAAAGTACACTATCTGAATTTAGTAGTTATATAAATAATTCTCCTAATCTTGATAATAAATATTATCAAGCTTATAATTCATATGTAACTCTTAGAACATTTGACGATCTATTAAAGCAATTAACACCATTTGTCTCTATTAATCCAGAATATAGTAAGTCTTCAATATATTCTAGAAATAGATATATTTATAATGGTCCTAATGTTACTCACTATACAGGATTTAGTACTAATGAATTTATGTCTCAAGAAGAAAGTGTTAGTGACCTTGCTAAGATACTCTTAAATTATCTTCCAGAAGTTAATATAAATGGAGATATTATTGATGGGACCTCTATTTCGTTATCTGGGTTTAATTCTGTAATGGGGAAGATGAAATTATGAGCTGAAGAAAGTTCTAATCCAGAAGTAAAAGAAGAGCTTAAGAAAGGAACTAAAATGGATGTTAGTAAGCTCATATCTTTATATGAACAAGAACTATCTAACAGAAAAGTTTCTAATCCTGAGCATATAACTTATTTAAGATCAAAGTTATCAGCTATAAAAAGATTTATATATGACTCTAAAATGCATGAGGATATTAAAGACATGTTTACACATCTAATGGAAAAAACTGTTCTCTCAAGTTATGTTAGTTATGAGCAGAAAGATGGTAAAAGCATGGAAGTTAGAAATCTAACACAACGTCCTATTAAAATGCAAAGAGAAGCAATAGTAGAAACAGTAAAGGCTATTACTCAATATTGAAAGCAAAATAGATCTAGATTTAATGAGTTACTTAGGAAGTATAATGTTAGAGGTATAGGTTCTGTTATATCTATTGGAGATAGTAGAATTACATTAGAGGGAAATGGAAAAATATCTATTACTGGTCCTATAAGTAATTTTAATGAAATAGTTGGGGACTTTGTTAATTTATTAATATCAGATGATTTTGATCAGGTAGCTAGTCAAGTATTTCCAAATAGTAACTATACTAAGTATGAGTTATATGCTCCTGTATTAGGAACTGTAATTTTTGATGTTATCAACAACAGTAATACTAATCTCAATTTTGGACAGAGTAATGATTTAGGTAGAGTACTCAGTGTTATTAATGGATCAGATACGGTCAATGTCATTAAAAATGCAGAAGGTAATAACTTACCATTATATCAGATGATTTGTTTAAGTTATCAACATAATGGTGTTTTTAATGAAATTAGTAAACAGATTGATGATAAAGATCTATATATGTCACAGTATCATGACAATGCTGTATATAAAAATATACAACATGTCAAAAGTCCTAAAATTCGATCAGAAGTAACTATTAATGGAGTTACAAAGCAATCTTCTGCTCTTACAGCAAATGACGTTATGCACTTATCTATTGTATATGACTTTTATCAAGGCCTAACTATGGATCAATCTCATACTGAAGGATCTAGGTCTAAATCAGGAATTGTTGGTATTCAAAGTCATGTATATTCTGATAAGAATAAACACTTTGTAATGCAGTTTGATTTAAATCAAACATGAGATTTTGGCAACGGTAATTCATTTAATATCAAATCTGTCCTAGATCAGTACTTTAAATCTGGAAATGAAATTGATTTAGAACCTATAAAGAAAGCTTGGTTTGAAAGTAATAAATCTCAGATAGAGAGTGTGATAGAAACTATTCTATCAGATTATAGACAAGTATATCCAAATAAAGAATTTAATTCTATACATGATATTAAGGTATTCTTAGCTAAGAATAAAATAAATAAGGTTAGGGAAGATTTTGCTAGAGCTAATGTTGAATTTATTGATGAAATACATGCATCTAAAACTAAAGCAGGATGGGTGTTTAATGAAACTTTAGAAAATTTTGCTAATATATTTAGTAATAGAGATAAGTTTAATGAGTTTTACAAAAGTCAGTTTACTAAATTTTTAGAGGATAGTTCTGGAGCTTGGTCCACTATTTCAGTAGATCAAAATATTGTTAACTCTTTTAAACAGAATAATCCTAAATTTGTAAAGGATGGTAAACTTCTCAAAGAAGTTAATGGGGTTATTAATCCTTTATTAGGTGCTTATTTTATTACCGATTCATTTCTATCAAATGAATATAATAAAATGATGGTCGGAGATGTCTATGCTCACCCTAATAAAGAAAAAGAAAGTCCTACCACAAATGGATATCTAGATCATAGTCTAGCTTCTAGATGAATATCTCAGGTAAAACGTATGGTTATTTATGGAGCTACATATCATTCTCTCGCACAAGGTTTAAAAAATGGAGTGCCAGAAAGAGTTAAAATGGCTGTTATGTCTGATATGGGATCAAATGTAAGTAACATATCTGGAATGTCTAGTACTGTAGATTCTATGGATGGTTCAGGTTATACTAGTCCATTTATGTCTAGATGAGAGAATGTATCTCTTATAGACGCTGCAGTAGGAGCTAACAAGAAAACTATCTTTCATGATGTTGATGCTAAACACGGACTACCGAAATTACTTAAATGGGCTGAATATGAGATAACTAATGCTATCAGAAGAAATAGTTCTGATACTAGTATGGAAAACATCTTCAAGAAAATGCACAGTTTGGAATTGCCTTTAGATGTTACCATAGATTATGACAAGCAATTTGATGATCTATTCTTTAGGGATAATGTCAGTGGAAAATATTATAAAATATTACATATTAATATCTCAAATAATGTAGCTCATAGAGAATTAGTTGAAGTTACTAAAGAAGGTGTTCCTATTAATCCTGATAATATTATTACTAATGATAAGCTAATTAAAAGTATATATGATATAGATCAAACATTTGGTGGTGCATGAGCTATGAAAATAGATAATCGTACCAACGATCTTCAATATTCAGAACATAATCTAGATTATACCAATCAAATTATTTGTGATTATGATATTAAAGATTCTATGATTAGTTGGTTGGTAAATAAGTCAGCTATTAAAGTTGGAGCTTCTAACATTAATAGTGTAACCTCATGAAGCGATAACACTCCTTTATTATTTACTACAATGTCTACTAAGTTTGGAGGTGTTCAAATGAATGCTGATCATGAACTTGATGAAGCAGAGGTAACTGAAATGACTCAAATGATTAGTGGTCTTGAACAAAATGGATATACTCACCATTTAGCAACACGAGTTTATGAAGAAATTGGTAAATTCTGTTATGATGCTATTAGTAAAATTCAGGATATTATTTATAATGGAAATAAGGATGATCTTTACAAAATATTTGGAAAAGCTGTTATTAACGCATTTGCTGGCGGTAGTAAGGATACTCTAGGTTTAGCTCAGTCCTTTGTAAAACTTGCTCAGGAAGGACTAGAAAATAATAATTTAGAATATAGAATACCTTTTAGTTCTTCATCTATCAATGGCATTTTTAACTCTACAGTCACATCCTCTCTAGTAAGAGATGCGATTAGGCGTCACTACAATGGTGTTGCGGCAGTATTAAATCCCTCATATAATGTAGTTCAATATCATACAATTAATGGTAACAATTATCGATATGAAGAATTAATAGATTTAATTGCAGAAGCTACAAGAGGTACAACTTATGAGGGAATGACCGTAGATGATGCTGTAAATAAAGTTTTTGTTGTTGATACAAATGGAAATGTGGTTGTAAATCCATTTATTGATGATATTACTCCAGATAACCCAGTAGATTTTGAGGATACTATTATCGTATGAGGAGAAAATAATCAAGTAGTAAAAATAGATAAAATAGATAGTTACAATAAATATATATACTATCGATTATATGAACCTGGGCGTATTAGTAGGTGAACAACTAAAGCTAAAAATCTTAAAGGATCAGATACTACTTTTATTGCTGATGGACGTAAATATAGTATGTTTGAAAGTCCTTATACTCAGGTGCTTCATTATTTTATTGAAAGTGATAGTAGTGCTACTAATATAGAGACTCTTAGAGATGAGCTACGTAGTGAAGTAATAAAATCAATACCTAATGAAAGAGTTGATGAAAATGTTATAGAGAATATAATAAATAGCAGATTACAACTTATAGTAAATGAAATTACTCCATTTATGCCAAAAGGATTTACAGAAAAAACTTCATTTACAAAATATATTCCTAATATTAAAAAAGCTTTAATCAAAAAGCAGCAATCCATTCTTAATAATTTAGCTGATGGTAAGCCTATTGATTGAGGAGGATTAATGTTAAATGCTACAGAGTATAAAGTTATCCCAGCACAGATTATTATGGGTAAGCTTTATGCTAAAGAGTTAGGATTGCTTCCTGGTGATTCTATTGCTAAAATTAAGGAACAAGGTCCAGAGTTCTTTATAAATAGAATTGAGAGCTACTACAATTTCTATGATAATGCAGATGAGTTAACTTATGACTGAACTTTATTTGATGGAGCAGGAAATAAGTTATATGTTAAACTTAGAAATCCTAAGGTTAATGAGCTATTTACTAATTCATCTTTAGATTCTGATTATAAGATTATTGATGGTTCAGTATACTTTAATGGTAATGAAATCTGCTCTTCTGAAGGAAAACAATTTTTAAAATATACTGATTCTGATAATGTTCAGCATAATGTAGTTATTATTGATTCAATAGATAGACTAAAAGAATTAGAAAATTCTAAGATGTTTACCTATACTCATAGAAATTATAGAATTGATAACTATGTTGACTTAGTAAAAGAAGAGTTTGGGGAAGGAACATCTATTCAATTAACTTATCGACCAACTGGAAGTAGAAAGTATACTACTAGTAATATTGCTGAATTTAATGATAAACTTGAAATAATTCGAGCATTAGCTGAAAATCAAGATTATAATTGAACTAAACAAATTAGAAAATTAGCAGAAAATAAGTATAAATCTTTTGAAAAGAGTTTATATTTTGTTGGTACACGTATTCCTTGTCAGTCTATGCAATCTTTTGCTCCTATGGAAACTATTATATTTACTGACAGTGAAGTAAATGAGGTATACGTTCCGACACAAATTTTCTACTTTGAAGGATCTGACTTGGATAAACTTTCTATGTTCAAGTAAAACTCTTTTAATTGCTGGAAACCCCTAACGTAAAGACGAGGGCAATCAGCAGCCAAGCCGTAACAAAACGGAAGGTTCAACGACTAATATTAATAACTTAATAATTCGACTTTAATAGTATGAAACAGTTAAAAACACATTTAAATAAAATAGGAAGAAATTTAATAATTGCTATGTCTATAGGGGATGGGCATATAGCTAAAAAAGGATATTTAGATATAAATCATTGTGAAGCTCAGAAAGAGTATTGTTTATGAAAATGGCAACTTTTAAAAGATAATGGAGTTAAAGTTGGCACGTTTAGAGAATGAAAACAAATAAATGGATATTCTAAAGGTAAAGAAGTAACTAAATATGGATTTCAAACAACAGTACTTGATTTTTGTAAAGTACTTAGACGAGTTGAATATGAGTACGGAAAAACTAAATATAATAAAAAGTTACTTAAGCGACTTGGAGCTCAAGGGTTAGCAATATGAATAATGGATGATGGAGCATTACTTCGTAGATCTAAAACAAATAAAGATGGAATACGAACATATTCAGGATTTTATATTACAATATCTACGTATTGTCCATTAGAGCAAGCTAATGATATTATAGAATATTTTAATGAAGAATGAGATATTTATCCGACTAAGGTTTTTGATAAAAGGCAGCAATCCTATATAATTAATTTTTGTGCCAGAGAAGGTAGAAAATTAATAGAAATTATAAAACCTTATATGTGTCCCCACATGATGTATAAGGTTCTTCCTGATAAAATAGAATGTGAAAACTACATGAAGTTATTAAAAGAAACAGCTGAAACTGCTGTTGAAGGTACACTAGAAATAGTGGAAATGGAGAGCGCGAAAGCGAAGATATAGTCTGATCTATATAGAAATATATAGTTAACACAATTGATAGATAAACAATATATCCTTGGCTATTCATTATCATCTAATGGTCGTATTAATACTGATGAAAACTCAGCACCTTATTTACGAGCTGATGCATTAAGAAATAGAGTTGTAGATGGTGTATTTAGTATTATTCTTAATCCTAGAAACCAAATTAACTTAACAATGCCAGTAACTACTGATCGAATGCAAAGTCTTGCTAAAAGATCTAAAATGGGTGAAGCTGCTAAATATATGAGTCCTTACAATCCAGCAAGTAAGTACTTAATGCAGATTCAAAATATGGTTGGTAAAGCAGTTATTGGTAATGTTGCTACGGCATTAAAAAGTTTCTTTGCCTTAAGCAACGTATATAATACCAAGTTTAGAGAGATTAATGAAGCAATTCAAACTGGTAATTTTGATATAGCTAGAACGATGTTAAAAAGATATACATTTATCCATAATGATAGACTAATAACATTAGCTAATGTTAATATGGAAGTATTTGAGAGTCTACCTGAAAATACTCCTGAAGATATTAGACAAACTCTAGCTCAAGTAATTAGTTATGAGGATGCCTTAGATGATCAATCTATGGTACTTGGAGAACTTTTAAATAGTGCTACTGATTTTTTCATCAGAAAATTATTGAATAACTTGCCTATATTAATTTTTATTATTATCTTTGCACTATAGATAAAAATAATTTAAAACAAATTAATATGGCAAAGAAATTAACAAATGAAGAAGTTGAAAAACTTCATAAAATGTATTTAGAAGGAATGACTTGTGAAGAAATTGGAAAACTTACAGGTCATAAAACAGAAACAGTATCTAAATATCTAAAAGAGAATTATGATATAAAGCCTCAAAGAAAAATTGATTTAGTAATTTTATCAAAACTAGCAAAAGAGGGAAAAACAACTAAAGAAATGGCAGAATATTTTAATGTACATCCTTCTGCTATATGCTATTGAAAAAAGTATTTTAATGAAGGAGATCTAAAGATTTCGCACCCTTTTTTGCAAGAAGATCATCAATTATCTCATCTACAAGAACAAATGATTCTTGGCAGTTTATTAGGAGATATGAACATAGGAAAACCTAGAAAACATCATCCTACTTGTAGATTATCCTTAGTACACTCAATTAAACAAAAAGAATTATTTATGAAGAAAGTAGAAATTCTTGGAGAATTTATGAGTAATTATAGAGAATATAGTTATTTAGATAATAGAACAAATAAAATATATTCTACTATAAGAGGAAATAGTAAATCTCATAAAGTATTTAATGATATGTATAATAAACTATATATTAATGATATTAAAACAATTACTAAAGAATATTTAGATATGATTAATCATCCAATAGCATTAGCTTACTGATTTATGGATGATGGAACGAATTCTGGACAAATAGCTACAAATTGTTTTTCTTTTGAAGAGGTTAAATTACTATCGAATTGACTAGAAAACAAATTTGGTATTATTACAACAATACACAAAAATTTAAGAAATTATACTTTATATATAGTTGCTAGCTCTAGATTTGAATTTGATAATTTAATTTCTCCTTATATTATTCCTTCTATGAAATACAAATTAAAATTTTCTGAAATAGCAGAGTCAGTTAACTCCGTGAAAACGGGAAAGCCCTTAGAGATTTAAATACTAAACTATTATAGTAATATGATAGTGGCTAAGCTAATCACTTAGATATAGTAATAAGTTTAAATATTGGGTAATCCGTTACTAAGCTTCCTAATAGGAAGAAAGTTCAACGACTATCGAAATGCAGAAATGACAGAGTAGAGTAGAACTTAAGTAAGTTCAAAGTGCGGAGATCCTGTATAGGATAAGATATAGTCTGAACTCATAGGAAACTATGAGAGAACTTATGGAAACGATAAGTTCGTAACAAAATTGAATGCAAAGGAATTAATCCTTAAAAAAATTAATGCAGATACAAACTGGGTAGATATTTATACTATTTCTCTTATGTTAGGTGAATCACTAGATGAAATTGGTAATTTAATGATTGATGATGATATAACAGAACTAGTAAATGATTTTACTACTAGTATGTTTAGTGATGAACAGAACTATGATAAAGTTCGTTATGTTGCTGATAAAGCATATACCTCTGAAGGAGAGAAAAAAGAGAAATATCTACAATTGCTGGATAAAGTTATATCTGCGGATGAAGTACGTATCTTAGGAAAGATACTTAAAATTAATCAAGGTCTTCCTACAAACACTTCTGATTTATATAGTTATATTAAATCTATTGAAAAATATATAGAAAGTAGGTTTAATAGACAAATACTAGAAAAACAAGAAGAATATTTAAGAATTGAAAAGGAGTTAGAAAAAACTTGATTAACTCCTGAAAAGAAGGAAATATTAAAAGAGGAACGAAGATTACAAAAAATATATCCAGAATTAGAAGAAGGGTCTTCATTATATAATTTCTATAATAAATACAATTTAATATATGAAGATATAAATGGTAATATTAGACATGGAGATTTAGAAGCCAAACTTGGTAAACCTAAAGAAGCTATAAAGGCTAGACAAGATTACTTTAAGTCTAGAAAAGAAATGGCTAATATCTGGCAATCTTTTGACTTAGTTAGATTTATTACCGATCCAATCTACAAACAGGAAAGTATTGAAAAATATGAACAAAATAAGGTTAATTTTAATATTTTGGAAGTAATCAGTGCAGTTCCTCATTTTAGAGAAATGTTTAATGTTCTTGCAATTAACAAAAGTGTTCTTAATAGTTTATCATCTAGAAATAGGTTAGAAGATATAATTCTAAACCAACTTAGTAGGAACTTTGCTGGAGTTCGTATGGATGTAAGCAAACCACTAAATAAACTTGAAATTAGAACTATAAAAGATCAGATAGATAAGTATCTTATTAGATCTTGGATTATTAGTAAAGGAATTGAAATAAATGTTCCCGCTAGTCCTAAGAATCCAGCTCCTTATATATTAAGATTAGATAATGAAAATAATATTAACAAGTTTAGAAGTTATGTTGAAAACTACGCTATTCCTTTATTAAAGGATAAGTTGAAAAATAATAAGTTTGTTCAGCTATTAACTTTTGGACTAAGACAAGGAGTTCCATTCTATAAGCTACCACTTAACATGGTTCAAGTTGATAACACTCAGAAGACTAGGGCTTTATACGAAGAAGCATTATATGCTTTTAATAACCTTAATAAGGTCAAAATAACTGGTATAGATATGAACTTAGTGGATATGTTTTATCTATATAACTTAGTTGTTAATCAAGATAAATTTGGTCCTAATTCTATGACTAGGATATTTGAAGACTTAGTATCATCTGGTAATGAAGATCTTCTTATATATGATTTTAATAATTGAATTGATAGTCAAAATATTGAAGACTTAGTTAACAGATTTAGAACAGAAGAAAATAGTATTAGGTTTAATTTAGTAGAATCAACTCCTATTGTAGATGACACAAATTCTGATATTGGATTTAAAGAAACTCCTTTAGAAGAGGATATTGAAGAGGCTCAATATGAAGAATTAGCAGATAATCCTGTTAAAGAAAATAATGAAGTAGCTGAATATTATCAAACTAACCCTTCAACTAAATCAAAACTTATAACAATAATTAAAGAATCTAATTTAAAAGGACTTCACATAGTTACAGATTCTGATTTAGTTAATGAAGATTCTACTACTAGAAATGCTAGGGGATTTGTGAAGAATGGTGAAATCTATATTAATGTAGATAGAGCCGAAGATGATACAGTAGTCCATGAATTTAGCCATTTATATTTAGCAGATGCTAAAGTAAATAGTCCTAATGAATACTATTCAGTACTAAGTAGAGTTAGAAATACAGGTACTTGGAAATATATGAGAGAGATACCTGAATATCAAAATAAAAGAGGATCTGATTTTGATGAAGAGGTTCTAGCAACTTTAATTGAGCGAGCATATAATGAGGGATTAGGAGGAGCAGATTATGATGTTGCAATAGATGCTCTGAATCTTACATCTCCAGAATTTAAATCATTTATAAAATCTGATATTCTACCATCATTAGGAGAGACATTAATAGAGAATTATAAGGTATCTCAAAAGATAGCTACACTTAAAAATAAGCTCATCAAAGATAATATTATTAAAGAGGATTGTAAATAATGGAATGTACATATGAAACTACAATAAACGGTAAGAAGATAAAGTTCAGCTCCGAAATGGAGCTGGACAACTTCTTATCAAGTAAATTAGCAGATTATCAAATAAACGAATCAGATTTAACTTTTCAAATTAATCCTATAGATAGTACTATAGAGAAGGTAAATGCTATTACAAGTAAAGTTAAAAATGCTTCTATAGAATCTGTAATTATAAATGATGATGGAGATTCAGAAACTATACTTAAGATTCCTGACTCAATAGGTACTACTAGATTTATTACATCTAATGGGGATCCTTCTAATATGCAAAAGGAATTAGTTCCTCCTTTTAACTTAAATGATTTCTTAAAAAAAGAAAGAGAAAGATTAAGTGCAGAAGGAATGACTAAATCTCAAATTGATTCATATTTAGAAAAGTTACAAAAGTCTTGAACTCAGTTAACTGATTATGGTACTGAAATACATTCCTTATTTGAAAGTATTATTAATAATACTACATTCAAACCAACTAATTTGAGTGAAGAACAGGTATTACGTTTAACTGAAGAATTTAAATCCTTTATTGAAGATATTAAATCTAAATATGGTAAAAATGCTAAAATCTTAACAGAAGTTCCTATAATATCAGATAAAATTCATGAAGCATATCAATCAGAAGGAATTAAAAGTATTAATGGTAGAATTGATATGCTAGTTATTGACCAGAGAGGATTTGCTCATATTTATGATTTTAAAGTTTCTAGAAAAGAAGTAGGAATATGAGAGGATACTAGAAACATACAAGGATCAACTACATGGCACTCTACTAAAAAACGTTCTGTGGGGTATCAGTTAGGAATATATAAGAATATTCTAGCACAATATGGCATTACTGTAGGAGAAACAAACGTTGTTCCTATTAAAATAGATCCAGAATATAATGAAGATGGAACTATTAATAAGCTAAATGATGCTTATATTGATTTTACTAAAATAAAAGTAAATCCTAATGCTCCATATACAGAAACTATAAATACTATTCTTCCAGTAAAAACATTACTTGATGATATTGATCTTATAAACTCAATTCAGGAACCAATGACTAAATTTGTTCCTAATTATGCAGTAGAAACTCAGGTACAGAGAAATACAGTTACTGTGGATAAATACATTAATAATCCTAGAATTGTACACTATATTGATGACACTGACCCAGAACGAAAGTTTGGAAAATACTGAATTTGGAATAAATATAAGAAGAATCGTAAAGTATATGCTAAAACAGAGGAGGAACTCAGAGAAAAAGTACAAGAATTAGTAAATGAAGAAAATAAACATATTCACTCTGAAATGTCTACCTTAGCGGATACCATTCAACAAATTATTGAAGGATATGGATCCATTGATGACTTAGCTGCTGATAACCCATTTAAGTCTGATTATTGTAAAAAGATATTTAGAAAATATTTAGTAAAAAAGAGTGAAACTGACTATGGATGAACTTTTCAAAATAATCCTAAATTTATAGCTGCAGGTATATTTGTATTTACTAAGGATGGTAAAATGGAAATAATATCTGTTACTCATAATGATATTCATTCAGTTGTTAATTTAGGTCTTGGCAAATCTATTCAAGGAGCAACTAAAAAGGATAGTGATATTGATAGTCATGTAATAATGCAAGCATCTAACGGTAATATTGACCTTGTTAAAGTTATGTGTTTATTAAATAATATGCCTGAGGTACTTAAAGGATACAAAGTTAATAAAATAGAATCACATAATATTTGAATTCAAAAAGGTACTGAGACCTATTTAGAAACTCTTTTAGATAATTTTTCTGAATTATGCAGGATACATGGTATTACCAATAATCTTACATCTCAAAATTTTGCAACAACATTAGAAGCAGCTGTAAATATAATAAGAGACACTGCAGGTGAAGAATTACTATCTCACATGGGTAATTGAGAATTTAATTTTAGTCCTAATGATATTGTAAATGGAGTTCCATTCATCTTGCAGAAAATGGAACAACTAAGAAAATTAAAATCTGCAGATGGCCTTCGTACTGCTTTAAGAGAAGGCAAATGAAATTTTGATGATCCTATTCAGCTAGCATATATGTTATTAGGCAGAGCACTAAATAAACTTAACGGATACTCTATTTATATTGAACAAGATCCTAAATTGTGAGTAAATTTTTCTAGGGAAGGATGATACACTGGTTCATATGTGAATAGTGCTAGTAACTCTTCTTCTAAAAATATTCAAACATTAAGTAAAATATTTTCAGTAGCAGAAGCTCATATTAGAAGGAAAGAATTATCATACAAACCTAGGATTAGTAAAGTAGTTAAGGCTTTATATGAATACAATCACAGAAATAGACTTATTGGAGGTGAGGTTAAGTTTTTTGATAACTTATTTGTTAAGGATACAAACGGTAATATAGATAAATCATTTAGACTAAAAAATCCTTCAGATAGTAGTTTGGCTAAGGAAGAATCTGACTTTATTAAGATGTTTCTAGAGATAGTAAATGATTTTAGATTTGATGGTAATCAAAGTAAAATAGCTAAAGCCATTGAAGACGGTTCTTACTATGAAGTTCCTGTTTCTATGGGAAGTACATCTACTCAAATCCACAATAAAGGATATAAACAAGCCTTTACATCTAAATATAATGAAGCTTTAAACTTTCTAAAACTTCTTCCTGAACAAGAGCAACAATTTAGGGAATCAAAAGGAGAGCCAAAGGTATATAATAAATATAGATTAAATGGACTTAGTAGATCTGATTTAATTGAAAATTATGGGATAGATGGTCTAGAAACTCAACTTGAAGATTTGCTATTAAATGTCATCCATACATACACAATGGAAGAAGTAATGAATGAATATCTTCCCAGACTTCAAGGTATTAAGATTGCCTTACAATATCAAACTGGGATGTTTGGAGTAGTTACTGATCATGTTTTAGAATATATAGATAAATTTATTGATGCTAACGTTTATAGTAAGCCTATTATGGCTAAAGAATTGCAAGGTGCATATAAGATGTTATCTGTAGTTAAATCAATAACAACAGCTACCGCTCTCGGTTTAAATCTTAGATCAGGTATTCGAGAAATGATGCAGGGAATGTGAATACATCTAAGTAGAACTATGGCAGAAGCTTATGGAAAGGATCAGTTTACTAAAAAAGATGTTGCTAAAGCATGGGCTATTATATTTAAACAAAGTGTTAAAGATATTAATACTTTAACATTAATTGATGCCTTAAATGTGGATTATGGAATGGCTAACGCCGATCCCCATCAAGTCCAAGAGAGACTAAGTTCATCTAAAGCAGGTATTAAAAATTTAGATTCTGATTCATTATACTTCTTTAATAGAGTACCTGACTCGTATCATAGAATGGGATTATTAATTGCTAAGATGTTGCATGACGGATGTTATGAAGCTCATAGTATTGTCAATGACCAACTTATCTATGATTTCAAAAAGGATAAAAGATTTAGTTTATTGTCTGATTCTAAAGCTGATAAGAATTCTATAGAGTATAAAAAGCAACATGCTTTATATACTGCTATGAGAGAACAGTTTAATAGAGAAGGATGAAATATCCAAGATGGAGATGATTTACCACGGGCTTATACTATTCAAGAAGGAACTAGTATTAAATCGTTTGCGGAATTATGCTTTGGGCACTATGATAAAAGTACGCAAATGCTTATGAAACAAATGTTTCTAGGTGCTATGATTCTACAATTCAGAACATTCCTATCAGCTAAGTTTGAACAGTGGATATTAAAGCCAGATACTTATAATCAAGGTCAATACACTGAAAAATTTGATGAAAATGGAGTAAGATATATTCGTATATTTACATTTGATGAAAAAGGAATTCCATCTGTTAGAATCGGTCTTGAAACAGAATTAAAACCTGATGATATTTGGGAACCTTACATTGAATGGCAAGGCAGATTTATGGAGGGAATTGCATATTCAATAATTAGTTTTGGAAAAACATTATACAAGTTAGATTTTAATGGTTTTAAAGAACTATGAAAAAATCCAACTAAAAGAGCTAATTTCTATTTATTCTTACATGATATGATCTGAATGTCTATACTTATGTGAATTGTTAAAGCTCTATTTTTATCTGAAGAAGAAGATCTTGGACCTGTGGGTCATTTAGTAGGTACTTCATTATATACATCTTTTTCTGACGGGCCAATTACTAATATTATGGCTTCAATGTTTGGAGATTTAAATCCACCTATGCATAGCATAGTTGTGAACTTATATAGACAAACTTCTGGAATAATTACAGGAGATGTTAATTTATTTGATGCTGGTGTCAATTCATTTGGAGCATTAAATAGTTTAAAATATATTGGTGATCAGTTAGAATAAAAAAAGAACCCCTTTGTCGTACGCATAGTACAACAAAGGGGTATTTTATAAATTTATAGTTAATAGATTACTTGGGAATTAACACCATGTTCATTCTTTTACCTTCCAACTTTGGTTTAGATTCAACTTTAGCAATATCTTCAAGATCCGTAGTCAAACGTAACAAAAGAGCTTCTCCCTGATCTTTAAACATAATTTCTCTACCTTTAAACATTATGTATGCTTTTACCTTAGCTTTTGATTTAATAAATTCTCTGGCATGTTTTAGTTTAAATTGATAATCATGTTCGTCTGTCTGTGGACCAAATCTTAGTTCTTTAATTACAACTTTCGCTTGACCTGCTTTTAAGACTTTTTCCCGTTTTTTCTGTTGGTATAGAAATTTCTGATAATCTTGAAAAATACATACTGATACTTGGTTTTTATTGTTATCAATATATACTGATAGTTCAATTAAATCAGTATTAGTATCTACAGCCTTCCTTAAAGCATCAGAAAGAGAAATTAACTCCCCGCTATCTTTTATTCTGATAATCTGAGAGTTAATTTCATAATTTATAGAGTAATTTTTCATTTACTTCTTTACTTTCTTATCATTATTACATACTGTACAAGTACCTACTCCAGTTTTTTCATTTATATTAAAAACTCTTTTAAATTTGCCGTAAGTAGTATCTTGAAACTTGTGAACAATATTATTTTGTGTACAGCTGTTACAGTATTTTATTTCTGTATTTGCCATTTTTATATATTTTAAAATTAATTATTTAAGTATTTTAGAAGCTAAATCTGAAACTTTATTAAATAGATTCTCGATACTTCCATCATTATTAATGATATAATCAAATTTATTATTTTGAAATAGTTCTATTACTTCACTTTCACTACGATGAGACCCTGGAATTTGATTTCTGTCTATATAAATAACTATTCCATTATTATTTTTTACTTGTTCATATTCATTAATAAATCTTAAATCTGATATAATAATATTATCTTTATCTAATAAAGTTCTTAGTACTCAGAAGTTATTTCCAAAATATTCTCTTATTATTTCAGTTCCAAATATTTGTAAAAGTTGTCTAATACTAATATAATAGTTTGATATAACATTTAACTTTTTTGATTTTATCATTCTGCTTAGTTGCTTATCTGTGATCATTAGATTATTATCAGGAAAAGCTGTAATATGGATACTCTGTAGGTTAATATATCAATTCTCCTTGAAATCTCTATCATTAAATTTTTCAACTGGAACATTAATTAAAACAGATAAAGCTTCCTTCATTGAAGAGGCGAAACTTGTGATTTCATATTTAGATACAATAAAATCATATACTAGGCAATACAACCAATATTGTCTCATTCATTTGGGAACTGAAAGACAATATCTTATCATATGGGCAGTTAAATCCTTACCAGAATTTTTAAGCCCAGAAATTGCTATAATAGTCTTCATTAGTTATTCAAGTGTAAATTTAGCAGTAAAGTTCATATTAGGATATGAATCCTTAAGGGACCCATTATACACTGAATATAACTTTTTTATAATGCTGTCCTTAATAAAGTTTCTAGATAGTTCTTTGTCTTTGCTGTTAGTACTATTTAAGTACAATTTGTCTATTATATAGTTAATAAACCCCTCATAAACTTCTTCTTTTTTTATCTCTAAAATAGATAATATATAGTTAAATGACTTAGAATTATAAATGTTAGATTCTTTAATAATTTTCCAATTGTGTAAGAGATAAATACTAATTATGCATTGGTACTTTTTTATATTATACGAAGATAGAAGCTTTATACCTAAAGTAATATCATCAAGATTAGTAGATAATATCATTTTACCTAAGCTTACAACACTATCTTCTGTTAATTCAAGTTGATTATTAGCAACAATTTCATTTAAATCGGAATCATACATAATATCTGAATATTTTGTTTGTAAATTTTCGATAAATTCAACTTCTTTAATATTAGATAGTAAAACTACAGAACCATAATATATTTGTTTACAATCGTTTGGTAACACAGATCCATTTATTAACATAGAGGCCCATCCATATAGTCCTTCAAGATTTGGATCTTTATATTTGTTAAATACAGAGTTGAAATATGAAGATTTATTAGGGTCTAAAATCTTATCTATAATATAGTCTATAAAATAATAGCAGTTTTTACTTGAGGAATACAAAATTAAAACGTCCTTAATCTTTTTAGATGATACTAACGATGATACTTCATAGGTCTCAAAAGATATTTTATCGCTTATAACAATAGCATCTGCTTTAGATGGGTCTAAGCAACGTTTAATATTAGTTAAACTAGTGTTACGTCGTGGATATTCACTGGTAGGATCAAAATATATCTTTTTTAAGTTAAGTTGACTACTAATTCTATGCTTAGAATTAATTTTATTATTAATACAAGTACTATCTCCAAGATATATACCTTTTGCAGTCACAGGTGTAGTAACTATTTTACCATTCTTATAGTATAGATAAGAAGAACTATAAAAATTAGCATTATACCAAATATAACTGTGTTCAGTGTCTCCAAAGTCGTTTAATCATACCAGATCTGTTAAACTAGCATCCTCAACATTAGTATCAAATCTTGTTTTTTGGTTATATATAATATATTTTATATTATTTTTATTAATATGTAATAACATTTTAAATAAGTTTTGCAGCTAATTTTGGGTTAAGTAATAGTTTATTACATTTACCAGGATAGTGTTTGTTTAGTGTTCTTACTAGGCTAAAGAGTAGATCCTCAGTTAACAATAACTTATCATTATCAACTATCCTAAGAATACGATCTATAATTAGGTCCATTTTACACCCAGGTTTACTAAGATATAATAAGCTATAATTTATAAATCTAGTGGTAATTACAGAAGCTATATCGGCACGATACTTACCTTTATCATATAATTGATTCTCAAGTATCCTTTTAATATCGTTCCAATCCGTATTAACTAGTTCTTCTGGGGAAGGAAGTTTATCTAATTTATTAGCTATGAATGTAGTAAATAATCCCCCAACAATATCATCACTATCAAGAAAACATCCAGAAGCTATTTGCAGAATAAAGGATAAATTCTCAGGTTTAGACCAATCATCAATACTAGAAATAGTATTAATAAACATAGTATAATTGCGAGCATTAATTTTAGACTGCCTAGATTTTGAACGGTCCATTAATTCATCACTATAAAGAAGCATAAAGTTAATCGCCTGATTATTATACCCTTTTTCCTCGGCATATTTAGCCCAATCATATTTATCAAACTTAATATTAAAGTTTAACATACGGGTTTTTATAGCCTCATCAATTTCTGTTACATTAAAATCTCCCCCTTCAGGATTAGCTGTTAAAATAACAGTACTATTAGGAGGTAATTTCCAAGAGAAATATTCTTGTCTTGATATAAGCTCCATAATAGCAGCCAATACAATTGGAGAGCTACGATTCACATCGTCAAGATTCAAAATTGTAGGTTTACTTAGATCAATACTTTTTATCCATTCTGGAATTGCATAGCTCATTCTAGTTTCCTCAGATATTTCCCAACCTGCTTTACTATAACTTTCTATAAGTTCTGCAGTTATCCATCTACATTCATCATTTTTACATACATAGTGCTCTTTAATTGGCCACCCGCAAATTTCTCCTGGGTCTGAAATTTGACTAAGGTTTTTCTTGATGTAATTAGCACCAATTTCACTAGCTATTTGTTCGATTAAACTCGTTTTACCTATACCAGGAAGTGAAGTAAGTTGAACACTTATTGGAAATTCTCCTCTTTCTTGGAGAGATCTATTATTGTTTATAATATATTTTAAAATAGGTTTTATTTCTCCTAATGTTAGTTCCATATTTATTACGGTATTAATACAGTTATTCCTGGAAACTTCTGAGATTTATTCCCATCAGATGTAATAATCCAGATTAAGTTTTTACAAGTTGAAAATGTAAATTTAGATAAGTAACCATCAGTAAATATCACACAAGAACTAAATTCTTTGTGTTCTTTATAGAAGTCTAGAGCTGGGCAAACATCAGTACCTCCACGACCAATAAATTCAAATTTACTTTTTTTATCATATTTACATATCTTAGTGATATTAGTATCACACTCTATAATTGTTATATCTACACCTGTTTTATATATATGATTAACTTCAGATATAAAATTAGAAAAGTCATTCATATTTATAGAACCTGAAGTATCAATAACAACACATATGTTTGGTTTTCTTTTTAAACGAGTTCCTCTAGCATCAGGTAATCTTTTTGAAGGTCTCATCCTAGTTAATTGTAGATCACTACTAATAGAATCTCCAACTACTCGTCTAAAATAGTTTCTCCAGTTAAAAACTGGAGGATTATTTCTTATTTTTTCAAGTATTTCTTTTAATTCTCCAGGTATGTGGCCTACTTGTTTATTAACAAGAGCTTCTGTTTCTTTTAACTTAGACTTTACTTGATTTTCATATAATTTACGTTCGGCTTCCGATATATCTTTAGGCCACATATCATGATTATCTATACTTTTAAAGTCGGCTAATCCTTCAGTACCAGGGATACATTTTTCAGGGTGTTCTTTAACAAACTTTTGTATTTCATTATAATAATACCACGCCCCTCTATTGGGCTCTAGGTTCTTTCCAATTAACTTAGAAAGATTCTGTAAAGTAACACACCCATCAGGCAATCCTGTAACTATTTGGTTCACAACTACATCTGTTGCTATATTCATATTATAATGATTATCTGCTTCGAAATCATCAGTAAGATGAAATAAACATATGTGTACTAACTCATGGGTGAGCACAGCAATACATTCAGTATCAGTAAGGTTATTCCAAAATGTTTTATTTACATATAATGTAAAATTGATACCATTAGGACCTACAGCAGCTGTTTTTACAGGATGGTTATCACTAACAATCTCCTTGCGTAGATTTAGCAAGAAAAGTCCATAAAAAGGTTGCTGAATAAGAAGCTCTTTACATGCTTTAATTAATTGCATATTCTATTTCATCTTTATTAAGCCAACGTTTAAATGTTAATCTAACAACGCCTTTTATAGGTGCATCTAACATTTTATAGTCAGCATTACATTCATAAAAAATCCTAGGATTGTTGGTATCATAAGTCCAACAAATCCCAGGATATTCGTTAGTTAAACAATATTTTCTCATTAGTGTTGTTTACAATATATTACGCCTTGATAACGGCTATTAAAGCAAAGATTACATTTTCTGCAATCTCCTTTACATCTTACAGCATTATTTGGTAAATTATTAAATTGAAATTTATCTACACAGAAAAACCAACGGTGTGCTTTAATATTTGGAGAAGAAGAATTTACTATAAAGTGAACTCCGCTAAAATTTAAGTCCTCTCTACAGGTATAACAATATGTTTTAATTCCAAAAACTTTATATAACCATCGTCCAATATTAGATCACCTGTCAACAGACTGTTGATCTGGAAAATCACCCGCTTCATTAAGTCTAACGTATTTAATCTTAACAGGAGCATTTAATATATAATACATTAGCATGTCCTTAAGATCTTTATCATCCCACAAATACATGTATGACTCAATCAATGTGTTTTTGTGCAAGTATGCTTTATATATACGTTCACATTTTTTAGCATAACATACTTTACTACATCTACAGAAGCCTAATCTTTCCGAAGGACAATGTACTGCAGATGTAATATTTACAATTAAGGTTTCTTTAGGTAATTTAGTATTTCCATAGGAAAATACTTGCATATTACCTAATCCTCATTTCTCTTGAAATTTGATAATATTCTTATTCATATTTCTTTAGCCATCCCATTTGCCAGCATCTAAATAGGAAATTGTCAAGTACTTTCATTTCATTTTCGGATGTTGCAATGTTAGTACTTGATAGAATATCTTCCTTAGCTTTGTTAATTACTTCAAATCTGTTATCTCCACAAACTTCTCCCATATTTTATTATTTTATTACTTTTTTTACTTTAGTAAGTTTAAATTTACCTTGACGTAAAGATCCCTCAAAGTCTAAACTATAGGTATCATTAGTGTAAGATTTGTAGAAATCTCCATACTCATTAACATCAAGACACCACTCCTCAAAAAATCCCAGTTCTTCCATAATATCATCCATATCATAAGTAGGGATCATTGGTAAGTCTAACTTTTTATTAGCAGATCCAAGAAATATTTCTATTAATTGTTTATAAGTTTTCATTTAATAAATTTCGTTTAATAAACTCTTCTTTAAGAGAGACAGCGAGCTCCTGTGCCTGAGGATGAGCCGCTCTATCACACCTTAGTTTGAAGAATTCCTTCCACTGTTCAATAGTTCCAGTCATAATTAGCTCTGTCTTGGTACATAGTGGAAGAACTTCTCTTGCTTCTTGAGCTTTACAACCTCTGTTAATCAAGGCTTTATAATTTACTTCAGCTGATTCACACTGAGATAGGAAAATATCAGTAGAGTCTCCTTCAAAATGTTTTAGAATAGTATTTGGTATGTTATTCTTGTCTGCAGCATCTACCCAATCATTATCCCAATATTGATAACGTGCTTCTTTCAGATCAGCCCAATAAGGAATAATAAAAGTGAGCTCATTATTGAATTTATCAGAAGAATAACAGCAATAGCGTGAACTTTCTTGCATAAAAGAAAATTGTCTATGTCTTACAAACTCATGCGATATAGATCTAGGCAATATAAACCTTACAGAAATTCTCTTTTCGTGATATTCTGTAGGTTCACAAAGATATTTTAGATCATCAAGCCAGCTATTTTCATATAAAACTCTATAGTTAGTTGTGATATGATAATTACCATAAGAATCTGTATTAATAACTGAGTAAGAATTAGAAAGGTATTGTTCAGTTACCCAATTATTACTTATTACATTGTAAGCATGATCCTTATGAATATAAAGATATACAGTACCATGCTCAAGACAACTAGTATGCCCACTCTTAATAAGCATATTAACAAACTTCTTAGCAGAATCTTCTGTTATCTTATTCTCACTCTTGTATGATAGTCTCCCTGACAATTCTATCTGTTTATATATACCATCTATACCTAGAGTTTGGTCTAAAATTTCAAATTTACTTCTAATAAGCCTCATAGAATTATTTATCCTTTTTTATATAAGTTATAGTAGAAATTGCTGTATATTCCTCAGCACAACAATCTTCTTCTAGGTCTCTCCAAGTCATAGATTCACTGTATAATCCACATGGACCTGTAATACCAACATACCCATCATCACATTGATATATATTTGTTGCGCTTCTATACCACCTATGTTCTTCTGGGTCTAAGTTCTTACAAACCATCCTAGCCTGCCCTCCAACGATATCATCTGCTTGATATACATTATAAAGAGGAGATTCATCTTGGATTAATTGTATTATTTCATTAACTTTCATTTATCGCCGATATTTGGGAGCGTAAGTTACAGTAGGAATCTCTATATATTCTTCTGCAAATGCGGGGATGTTATACTCTTCATAACCTACCTTACTGCGATCATTAATAAGACCAGTGATAGCTACAAAACCGTTATCACACCTGTAAATATTAGTAGTAATATCAAAGTTACGGTGCTTTGAAAAGTTATAATTTTCTACTACAATATCAGATTTTCCAAGTTATACAGCTTTAGCTGCAGAATTAATAGAATAAAAATCATTATTATTAATTTCTGAGATAATTTCTTTTACTTTCATATTTAAAAATTAATTTTGTCAAGTTGTTCTGTTAATACTTCTTCAAAATAGGTTCCACCGTTATAGAACTTAAAAATATACCTATATTTACCATCATCAACTTGCTCTATATTAACAATATTATCTTCTTCGGGTATTTCAGTATTTCTAATAACAAAGAGTCTATTAGATCTAGTTACAATACATTTAGGATAACCGTCTTTATCATAATATAAAGTATAATTTGGATGTTGCTCTTCACTACTAAGATTAATATTATTACAATCCATTCAAGTACTAATATCGTGTGTATTAAGTTCTACTATTTCTCCTATATGGGTTTCTGTATAGCTCATTTTATTTTCTACTAATTTTTTGTACAACATATCTAGTAAATCCTGAATTTTATCTAAACACTCACGTGGAGTATATTCAGAATTAGTACTATTTTCATCTACATATTTAATTTTAGAATCTTCTGTGACCTTTCTAAAATATAAGGAATAATTGCTCCAATGGTGGTACATATCTCCATTTATATCAGTAATGCATCCATCTGCATTAGAAGTATAAATATATCCTGATTTATAAGCAGTATTTCCACTATCCATTATAACTGTATTTATACACAGAAATTTATCTCCTCTTTTGATATCCATATTGTTATACTTTTATTGGGTGTTCTCTTACTTCTAGGGTAGAAATAATATCACCATATAAATAGGTAAAATACACATAATCTAGTTCATTAGAACTATCTTCATAGTTTGAGACTTCCTCTGTGTTAGAGTTGTTATCTCCAAACTCCTTTATTTTATCATTAACTTTACATTTGTCTGCTAACAATAAAGTTTGTATGATATTAACATAATCACCAACACTATCTCAATAGTATATTAATTCATATATTTTCATAATATTAGTGAATTCAATAAGTAGGTAAAGATCCATCAGGTAAACGAGAAATTTCTGCATCTAGTTTACATCTAGTACAAAAGTAAGCACCTGCTTCTATCATACAATCGTAAAGTTTTTGTGCTACTTCCTCAGCTATTTCTTCAGGAGCTTCTACATTTGCTTCCATTATATGTTACGAATACACCGATTCCGTGTACTCTCTTATAATTTCTTATAAGATCGGACTATATCTTATGCTAAATAGCATCTAGGCATTTCAGTTCCTCTTGGAACTTACGTCATATAGACTAGTCTCTGAACCTTCTCAATACTATATAGAGCTTGGCTGCTGATTATCTACGACTTTACGTTTAGACTTTCCAGCAATTAACCTAGTTTTACTACGACAAAGTTATTTATCGTAAGGAGTTACACAAATCTTTACTTTATTAAATAAATTATTTTCTCTTAAATATTTAAAGAAATTTATAAGACTCACTTTTGAACATAATGCTCCTGAATTTTGAATTGGATAGTTCACGCTTTGTTTGTCAGAGGATGATCTTCTTTTAAAGAAGTTTTTAACCTTCTGGACAGTATAGCTTTTTGGATCGGATTGTTTAAGATCTCTATAGTAATCCCAAAATCCTTTTTCTTGGAAAGATTTATAATCTTTAACTAAGGCATTATAATCATATATATAAGCTTTATGACCTGTTTTTGGATTTAGTAGAATATATCCTTTTTCCCACCAATCTTGTTTTCTAAATTTTTGATATGCAGCAAGACCTGAGAAACCTGACATATACTTATCATATACATCTTTTGCCTTTTCTGGAGATATTCCATAGTTCCTAACTAAAGTTGAATCATTACCAGCATAATTAAAGCAAAACTCATACCCTTTTGCTAACTGTCTAAGTTTGTGATACTTAGCTTTAATTTCGGTTATTGGAAAATCATTTGGAATTTCATCAAATACAAGCCTTGCTGTTAGAGAATGAAGGTCTTTACTTCCTTCAGTTAGTTCTTTGATCATTGCTTTATCATTAGCTAATGACGCCATAATAAAGCTTTCTTGGCCCGAATAATCAATACTAATCCATCTATTTCCGTCTTCTGCAATGAAACATGCTCTAGTTTCAGCATCTGCTGGAATATTAAGAAGATTAACTAACTGAGTTCCATTTTTTTCTTTACCACCAGATGATATACGAAATGTGTCTGTGCCAATTGATTGATATCTACTTTGTACTCTGCCACTAACATCATTTATTTGGTCTAAAAAATTCTGTCCATAAGTAGAAGTTAATTTAACAGCTTCTTTATAATCAAGATAAATAGGAATAAGACTACATTTATCTTTCTGAGGTCCCAATACTTTTGCATTTAAACTATCTTTTTCTTCTCCTTCTTTTCCAGTTTCAACCTCTATTCCTAAGCTTTTAAATATAGGAATAAGTTGAGTAGTACTGTTTCAATTAAGAGTAACAATAGGTTTAGTATTAAAACCTGAAAAAAGATCACCTTGAATATTCTTAGAAATGTATTTAGAGTGTGGCATATTAGAAATTAACCAATCATCTAGCATTTCTCTTGCTTTTTCCTCTCTTTCTTTATCTTTCTTCATTTTAGCTGTTCATTTATCCTTATCTAGTTTTATACCACAATACTCCATATAGGCTAAAGGCAGAATAAATGCATTTTCATATTTCACTGCAATTGTTAGATTTTTTTCCTTTAGTAGGGGTTGCTGAAAATTCATAATATCTTCTAGATAAGCAGTATCTTCTGCAGCATATTTAACTATTTCGTTTGTTAGACCTTGGTATATAATCTTTCCTCTAATAGATTTATCTAAATCAACTCCACAATACATTTGGCCTAATTTTTTTAAATTCATCTCTAGCTTATATGAAACAGCTCCAGAAGGAGATATGATTTGAGTGTATCTAGGCTCTTGAATCCTTTCTCATACTTCAGGACTAAGTACAATTGGATATCCATTTCACATAACTTTTTCTGCAATATAAACATCATATATTCTTTTTGGCCATATATTATTTCTATACAAAAAAGTTAAATCAAATTTTGCATTAGCATAAATTTGTAACCTAGAATCATCTTCAAGATATTCTTTATAATTAGAAACATCCACAGTTAAACAGTCTACAACTACTTGAAATTCTTTACATCCCAACTGAATAGTTTTAAGATGGTCAGATCAACACGACAAACCTGAAGTCTCGGTATCAATACCAACAGTCTTTAGGGGTTCTAGTAATCCTAAAGATCTTTTAACATCAATAATAGTGTAAGTATCATTAGTAAATAATTCTTGATTATTAGTAACTAAGTAAATCATTATACCTCATCATATGTTTGTTTAAATATATCTGGTTTACAAAGATAGATCTCTCCAATAATTCCTTTAATAATATAATCTCCAATATTAGCTTTTACAATACCTTTAAGAGTCGGTATGCCTAATGTATTATTATTATATTTTAAAAGAACCTCTCCAACAAATTCTGTAATTTCATCAACATTATTTCCTATATACTGAGCTGCTTCGATTATTACAGGTTTCTGTTTATATTTCTTTATCATCTTCTATAGTATATAGTTTATTAAAGGTTTCCTTTCTAAGTCAAAACTCATATCCATTTCAATTACAAAAGAATCCATCTATCCACTTATTCTCTCTATGTTGTATATCTATTTTTTTGATTTGATTTAAATAATCAAATTTTGTCATAGGTTGAACTTCAATTGTAAAATCTTTAACTTTAGCTTTCATTAGAATAAACTACTAACTATTACTCCTAGATATAATAGATTATGTTGTAATACTATACTATTTAATATACACAATCTATTATATATCTTTACATAAGAATCGTAAATTTTTAACATTTTCCTATTGATTTTAATCAGTCTTCTTCAACAAAGTAAGACATAGGGCCATATTGATCTAACCAATTCTCATCATTAATTAAACATGAATGTTCATTAAAATCTGGATGCTCCATTAATTCTTGAGATTCGGGCCATTCAACAATCACGTATTTTATCATTTCTGTTAATATTTATTATAATTCATTTAAATCTGATTGTAATATCTCAGGATAATATTTTCGATAGAACATTCGTATTGTATCTTCACCTACTTGTAAATCCCTATTTTTATCCCTTTTAACAGCTTCTTTATATGGAACAACTATTTCCTTATATTCTATATTTGCATCGAAATTTGAGGCTATTTCTTCCCATTTAGCCTTAGTTTTTGGATTAAGATTAGTAGCATCAATGATGACATTATACCCATTAGTTAAAGCCTCTTCGATCATTAGTTTTTCATAGATACTAATTAACTTTTCTCTAGAAGGTACCCAATAATCTCCACACATTAATCTAATATCATCCCGATTTATTCTAATCCAAGTACTCTTATCTTTCACAAATTCTTTTGCAAAATAGGTTTTACCAGATGCTGGAGGTCCAACAAGTACTAATAATATCTTATTCTCGTCTTTCATTACACTCTTTCCACATTTTGTATATAGGCTCAGAAATCGTTATAAAATCTTTAAGAGGATTAACAATTTTTCCTTTGAAAACGTCAATTCTATTTACTTTAGATTCTTTGATAATCTGAATTCCCCATAAACATTCTCTGGTAATATCCATATCTATATTAGGTAAATCCTTATTTATACCTTGTAAATAAGTTACCCTGGCAATAATATATCTTCTAAGTTTAATAATATCAGGTTTTTCATAAATATTTACATATTCTTTAATCTTACCTGATTTAGAAAGAATAGAACATACATACGGTAACAAACTACCAGATTTCATTCTTAAAAATCAATCATCTAAGCTAAAGAATGTAACATTATCATTTTTAGAAGTTATATTATCTCCAACAACAATATATTCATAACCTTCTTTATAAAAAGAACAAGGAATCTTATATATAAATTTGATATCCTTGTTCTCTTTTAGTTGCCTTATTTCTTCTTTAGTCATTATACTAATGCATCAAATCCTTCAGGAACTGCTAAAATATCTTCAATATTCTTTTTAACATAATCCTCAACCTTTATAGTTACTAAACTTACAACTTTTAATTTAATTTCATCTGGGATGAGGTAGGTAAAAATAATAGGATTACGGTTATCTATTCTTTTATATAGTAATAAATAAACATTTGGTATATATTCTTTATTTTCATTTAACATAAGAGAAAATTCTGTAGAGTAAACTTTATTTTTTCTTAGAATTATACTCATATCTCTATATCTAATATAACCTTCTTCAACAGTTCAGGTGTTTAAAATAGTAAGTATTTGTTCGTTTGTTAACATATTATTCATATATCTATAGTACTTTATTAAGTTCTTCGGCTCCATATTAAGAATACTACTAACTTAAGTTTATAAGCTTCAATTTTACCAGGATCCATTAACATCTTTACTAGTACTTGATTTCATCTGATACTACATCTTTTGGTACACATTTTTTACAATAAGGGCTAATCCAGCCTCTAGTTATATATTTAGCTTTGGCCCCACAACATATACATGTTCTTTCTGAAAGTTCTTCGTACGTATTAATGATAGGATATTCACAACCATTTGGAGAACCATTAGAATACCAAGCAAGCATCCCAAACTTCTCCTTAATCTGCATAATCCTATACTTATATAGGTAATTATGCTTTTTGAGAACTTTCTTCAGATCCTTACACATCTGTATACCAAAAGCTTTCCTTCACCCAGTAGGCATAGCATCTAGTTCTGTAGATGTAGGGATAAAACAGATTCTGTTTATAATATTATCCCAAATAAAAATAATAGAATTGTACACTTTCTTATAGAACTTATCTACGCAAATTTTGAGTGTTTTAAAAGCAAATCCATAATTATACTTTGTTATCTTATTTTTATGAACATGATATATAATATATGGATCATTAGTAAATATATTAGTAGAAGTAGTTATACCAGTAATAGTAAAGCCCTTTCCAACATGTTTCTGAAGATTAAATTCAAGCGGCGAATCAATGTATGTACTTTCAAATTTTAATATACCAGAAGGGGTTAAGTTAACATTGAAATTATATTTACCAACATCTCTAATGATAGAATTAAATTCAGTGCATTCTTTAGGGTCTTTATAAAATTTATATGATAAATTAATTTCAGTATAAGCTTTTTTGTAATATTTATTACTTAATTTCACAAGCCAATTAGGACTTACTTGATGTTTGTCTGTAAATCTATTTCTAGGGTATAAAAAAGGAAATCTAATACACAAGTAGACACACTTAGGAATTCTAAGTATCCTATTTATTTTATATTTTAATCTATGAAGGTATTTCATCTACACATTTTTTAAAATCTAAAAACATCTTATTCTCCGAATGATTTTCAAGTAATTCATCTAATGATGATGCTACATCTGAAACTAATTCAGAATTAGGGTCAGAAAGGTAATCATATAGCTCATTAAATGTAGAGAACTTGTTTTTATCTGAACCTATAGCATACAACCATATTAACTCAGAGTTGTATTCTCCAAAGTATAGTTCCAATAAAATACATACAGTACCACAAGCTAGTTGTTTTATTTCTATTAAATCTTTAGAGCACTTAGAATCTACAAACCGTGTTTTTTGAATGCATACTATTATAGCTAACAAATCTTCTCTGTTTAATTTATGTTTCATTATATATCAATTTTATATTTTAAAGTCTTCATAATAAGTAGTTAGGAATAGGCTTATCTGCGGCAGTATAATTAAAATATTTAATTATTACTAGCTTTATATCTGATTTCGTCCTTGCAGTATCTCTTAAATAAATTAGTATTAAGTATTATCATCCTTTTGATATATAATTAAATCACTTGTAGTACGACTACAGGCTACATATTGTAACTGCCGAAGTTCTTCTTTATTTGTACATCTCCAGATATTCTCCATATCTATCATTACAATAGAATATTGAGATGACTGTGATTTATGAGTTGATATACAATATCCATAATCTAGTGATTTACGTTTAATTATCCTATTATCGTATCTTATATCAAAAGTAGTTAAAAATGATTCTGATAAATCATAATATTTACGTCATAAAGCATTAACTCTTTTTTTATATACATTATTCTTATCAGCATTAACCGTAGATAACCTAAGCCATTCTAACCTATAAGCTAGATTATTAATATTTTTTTCTGAATTATCTTTAGATAATACTATTACTTTAAAAGTAGAATCATCTGATTTTAACCCTAATTCCCAAGCATTTAATTCTAAATACTTAGTTTTATTTACTGATGTTATAATATAATCACGAGAATTTTCTATTTTTAATCCTAAATAGTTAGTTGTGTCATAACCTGTTAGAACTTCTCCAACAACAAATTCTTCTTTATATCCTAAATATTCTCTAATTAATTTATTTAATGCGTTAATTCTATTATTAGTATAAGAAACTAATTTTATTAAATTAGAATCACTAAAATCTTTAGATATTTTAAATAAATAACTATACTTTTTAAGCATTTGTACAATATTGTTACATACTGTAATATTAGAATAATCATCAGAAATGCTTTTAAATTTATATAATGGCTTTTCTCTTAAATAATTTAATACTTTAGATAAACAACTTTCTTTTTGTCTATATATCTTATTTAGATAAATTGTTCTATTACTAAATGCTTTAGAAGGTTTATTTTCTTTTACAGAATAAAGCTGTTTAGGATCTCCTACAAATACTATCTTTGATGACTTATATTCTTTTAATAGTAAATCATATAGATCACTATTAATCATACTACACTCATCTACAATAAGAACATCATATTTATACACTTGATGTGATCTTTTGAAAGAAGTAAATTCTAATTGTGAAGCATCAAAATTTAATACATTTAAATTAGGTCTAAGATTTAGTAGAGAATGTATTGTTAAAGATTCTCTTCCTTTCATTCCTTTTGATTCTAATACTAATTTTGCCTTATTTGTTGGAGCAATAAAAGCAGTCCAGTATCCGTTATCAGCTAATATGTCATATAACATACTAGCAATCATACTTTTAGAAGTTCCCGCTGACCCAGTTAAACAAATGCAGTGTTCATCACTAGTTATAAAAGAAGTCAAATCGGATAATGCTTTTCTTTGAGCATCGTCCAATCTGACTTTGTATTCTTTTTCTAATTTATTTATATCATAATTCATTACTTACCTGTTGATCCAAATCCACCACGAGAATAGGAATCTAAATTATCAACCCATTCAAACTTGATTTTAGAAGTAAATAACCACTTAATTTTTTGCCAAATAGTAGCCTTCTGACTTAGTTGAATTCTAAATTGACAAATACGATCTCCCTTTTTAATAACAGTACGTTCTAAAGAAATTGCAGGAAATTTCCATTCATCATCATTTCCAGAGTAAGTATTATCGATAATTCCAAGGGAATTAGATTGAACTATTTTAAAATTCTTAAATGTACTGCTTCGAGGTACTATATGAGCCTCAAATCCTTTTGGAAGAATCATAGCAAATCCGAGTCGTATAAGACAACTATCAAACGACACATCTCTAAATCGCTTACCATTTAACTCATATTGTACCCCAGCTTGCGGTGCTACAAGTTCTATATCTTCGGCTGCATGGAGATCAATCCAATCTCCTTTTTCAATAATTTCAAATTTACTCCCTTCAATAATTTCTTTAACTTTAATCCTCATATATATGTTTATTTAAATATTTATTTACAACGGATAGTATTTCATGTAACGTATCCCACTCATCATCATTCAAATCAAGATATCTATCAGATACAAATTCTGCTATATAATCATCATTATATTCGTTATATCTGAAAATTAATATAGTATAACAATTTTCCTTTGACTTAAAACAGCTTTTGTGTACTCTGATAGAATGAGTTCCGTCTAAATAAAATTCACCCTGTTTTTCAAAATTTGACTCAGTGCCATAATAACTATTCGGATAATACTTTACAATTTCAAATGAAATATGTTTAGGTAATTCTCCAATATATGTACATGGTTTGAATTCTAAATTTTTTATTCTATATGTTTCCATACTTATATCTTAAATAAAATATTAGTTACAACGACTTCAGCCGCAGGACATACAGCTTACACATCCTGAAGTAGCAACCAATGGTTCCCCACATTCTGGACATACGTTTTTATTATCATGATTGGCATTTATTGAAGGTTTTGTATCTGGAACACTAATCTGCTCTTTTTGAGGAATTTTTACATTATCTTTTATAGCTTCTGTAATTACTCTTGATATAATATCTGGGCATGACAAACCATCAATATTAATTTTTCTAGCCTTACATGTACTACAAGCAGGACAATTAATTCCTCTTATCTGATCAATTATCTCATCGACTTTAACACCACTTCTAAGATTAAGAGAAATTAATCTTGTTACAGCATTCATGTTAGCTTGACAGATACCACCTTTAGATGTATGTGTGAACACTTCTACAAGATTACCCTTATTATCCTTATTGCAAGTTATATATAATGTTCCACATGCACATTTTTTACAAAAAGTTGCACCATGTGTTGTACCAAGTGTTTTGCGTGAAACTGGTGCAATGGAATCAAATTTGAAAGATTGTTTTTCTTCTTCAACTTTAATAGATTCCCCCATAATAGCTGGTCTACTATTTTCCCTAAATATCGTTAACCCTTTTAAACCAGCTTTCCATCCAGCTAAATATAATTTTTCTACATATTCTTGTGATGTATCTTTCTTAAGATTAATTGTAGAACTTATTGCTGTATCAATATACTTTTGTAATGCTGCTTGAAGCTTTATACGATCATATGAATCAATATCATATGCTGTTACAAGAATATCATCATCTATAGAAGAATTAGGAACAGAATCAAGATATTCTTTTACAATTTTAGCATAAACATCATATACCTTTTCTTCTTTATTAAGAGATACTGTTTTTCTCTGAAATTTCTTCATAAACAGGGGTTCCAAACCGCCCGATACTCCAAGCATAGTTGAAATTGACCCAGTTGGTGCTATCGAAAGTAGTGAACAGTTTCTAAGACCAAATTTTTTCATTTTTTCAAGTTCATCGCTTGAAAAGGCTTCTTTCATTATACTAGATTCAAATACCTTGTCTGAATAGCCAGGAAATGTTCCAAGTTCTTTAGCAAGATCATATGAGGTAAATACAGAATTTCTGAAAATAAGTCTCATAATATTTTCTGCAAGTTTTATCGACTCTAGGCTTCCATATTTAATATTCAATTTTATAAACATATCATGAAGTCCCATAATTCCTATGCCAAGGTTTCGGTATTTAGCAATTTGTTCTTGTTGTTCCTTAAGAGGGTGGTTATGAAGATTTTCATCTATAATCCTATCCATTTCCCTAACAATAATCTTTATATCTGAAACTAGTTCAGAATAATTAACTGTTGCAAATTTTGTAAAAGGATCTTTTACATATTTAGATAGATTTATTGAGGATAAGTTACAGGACATATTTTTTGGCAAAGGTTGTTCCTATATATTACCTATTTAGCTTTTTATCTAGATATTCTGGAAGTTTCCTTCATACTCTTTATTGCCATTAGAGATACGTCTGTCAATTCAGACCAGTTTAGCATATATTTTCACTATAAAGTGTTGGGCACTCTTGGTGGAATTATATTTATTCATCCACTATGCGTTACGATGTTTCATAGCCTATTCGTAATCTATGAAATTATCTCGGTATTATCATGCAATAATTTGTTTAGACTTCACCGATTTTACCCAATTTTTTACATGAGGCAAACAATACAACTAACTGATAACCAGCCATTTACTACCACATGGATTACTGGTATCTATTTGATACTCAGTAATATACTCCATCAAATTATAATTTCTGAATCTATTCATAAACATGACTCCAGGCTCTGCATGTTCATATGCATTTTTCATCATAAGTTTATAAATTTCAATTGGAGTTATATCATAATCAGGATATCCCTTAAACTTAGATTTAATATGAAGGGTTATAACTTCTCCTGTCTCATAAAACTTATCTACGGCATTCATAAAGTTATCATCAACTTCCACAGAAAGGTTTGCATTATTGATCTTTCCAAGATTGCTTTTAATAGTTATGAAATCTTTTATTTGTGGATGATCTGCTGAAAGAGACATCATTAATGCGCCTTTACGTGATCCACCCTGAGAAACAGAAGCAGTTACAGTATTAAATATCTCCATAAATGGAACAATACCATCTGTTTCATATCCTGAAGAAAGTTTTGATCCTTTTGGACGAATATCAGATAAAGATAATCCTTGACCTCCCTGAGCTTTGAACGTTAATCCTATATTTTTTGCCGTTTGAAGAATATCATCAAGATTATCTGCAATTTTACCAGACGAGTAGCAATTTGAGTACGAAGCCTGTCTGTCTGTTTGTCTGTTTGATAGAGTTCTTCCTCCAAATAAGAACTTTTTAGCAACAATTAACTTTCTTAGTTCTTCATTTCCACCACTAACTCTATCAAACCACTCGTCTAAAGACTCATTATTATATCTATACTTTTTATTTCAAATATCAATTCCTAATTGATCATTATTAAGCCATTCTTCAACAGTCATATATTATATACTTAATTAATAATTTATTCAAACTCTCTATTTTTTCTTTTACTTATTCTCACATCTGCTTCATCTACTCCAAACACAATATACTGACCTAATTGAGTTCGTACTGAAGGAGTATATTCCATCTCAAAATCAATATCACTAGAATAGTACACTGTTTTCCCATATATATTCTCTTGACACTTCTTTATTAGTTCTTTTGATAACTCTATTGCTTCTGTTTTATTACTAGCAGTTCCTAAGAGTTGATTATCTTTTTGAGTTCGAATTTCTATAACCCGCTTAAGTTTACAACGACCTTTTCTACGGACACTGTTAATTTTAAAAGGATTTTTTCTAGTATCTTCAACTCCAGAAGTAACGGTAATAATTATACCTGCTCCTTTAAAATCAAACATACCCTTTTCCTCTAAAAAATCTGCGGCGTATATATTTAAGTCTTTCGTAAGTATAGGAGAGCCTGCTTTCTTCCAATTTTTTGTAGCATCTTGTACTACGGTAATACCTGCTTGAAAAGCTATAAGTTTTGCCTCCTCTAAGGAGTGAGCTTGAATTTCTATCTTCTGCATACTAAACAAATATAATATCATCGGAATAATAATTCATCTCACAATATGCAACCATCTTAAGAAGTTTACAAAATTCTTTACGCCCTTGTTCTAGTACCTCCTTGTTAATTGGGTATACTCCAACACTATTAGTAGATGTAGTTTCAACAACAATAACATTACATTTTACAGTTCATTCTTCTGAATTGTATCCATACTTTTTTTCACAATATCTAAGTAGAACTCAAATATAATATGCGAATTGTCTTGAATAAGAAAATATTTCAAATGATCCACCAGGTTCCATAAATTGATATAATAAATGACCTGTTGTTTTTAAATCATTTAAGGTGATAATTTTATTTTCAAGATCAATTGTTCAATTATCAGCTTTCATTTTAAGCTTAAGAGTATGTTGATTACCATTATAAGATGCGTTTATATCAATAAAGAATGCTTCCTCATTATATGTTTCAATAGCATCTCCAAAGATATCAGTAGGATATAATAGATTATTTACTTGTCTATTAGAATTAAGATTATTAATACACTTTTCTACTGTATCTCGATCCTTAGATGATAGAATAATAGTATTATTATCTGTTATAAGTTTAAGATTATAGTAATATCTAAACCCATCTTTAATAATACTTTTTATTCTAGAAGGGGTTAAGCTTAATTCATAATAATGTATCTTTCCACAAGCTTCTACTATAGCACTATATATAGGTAGATTCTTTTTTCGTAGCTTAAATATTTCATCGATTACCAGTCCTAACTTAGCTGAGGGTTTACCTATGTCTGGGCCTAAAGTAAAGATATCTTTCTGGAGTAGTAGTTCATGGATTGCACTGCCAATACTTAATGATATTGTGGTTTCTCCAGTAAATCCTTCTTTATATTTGCTTGGAGACCCATTTTGATTAGGATTAATCAACTTTAAACGAGAATTTGATATATAGTTGGTATATTTACTTGAAAAATATTCCTCATCAGACATTTTCTCACGATGGACACTTTCTAAATTAGGAGATAGTTTTATATCATTTAAATTAACTGTCATAATGTTTTATAAAGTGGTACTTATTATTAGAAATACCCATAAGAACTTTGTTAGCTTCTTCTACTTTATATTGTGAAACTAAATTATATTTAACTTTCAAGTTTCCTTTTTGGTCTATCATCTTCTATCTTTGTATCTCCTGTTTTATTCATATTAACTAAAGCAGTTAAAAATAGCTCGCATAGTCTCGCAGAAAGACCTAAATTTGCTTTTAAATCTGTGATTTTTGGTTCAAAGGAAGGTTTATAGTCCAAGTTTCCTTTATCGTCTAGACTAAAATCTAGAACGATTTTCTGTCCTGTGCTGTGAATAAATTCTACTTTACAAGTTTCCATATTTCTTAATTAATTCATAAAAAAAATCTTTCGGTATCATAACCACTTCTCCAACTGACCTAAATGTAGACTCTGTTGGTTTAATTTTTTTTCAAAAGATAACAAATGGTTTATCTTTAAAAGGACATGAGTTTAAAATTCCAAAATAATCTGGAGTATTAATAGTTGCTTTTAACTGAGGATTAAAAAATAGTTTATTTTCAACATCAACTAAATCAACCTTTCTATCATCCATACTTTTACTTTCTGATCTAGAGGTAACAACACCTGTAAAACCAAGGTCTCGTAACTCTTTTGCTATCTGTACCTCATAAGCATTTCCTCTAGCTCTATTCCTCTTTAAATTTCTTGATTTCTTCTCTTTCCCCCTCTGATTTTCCTTTAATATATTCTTTTGCGCTTTCAATTAGACTAACAGTTTTATCATGTTTATATTTGGCATAAAAGTCAGATATATCTTTAGCTTTATATTCTCAAGGTATTCATATTGGAATAACTTCAGGGAATTTCTTTTTAATAGATATCATTGCTCTCAATCCTGGACGATCATTATCATATAATAAGATTATATGTTTAAATCTTTCTTTAAGACGATGATATTGAGCCTCAGATAAGAAACAATTTTCTGATATTGGGGCTATTGCGGGAATTCCTAAATTATACAATGTCATTACATCTTTTAATGACTTAGTAACAACAAGATATTCTCCCATTTTTGGTAACATGTGAGATCCTTGTAGTCTTAGTGATTTTCAATTAGATATAAATTTATATTTTCTATTATTAGGGAAATAAATCCGTCAACGTTCAATATCTTCTCTTATACCTCCATAATATCCAAATACTAATTGTTTATCTTTAAACAAATGAAACAAATTATTATTAAGGAATACATTTTTACAAGAAAATACCTTGAACTTGTTTAGTGTTCGCAAATCAATACCAAACTTAGCCCATCAATCTAACTCATATTGTTCGAAATCTTTTATTTCAACTTGAATAATAGCATCAGTAGTATCTTCAAGTTTTGTATTAGAATACTTAATCTCCTGCGGTATATTATTTTGTCTGGGAATTAAACCTATATCACTTGCAACTATGTTTAATGCCTTATAATACCCACAGCCATATTTATTCATAACCACATATACTCAATCTCCGCAATAATTACTTCCAAAGTCTTTTATAATAATCCTACCCATGCGATTTTTATAATATGCTACAGTAGGTTTTGAATCGTTTCTTACTTTAGACCTAAAAAGACCCTTTTTTACAGGTTGCCCATAATAAGTATACATTAATGTTTCTTGAGAAACCTTAGATTCAATTAAATCTCTAGTTATAACAGCAGGAAACTTGTATTCCATATCTTACCTCTTTATACATAAGTTTACGATTATTTATAATATAATGTACAAGCATACTTCTTTCAGTAACGAAGAAGATATGCTTGTACATGCGTCATATAACTATAACTTATTTATTATTAGAAAGGCAGATCACTGTCGTCATTGTTCATACTATCTTCTTGAGGAGAAAAGTCTTCACGCAGATCATCAAGTTCATTATTACGTTGGCGCATATCAGTAGGCTTTGCATTTGCTGCACTGTCAATAGCTGTTTTTTCTTTTGCGGTTAATACAAGATCATGACCAATTATTTTTGTAGTCATATAAATTGCGTTATCCTTACTGAGACGTGCTACAAACCCAGGAAAACCTACAAAGTTCCCAGTAGTTGGCACAAGCTTAATTTGTGTCTGAGTTCCAACTTTCTTATCAAGATATTTCTTAAGAAGAGCAATGAAGGAGTCAAAATCTGGAGCAGCAAACTTATCTCCATCTGCTTCAATCTTATGTGCAAGTTCAGGATCAAGAGCATCAATTACTTGCTTGATTTTACACATAAACTGCTCAGATTCAGATGGATTTGTGCCATATTGACTTTGGGTTCTTTCTTCTGAGCGGGGTTCGAAAATTCGTTCATTGTGAATACCACTACCATCTACTGCCTCAAAACGAAGTTCAATTGCATTAAATCCATCCTCTTTATCAATTCCTTTAAAGATTACATTGTGAATTCCAGCACGAAGGAAATTATTAGATACTACCTTAGCGTCCTTGACGCCACCCATATTAAACATACTCATATTATTATTAAATTAAAGTTAATTCATTATTTTCAGTAATTAAACTAAGATCAGCGGGGATGAGGTCTGCCTCGTTAATTGGATCCATTCTAAACATCCCAGGTTTATACTCCTTAATTTTAAACAACTGACCATATTTAGTTAAGATTGTTTTCTGTGTTCCCTTAAAAGACACAGTATTGTTCTTGCTTACTTTATTACCAGCATTTGGATCAGCAAAAGCTTCCGCTTTACCAATTACAGGAATTGTAATTTCATTATTTTTTTGAATATAATTCACAGCAATTCTATCTCCATATTTGACTGACATAAGTTCTATTGCTTTAGGGGAGATAATTAGTCTACTATCTCCAACTTCAACAACTGGTAAGTTTATGTTATCATACTTAGGAGGTACATCTACTACCTTAACGTTAGTAGCAGCCCGTGATTCTATATCAAAATCAAAAGATATTTTTAACATAAAATTTCTATTTTACAAGAGATGGGTAAATACGTTCCCAATGTGGTACAAATGTTCCATCTTCTTTACGTTCAGCAATAATAATATCTTTACCAGCTAAATGTTTGCATCGAGACCCAGTTAAGATTTCACCATTGTTTCCAAAATTAACACATAAATTACCATCTAGATCTCTATGACAGAACCCAATACCATCTGACTTAGCGGAAAGAATTCGTTTTGTTTTTCCAACAAGATCAAGATCTTTTACACTACCTTCAAGTCCCTCGTTCAATGATATATCTTTTACATGGCCACATAAGATGATATTTGGAGCACATTTTGATACCATATCAATAATCTTTTCTAAGGCTAAGCGCGTCCACATATATCCCTGACCAGAAGGGAGATGAGTTACATCCGTAACATCGGCGTATTTTTTATCACTATACACAGGAGAAGCCTTATATAAATTCAAAGCTAGAGGTTTTACCATTTCCTCTAGAGCAGTAATAGTATCAATCGTTATGTACTTATAAGGCTTCCCTGCATCAATAATTGCTTTACAGACCTCTTTAATTTCTTTAACTGTATTTACTTTAATCTTAAGTGCATCGATGTAATCAGTTCCTGACTCACAATCGATAATTAGATTGTTATCAAGAGTTGAAAGAGTTGTAGTCTTCCCGCACTTTGGCAATCCATAGAGAATCAAGTACTTAGGGTCTTGTGTAGATGCTGGAATTTTACTTTTTGGTAATTCAATAGCCATATTTAAAAACTAAATTTATTTTTATTTCTGATATCTTTTACTTCTGTATCTTTTACAGTTGCATCTTTTATTTCTTTTTCTCTTCATGAAAGATAATCTTCATAATTTATTTCATCAGATTTAGGTAAAGGATAGAACATACCAATACTACCTTTGAAAGCAGACATGATAATTCTATTAGAAATACCATATCTATTTTTAAGAATAATAATAGATCTACAAATATCTTGTAAACCATATCCTTCGTTATCATCCATTATTTTATATCCTCTATAACTTTTTAGTTGGGTTTTAAATGGACTAAATAATGCAATACAAATATCAGCAGCTTGTAATGGTTCACCTGACTGTTGAATTTCATCCGCAGTAGGCTCTTCCATACCAGCTTTTCTCCTATCCATAGTTGTACTATTTCTATTTTCTTGCATTATAATATCAAAACTAGTCTGACATAGTTCTCTAAATCTGACACAATAAGTTGATATAAGATCCATTTCTTCTTTTTTAGTTCTCCCTTTTTGAGGATTTACTAAAAGTAAATGATCAATAACAACATTAACTATTTGATTAGGATTATTTGGGGTATATATAGTTCTTTTTCCATTAGGACTTTTTTGAAAGGTTCCTAAACTTTTGTGGAGTTCCATCATTTCTGCATAAAAAGAATCTGCAGAGAGCTGTTTATCATATATAATAAACTTATGACTTATAGATTCTAATCACTCACGAGCTTCAATTACATACTTATGTATATCATCTGGTAACTTATTAGTAAATGACATTAATTGCATATATGTAACTTCAATACCATAAGTTTCATATAAATATAAGCTTAATAATTTCGCCAACAATGTATTAGCACTTAGTTCAAGAGAAAAATAAACTATAATTATATCTTTATCTGGATAATCTTTTAAAATACGATATATATCTGTATATATAACAAAAGAGCTCTTACCAACACTACTTTTGCTGAAGATAAGTTTATATACCCCCTTTTTAAATCCTCCAGTATAAAAATCCAATTTTAAAAGTCCTGTTTTAAGACCTATATTTTTACCTTCTCGCCCATCTTCTATTTTAGAATATAATTCACCTACCAAACTCATTAAGCAGTTGTATAAACATCATAAGTACTGGTCTTACCTTGTATTCCCTTTATTTTCATTTCTTCAAATTCGTTTCACTTACAAGAAGCAACAAATTCAATAATAGGAATATGAATAAGATCGTTCATCTTAGCTCATTCTAATATTTCTAATACTTCTCGATGTTTACTTATACTATGTCCAATAGTTGATGCGTATCAAAAATAAAATTCTTGTAGGTCTCTAAATTTCTTAGAAATATTCTTTAAACTTACAATCTTACCATTTAGATACAACGTTGTTGGATATGCATCCATTAACTCTTGTCCTAGTTCTCCAGTTAATTTGAAATACTGTTTAATAAAGTTTTGATTAAACTCTATTTCATCAGGATCATAACAATTAGGATTATAATTTTTCTTAATAATACCTTTATCTTTGAGAGAATTAAATAAACTTTTTAATCGTTTATTACCACCGCCGTCATATCATTTTTTGAAATAAATACGATGCTCTTCGGGATTTCCATTCTCCGTTTGTGCAATAAAAGTTAAATATATTAACAAAACTTCATCAGCTGTTAACTGATATTTAGTCATAATATTTAAAATCGTATCTAACTTCATATAATACGATTAAAAGTAAACATAACGTATTACGTTAGATCTTTTAAATTAAAATCTATGCTCTATATCTATTATGCCTTTTTTGGGTCTAGTAGAAATTTCACCACCTTTTAATATAACATCTAACTGATCCTCAGTAATAGTTATATAAGATTGATTTTTATTAGCATTATTATACCAAGTTTCTTCTATAGAACCTGCAATCACTAATGTAAAAAACTCTGCAACTTTATTTTCTTCAGCTCTGATCACACGGCCAATACGTTGTAAATCAGTCACTTGAGAAGAATTACAAGTTAAAGCTATACCTACAGATAATCCTCTAACATCGACACCAGCATCTAAAGCTTTAGGAGAAACAATATTAGCAATATCTAATTGATTAAATGTTTCAAGAATTATCCTATTCTCCTTTTTCTTTTTCTGACTATGCAATACTAAAGCTCTGGATTTAAATAGCTCTGCATCTTTTACAGTAGCAGTAAACAATATACATTTCTTGTCTCGTCTAAAGTCTAGAATTTTATTTGCAACTTCAAACTTTTTAGGATGAGTCATGACAAAAGTTTTTCTTAGCTTTAAGTATTTCATAAACTGAGCTAAGTAACCTCTTGTAGCATTATCACTTTTCCCATATTTTTGGGCCCAAATTTTCACTTTTTTGGGTGATTTGACTAGCTCCATCACCAGTTTAAAATCGTGATTAAAATAAGCAAATAATTGTTGGAATTTAGCATTATACTCTCAATATTTCTCCATATCAACATGTAGAAGAACTTTATATTTTCTGTATGAAGATACTCAGTTATTTTCTAATGCTTCTTGTAATGTAATTGTATCACAAACGGACATAAACTGTTCAAGATATTTTTCACTTCCGTCTAGACGAGTTCAGGTTGCAGTTAATCCTAAAAGATATTTATATTCTACACAGTTATAGATATTGATAAACGTTGGACTTGCAGATAAATGACATTCATCTACTACTAATAGGTCAACTTGATATTGCTGTTTAATGATAGTATTAAATATTTCTACTTTACAGATAGAAAAGAGTTGGTTTTTAGCCAACTCTCTATTTCACTGTTCTTTCAAAACATCTGTTGGAACAGCAACTAATACTACGATGTTAGGATTATGCTTATATAACGATTTAATAACCATTATACTACCATTTGTTTTACCTGTGCCAGTAGCCCATTCAAGTACACCTCTACCACCACTATCAATTCAGCGTCTTATACCTAATTTCTGACGTTCATCTCGGTTCATTAAAGATACAAAAAATTGATTAAATATAAAAATAAGCTACTCTTTACTTGTCTTTTCGAATATTGGTAATGAAATATTTCTTGCTTCAGCCACTCGTTGAATATTAGACATTAAAGTATTCCACTTATTTATATGATAATTTAAATCATTATCTAGTAATAATAATATTTTATCTCTTAATGTCTTTAGTGCTATAGTTGACAATGATGTTATCTTAGGTAAAGAGGTAAGCTGAACTAATGAACGAAATTCAGAAAAAGATAATCCTGTTGGACTAACTCGAAGTTTAATATCAGGATTCAAACATAATCTTTCCTTAATTACTTCCATTCTGTTACGTACTCTACCATTACTATCGACTTCAGTTAACTCAACTTTTTCATTATCCGTTAACCAGATTCCCTGTGCTAAAATAAACTTATCAGTAATCATTTTCTTATTTAAAATATCAAGTTTATCAAAACAAGCATCCATGAGACGACTAACAGTTACCTTTTCAAAAATAGGCTCAAGTCCGTTAAATAGAACTGAAATAGATTCATTAAGTATATCCTCTTCATGGGAGGATCTTTGACTATTTATATAGTCAAGAATATCTTTCTTTGTTTTTATATCAGTGTCGCAGTCATGTAAAAGATATCTTACAAATAACTCTGTATTACAAGCATCCCATGTTTTATGAATATTTTCTCGAACGACATATTTGCCAGGGGACCATGGATATGCATTGTATAACATCTCATAACAGTGCTTATATCATTTCCTAATATCCTCTTCAGGAGCTGTCATAAGTTTTACATCGTTACCACTTTTATCTTTCCACGTTAATGATTCAATAGAATCCATTGCATTTTGCAATTTTTCACCAAATTCTGTACACATACTATTCAAAATCAAATTTGTCTTGTTTACATATATCTTTTTGTTTAAAGAAATTTATAAAATAATTATTACTATAATTATAAACTTCAAAATCTTTTAAATTTTTGTTAAACCATTGAGTAATACCACCTTCTACATATTGAAATTGTAAATAACCAATATCACCAACTTCAAATGTGTCAGCAGTATCCCAGTTTGGAAGTCTAACTATTGTAACATATTTTAAATCGTCTGTTATATTACGATTTAGGTCTTCAACAACTATTTCAGTATATTGTCCTTCTTGAATAACTAAGACTTTACAATATATTGTTACTGCTTGAGGGGTCATAATATCTACAGGTTTCTCCAATGTTAAGTAATCGAAAACAGATATTATCTACAATTTGAGTATTGCTTTGATGGAAATGTCCGTAATACCAATTAGTAATATCATCTTTATAATCATTATAGACCATATCCATAACAGCTCTCTCCTCTTCTATATCCTTTAATAATTCATTATCGTATTGAGAGTATTCTTGTACAATACTCCCCTTATCTGTTGGAAAACAGAATGAAGGAGCTGTATGAGAACAGATAATATCTATTTTCGCGTCAACTTTAGGTCGATATTGAACAATCTCATCTTCCCAATACGTCTTAGGAGCATTTAGTTCTGCTGTTTTATAGTCACAATTGTGGTATTTCATATATCTAACTATATTAATAGAATCATTTTGCTTCCTAATAATTCTATCTACAGATGTAGCTCCTCCAATACAAAGAATATTAAGATTACAAGTATTTATTATAGTATAGTCAGGAACACACTTAACATAATTAGTATTAATAAGTTGATTATTGTAATACTTTGGGTTACTGTGATTTCCTCTAATCCAAATAAATATATCATTAAACTTTTTTAATACTTTATGTAATTCAGGAATTACATGATCTGTATAATATTTCAACCGCTCAAATCCTATTCCCACATCTCCGCAGAAAATAAATACTGAATTTTTTATTTTATATTGTCGAATGTTATGTATAACTGAATTCCATTCTCCATGTACATCTCCAACTATGTAGAGGTCTTTAATTGTATCAGGAAGATTAATTGTCATAACTTTTTATATTTTAAACCCTCCGATTGGAAGGGAATAAATATTATATATTTTGTTGTTAATCTCTATATAATATCTATAAGAGTTAAAGATATTAATACAATAAAAGAAATCATTCTTATACTTAATATCACTAAGATAAAAACATGATTCCTCAGGATTACTAAGAAGGTTTATATCAAATTTTAGAAGATATGGTGGCAAGATATTCACATTACTAACTCTAAAGACTATTTTTAGTCCAAAACTAGAGTTGAATTTAGTTTTTGGTACATATGCTAACACCCCCATTCCAATATTTAAACAGGCTTTAATATAATTAGGATCGTTTCTGTAGACAATTATGTTATGCTGTTCGAGCTCTAATATGGACATATTAGTCTATGTCTCCCTTATAGGCATTCATAATAGATTTTTCCTTTCTAAGCCAAGAGCCCTCAGTTTCTGCTATATCTAGAACAGTACGGCTAATAGATTCTTCTTCTCAATTTTGTTATCGTATAGCTTTTTATCTATACTTCTTATACTTCATTTTGTATAAGCTCAGCATATATTTTCACCTTCAGCATTATCTGTTAAGGGTAAATCACTCGTGGGTTTATTTTATTCTAATCTGTTATTAATATTTTATAATTGTATATAGCGTTGTATACCTGTTTTGGAAGTATATTTTTATATTTGTTAGCATATTCCTTTAAACAAGTTTCTTTCTCTTTCTTATATGCTCTAAATGCTTCTTCAATTGTAGAAAAAGTTCCTATATGTTTTTTCTTATTCATATAATTAATTTGAGCAATTATTTTATTGTTTTTGATTCTGACTCCTATTGGAGTATTACCTCTACATTGAAATCTTCAAGTAATAGCAGTATTAATTTCCTTTGGGATAAAACAACAATAATTTGGAGAATAAATTTTATTCCCCTTTACCAAGAAATCTTTATCTATAACAAATGATTCGTTATAACAATTATTATAATATCAATCTGCAAAATTCTGAAAATTTAATCATTCTTTACAAACAGTAACTCCATTTCCTCCATAGTTATTATATTCAGAAACTTTTGGACAATAACATCTTCCAATCATTTCTTTCCAAATTTTATAACATCGAGTTTGTTTACCGTTTTTGTCCCTAGAACTATATTGACCTACTCCAAAATAACCTGTATTGTATACAGACGGATAATAAGGATCTTTAACAGAGCCCTTTTTTAGATTACCTAGTTCAGCAGTAATAATAGTACCTGTTTGTAAAAATTTTATTATTACATTATATGAATCAATATATTCTAGAATGATAAAATCTCCAGAACTATTTGAAGTCATAATTTTATTTTCATAAATTTGTTTGTTATTTGTCATATATCATAATATTTTAATTAAACATAGTACAAATATACAAATTCTTTTTCAGGCTCACAAACAAATTAGGTTCAAAACCTATGCGTTACACTGACTTAATATATTACTATTAAGTTTAGCACGGTATTAGCATCTCAGCCTTCACCGTTTTTGATTTATTCTATTCTACTTATTTCTAAGCAGACAGGCAGAATTCTACCTGCTCGTTCACTAACATTCCTGTCTCTTTATCATGCCCGTTCAACCAGTTGAAAGTAGCCCAATCACCCTCATTAGCTGCCTGATCAACAATTTCATTAATCATTTGAGTAGTTTCAATTTCAAGATCTACGGTAATCTTAAAAGGATCTACCATATCTTCTACTTTCTTATCAAACTGCTCAATAGTAGGATAAATATACTCTGCATCGTTTTCATTTAAATATTTACGAATCCAGGAATGATGTAAGTATTCTTCATCTGCTCTTTGTTTGTAATACTCTTCAAGAATAACAAATCCTCTAACACCAAAGTAATTTGCAAAATTCATATACGCATTATGATTTTGCAATTCATGCTTAAGCTGACGAAGAAGTAGTTTTTGAATTTCAGCACTTAAAGTGCATTCACGCCTACTAACATCCTTTTTTTCTACAGGATCATTTGCCTCATTTTTAATTATCATAAATTAGGTAATTTAAAGTATAAAACATTTCTGCTATCTAGTAAATATGGATCCTATAACTCTCCTTATGAAAGTTAAAGTTAAATTGATTTTCTAATAACCAGTAAATATCAGAATATATTGTGAATTCATGATTATTAATTACAAATCTAAGATCAAAACTATCATCAGTAGTTAAATACCTAGTAATATCTTGTTCATTAAAATAGATAATATTTATACCCTCAAGTTCAATACCTAGATTCTCAAACTCTACTGTAAGTTCTTCACTTCCACAAACATCAATGATAGATAAGTACCTGTCAGTTTTTTTGTCAAATCCATCAATATACCCTCTCATGTGATTAACACAAGGATACCAATGATTACCAACTCTTTTCAAAGTTAATTTCTTTTCCATAGTTAATTCTGTTTAATATCTTCCTTTGGATTGATTACTGTTGCAGCAATATTAGCATAACAATCTGCAAGTTCATTAAATTTATTATTATTGTGGCCTTTTAATCAAAAGAACTTTACTTTATGAAAGTGTAATAGATTAACTATTTTAACTCATAGATCCATATTCTTCTTTGAATTATCTTGCTCTGCAATTCATCTATATACATGACCATTGTTAATACTACTAACAATATAACTTGAATCAGAATATATTTCTAAATTCCTAGGTTCCTTAAAATATTCTAAGGAGTATAGAACTCCCATTAATTCTGCTCTATTGTTAGTAGTATGTATATAACCTTGATATAAAATCTTAATTACTTTGTTGTCCTCAGTAATTATAGAGGCATAACCCCCTTGGTCTGTTGTTGGTTTGTAACTTCCATCAGTATAGATTCTAATCATCAATAATTTCAGCATCGTCAAACTCAATAACTCTTATAGTTCCCTTAAAGGCAGCCTCTCTAGAAACTAGAAAGTTATTAAAATCTTCTATAAATGCATCTTTGTTTTTATCTTCTATACTAATATAACCATTAAAAATGATGTCAACCATTACTCAACAAAATAATTGGAATTAAAAAGCTTAGGATTATGTCTTTTTAAAAGGTTCTTCTCCTTTTCTATCATAATACTCATGACTTCATCAGCATAGTCATTTCTACGACCTCCAAAGTTTTCAATAACATGAAACGGATTCTCTAAAGCATTACGCTCAGCAATCTTTCGACCAATAGCTTTATTAAAGTTATCTACAGGCTGACATACTGCAAGTCCAAACTTAATAGTATGACTATTATCATCATAAACTGCAGCTATAGTATACCTAAGACATGGTTTAACATCATAAATAACAGTTCTCTCAATAATAGGATTCACAGAAACAGTGCCTTGATATACAGGAGCACTGTAATAATACTTAACTACTCTACTCATATCTTTCTTATTTTTTTATGATTTACATTTTAAATTGTTACTTCCTAGAAAGCTTACACCTCCATTTTTCTAGATTTTTGCCAAATCTAGCATCAAATATATAATCACAGTAACTATAATCATTAACTATTGTTCTAGGATTAGGAATATTACAATCAAAGTCTTTATCTTGAAGTTTAAAAAAATTACTTTTTAAGTAATTCTTTATTCTTCTTTTAACAATTCGATGATAAATATTCTTTATACCTTTATCTTTGTAAACTGGAACCTTATAACTCTTTGACATATTAAGATAATATTAAATATAATTAAGTTACTATATTTTTCATAAATGATATTCTAGCAATGTTTCGTAAATCACTAGATAATACTTTAACAACTATATCTTGTCGGCCATTTCTTTGATAATAAGTATATAAAGACCTAGACTTATCTATACTCTTATTTGTTACCTTAGAATCAATTAGTTTAATTATGTCAGTTCGTCTACATACAATTCAATCTTTCTCTCCTTCAAATGCTATATAATCAGCCTTTCCAAATAGTCATCCAGGATTTCCTCGAACATTTTTTAGTTCTACTCAGTTGATATTATAATCTGGAGTATTATCAGCTCTACGATTTTTTTTTGCGCTCTTGATGTCAAATGTAAAAGTTCTATTATTATATGTTCATATAATATCAATATGATCATACATATCTTGATACTTAGATGGAATCTGAACAGTTCCTCCAACCTGAGATAGTAACAATTCAGAAAACTCAGATTCTTTTATCTTTCCTAATTTAGAGCAATCTATATATTTATTCATAATTGTGACCCCATTTTTCAGCTTCTTCAAATGTACTAAAAACAAGATATTCTGGAATCATTGTTACTATATCTTCAAAAGCATAAAATATATGAGGACCAGAATCTAAATATGAGACTATAATATCCTTAACTGTTCTAGGAGTAGTATCTACAGTATAAGTATCTACAAAAACTCCTGCTTCAAATTGATGGGTCTTTTGACAAATAAATACTGTCTGCCCAATATCAAATTTGGTTTCTATACTAATTTTCATTTTAGTTATCTATTATTTCAATATATCTCTGTTTAGGAGTAGTAACGTAAGGATTTTGATCTATAATAATAACTTCTATAACAGTATGTTTTCTAGTAAACCATCGTGGTAGAAACCATTTTCGTGGTTTAATAGGTTCTTTATGAGAACTTAGAGTTATATACTTTTCATTATTATACTCATTACTTAAAGCTATTGTTCCTGGATAGGAAAGGTGTAGACAACTTCTGTTTCATTTATCTACAATACAAGTATCTAACACAAACCCAGGTTCTCTAAATATTGTATCTCTAATAACAATAGTATCTTTCTTAGAAAAATGTTCTAATTGATATTGTAACGCTTTAATTTTATTATCCTTAACTTTGTTCTCATTAGCTACTTTTTTCATTTTAAGCATTAAAGAATCGCTAAAGTATTCTAATTGCTCAATTGAAAGCTTAAATACACGATTACTTTCTTTTAATCATGAATTTTCCGCAGCATATGCTTTTTCATTATTTATAGAATTATCTAACGCAATATTCAGATTTCTAATTTTATTGGTCATAAAAATTATAGCCAATACAAGTAAAGTATAACTTAATATTCTTAAAATTATTTTTTTCATTATATTAATTCTCTGCTAAAAGTTGAAACTACAAAACTTCGGAATAGAATTAAATCTTCTAGAGCATTATCTAACGATGCTACTTGTTTTTTAACTCTTAAATATTTTTCAGTAATAATTTGTATAATATTTTTAACATCTCTAATAGAACAAGGATCGTATTCAAACATACATAATCTTCTATTTAAAACACCAATAGGCTCATTTGTTAAAATTATAGGAATTCTCTTGTTAGATTGAATTTTTATAACAAAAGGAATAGATCCAAGGTCTACTAATAATTTTAGATATCTTATATCTACATTATTTGGAAATATAAATCCTGCCTGTTTAAGATTTCTAGTAATTAACATAGTATTAAAAAATAAGGCATTAGAAAACTAATGCCTTAATATTTTATTGTTTATTAACAGTGTATCCATGATGTTCTAAAACTAGTTTACATAAGTTTAAGTACTCTTCTACAGTTAAATCACTTTTAGAATAATTAGCTGCAGGAGTTGTAATACCTAAATTTGATAAATCATTCGACCCGCCTTTAGAAACTGGTATTATATGATCAAAACAATAATCATCTTTTTCTAAATCAATAGGAGTGCCTGTTAAATAGCACTTTGTTTTTGTGCCAAATTTATTAATAATATCTAAAGTCTTAATTTTATTTAAACTCTTCATTCCTCTATTTTGAAAATGTTCAATATATCTCCTTAAACGTTTACGTCATGTTCTATTAGAGATTCTTCTACATCCATGAGAGATTCTAGCACAAAAAGTACATAGTCTAGATTTAATTCTCCCCTTAAGTGTATTACGTCATAATGAAGTAGATTTTCGTTGTTTACTATTAGTTATATCATTACAATAATATCCAACAATACTTTTGCTACATCCAAGTATCTTAGCAATTTCATTATAACTTTTATTATCACTTCTTAAAATAAGAATTTGTTCCTTTAACTTACTCATAATCAACTTATTAGCACGAGCTCTCCGATTCGAACAGAGACCGTAGGGTTTGGAGCCCTACAATACGGTTTTGCTTACCACTATAGTTTTCACTACCAGTTTTACTGTTTGTAGTCTGGACTATATCAGCTTGATATACAAGTGTGGCATTTAGTCTCTACACATTTATAGAGTAAAGTAGGATACATAGAGAAGTGTACGGCTTTAATTTTCGACCTATTAAGCACTCCGCCTATTTTACACGGCATAAACAGCCTATGTTCTCTACTGTATTTTACTCTAATTTAGCTCGGTATTATCAGCTATCCATATTTCAGGACCTTAGACTTTCTTAGAAAGCTGATTCGCATGATTTTTATCATCTTATTTCGCTTTTACCGAATTTGCCACAATTTTCACGCCAAGCGTGCTCCAATTCGAAGACCGCTGTGCTACCATTACACTAAGCTCGCATTTATTATCTTTAGTTATACAGCAAAGATAACAAAAATCTGTGAACAATCAAAAATTTAATTAACAAATTATAAAGAAAATTTGCGAATTTTGGTTAAATAAATCTCTTTACGATATTGGTTAACTCCACCATAGTCACCATAACTCATCTGCACTTTACGAAGATGGTATAGCTTACCTCCCTCTAATTTTAATTTATCTGCTATATCCTTTGGAAAAGTAAAATCAATAACCTTGTCAACTGTTATTTTTTTATAGTTACTATCCTTTGAATTTATAACATATATTAAGAAAGCACTTAATATAAGCAGGTACCACTTAATTTCAGAGTAATCTGTAGTGGGTCTTAAAAATCTGAATTCTACAGTTTTATGGGCATCACCTGAAATTAAATGCATTATATTCATATTAAAATATCTACCGTGCACTTCCCACTTACGCTCCTCTGTTGAATCATATGAATTAGGTAAATAAAAACTTTGGTCATCATTATACTTATTACCAGTGAACCTTTTGTAGAATGTAGGGAGAGATGCAATACTCGGAAAAGGTTTATTGTAAGCTTTACCATTACTTTTATAGCGTTCTGTATAGTAACTATATCTTGGTATGTACATACTAATAGACCATTGAAAATGGCACCAGAACTTACACAGACGATTAATATAACTATTATTAATTGGAAAGTTACCAAAATGAATATGCAAAGAGCAGTTTTTATCGTAAAACGTGTATCTTTCAAGCAGTTTCAAATGCTGTTTAATAATAGGTAAATCTATATGTGTTAATGGAAAAGTTACATATTCATGCCCATTAATTGAACCATCATACAGTGGTACTAGATTTGTATCAATACAACTTAACCAAGGTATGTTTCCTGCGGATGTTTCATATTCAAGGCCAAAGGTAAAGTCTTCAATATATGTAAATTCTTTATCAGGTATTAATTTAATATCCTTAGGTTTTAAAGATAGTTTTGAAAAATTGTAACATCTATCTATTGGATAATTAAACACATATTTAGAATCTGTAATGATATTATTAGATAGTTTTAAATCTATCGTATAGCAACAAATATTATTTACCCAATATAATGGTATTTTGCAGTTCTCGCGTCTTTCCAAATAGGTAATTTTCCCTTCTATTACTAGAGGAATATTTAGTGGGTCTATTTCAAAATAACCATATTCTATATATGCGTAATCAATATAGATCACACCTCTTAGTAAGGTATCTCCAGTTTCCCACCTTTTTTTAGTATTATTGTACAGCATCTAAATCAACAAGCCTATTAGTTATAAACTGTAAAACCTGTGTTTCTAGTACTTCAAAATCGAATGTTGTATTTTCTGCATTATTCTTGAAAATTTCAAAAGCGCTAGGAGCATAGGTATATGTTGTAGAACTTACTCCATCTTTTACATTAACTTTATCAGGAGCATTAAATAGAGTAACATATGATCCTTCCATGTACTTCATATAATTGAAGTCTTTGTCAACAGTAGTTAAGACACCATTAATAATTCGAGGATTATATGCAAAGTAATCAATAACTTCGGGACAATAAACAGAAAGAACATCATTTGTAAAAAGGTCATCTATATTTTCAAGGAAATCATAACTTTCTTTATTGGGTAACAATCGCCCATAGAAGAAGTAGAAAGTATGTCTATATGCGTTAGAGCTGGCATATGTTTCGGGTACTAAATGCCCAGAAGGATAAGCTAGATACATACCGTGTGCTGGAATTTCATTTAACATATACGTACCTGTAGTTTGACTGTAATATAAGTTATTAGAGGTATATGCTGGGGAATTATCCTTATAAGAAGCACCATATACTGGTATGCAAAGGGTTCTCCTTAATTTTTCACGATTAATATTTCTAATACAGTAAACCTTGTTATCCTTAATTCGGCATAACTTATTTACAGGAAATTCATAGATTGTTTTTTTACAGTTGATGGAATATAGAGAAGCACGCATCGACGAAAAATAAAGTTTACCCTCGTTAATCATATAAACTAAAGGTCGCTCAGATTTTGTTTTGTTTTCATTATAACAAGAGCTCCCTTTGAACATGAGTACTTCTGGAGTCAAAGATCTATAATCTACCATTATAAGAACAGCACAACCTGTATATTCTTCTAGAACATCATATCCATGTTCATAAATAATTTCTGCCAAGATTTGAGAATCAGACATACCAAGAGTATTAAGTTCTGGAAGATATTTATTAGATAATTCTCCAATATTAAGAATAGTACCATTATGCATTAGTACAAACTCAATTTTGTTACCACGTCTAATAACAACTGGTTGAGCCTGATCTAAATTCACAGGATATCCAGGAGAGGCCTTTCGACAATGTAATAAAGCAATAGAAGCTGACTTTGGATAATTTATACTAGTAGTAAAGTTCCTAAATAATTTTCTGTCACTGACTCCATATTCTACCTTACCATCAATAAAAATACCACAACTATCTCCCCCTCTTTCATCGTTTAGGGTTCCAAGTATATTAAAGTGGTTTATGTTAAATTCAGTCTTTTCAGTAGAAATTATTCCAGCTAGTCCGCACATATTCCATAAAGTTTAATTAGATGTTCTGCCAGTACTTTATTAGATGTATTAATACACTTTTGAACTAAATCTCCTTCTGGCAAAGGAAATCCTTCATTAAACATATCTACAGCTAACATAGTTTGTTTATAAATCATTGGAAGGTATTCGTCATTAAGCATAAAGCTACTTAGACATCTTGCTTCTACTCCCCACTCAGGACAACGGAAACTTCCTGCTTGACCATATAGAGTTCTTCTAAAAGTATCTCTATCATATAATACAGAAGGAACTCCACAGCATAGATCAAAGAACTTAATAAGCTTAACAGATGTATCAAAATTAGGGTTATCATATCCTATGTGAATGTGTGAACCTGCCACTCTTCTATTATCAGGATAACCTTGTGGCTTATCGTTTTCACACTCTGTATAAGCATCATAATCACTAGAACATCCAATTTCATTTGCTTTAGGATCAAGTAATTGATCTTCAGGCACGGGCATAGATGCACTACAACAAATATCAAGATTGTTATCGAATTGTTTAACCCAATTACGAATCCAATCTTTCATATATTTAATAGAATCTACAAATTCATTACTAGAAGTACAAGGTGGGATATTAAATTCTCCTAAAATACAGTCAATCTCCACACCAAATCCTTTTGGCATGCCTTTAGTATATGGTTTACCTTTTTCTCCTGGAATTATTCCAATTGCAGATACTACTTGGTTTGTTTTTGTATTAAAAATAAATAACTCGGGGTCTGCTCCAACTGTAATATTTTTAATTTTCATCTGCTATTAATTTATCAATTATTTCATTTATTCTTATAACAATTGGTGATTCAGGTCTCATATATTCAGGATGTCCTTGGATAGCCAAACACTTTGGAAGATTTGGTCTGTCATACAAAACAATTTCAGGTTCATAAGGAGGAGACGTAACATTATCTCCCTCATATATACTTGACCGATGACTAGTTGAATAAAACAAACATGTCCAATACTTATCTGGTATTATAAATGGATACTGCATTTGATGGTGTGTACTGGTAATTTCATACATTTTATCCGTACTTATCTCTGTAATAGAGTGAGTTATTCGAATAGCATGATTTTCCACATTCTGAATAAGTATGCCACCATTCATAATACATAAATATTGACTGCCTCGGCAGATCCCCACAGCTAACTGATCAGGTCTGATTTTCTCAAATTCTTTCTTTTCTGCGAGATCCCTTTGTAAATTAGCATAAGTAGTAGGATGAGGTTTACAGTTATACAAAGAAGGGTGTACATCTTCTCCACCTGTAAAAATAACAATATCTGCATCGTTAATATCATCTACTAGCTCACGCTTAGTAATAAAATTAGCATAGTGTACTTGATTACCAACGACATATACTTTTTTTGTTTTTAGCATAGTATTCATTCGCTATAAAATTAATTCCCTTGACAATTTGAGGTAATTGCTTCGAGTTAAATACTCGAAGCAAATGGCACAAACTATTATGTTTAGCTATAATCCTACAAAAACTTTCACTATAGTTAAAGTTCCCTCTAATTAAATTAAACTGGCACTTAGGATTAATGTTATAAAATGTTAGGTCAGCTAATCCTGGGCAATGACATCTTCTTCCATCATGAAACAATGTAATATAAAGTTGCATAATTTGAGTAATATCCAATTCTGGAAAGTTTGCTCTATTTTGCCATGCAGAGTATAATAATAACCAAAATGGATTTTCGTATACATATCTAATATACATAGCACTATAGACAAAGAATCTATTGTCAGGAGCACACCTAATTTGTAATTTGTATGAATGTGTACTCTTTACAAGTGATATTAATGTAAACCCCAGTAGTCTTGAGATTTCCTTAAAGTACTCAATTAATGTTTTCGTATCAAATGTACAGTAGTTAAGCTGAACTTGTCTACTTCGAGGCCATATAATAGTAGCATAATAATAACCATTAAATTCACCTTGAGAACATCCCCTACTAAAACAAGCCATATTTTCATAAAAGTAATTACCAGCATAGTAATTACATTTATATTCTTTTCCTCTAAAATCTAGTATCATAGTACTTTTTTAAATGATTCCCATAATAAGTTATCCCAAAAGAAGCCAGAGAAGGAGCTGTATTACTTTCAACAATGATATAACTATCACCACCGCACAATATATCAAAGCAGGCAATTGTAAGGTTCATTTGCTTTAATGCCTTAATGCAATCACTAATTATATTTTCCCAACATCCAGGTAATTTGTGTTCTCTTGTTACTAAAACAAATGTTGAGTTGTCAGCATGTTTATGCCACTGTATTTCAGCATCTTGTCTCAACACCTTTTTACAGGCATAGAAACAACCATGATGAACATCAATATGTACTCTATATTCATTTGGGAAGAAGTAATACTTTTCAAACACGAAATCCCTTATATTAACATTATTACATAGATCGTCTAAAGATTTGGGATTATCAATATAATAAATATTCTTCCCTTTCGATGAATGTTTATGTTTTGCTATAAGAATTTTGTGCTGCATAAAAAACTTATAAATGCTTGCTTTGTTAGAAGAACTAATCCATTCACTATGAGATACACCCGCTTTGTCAAAGGCACGCTTCATTAATATTTTATTCCCAGAAGTTTTAACTCCCTCTATAGTATTAATTTCCAAATATTTATATTTAGAAATTAAAGGAGTTGTGCTCCCTAAACGTAGTAGTACTCTTTGATTAAAAGGTATACTACGTAAAGGAGCACAACTTGTATTTGGACTGAAAACTCGAAGTTTTAACATACTATAGTTCTAATGCCTTATTATAGCAGTACACAGCCAGTTCCTTCTGGGTTAACTTATTATAATCAGCAAATTCAGCCCCATGGTCCTGTAAAAGCTTTGCAATATACTGTAGTTCGTGTTTTTTTAGTTTGCTAAATTGAGTGGCCGAGAATTCTGCGACCTTCTTATCAAGAGCAATTAATTTGAGGAATACTTTTCCAAATGGTTTATTATTAAATTTATTAATATATACCTTTTGGTCAATATTATCCTCTACTGGGATAGCTTTAGGTTCAGGGTTAGGAACAACCTCGTCATATGGGATAATCATAAATTCAGGTACCCATATGCCTATAGATAGAAAATATGGAATATCTGGGTCATTCTTATCTACATCCTCAATAACAGCAACATTACCAAAATAGGGAAAATCAGAAAATAAGACATATTTCATGTCTTTGTTACAATAAACACCTTCTAAGTCAGGTGCTTCCTTGAGTAGATTATCCTTAAGTAAACAATCAAGATTTTTAATGATAACTTTGTCTCCTTGTTCAAACATAACTATTTTTATTTTTATTTGAAAAATGATAAATATTCTAATGGACTAACAATTCTATATTTAGTCTTTCTAAACTCTAAAAGGTCAAAAGAATCTGAATAACTCATCATTGACCTTAAGTAGTCAACGAAATTTTCACACCAATCTTGTAACTTATACAAAACTGGAACTGTGGTTTCAATACCCTCAGCAGTTTTGAGTTTTTGGTTTCCTATTTCTATCTGTGCTTTTTTAGTAGACATACCATAGTATTTACGCCTGAGTCCTAGATTTGGATCTGTAACAGGTAGTAACTCTCCACAGGCTTCTTGAGATTGTGCAAAGAGTTTCCCAACCATTACATAATCAGCTCCAAGAGCTAGTGCTTTAATAATCTTATCATAATTATCAAATCCTCCGTCCGCAATAATAAATGGAACACTTTTGTATGGATGAGTTATTGAGTTACAACCCAAGTAAAAACCAGAGTCACCCGCTATATTAACTACTTTTGTTTCTTCAATACATTTTTCTATAGCCCGCTTTTTATCAACAACTTCCTTAATTAAGGAAGCCATTGCATAGTGTATTCCACCATTAGCAGAAGTAGTACATACAGAACCTCCCCCTACACCTATCCGTACAAAATCAATTCCTGCTAGTGAATAATCAGCATAAGTATCAGGGTTAGCAATATTGCCCGCCATTAATGACAATCGACCTCCAAATATAGACTTTGCTTGTGAGCATAAATCAATTAACTTTAACATGTGGCCATTAGCAATATCAACACACACATAACGAATATCATTGGTGGTATCATATATATTTTCAAAATCTGTAATAAATCTTTCAAACTCAGATAAGCCAAGTGCAACAAACGTACTTGTAGACAACTCCCATCGTTTATCATAATCTACTCCTCTTGGAATAATTGTATTGATCTTATTTCTAAGAAAAACTTCATAATTATTCTCATTAATAACAGAATTCATAGGAGCAGTAAATAACGGCAGCATACCATCAAAGTTATATGGATTACAGTCTGCACGATGTTCTATTCTACTGGTTCTAGCTGGTACTAAACAAATATCATTTAACCCATATGTCATTTTTAATCTCTCTTAATTAGTTTATTTTTCTGTTCCTCAGTATCCCTAAATTTTTTTATTTTTCTTTTCTTATTTAGACGAGCAATCTCTTCCTCGTACCTATTATATTTATCCAATTGATTACCTCGAATAAATTTACCCATGATAAAAAACAGAATTTCAATTTTGATTTACTATTGAATCTCTAAAGTACCTGGTTCCAGTCCAAGTTCTTTCTCGACTTCTGCGATTGTTTTCTTTACAACCTTATTCTTTACTTTTGGCCAAGCAACATCCATTTTTGTGTAATCACTAAGTTTAAAACAGTGTGGTGTTGGAACAAAAATCTTCTTAACTTGGTAGAAACTCCCATTTTTAGGGGAATTAAAGCATCCACTTAAATAACCCTTAATTTCTCCTTTATTGTTAACATAAACAATAGCTTTAGAAGAAATAATAAATCCAAAATACTCTTGATCTTTAACTATTAACTGTACTATTCGCCCAGGTAAAAACTCAGACTTAAAATCATTATTAAGATTAGAATCTACCTTATTATCCTCAACCTTATTTTTTTCTTTACCTAGAATCTTTTCAAACTGGTCTATAATAGATATGTCATTTGATTTTAATTCAGGTGATTCAAGTAATTTTAATAGATTCTTTTCTGATTTTAAAATAATATCACTATATAGAGCAAGTTTATTCTCTTCTATATCATTAATACCTAACTCTTTAAGGATAGTGTTGTCATCATCTGAACAGAAGATATCACTATCTCCAGTAAGGTAATGAATATTCTGATTATATGTAACAACATAATAAGATCTTTTATCTGTATCAATTAAGATCTTATAAGGGTGTCCTGAAAGTAATAAAGATATACTTACCTTAGGATAGTTTAATGTATATCCGTATCTACTTAAGATAAACAAAATGGTATTTAAACTGTTACCATTATATAATAAATAACGCATAATTTGATTTTTTTGTTCTTTTTAGTTAAAAAACAGTAACAAGTGAAGGCTCACTATTCTTTTACTTCTATAATTTTATATACAGAATTTTGAGTATGAAAATGATTTTTATCTACGATTTTAGTTACAGGTGAGGTTGAGAAGCGAAATCCAAGACAAGCTCGAAACCCTACAGTTATAGGTAGACTTAAATATCCTTGAGTAAGGTACCCTTTATTGATTCCATTTGGATGATGACCTGGCTTATAATTACAAGTATCAGTATCTTCTAACTTTTCAATCTGAACTTTAGTTTGTGCAGGATAACTACACACCTCATAATATAATTCACGTACACTCCTCAAAGTTTCCTCATGGTGATCATCTGATTCAGGTATTGATCCTTCACAATCACATTTCTTTAATAGTAGTAATGCTTCGAAGTCAATACACTCTAGATTATTAGCTAACCTTAGAATAGCCGACTTGATATCTCTTTGTTTTAAAATATAAAGAGGTTGCATGTGACACCTTACCAAAGAAAGAATAGCTCTTTTGTACTGAGGTTTAATATCAGAAATATATGTATCTAAAATATGTTCAGCAATTGGAACTCCTTTAATTGCATGGTCCTTACAGTGGTAAAGTCCATCTTCTCCCTTTTTTGTAGTAACTGGTTTACCTATATCATGTAATAGAGCAGCAAAGATTAGAATATTTCGATAGTCCATGTCTTGAAAAAGTACTTCATTACTGTTTTCAATATGCTTCAACATACATTTTGTAACCATACAAGTATGGGTGAAAGCGTCTCCCTCTTTATGCCAAAGTATATTCTGAGGAGTTTCTGACAACGCTTTAAATTCAGGAATTTTTAAAAGTTCATCCCAAAAGACAATATTAGTTTTTGGATCATAAATCATATTATATAATAAGATTATAAGAGATAATAGTAGTAACAAATAAAATAGCTGAAGATTTTGCAAAATGTATAAAAGTTGAATCATAATCCGACATTATTAGAGATCCTATAGTAATTGCAAATAAAAGGGCAATTGACACTATAAAAATATCTCTATACACTTTGTATGTTTTGTTATTAGATACTACCCACCCTTTAAGTTTATATGTTAATATAACACCAGGTTTGTTATGGTATATATGGTAATCTTCTGGAGTAGCCTCAAAACTAAGTATTTTATTAGTTTTTATATCTTTTGCAATAAGATACATCTTACCATTAGTTTTATAGCCTCCAGATATCTTTTCTCCTCCTATAATCTCACATTGATATGGATTAGTATTTACATAGTTACTAAATTCAGAGTAATGTAGATTCAAACTTATAAGTATAACTACTATAGAAGGAACCCAATAAGCTAAAATTTTAGAAGGTATATCCATTTTATATCCATGTCTTTAAAGCTTCCAAAAAAGCTGATTCTAAAGCTTCTTCATATGTATTATAATCTACTCCACTTGCATCTATACTATGAGGAGGTCTTACAATTTTCTTAGAAGGATCTATCTGAATATCAACGATTTTATATGTCCAATATCCATGAATAGTGGGAACTATTATAATATGTATCTTATGAATATCTCTTAACCATTTTTGAAGTTTAGATTGAGTTGGAGCTAAATAATAATTATCTGTAGGATCATAAAACTTACAATTCCAAAGCACTCCTTTTTCATCATAACAAGGGCTACAATTTACATATCCTAATTTTGGAAATAGTTTAGATATTCTATTTCCATCCATATAATGTTTTTCCTTTGCAAGTTTAGCAGTATCAAAAGTAATATGTGATTCCATTATTCCCAAGGTAAAATTTTCTGAGTTATTCTTTTATAGTTATTTAATATTCCTAAGATGTTTGCTCGACCTACAGGATTTGCAGATTGACTTGCAAACTGTGGAAGGACATATCCTTCATCTATACATTTATCTACAATATACTTGGCTATATCGTATCCAGATTTTTCCTCTCCTAAATCATGATCGAGACAAATTGCATAAGGTCATTCTTTTTCAAGGAAGTCAATAGCTTCTTGATAAGACTGAGCCCATACAACTTTACAATTTCTGCCAATTGGACTAAAATTCATCCAATCATCTTCCATTGGATTACGAGCATCATCTATCCAAAAAAGTGTTTTCATAATCATCTAATTCTTAAATGAGAAAGTAAATTAAAAACTATTAATATAATACAAGCCATAGTTGGAATAAAGTTTAAAGGAGTCCAAATGAGTATTATAAAGACAAAGCTACTAATATATTTATCCTCAGTATAGTATAAATACATATCTCCTAGAGTAGTTCCTTCTTTAGATTTTATCCTCCAATAAACGTAGAGAATAATATGATTAATAATTATACATACAAACCAGCAATATACAAATTCCATAATTATATTTTATTTAAATGAAATTTTCACTACCTAATTATTTATAAAAGTATCCCCACCTTGATTCGAACAAGGACCTTTCGGGTAGAAGCCGAAGATTCTCTCCATTGAACTATGGGGACTAAATAAATAGTTTATCTTACTATTTATATAAATATTATTATTAAAGTTTTTGAATATTCTTCATAAAAACTCTAGTAATAATATCTATATTCATCTTACATTGCTCAAATATATCTATTTTATAAGAATCTTTCAGTGGGCTATCCTCTTTGTATGGCCAATGTGCAATTATAAATTCATATTCACATCTAGCCCAGTATTGATACATTAATTTTCTCGTTACAAAATCCTTACACTGCTCAAAATTTTCTTTAGAAGGTTTATCTGCTTTATAAGCATCATTATACTTTCTAACTAGGTAAGGCATTATATCATAATAGGTTGGTTTATTTTTATTATATTCTAACCATAATACTTTGAATGGTATCATAAATTTTACTATTACAATTTTTCACCTAAATAATTAACTTCTATAACATTTAAATAGTTAACTTTAAGTGGATAATCATCAACTATAGTATTATACTGTATACAAACACTTTTTTTATCTGTATCATGAAAGCAAGATACAACATGATTGAAATTAATATTACAGTTATATCCTTCACCTATAATATTAATAATATTTATCTTTTTCATATTGTATTTATGTAAAAGCTCTTAGTAATAAAATCTTAACTTAAAATTCTAAGTGGTTTTTATACTTGGCAGCACATCGAAGAAACCTATATGGATCCTTTATAAAAATGCGTTTTATATTAGGATCTAAATGGCTAAGATCTGGGTAAAAACAAAAAAGGCCAAACTTACCTGTATCATCTAAAACAACAACAGAGCTCTGGATTTTATTACCTTTCATGTATATCTGAACGTCGAAATATGGCCGATACCCAAGTTTAACTAGACTGTTGTAAAATAAAAGGAATTGTTTAGATAATATTATAGTATATGGATATTCTTTCATTATAGTAGTGAATTAATTATTAAGATAGCTTTTTTACTGTCATAACGACCCTTGTAATCAGATTTAGGTATAATATTCAACACCTTATTGACAATATTCTCACCACTAGTAGCATATAATGCTCCACTTGGATGATAAAAATCATGTCGTAAATCTACAACAATTAATGTACGCTTCATATAGTTAAATTAAGCATAATAAAATTTGAATAAAGTGTAGACTTTGATCAATATAATATGAAGTAAAATCCTTCATATACTTTTTATAAAGTCCTCTACACTTCCAGTAATCAATAGCATAATGTCCAACTAGTAACATTATTAATTTCCAAATTGCAGCTAATCCCAAAAAGTGTAATGCAATATAAATACCTAACGCCCAAATTGCACAATGTACAAACAAGACATAATTATTTTCACATTTATACTTCTTACAAAACTCATCTTGCAACGGATAGTCTAAAACTAAATTTAGAAAGTAAAGTATAATAAAATTTATCATTATCTAATCTTTATTTTTGAGAACAAACTTCCAATATCTAAGAAGATTTGTATTATCAATACAATAGTATTTACTACAGGAACCCATATTAAAAGGAAGATCCAATCATTATCTTGATCTACATAAAAAGAATAAAGATCACCTATTGTGCTTCCACACTTGTCTTCTTCAATCCAATCAAAATACAGGGAAACGTGTAAATAAACAACTCCTATTAGATAAATACCTAAAACAATTAAAAATGTATACATATTAATCCAGTTTTTCCCAGCATTCTTGATCAAAATTCCAATGTCTAATATCACAAATATTAAACTCGAAACATAATCCAAGAATGCCGATATTAAAACAAAAGCCTGCATGATCCCCTTTATTATTATAACTAATATGGAAATCAAGCAAGCCAAATGTATTGATGTTTATAAACAAATAATAACAAATACCAAATAGTTGAATATCAAAGTCAAAAAATTTTGATAACTTAAAGATTTTAAATCTAATAGACATTTCTAATGATTTAAACTCTCCTATAGGGTGCACAAACACCCACCACAAAAAATCTAACTTACAAAGCTTCATATTTTTCTTAAATTAGAGTAATAAGCGGTTATAGACTATACTTCTAATTTGGGTTAATCACTAATATTATTGTAATACTTTATATCTTCAATATAAGTTTTCTGTGTATCTCCAGTAGGCCCTATCATAATATTAGGTTTTATTGTTCCGCATGATATATTAAGTATTACTAAGACTATTATAACTATTTTTACTATTGTTTTCATCTTTATGTTATTAATGTTTAGAGTAGGTAACAGGATTCGAACCTGTGATATAGCTTTTGCAGAGCTGGGCCTTAACCAACTTGGCGATACCTACATAAATGCTTGCGGGACCTCTCAGAATTGAACTAGAAGCCTAGGGTTTTTCAGACCCTCGTGCAACAACCACCTACACCAAAGTCCCAAGTCATGCCAAATAGAATTTTTAAACGAAGGAAATTCTTCATTTAAAATTAAATCACTTTTATTAGTACTTTCTATATTTTTATATTTTAAATATAATTTTATTTATGGTGATTTCATCGGGGATCTTATAACCAATTAGTAGACTTCTTATATCCAAATTAATTGGGCTATTATAATTGGTACTTCACACACCATTAGGCTATCAATTCTTAGTGTGTACCCTTAGGATTATCATATATTACTATATAACTCAGTACGTGTCATTTCACCTAACCTTAGCCCAGGCTTTCACCATTACCTCTTTTAAAATAAAATTATATTTTAGTCATGCCAACGGGATTTGAACCCGTAATCTCCACCTTGAAAGGGTGGTGTCCTAACCAATTAGACGATGGCACGATTGCGGAGGATGAGGGACTCGAACCCCCACGCCGTTTTGAGCGACCTACGCTTTTCAAGAGCGCTGCCATTAGTCCACACTTGGCTTAATCCTCCTAGTAATTTTTTCTATATTTTCGCGCAGAATTTTTATTCTTGGATTTATAAGTATCTAGTTGCGAGTCACAGTTAGGACAAATAAGTCTTAAGTTATCCTCTCAATTATTGGCTGCATTTCCATCAATATGATCTAGGATAAATTTAATTTCCTTTCCATTTCAAATATTTAACATATTACAAATAGCACAGCGATTATTTTGTTTAATATATAAATATTTTCTAATAGGATGTAAACCAGTTGAGTTAATTGAGGAACCTGTATTTCCAGTTTTCTTTCAATTTGCTATTCTTTTATTTCAATTATATTCTTCATAACATTTCTTACATAATCCTGATTTTACTCGATTATCAATTTGTTTTCCACAATATTTACAATTTTTCATTATTTAATTTCAGTTAGTATAACTTTATATTACCTTGATGTGATTTATAATTACTATTTCAGGGATTCATAATTATAATTTTAAAAACAATTCTTTATATCGACTTTGTCTAATTTTAAAACCAAGTGGTAAAAGATATCTTTGATATATTTTTTGTTTTCGAATTGTATCTCCGTAAACAATTAAAGTAGAATTTGGATAATAACATTTTAAAAATTCAATGCAATCTATAAGACATTTATAGGCCCAGATTAACGATTTAATTCCATCTTTTCCTGTAATTTGGCCTTGAGGAAAATTTAATTTTCTTTTATTCTTAATACAAAAAGTAAAATTATATTCTTTCTTATTATAGTCTGTTTAATAACATTCACATCTAATTATTTGTCCATATTCATTTTTCGACTGATAAAAGTAAGAGTGGTAGTAATCTTTATCAATTTTTCTTTCTATTTCATATAACATAATTTTATAAATAAACTGCTGGAACGATAGGATTCGAACCTACGTTGGGTATTTCTACACGGCGGATTAACAGTCCGCTGCCATCGACCACTCGGCCACATTCCAATAATAGTGAGCCCACAGGGACTCGAACCCTGATATCTGCATTAAAAGTGCAGGATAATAACCAGTTATATTATAGGCTCTACTGGAGATAAGTTAAATAACTTTCTCTCCATAAAAGTTTAAAAAACAAGTCTTGTTAAACGATAGCGATCGAAACGGAAATGTCCAAGTTCTCCCTTATACTCCCAATGATCGTTATCAAGTTGTTTAATTTCCGACCAAGGAATAGAAACCCATTCAGGTAAACCTTCATAAGGAGAATTTTCTTCACAACAATCTTCGTCACAATATTCAGGATCAGGAATCTGTTCAAAAGAACGACAGAAAGAAAACGTACCTACTGAACGATGGAATTCTTTACCGTAACAAATAATGTACGGTTTACCTTTCCAAATTTCAACTACATCGACCTGAATATTTTCTGCAACAATATTAAGATATGGAGCAATTACATTAGCTGGTTCATTAAAGAGATCGACTTCTTTAATCAAAGTAATTAACAAGTCAAATGTTACTACACCAATTGCAGATAATACAGTACGAATAGAATCTGCATGTTCTTTATGTTGAAGAAGATCTTCAATTACATCATTAATGATATCCTCAGGTAATGATTCGAAATGAGAACGGTAACGAATACGTGATGGACGATTTGTTAAATACGCATTAGTATGCATAAGATTACAAGTAAAGATAAACAAATTATGAGTATTAAATGCACCGTCCAAAATAGTTAAAATTGCATTTTCACTACCGCTTTCATTATATACTTTCTCGAATTCATCGATAAATATACAGATATCTCCTAATTCAGGATTAGTAATAAAAGAAATAAAGTCAGCATCATTATAAGGTTTATCTATAATGATAATAGGAAGTCCAGAATCGATTGCACACTTCTTACTAAGAAGAGTTTTACCACTACCTTTAATACCAGTTAAAATAATACCAGTATTACGTTGATTAGCGTGATAACTTGTCAACCAGCGATTAACTACTTCAGTTGAACCATAAATTTTGTTTGGAAGTTTAAAGTCTTCAATTTGTTCGAGATAATACCCAATTTGCGGGCTACACCGAACATAATATGTACCTTTAGGAAGTACATCGGCAGTTTGAACTGCTTGCTGAGGAATACACAAATTCCCATCAATTCTCCAACTCATAATTTTAATTTAATAGTTAAAGTGTTTGCGGTAGGACTCGAACCTACGGCCGCGTGAATATCAGTCACGAACTCTACCGACTGAGCTACGCAAACAAAAATCACTTTATAATTTTACAAATTTAATAGTTTTAATTTTATCACATAGATAAACAATTATAACTATAAATGCATTTATAGTATTAAATAAAGGTGTGTAAATTAAAAAAGAACAAGTTAAAACATCGCTTTCTCTATCTACCCAATAATAAAACGCATTCAATGATGTATCAATAGATCCGAATTTATCTCTTTTTAGAGGTATATTACTATTGCATTTAGTTAAATAGTCTATCCACATTGAACGATACCATAAATGTAAAAATACAATAGATAGAATATAAATACCAAAAATCATTAAAACTATTATAAGTTATTCTTTGTTAAAATTAATATAATCATTTAAATCTTGCATTGCTTTTAAGTAATTTTTTCTTAAACGATGAAATTCTTCATCTTTAATACAATCAAAACTACTATAACTACAAAAAGTATATTCAAAACCTTCGTTTTGAATAGTACTTGCAATATAACTCATTGCTTCTTTTAAAGAATTAAATTTCATAATAACAACTTAAAAATTAGTCGGGTATGCAGGATTCGAACCTGCGAGTTCTCCACATCCCAAATGTGGCGGGGGAACCTGACTCCCCAAATACCCGAGAAAAAGCTATCCTATTTAAGGATAGCTTCAATTTTTTCGATAACTGCTTGATTCTTTTCAACAACTTTTTTAAGCTGTTCTGACTCTTCCTGTGCAGCTTTAATTTCCTCTTCTTTAACTGCAATGCTTGCTTGAGCATCTGCTACTACCTGAGTTAAACCTGAGATAGTTGACTGAAAAACATTAAGAATTTTATCTGCATTTGTCGATAATGCAGCAGCAGTTTTCGTTTGAATCTTCTTACTAAACATTTTGATCAAAAGTTTAAATTAATATTTAATTAAATAGCGGGAACACTAGGACTCGAACCTAGAACCTATTGGTTAACAGCCAATTGCTCTACCATTGAGCTATATTCCCATTAGAGTAGTATTGTTTTATTTGGAACTACTCATCCAAAGCTTCGGGGTAAACCCGCCCTAGCCACCACCAATTTTTTAAAATGAAATTGGAAACATTATAGTAACAATAGATGCTCTACATACCATCTCGTAGAATTACAGCTTTCTGAAGTTTTACATGCGCACGGCTGGGGAACTATGCCTTATTACTCTTCGTTAAAGTAGCGATCTTTAACTTGGTCAATGATTCTTTGCAAAAACAAATCATAAAGGTTCGTACATCTATTATATTGAATAGCTATTTTACTATCATACTTCCTATTATTGAAGATTCCATAGCTTTTTGAAATCCGAAAATTTGATTTTTGGTTAAGTTCTTAACCCAAACTTTAAAATATTTTTGATATTTAATATGGTTAGAATATCTCCATTCATTTTCTAACCATTGATAGAGCTGTTCATTCATTATTTTTTATTTTTTAATAGTGGACACATGTGGGATTCGAACCCCTCTATTTCCTTGCAAAGGAAATGTGCTCGCCTTTACACTACATGGCCCAATAAAATTATAATTTAGAAATTATTTGATCGTATTCTTCTTTAGTCATTTTTAATCGTAATCCTACAGTAACTTTTTTAGGAGGTTCTGTTAACAATATCATACTTTCAATTCCAGTTATCTCATATGGATGATTTTCAATTTCTATAGATTCTCCAACTTTGTATTCTTTATTACGATCAGGGACTTTTACTACTGCTCCTCTACCAGTTATTCAAAATACTTCCATATTAAAAATTAACCTTAAACACACGAATCTTGTTACATACTTTACAACGCTGAATATACATATATTTAGTATAAATAGGACGCGTTGAAGTAGAACTTGAATAAACATCTACTTTTCTAAGTTCAATTGTCTCCCAATTATGAACATGAAACTTAGCTTTTAACCATTCTTTTATAATCTCTAACATATTCTTAAATATTTAGAGGCTTCTGACGGTTACGATCCGTCCTCTTGGGGTTACAAAGCCCATATTCTACCAAATGAACTAAGAAGCCATTCTTTTATTTTGTAACAGTGTAGCCATGATATTCAAGCACCTTTTTACATAGTTCTAAATATTCTTCTAAAGTTAAATTAGATTTAGATTTATTAGCTATAGGAATTGCAACCCCTAAATTAGATAATTCGTTAGTGCCTCCTTTTGATATAGGAATTATATGATCTAAATCGTAACTATCTGTTTCCATGTTAATAGGTGTTCCTGTAAGATAGCATTTAACATTAGGTGCTTTTAAATATTCTCATGCTTCTTTATAAGTGTACTTTTTACTTGTCATATTTCCTCTATTTCTAAAATGGCTAATACAGTTTCTAAATCTTTTATTACTATTCGTACAAAATGAAATTTTATTATTTGATCTCTTTCTATTACAAAAATTACTATAAGTTTTACCGAACTTAAATAATCCTAAATTAGACCTTTTTCTATCACTACATTTAATTTTATTTTTATATTTAGTTGTAGTATTACATCAGTATGCCACAGTTCCTTTACTACATCCTAGAGTTTTACATATTTGAGAATATGTAAAACCTTTATTTCTAAGTTCTATTATTTTGTCTTTCATAAATTTAAAAAAATTCAAGCATTATCGTAGCTTGTAAACGTCTGATTTTTATTGCCACAGAAACTCCATACAAATGATCAATTTATATGTTAAGAGTTGTTACGCCGCTAATGTCAAATTTAGAAATAACTTATAATGACATAAATTGGTTATAGTTATCCTTGTATCCTATAGAAGTATTCACAAGAAGCTCGCCATGCATGCTTCTACCAGGCATTGGCACCATAAAGTCATTTCCATATATGTTAGTTAAAACACTTAAATATACTTCTGGAGCAGGAAACATTCCTCACTCAAATTTAAGGTAAACCTTATTGTTATAGTCTCTAGCGTTTCTAAGACTTTGTATCTTATTTGGAAATGTAAGATTACCAAATGACTCTGTGGAGAGTACATTATATCGTTGTCGTAGCTCTTGATATTTTTCTCTAAGATATAAAAGTCTAGATGTGTTTTCCTTAGAAGAATCATAACATTGTATTCTTGTTTTTACAGCCAGTGCTTCTAGTTTAATTAAGTGAAGCTGGTGCATAAACTTTTGTCTCTCAACTAGATCATCTGGAACATTATCAAAAGGACATATATCTATAAAGATCCCTTGGTTAAAGGTAAAATGACCTTCTAAATCCTTTTTGTGAATACATGTTGTGTCACTTCTTCTTAACTTCGTACAGCAATAAAAGGTACTGTCTGTTCAGTCATTTTGAACAAAATATGGATAATTCAACTCTTTAACTGCACACTCTAAAAATCTATCATAGTCTGTTCTAGGCATAGCAATATCAATATCATCGTCCCATGGAATAAATCCACCATGTCTGACAGCACCAAGTAATGTTCCTCCATCTAAATAGTACTTCAAATGATATTTATCACAGATATTTTTAAACTGTCATAGCAAATCTAGCTCAACTCCTCAAAGTTCTTTTCTTTCTTTAGACACTAAGAATCCATTTTTTACTTCTGCTTCAAAAAAGTTATCTGGTAATTTAATATTTAAGTTTACCATTAAATAAACATTTAGCCAACTCTAAATCATCAGGACTTGTAATTTTAAAATTCATAAGTTCTCCCGAGATATATAAGCATTTATTTCCATTATGCTCATATAAGTCAGGTAAAGTCTGATAATTATCTATATTTTTAATCTTTGTAATTATATTATAAAGGCTTCTAAGCATAAAAGTTTCAGGAGTCTGTAAGATAGCAATTGGCTCCTTTCTTACTCCAGGAACATGTAACGAACTAAGATCTTTTAAAGTGCTAACTGTTGGAATGTATGGAACAACAGCCGAATTATTAGAATCACAAGAAGACAAACATCTTGTAATTAAATTTGAAGTGAAAAAAGGTCTAACAGAATCATGAAACATAATTTTTTCAATAGAAGGATAGTAAGTCATTATGTATTCAAGACCAGCAATTCTAGATCTTAAGCATGAGTACCCTCCTTCTATAATTTTGATATAAGAAAATGGAAAAAGCTTTCGAAGAATAGGAATATATTCAGGTAGAGTAACTATAACAATTATGTTAAACAGTCTTAACCTAACAAACTTTTCAACAGTCAAATATACTATAGGATGTCCATTAATATCTATAAACTGCTTAGGAATATTCATTCCTACCCTAGTTCCTTTTCCAGCAGCATTAATAACTAAGGCATTCATACACTTAATCTTATACTCTTTTTCTTTTAATACTAGTTAATACACTAAAATAAAGATTCATTTCTATTCCTAAAGTAAAGGATAGTACATAGTACTATTACCACAAACCAGATAAAAAGAAATAGTAATATTAGACAGTTAATTAGTACTGTTGCCATAGTATTATTTATTATATGTGAGAAATATTTATTTAATTTTAATAGTTGCTCGTTAAAGATTCGAACTTTAACTTTCACGTTCAAAGCGTGACGTGCACAAACCAAGTACACCAACGAGCAGAAGCAAATCCGCAGCAAGAATCCACCACAAATATAAAGATAAAAGTCAATATAACCAAATATTTGTACACTTATTTCTATAATTTGTACAAATTTTTGAGATTACTATTCAGTATAATAACTAACACTTACTTTTGCTTCTCTTTTAAATAAGTATAGATAATAATGATCATTAAAGTGATAACAATCATCACGAAGAAATATGTTAATACTGTAACAAAGAAGTTTATCTCTAATATGTTATTAACAAAGTGTAATAAATAGCACACTAGAACACAATACAACAAAATTCTATGATAAATACAAAATTTGAATGTAAGAGATAAAACAATGAGACCTATTAGTACTACCATAACTGTTACCAAATCTACACAACTAATAATTACTGTAGAAATTGTATAGTAACGTAGTAGTATTTTAAATAATATGTTTAGTGCTAGTAAGAAAGGTGCAAAACGAATGAATATTAAACTAAGTTTCTTTAACATTCTATAAAATAAAATATCAAATTAATAATTAATATAATAATCACCCAGCTAATTATTGTTAATAATCTCGATAAACACCCTAATCTAGTAAGAATATCATGTGATGTAAGTTTCATTATTAAAATTCAGGTTCAAACATACTAGACGCCCATGACCAATAGCCACCATCTTCTTCTATAGAATACAAATAGCCATCATCAGGAAGTCTACCGTCTTGCATTTTATGCCAATATTTAGCTTTACTAATAGTGCATACTTTTCCTTTATTAAAACATTGTCTCCAATTTTGTATAATGATTCCATAAGTTAAAAAGATTTTTGTGGACCTGATGAGAATTGAACTCATGTCCATTCAACTATTAATAATAATTTTATTTACATGCTTGGTTATTTTATTCTCCTATTCCGAAAAATAACAAAACGTATCAGATAGTTTTTATCTTATCTCCTACAACTTATCTGAAATAACTCGGTTCTATAATAGTAGTTAGTAATGATTAACTTACATCATCTGCATTAATCTATACAGAAAATCTTTGTCTATTATTTCTCCAGACTTGGATAGCTTAAGCTGCAAAAGCTACTTGAGCACGCATGGGAGTTGCAAGAGGCATAACCTTGTTAGCCATCTTACGTACAGTGTTCTTAGCATTTATTTTTTGGTCCAGTTGTTAAAGAAGTTATACCAGCTCCTGCATGAATTATCATCAACTATCTTGAATGTCAAAAACCTGGCAGGCCCAAAGACAGGGCAGTTTATACTTATACCCTAGAAGTGGTCCATAATAGCTAAAGTGTTTAATGCTCTAATTATATAGCAGCGACTAGTATACTGTTATACTTTTCTTGTAACTTCAAGAACTATTACTAAAACTTCAATGTGAAGTTCCTAAAAGCCACTTGAGTATTTTTTGGGTTCCCTCAAGAATACCGTGTTTTATTGTCGGGATCAAACAACCAAACTACCACCTTTCTATATACAAAGGCAAACTCATACTATCTGGCGTAACCCGTTACTATTATTTATATACCGCTAAGTAACCTAATGCGGTTTACTTTTTATCCTTTAAAGTATAATAATGTTGGATTATTCTTATGCACATCAATATTCGGATATCGTTTTGCAAAAGTTGACATATCAAAAGGAGTTGTAATTAAATGAAAACCATTTTTAGTAGGAATCAAAGCCTTAAACTTTGAACCAATAGGTTGACATTCTCGTTCAATAAACAGTAAGATATTATTTACCGCACGATTATCTGTAGGTCCATCAATATCAACAACCCATGTTTTATCGTCTTTATTACATGTTGATCCACAAGCATGATCATAACAACGATAAACTTCTTCCATCTGATCATATCGTATTCGTTCAGCAAGATTCTGTAAACAAACTAACGCTACATCTTTATAGCTTCGCTTGTTTAAATGAATATAAGCACGTGCTTTAAATATAGAACACATTTGCTTAATTTCCTTTTTCTTGCCTTCGAAATATTCAAGAGAACGTATACAATAGGAACGAACTAAACGGTTATTTGCTCCTATATCGGGATTATCCTTTGATCTTAGTATAATCTGAAGATAATAAAAATCATCTTTAGATTCAAATTTCAAAAGACTTTTAATTAAGTCAAAATTATCTACCATTTTCTTTAATAAGTAAATTTAATTTGCATATACAAAATATTTTTATTATATTTGATTTAATTATTAAATCAAATAAATCATGAATATATTAATAAAAACATGTACGGTTTGTAAAGAATCAAAAGCCTTAGATGAGTTTCCAAAGCATCCACAGCATAAAGATGGATACAATAGTGTTTGTAAAAAATGTATGCAAAAAAGCAATAAAAAATGTAGATTAAATAAAAAGATTCATTTTATAAAGAAAATGGGAGGAGAATGTACAAATTGTAAAATAAAATTGACTGAAAATAATTGACCAATATTTGATTTTCATCATATAGATCCTTCCCAAAAAGAAGTTTCTTGATCAACATTAAGAAATTGAAGTAATGATAAAATTGAAAAAGAATTAAACAAATGCACTTTACTATGTGCTAATTGTCATAGACTTTTACACGCAAAGACTAAAGATTAACTTTAGTCTTTTATTTTTATCTATTACTATTATTCTAGTCAATAAAAAATAGAGCCTACACCTCCGATCAAGGAGATGTAGGCAATGTTTATCGTCTTTTAAGAGCTTCATAATTTTTATATGGGCCCCTCCTCTTAGTAAAGGTTTTTCCTTTACCGTGTTAGAGGAAACTATAGTGTTCTACTATAGAGACTACACCTTTGATTTAGCAGGTAGGCTTTTCTGCTTTGTAATTAGGTAAGTATAGAGCATTATGCCTTACTCTACGGTAAACAGTTCTATACGAAAGTTCTCCTGTCTTTTTATCAAAAACAGGGTTGCCTTCTTCATCTACTTTAACTTCTTTAAAGGGCATTGTAATAGCCTTCATTTTAGGATGTGCCATCTGTATTATTTAATTATTTTTACCTTGTTTTTTAGCAATATCAAGAAGCATATTCAGTCCTACAGCATCCATAGGATTAGCAGATGCTCCTTCTTTACCTCCAATAATCATTACTTCAGGAACCCAACGAACATTTGAGTTTGCTAATGCCTGAGCTACACCAATTGTGGTTTCTTTATCAATTGTTGCTCTTTGCAATGGGTCCAATCCAGCAAGTACTTTAGCTCGTGCTGCTGCAGCTTCTGCCATGCCCTGAGCTTCAATACGTTTTGCATCTTCCTTTGCCTTTAAAGCAGAAAGACGAGCTACTTCATATTCCTGTTCAGCCTTAGTAACCTCTACAGCCTTAATTTTCTCCTGTTCCCACTTAGCCTTCATAGCAAGTGCCTTACCCTCCTCTTCAGCACGAATTGCCTCTTGAGCAGCAGCAGCTGACTTCGCACGACTAGTTTGAATAAGCATATTTGCTTCCTGTTGCTGAGCAATCTGCCTATTTACTTTATCAGAATATGCAATCTTTGATACAGCTACCTGACCAATCTCTAGTCCATAATAAGCAAATGGGGAGGATTCACTACGCTTGTAACCTCCTGCTGCTAATGAGTCAGGAATTAGTGTAGCTACATTAATAACTTTCTTTTCTCCAGTAATTGCATCAAGTACTTCGCTACGCTTGATTGCAGTTTTGTAGACACCATTATTTAACTGATCAGTAATATATTCAATCAAGTCATTCTTCTTCTCTGCATACGATTCAAAAGCAGACATCAGAGGACCTGAAGCATAAATTACCTTAGTAACAGTCGGACGAACAAGATCATTCATTAGACGCTCCATACCATTATAATCAGTCTGAATACGAGCGAGGTATTTAGGGTCAGTAGGAAGTTTTACACGAAGTGATCCATAAATCATACCATCTGAAGCATCATTGAAGATTACAGGAATAGGTTTTCCCTGCTGATCGCCAGTCTCAGAGTCAGATCCGAACCACAACTGTTGAGTTTTATAGTAAGTAGTGGTTTTGCCCCACCACTGCCAGTGAAAACCAGGACTAGTCCAGTATTCCATGTTACCAGTAAACGGATACTGATTGACTACAATCGTCTCATTCTTTACATCTTCCCCGATTTTACCCAGAGAAACAACACAGAAAATAGCAAATACTACTACAAGAGCAGCAACAATTTTTTTGAAATTCATCTTTAGATTTTTAAATTACACAATTACCTTTTAAAAAAATAATAAAATGGAATTATTACCTTCCATGTAATTTTACGATTAGTAATTTTACATGTATCTAATAACTGAAGAGTCATTAGAGTATAGTAAAGAATAAAGGAAATACTAACTAATAGTATAACAAAACGATAAAACCACATTACTTTAAATTACTTTTAATGTTATCTCTTGTATCACAGTAGATTTTAATTTCTTGGGGGAAAACATGAATGATAGTAGTATCTTTCATTTCCTTAAATGTAGAATTAATAATCCTCTCTAGGGAGTCTATCTGTAAAACTAGAGATTTTATATTCTCTTGGTTCTGTCTAAAAAAGGTTTCACTGCGTGTATTATCTATACAAAAAAATGCAAAACTTATTAGGAAAGAAGTTCCAAGAAGAAGTAAGACAACTCCAATTTTTATAGATTTATCTGTCATAACTAAGAATTAGCATATTAACTATTTAAGTTAAGATAAGGATTAGATTTTTATTACAAAAATATATACCAGCTGTGTAACACAATTTTTGCCTGATTGGTACTAGCATTTACCATACACTTCCTTAACCAATATCAGAAACTATATGTACAGGTATATAAACAATAAATAGCTTCTGTAAGTGTACAACCTATTGCACAGATACTTTCACTATCTTATTATTGTGATTGGATAGGATTCAAACCTAATGTTTCCCTATTGTACAACAAGGCGAGTTTCATCACATTCTCCTCTCAATCAACCCCCAATCTTATTGAAAACAATAAGACGCCCTTGTCTTGTCTGGGAGACTTTCATAAGGGTACTTTTTAAATAAAAAGAGGTAATCCCATAAGTATTATTCTACCTCCGCCTCATCTATAAAATCATAGATTATCAGCAGCCTCTGCCAAGGCATCCCTGTTTTTCTATGAACTGGCAGATTCATAAATTATCAGGATAAACAGATTATTAAATTTCTTTAATATTTCCGTTTTTATATTTCTTCTGAGTAGCAATCTTTACTATTCCATCCTCGTTTACTAGTTTCTCTTTTCACTTTTTCACGAATTTCTTCAAGAGTGTCTCCTGAAACAATGATATAATCCTCGGTTGGAGTATGATATATTTTAAACTTCATTATAGTTATCTGATTTAAGAGTCACTCCCCTTTCCTTATAACCAATCAATCCAAATTCATTAATGAAATCAATATTCCTCTTACATAAACTTTTTACAGTAGCAACTTTATGAGTTACATTTCCAGCGGTAACCTTAGAAGATATCTCTGCAATATGCGTAAGATTATTGTATGCCATGATCTCACCATATTGTTTCTTTATTTTATCTGCATAATTAAATGCTAATGCTTTAATTAGAGCAACATTATGAGAGTAATTTTCAGTAGTTACTCTATCACATTTATTATTTATACGTGTAAACCATAATATAACATCCTCTTTTGTTATCATAGTGTTATGTGCTTATTGTTCGGTTTCTAAGAATGAATTTGTACTCCTTTATATATAGACCAGCCTTTATCTTCTGCTATTCTAACACAACGAGACTCCATTTGACTATGGATTGTTTGAATGTTTTGGTTTAGGGAGTACGTTATAGTATCTTCTTTACCATTAATAAGAATTTTGCCATTTTCATAGTCAAAAAGAATCTTATCTTTAAAGATTTCTATAACTAACAAATAAAGGGTTTCCGCATAGCAAGTTGTATAAATAGGATGAATAGCAAAGTACATATTGGGTTTGAATCTAATTATAAAAAAATACTCCTCTGTAACGCATGCCCTTGCAGGAGTATCAATTCACTATAATAATACTGGCTCCCTATAATAGTTTCTGAACTCAAGACTACAGAATCTCGAAAGTAAAGTTATTCAATCAGAAACTTCTTGTTGTACCTATCGTATCTAACACATTCACAAATCTGGGGATATTGTTTATGCTGACTAAATACTCCTGGCCTGGACTCAAGTTTTTCTACTCCTTCCCTCTAAACTTATAACGAGTGAACTCCCTTAGTAGACAAAGAACTCATTGACAGTTTAACTACTACTATCAACCTGCAGTTTAACTCCCCGAATTTACGGAGTAATCCATGCAACTGTACATAGAACTTGCTCTTTTGTTACACAACACAAGTTATTGTGAAAGATTTACGACTTCCTTAAACGATTTACCTTAGAACATTGCAGAACTTATTCCTTTAACATATGATTATTTCTACTAATACGCATAATAATCTAGAATAAAAACCTCTGTTAAAGTTAAGATACACTAGGTTAATATTATCCTCTAATCCCCGCTATTAGAGTATTCTTTTTTTAGTTTAACTCCCCTTCTACTATTAGGGTTTATCTACAATGCTTAAGTTTATATTAGAATTCTTTTTATCTGCGTTTGAATTCTGTAATATCCTCTTCATCATAGCCAATTAAGGCTTCAAGAGGAACATCATCAACCATCTCGTCAATAATAGATGTATCTTCAATTTCCATACCCCCCCCCTCTTTAAGTTTATAGGCTACTATAAATAGTATAGTTGAGACTAAGATAATTAATATAAAAAATGATACTTTTTTAGTTTTGCTTGAGGTAAGTATCTAGATGAAACGTTATAATCTAATCAGTCATTTCCTACTCATCTATTTTTATTATATTCCTAAAGGTTTATCCTTTAGCAAGTTTAATGCTGTTTGTAAACCATCTTCTAAACAAGCAGAATAGTGCCTCTGCCGTACTTTACCAGGTCCAGAATATTCCTCAAGTGTAACTCCCAAGTTTAATTTTGTGATTGTCCAAAAATAGGATAGTGTTTGATCTAAGTGAACTAGTACAACTGTTCCACACTCGTTTCTGAGCCAGTCTTGTAATTCTGTTTGATAGAGAGCTGGGATTAAATTGTCATACAGTTCACAGGTTCTTTTTGAATAATGATAACTAATATTGTTCTCTGAATTTAAACTGTATTGTGACATATAATACTGTTGCTGACAGGTAGGATATCCTTTTCTAACAGCTATTTTAGCAGTTTCAAAACTAATTCTTTTCATAAAAGTGATTCAATGAGCAGAAAGATAAATTACAGAGTCATCAGATAGAATTACTTTAGCTTTCGTATTCCTAGGTACATCCCACTTTTGAAGTTTTCTAACTAATGCTTTTAGAGATCCACACTTTCAACTTCCGTATGTTTCAGCTATTAAGTTAGCTTCCCTCATTTAAAGATATACGTGCCTAATCGAATATCTTCCTAGAATAAATAAAAACTCTCTTGTAAATAATAATTGTAATGGGCTGAGATAGTGACCCTTACTCAGTCTGCGTTCATAATAGATTCTGAGATCATGGCAATACATTAAGTGCTCGCTCCCTACAAATTCTATTTAATCACACGAATAAAAACTCGTAGCAGACATAGAATAATATATTCTATTAACTTTTGAAACTTTAAATTAAAATGAAGGTTACTTCATTCTCTTAAGGTTTCAGGTAAATAATACTAAGCTGTAGCTGTGCTGCTTGTTAACAGTATCCTTCCTCTACTATTAGTTTAACAGAATTAACAATCCTATATCACTAAGCTCAGTATTCAGTGAAATTATTATAACAGAGTCTATAGGCTTTTAACCATTCTGTTTTTGTATGTTTGTGAGGCATTTGAAAATTACGAAGAGACTTATAAAAACGAGGTGCATCATTAACCTCATCACATATTACATAGAAAGCTTGTATAATATCTCTCTTAAATACCTCTGATGTTTTTAGAATTTTACTAACTCTACGAAGAGCTTTGAGTCTCTCAAGAGCATACGCTATTAGTATACCATCAACATGAAGCTTACCACTCTGAAAATCCTCAGTATTATACCTACCCAAAATTAACTGTATCGCAGATCTAATTTCAAGTTCTGGATTGTCTTTTAAAAAGTCCCTTAAAAGACAGTAGGAATTTTTACCTGTTTCACAGTAAGCATAAAGGTAATCCTTAGTTAACCATCTTTTATGTCCTGAATTAAACCTAATAGCTAAGCTAATTGGGTCTTCTTTTGAGTTTATTTTTAACATTCCTAACTCATAATGACGACTAGTATCAATGGAACATAATGTACAGAACGCTTTATAACGATGCTGTCCGTCTACTATATAATTATCCTTTACAAAGATTGGTGGAATCCAATCTCCCCTTTTCATAGACTGCATAATCTCCCTCACATGAGCAGGATTAGTTAGTCTGTTTGCAGATAAAAATTCGAGTGAAGGATTAGGTTTGTCCAAAATAATAATTTCTTCGGTTTTCATATCAATTCCATATTATAAGACCTGAAAGCATTTGAGAACTGTCTTTATAACAATAAAGCTTAGAGATTGTATATAAGGACTGAGTATGTTGTATAAATTGAACATATCTAGACCCTATTCCAATTTCTTCAGTAGATAACTTCTCAGCTTTTAAAGTATTTTTATAAAGAGTCTTGTTAAGAGTATCAATTGTTTTCTCCCTACCTCTAGAACCCCGAGTAGATACAGTAAAAAGTAAAGCCTTAGTACCTGACAGCATAGTATTCATTCTGTAGAATACATTCATTATAGAATACTGACCATATAAAATAGTCTCTTCAAGATCAACGTCCATAACATGAGTAGGGAAAACATCATCAATATAAGCTCTAACAATCCAGTTTTCAACTGGATGAATATCAACTAAAGTAATATTGTCTGGTAAAAAATACTTCTGATATTGCTGTAAAGCTACTTTAGGACTATTTCCAGCTAAAGCTGTTAACTTTTTATTTTCAAATTTCTTAAGACAACCAAATAATTTGTTTTGGACATATCTCTTTGCTTGAGTAGAATCTAAATCGTAGCTTTTCATCTGTATTAGTATTTTTTAATTATGTGGGCCCTACAGGACTTGAACCTGTAATCTCTTGATTATGAGTCAATTGCTTCAACCATTAAGCTAAGGGCCCTTGCGGATATTTAATAGTGCTTACAGCAAACGTCTTTACACACTAATAGTAAGCTCCCCTTTCGGTATATTTGCCACTAATAATTAAATATCCTTAAAAAAGACTATAACATTTTCTTATTGGGAGGCCAGGATCTATAATATACCTCCAGTTATCCAAATATATTGCGCAATAGTTGGTCCTTAGAGTTGTATCCCTTCATTCAGGCCAAGTGAAACATCTTGGGAAATGTGTACTGTTCTATGATCACTCAAACAGTCGCTTATAGTCTTTTGAAAACATAAATTCTATATAAGTAGATAGTCTACTAACTTCCACTTATCAGCAGATAAAACTGGTAAATTATTTTATTTGGTAATGAATGTATATTAGTGACTATAAGAGTGGTCAAACTCTTATAGTCTAGATATTACTAAAGCGTGTTGTTACACCTAAAGAAGTACTATAAGTATTGCTAGTTATAGTACCGTAAGTCATTAACTTACCTTCATTGTAGGGAATCCAGCTGCGGCTTTTCAGGTTCTTAACTTGACTTCACTAGCTACTTACTCTTATATTTCAGATTCCTGACTTCGAGTCTAGTCTTTCACCATTATTTAAGTATACCTACAGTTTTTATTTGAGGAGTAAACTGTGAAACTTATACCTCACCACATACTGCTACTCATCTACTCATTAAAGATAGCTACCTCCAAGCTCACTACTTTAGTAATAAAAATCTCCTCTCTTACCAAGTCATTGAGGAGATGAAAAATATGACTCTTGATTTGGGCAAGTACTTAATGATCCAGGTTATATCATTACAATTCGTAGCATCATCTGTTGTAGGAATTTCACCTAACTCACCTGGTAGCATCGTTACTCATTTAATGCTTTGGCTGAGCTGCTTTGTAATAATCATTACTCACTAAGATTCACTTGGTCTTTTACTTAAGCCTGAAAGCCTCTCTATATAAGAAAACATATAGATGTTTTTGTAGATAATCTCTATCTACCGAGACAGCCTTTATTTATACTCCCTGCTTATACTGGAGTATAATAATAAACTAAGAAGAGGTTTTACCGAGTTCCGCGGTTTTTTATTTAGAGCGCCCTGAAGTCGTTACCTTCACCTTGGGGTCCCTCTAAGCTATAGCAAAGTATAGCAAATAGGTATCATTTAGTTTTCCTAACTACATTTCCTATTGATACATCTTATAGTATCCTACCTCTCTATACCTTTCTATGTATATCCTTAATTAGTCATGTAACCATTAAGATCTTAGTTTATAAAAGTTATCTGCTTTTGTTATATCTATACATTGGAGTCCTAATAACAGGTTACAGCCTGTATACTGAAAATTAAAAGTATATAAAAATTAGAGTGTGCTAGTAATGGGCTATTATTCAGATCTTTTGTCTGTGCCATACTTTATATACGACTATACACCAGTCTGACCTTCCTCTCTAATTAGTATATCCCTAACAGCGCTCTAGACATTATATCGTGGACTGTTGGCTTGAAGCTCTCTTATGGTAAAATCCAGGGCTCCTTTTCGCCTCAAGGGCTCTGGTTTGGACACGGTAATATAGCCCCTTGTTAAATTTTCCCTGGTTTATACCAGTATTTCTTCTTGTTGTTAAACCTGATTTCCATAAGATTTATTCCTTTTTAATTCGTAAGTGTTCAACAGGAATACCGAACTTCTCAGCAATCTCGCTCATAGTGATCTCCTTGTTCCATTCTTGTGACCATAGGAGTTCACTCTCCCCATCTGTAATAAGATCATATGTAATAAGATCATAGATCTTCTCTACAAATACCTCAGGTATGCTACCAGTCCATCCTCCTGATGTGATATTAGCGAATGCTATAGAACAATCAGACTTCCTTGAAGGGAATGCAATATACCTTGCATTCTTAGTGATTATAACCATTCCTGGTTTGATTTCGATTCCTTTCAGTTTCATAATTAATATTATTTGAATATATACCAGGATTCGAACCTGAATCCTCTTTCTTATTAAGGTACTTTAACCATTAAGCTACATAATCTTTTCACTAATTTATTAATATAGAGAAACTGTAATTTCTTCTATACCCATACATTAGCGTCCCAACAACAGGTTGCAGCCTGTGTATTAAAAACTAGTTTCCTTCTTTTTTATCTTCCGAAGCAATAGAATCTAAAAGTCTATTAATAACTTCAAAAGACTTTTCAGGGAGCTCCTGTAATGCCTCAGAATTTTTAATTACTTCTGTTGCAATTGTAACTCCAAAAATTTGGTAACAGGTAGATCTTGAAGGAACCAAAATAGTTAACACCATGGAAATTATCCCAGCGATACCAGTATATTTCCACCATCTCTTGGCTGTCTTCAATTCACATTCATCACAATAATACGCAGTAGATACGATCATAAAAATACTCAGGCATACAATAAGAGTTGCTAATGCAATGATATATACTCCTCCAAAAACAGAACATAAATATAACCACCAAGCTAGATTTTCCATTATTTATTAATTATGTTGATTATTATTAAAGTTTCGGATTTCTAAGGCATTTGAATTTTTATTCTAGTAAATTTAACGCTATTATTAAAGCTTCTCCCAAAGCATTTTCATACAACATGAAAAGCTCTTCCGTAAGTTTAGTGTCACTATTGATTACTGAATTTGGAGTATAAATGATATAGGCATAGTATCTGATTTGGTCTTTATAAACAGCAATAATAGAGATATGAATCCCTTTATCATCTCTTAACCACTCACTAAGTTCTTCCTGTAAAGGAGCATAGCAGCTAAAATTGGGAATGTACCCAATACCTTCACTATAAGTTTGGGTATATAAACTGCCCGTAGTATCATAGTAAACTCCGCTTGTTCCATTATAGCCTTTTTCCTTCGCAAGTTTGGCAGTGTTATAATGTACAAATTCCATCAGATGTATTTTTTAATTTTAAAAGTCCTTAGCTTAAAAATGAATATGAGTTACCACCCTGTGTTGTAGTGAAAACCACATATAGTCTTAATTGTTGTTGAACTTGAACTTAGCTAGTGTGTTAACAACAACACGTACTGCTACTACAGTATTGATAACAGGGATCATTATTAGTACAAAAGCTGTTGTTGCATCTATATCTTCCCGCTCGACTAAATATACACCTGTTACTAAAGCACTAAATCCATAAATAATGGTGAAAAGTATCAAAAAAATCATTGGTTTAATATATTAGTTGAATGTGCAGGTAGAGGGACTCGAACCCCCACTTCTTTCGAAATATCGTCCTAAGCGATACGTGGCTGCCTAATTTCACCATACCTGCAAAATATAATAACTAAGTTGCAACGTTATTCTATTTTTGTTTACCAACGACAACTACAACTTTTAGTCTCAGGGACTCTGGTTTGGATACGATAATATAGCCCCTTTTTAAACTCTTCCTGGTTTATACCAATATTTCTTTTTGTTGTTGAATCGAACTTTCATATTTTGTATTATATGTTTAAACGAGGCTAACTAAGCTTCCACAAATACCACAATATCTTAGATACCAACCACAGTAACTAGATTCATCATAAGTGTAAATACAATCACATTCACCTGTCTTAGCATACTTTTCTTTAGCAGCTTTGACTTCTTCCTCAGAAACTTCTATAAGTTTAGTTCCTACACCATCATTTACTTCTCTATACAATTGTTGTTTCATTATGAAATTCCTTTAATAAATATTTCTCCTATAGCATTAGGTTTATAGATAGGTTTAGCATTAGGCCATGTTCCTACAAATATTACACGAACTAAAACTCTCCAATCTGATTCCCATACAGATCCTCTTGATATTTCTTTTACCTTATTGTATATCTTAATACAATCTTCAGCTTCCTTCTTATGCTCAGTCTTCAACCGATTTTGAAGGACATCGTATAACTTGCTCGTAGATTAAATCTTTTTATGATATCTTCCCAGATAGTGAATGCAATTATGACAATACATGATATCTACATGAGAACATGACAAACATGGATAGTCATACCTTATTTTTGAAAAATTTATCTTCATAATATTATTTAGCTAAAAATTACTCACTCTAGCATTTTCTAACTAGTAATATAAGATAGCCTGTATGCCTACAGGAAGAGTACCTAACTAGTAGTCTCTTCCTTAGTTGATGTGTACACCATCAGAGCTAAAGTTTTCTACCGCACATTGGACAATATCTTATTTCCATTGAAAAAGATTCATTATCAGAATCATAATCTAATGTAAATTCCCCGTTATCATATTTACTAATTGTAAATTTCCGATAAATTCCCATATAATCGGTTTCACAAATAATATCTTCTATATATGATTCGTTTATTTCTTTTAAATCAGTATTCACTATTTTATTACAATATATACACATAATAATATAATATTACTTAATAATATAATATTACTTACTCTTCTATTAAATAATTGTACTCAGAGCGGGAGTTGAACCCGCACAGACCCTTCGGTCCAAGGGATTTTCCTACCACACTATGTTACCATAGCCATTACTGTTGTGGTCTGGACTATTTCTTCTCCATGCATTTCTGTTTAGGAGGTTGGTGTATAGTCTCTTTACATTTATGCATTTCTGCAATTTAGTTCCACGTTGTCCTATTATTAGGATTTTCGGGAGTTAGCCAACTTCTACTTTCTAAGTTTCCTCAGAAGCACTCTCTTTATTTGATACTCCTTTATGATTAGAATTAGATTTAACTATCTGGTTTTTCTTACCTCGATAATTATCTGTTAATGCATGACAATTAGGGCACAGTACTTGAAGATTTTCAAGTCGATTATCTGTTCTATTACCATTAATGTGATGTAATTCTAATGGAATTTCTCTTCCATTTCACTTAATACTACCACAGCATTCACATTTCTTTTCTTTCTTACCTTCTATAATAAGTCTTTTTAATAACTTATATGATTGATACGTAGAATTTTCAGTTAATATTAAATCTAGAGATTTTGAAATTCTAGGTTTAAATTTTAATCCAACATTTCAACCTTGTCCAGTAAAATGAGAATAATCTATTCCAAATAAATCTAACTTTTTACGAAGAGTTTTAGGATTAGAACCTTCAGGATTTAATCCAAGTCTTCTACAAAGTTCTGCAAAAGAGTAACAATTTTTAATTTTCTCTTCTAACAATTCTTTTGTGTAATTTACTTTCATATCAATGTGTATTAAATTTTAATACACAAAGATATTAAAAATATTTTACTCTACCAAATTATTTAAGAGATAATTCACGAAAGTCCCTCGTGTCTACCTATTCCACCATCTGAGCTTTTAATTCACTAATCAAGGCTATCTTCTATCTTGATTTTACCTTACGAACGCACTTCAGTGACCCGAGTATGAAGTAGTGAATTATATTGCTATTTTTATCTCTGTCGAGATTGGTATAGCTACCTCCACTTTTTCCGAATTTGTCAGTCAGCAGGTTTACAGTGGGAACCTTCTCGCTCAAGTCTATGTTTTGGGTCATAGACCACCAATCTTCATTTATTACGTGCAAGATCAATCACGGCCTAATATCGTCATATCAGGACTTTTACTATATTCTCCTCCTTCTCGCCCATATGCCTAAGTCCTATTAGACAAACTGATTATTAGCTATGGGTGAATTTCGTTCCTATTGAAGAAGGTTTGGATAATTAGCCGATTATCCGACGCTCCATATTAACGTATATGAACTCACGCTATCCCGCAAAATCTTTATATTACTATAAAGCTTTATCCTTAAAAGACCGCTAGGTAGATCGACGCCTAATAAGTATTCACCTTCCTTTGCTCACTTTCTTAAGGACGTTAGGTTCCTAATTATACTCTTAAAAGTGGAAGAGTTTATTTAAAAAAAGATAAACGAGCTTATTTAGTTCATAATGATAGTATACTTCCATTATTTATCAGAATCTAGTATAAAGGGTCTACTGATTCTATATTTTGCTCTAATTATGGTATACCCTTTACTTATACTATAATGTTCATATCTTTGTATATAAGAAATGTGTAGTCAAAAATAGAGGAGGTACTATACTTCACTCCTCTATCTTACGATTCCCAGTTTTCGGCTCTTATTTATACTCGTTTAAGCCTACTTACATTAGATAAAACTAATCATAGTAAATCCAGACATTAATTTCTGGTAATCGTCAGGCACGATTTCGAGTTTTAAAAACAAATATACCTACTATCATGATATTCCTCAGTTATATAATCCTATCATGCGGTGCCTCCACGATAAGTGACTAACTAAAGAGAACTGAGAGTCTTTAAGTTAGTATTATTTCTCCTCCTCGGTATATTTGAAAATACACAACCATACTTAGTGCTATGAGCTTCTCAGAAACTACTTGCGCGTTTTCATTTAAGAGATTCTAAACTAAGTGATCCTACTCTATGGTAGATTAATTATGGCTGCTACTTAATAGCAGAATTTAACCCTTAGGTTTTATGTGTATCTTTTTAAAGTATTGTATATACTACAATGATACTGTATTCATTTTCTACTTCTATGAAGTATAACTCTATTATCTCATCATCAAATTTAAATAGACAGTAGTCACCACTCTCTTCTGTTGGTATTCCCAAAAGGAGAGAATAGATTTCCTTGAACCGTCGGAAAGATTCCTCCCCCAGTTCTTTATTGGTATAAACACCAAAAGACCCGATAATACTACATATATTAGAAATGTCTGAATCTGTACCATTATATAAAATGTTTATGTATGCTGGAAATAATTTGTCCTCTCTCTTCTGTTGGTATAAATCAATAAAATCTTATCAAACGCTTGCTCAAACTTTAAATTATTAATTTATAAATTATTAATTAAAGAGTAACTCGCTGAGTGTGAGAAGTTTATTGATTATAATATGTGAAAATTGTTTCTGAATTTTTTAAAAAATAAAAGAATAGAGTGTGGTTTAGAGATTGATAATCAAGCACTTAGCATCATTTATAAAAATATTTAATAATATATATTAAAAATATTTATAAATAATATTAAAAAAGAGACTGTCTCTGCTCAGTCTCTATCAATCACAGACAAAGGCACTTAATGTGCAGAGGGAGGGCTCTGCTTCACAGCAGTGCAAATTCAATTATTAACTATTAACACCTTGTTAATTCTGTTTCAGAACAGTATTTAGTGTTTGTAGGGAAGTTTATTTTCCTACAAACAGAGTAGTTATTCAAGGAAGGATGCTCCAGCAGCGATAGCATAAGATATTACAGTACTTACTACAGGTGAATATCCTAATACTTCTGCACCACCGAATGCAAAAGCAGCGAGGAGAGTACCCCAGAAGATAGTACTAAATAGTCTTTCAGAAAAAGAACCTTTATTTTCCATTTAGTTGAATAACTTTTTGGATATAGAATTCGTTGTTTTTAGTTGCTTTGATTACGTAGAAAGCGAGTTTATTGTGTATTCAGCCTCTTCAGTTGTATACTACATAATCGCCGCAATTGGTAGTTAAGATGTTAAAAGGGAGTTTTCACTCCCCTTTAACAGTTAACTGGCCGTTACGAGCAGGTTTTAGGCTTTCCATACGAGGTTAGCCGTTTCCTTCTCGGTGGTGGTATCGAGAGGCAGCCCGTTGTCGAAGTCCCGTTGCTTGAACTTGACGGTTCCCTGAGCTACGATCGTCTTACCGAGGCAAGCTTCGAGGCGATCATAGTCGGTTTCGAGATTGCAGAGGTCAGCAGATACAGGATGAACGGGCTGCATATCTGCGTCACGACGGCGGAGGTTTGCCAACGAGAAGTTAGCCAGCTTGCCGTTCTTGAGGCCCATGACGAGCACTTCGACGTTCTTGGAGTCTTTCCGCACCTGACGGGTAGTGATTACGGCGTCTTCGAGAGTGTCAGGGAATTCAAAGACATCGCCATTGGAAAGGCCGTAGCTGACGAGGCCGATACCAGTGCTCTTCAGAAAGTCTACTGCGACCTGCTTTACTTCGAGGCCGTTTCGAGTAGGAATAATAGGAAACTCTTCCTTCTTGAATTGATTAATCTTCATAGTATAAATATTTAATTAATTGTTATAAATCTCGACATTTGTTGTCGTAATAATTTGTTGGAAGCTTTTGTTTATGTTCTTCCTAGTTATTAGTTGGAAGCTTTGGTAAATGTTAGTTGCTTTGGTTTACATTGATTTCAAATAAAAACAGTTTGAGGGCAGTTCGAAGAACTGGGCTATTAAGTATAGTTCTTTAAGTATAGGTATTAAGTATAGTTAGGGTTTAAAAATGCAATTGATCGGTTTAAAAATACAACACCTTATAGTTTAAAAATACAATTGATTAGTTTAAAAATACAATCGTTATTAAATTTTATGGTAAAAAATTACCAATTATTTGCACAATTAAAGTTAATTATGTATCTTTGTGTTTAGATAATTAATTTAATATAAGAATAAGATGAATCAGTATGTAATATTACCGAAAAAAGAGAATGGGGAGCTACTCCAAAAGTATGAGATTCTAATATATGTGTGTATACGTAGGTATATGAATAAGGATACTATGGAGGCATTTCCATCCTTAGATAGAATTGCTAAGGATTCTGGGTGTAGTAAGCCCACCGTTATAAAAACACTAAAAGAGATTAGAAGAAAAGGCTATATTACCTGGAAGTCTTGTGGTAGAGCTACGGTGTATACTTTTAATAATGAGAAATCTTTTGAGCCGTTCAGTTATGAGTTTTTAGATAAGAAAGACTTATCTAAATCTGAGAAGCTTCAGATACTCTGTACCCAGCAATATATGTATAAAGATAATGGTATCGGAAAGATGTCATTTTCAGATAGAGAGTTATGTGAAATGACAGGTCTTAATTGGAGAACTCTTAATAAAAACACACAGTCATTAATACAAAAAAATTATGTAAATCAAGTTTCTCTTCAGATTCGTGATAAAGAATCAGGTTGTTTTAAAAAAGAAACTATTTATAATCTTAATGATCTGGGTCAGGCTATTGTATTTGCATTTCAAAATCATGAAAATAGAATACAACGAAATGAGGATTCTATTGAAGAATTAAGAAATCAGGTTCAAAAACTTGAAGAGAGAGATCAGAAGAGATCAAAGGATGTTGAGTTGTTATTAAGTGAAGTAAGAAGACTTCAGAAGGAGAACAGTCAACTTAAGAACGGAGAAATTCCAGAAGTATTTGAGATGTAAATAAAAGGAGTAGCTACAAACTACTCCTTTACTTGTTCCATATCTATTCCTGTTTCTTCTTTGATGTAGTTGGTTAGTACATAAACAGGAATATTAGTGAATTGGATAGATCTCTGAGTATTCTCAAGAGCTTCCATCAGATGTTCGATCTTCTTGTTGAGGTCTTCTCGTGTCATAGTAGATAATAATAAGAAGGGAGATATTACTCTCCCTTCATTTGTTTGATAGCTTCTCTGACGATATCTGTGATAATATCATCTTCCTTCAGAGATTTGCACTTCTTCCTAGGATAAACAACTCTGTGTCGTCTAACCTCTACTTGCATATGAATCTCTGTAACCGTTTCGGCCTCTACAAGGAGACCATTAACAACGATATACACCATACTCGAAGAAATTTTCAAGGGCTCTGGAAACTCCACAGCCCAGATTTTGGGTACTAGAGACAGATGATTGAAAATGATATTCATTTTCCTCAAACTTAGGAACGTTACGTTTCTCTCGTAATTCCTTGAATGCTTGAGAGTTGGTAACACGACTTACAAGAATAGGATCTTTCTCTTCTAAGAAAGCTTGTAATGCAAGAGCAGTCATATAGCAGAATTTTAAATTTAAATAAACTACTGTATCTTTGGTATCCATATGGGAGTAAAACTACTCCCCATCAATATATCTGACAATCCTTCCAAGATACAAATAATTGTACACTATAAAAGGAATCCAGCATATAATTAATGGCAAGTAGTCCACCCCAACGACAAGAAACAAGATCACAAAGATCTCACCAACGATGAGCTTTTTCATTGCATAATCTTAAATGAATAGATAGTTCCTTTGAAGATATGTTCTTGCTCATCAGTTTTAAATCCGATAAGGTTCTCCGTATCATAAATAGGAGAAATCTTACGAGTGTCTTTAATGGACACTGTAATTCTTTTACCCTCTACTAATAAATAAACACGAAGAGTCATAACATTACCAGTCTGTGCTGTTTCTACGAACCCAAGCACCAGTGATAGTGCTGATCTTTGCTATAGCAATAACTGCTACGATAAGAATAATAACTTCCATAATAGTATAGAGTTAAAGTTAAACTTAACAACCTTTTGTAAGTTTTAGTTACCTATAAAAAGAGATAGAGGATTACTCCTCTATCTCAATGAGGTTATACTCTTCACTAACCCTCTTATAACCAGAAGATTTCTTGAGTATAACCATATCCCAACCCTGTTTCTTAAGGGCTAGTAATGCTAACTCGAAGGAAGGCAGACGTTGTACCTTCTTTTCAACCTTAACTCTGCTCTTAACGTCTTTCGTGTAAGTACGATATACTTCGGTTAGCAATGCAGGGTTAGGTGCGCATTTTGACGTATTCCAGTAGCACTTCTGCTGAGCACGTTCTCCTTCAATAATAATCTGTTGCATTTCTGCAAGAATATTACGAACTTTCATGAGAACGTTGGCAGATGTGTTGCAATCTGCAGCAAGTTTATTGACATTTTTCTGGTCAATTTTAGCCTTGCTATAGTTACGGTAGATACCGTCAATGATAATGCCAATCTCAGGCATTGTGTAAATCTTAGCCATGGATATATGAGTTAAGGTAAATAGATTGCAAAAAAAAACAACAGCCTAACTTATAAACCATCTACGCATCGGTAGGCCACACTGGTATAGTACTGTTGTTAAATTAAAGATCCTATTTTTGAAACCAAGAATCAACGTAACTGTCCAATTGCTCTTCAGCAATATCTTCTTGATAACATATCTCATTCAGCTCCTCAGGAGTATAGTCAGTAATATCAAGGTTAATCATGACTCCACGTTTTTTGAAATTATCCTACAGATATGTTTAAAGCTTTGATTACTAGAGAATAAAGTTATCCCTACTTAGTAGGGATAATTGTAAGTGCTCCAGTAATCAGCAGCATGGTAGCTGCATATGAAAATGCTTCGTGATGAGAAACTGAGTAGAACAGTAAACCAATAGCTATTATGGCAGCAACAGCTATTAGAACATTAACGGTTCGTTTCATAGTAAACAGTGTTAAGGTTATGAAAAGGTTATATGCTTTGGTAAATTTAATTCAATTTTTTATGGGAATTTTTGTCTTAAAATAAATCATTTTCCCATTGGTGGTGGGAGGGGGCTAAAATACTATGTAACCGTATTTGTGCATTATATACCCACATTTTATTTAGAGAATTGAAAATTTTTAGTAACCTATGAATTAGGTTCCATTTCGTTTAAAGGAGGAGGGAGGCTTTTAGTGCTCGGCCTTAAATCTAGTTCCATCCGAGCGCCTCCGCGAAGCGAGGATGCATATAGTATATAGTATATAGATAGATATCAAATTAACATCACTTATGTATTAACCTGACATCAGTATGTATCGTGTCAATGTATCAATCTGACATCGGTATGTATCAATCTGACATCACATGCTGTATTACAATATTAATAATTATTTATACAAATTATATAAAATAATATACAAATATTTTGTATATTGTAATATTATTCATATTTTTGTACTATAATTAAAATAACTAATTATGGAAGAGAAAAAAATATCAAAACAACATATTCAAGTTCCACATAATCTAGGAGAAAAAAATGAGGAAATAAAAATAAAAATGAATCCAACAGATTATCTTGTATATGGTTATTTACATAAATTTATGAATAAAGATACTTATCAAACGCTTGTGTCTTTAAGAAAGTTAGCCAATTTAGTAGATGTATCTATTAATACTGTACAAGCTAGTATTAAAAAGTTAAAAGAAGCAGGAGAGATTAAGGTTTTGGAAGAAAAAAATGGTAGAAGTAATATATATGAAATACAGAAAGGCAGTAAATATTTTGAACGATTTACTTTTGAATTTTTAGATTTAGATGATAATATTCTTAAACCTGAAGATAAGGGAGTTCTGTTAGCGATGCAACAATATAGTGATACTTCTAGCGGAACATTTGCCATTAATACTAGTTCTAATAGAGAGTTATCTAAAAAGTTACATATTGGGACTAGAGCCTTATCAAGTGTATTTCAGAGACTTGAAGATAGAGGCATTTTACCTACAAAACCTCTTACTACCAGAGATTCTATCACAGGATTAAATAAAACTGCTAAATATATAGATTTATCTATTATTTGCCAAGCTATATTATTTATCAATAAAAAAGTAGATGAACAAGGTGAACAGATTAATGAGCATGATAAGAGGCTACATACTGTAGATAAAAATATTCTTAAAATGCAAGAAGAGATAAACAGACTAAAAGAAATTATTGAAAAGAGTAATTTAAAAGAGTCATCAGGCTTTAAATTTGAATAAAAATATGGATCAACAGAAAAACTTACCATTTAGTTTTAATCCTATTAGTTTAGAAGGTATAGGAGACGATTACAGTATTATCATAGATACAGGTAGAGATCATTTAGATAGATTTAAAACAAGGGAAGAGGAGAGATTAGATGAGCTCTACGATAGAGTAGAGAAGTTAGAATATAGGATTGTAGAACTAGAAAACAGGTTAAGGAATAGATAAGTTATTATTACTGAATAGTAGAATATTATTTGTTTTTGTTAAAAAAAATGTTATATTTGCGAAATAAAAAGTAAATATACTAATATGGATATAACCTACAAACCGTATATTAGAGATTCTTCATTTAAAGAATTATCTATTAAAAGTCCTACTATTAATATTAAAGGATACAAACCTAAATATACTATTAAACAAGATAAAGAGGAGACAATTACTCCAGTAGAGTCTCCAATAGAAGAGATACAAATGCATAAGAAACCTAAGATTAAAGAGGCGACTGCAAAAGCCATAAGATTTGAATCTAAAGAGGAGTTTAAGGATACTATGATTCCAATATATGAGTCTCTCTTAGTTAAGAGGGGTTTAAATCCAGTATTTGCCAAAGCTTTAGTAGCTCAGGATGGATTAGAGTCTGCTTGAGGGTCTAAACCATCTGGAAATTTTAATTTTGGGGGGATTAAAGGTAAAGGGGCTATTAAAAGAACTAGAGAGGTTATTAATGGTAAAGATGTCTATATAAATGATAGTTTTAGAGATTTTAATTCTCTAGAAGACTATGCTAATTTTAAGATTGACCTACTTAATAGTAATCGTTATAATGCTTTCTCAGGGAATATTTCAGAGTTTGCAGATAGGGTTCAAAAAGGAGGATATGCCACAGATCCAAACTATTCTAGGACTTTAAACAAGGTAATTGCTACTGCTAAGTATGGTGGTACTCTTAAACTTCAACTAGGAGGTGTTGTTCAAGGTAAACAATGAGTTAAAAATTGATATAAAAATCGTACATTTCAGATAAAAAGAAATATACAACAACATCAATTAATACCTATACCAGTTACAGGTGCCTTAGGGTATAATATTCTTGCGCATAATATAGATCTTACTACTGCCTCCATAGATCCTTCTAGAGTTCCTACGGATTCTAAAGGTGTATATTCCTATGGAGGTCGTAAAATATATCTAAGAGATGACTCTCCTTCTACTGCTGTTCATGAATGAGTGCATAGTAGCAGGCCTGATCCTCAAGTTAAAGAGATAGCTAGAATTAAGAATTTACTAGGGGATGCTTTTTATGACCAAAACTCAGTTATACCTGATGATTATCTAGATGATCCACAAGAGATATATGCAAGATTAATGCAGTTTAGGTATGCCTTAGGAGTAGATCCGAATCATAAGTTCACTAATGAAGAAATTGAAGACCTTAAAAAGAAGCATGTAAAACAAATAACTCTAACAAATAGACTTAAAGGGAAAGATCATAATAGTTTTTCTACTACGGTGTTTGATAATGAAGGTAATGTTATCAGTACAGAGCCTTATCAACCTGAGTATAAGTATATTCCAGAAGAATCTACTGTTCATAGAGAATATGATACAAATAATACTTTTCAGTTCTTAGATAGATATAGTACTGATAGTATTCGTAGGATGTTAAATGATGTTGCACAAGTTCCTAATAAAAAGAAAAATTCTACTTTATATATAAAATTAGGATTAAAGATACCTAAATATCAACATTCTGGAGTTTTAAGAAATGCTTATAATGACCCAGAACATTATTATGATTATTCTAAAGGATCATATGATCCTGATACAGAACATTGATCAGGTAGAGATCCTGTAACTGGAATGGAATTAAAAAATCCAAACCATCCTACTGCATTTATGCACCATGAAGTAGAACAACAATTAGGGAATAAAAGATATCAAGATAGTAATGGTAGATACTATACATTTCCAAATGGTGAAGCTCCGATCTGAAGAAACGTATATGGCCCACTTTCTGAGACTCCAGGACTCAAAGAGGTAAAATATCCGAGTTATGGAAAAGGAAAAGCCAGTGTGGAAGAAGCTATAAAAGACAATCTCCCAAGAGTACAATGAATTTGGGATCAATTAATTAGTGCAGGAGCATCTAAAGAGCAAGCAGCTGCTATATTGGGAAATTTCTGAAAAGAAAATCAAATTCAACCTTACGGTAAACCTTCAAGTAAAGGTGCTATGGGGCTTGCGCAACTTAAAGAAGGCAGATACGATAGATATATAGAATTTTTAAATAAAAATAAATTAATAGATAGTACTGAGTCTCAAATAAAATATTTGTTACCTATTATTTTTACAGATGAAGTAAATCCTCATAATTTAGATAATTATAACTCTTTTTGAAATGATTGAACAAAATCACAAAGAGAGGCTTTTAGAACTGCGAAAGGTCTAGATGATCTTACAGTATCGTTTGCAGATAACTTTGAAAGAATGGGTAAAAAGGAAGCAGATTATGAGACTCGTATAAATGCCGCGAGATATATTTACAACTTAATGGTAAAATAATTATAAATAAATTTAATAAATACATATATGTTTGCATTAAGAAAAATTACAAATGACGGTTTAGAAATGAATTTTAGTTTAGGAGACTCTTATACTTTAGTTATAAAAGAACGTTCTCCGAAAGAATTTGAAGATAAGATGAAAGATCATCCTTTTTATGATAAAACTTATGCTTTTATTTATTGAAAAGATGAGATATTACCGTTATATAAAAATCAAAAAAACTATATTGTTTCTGAAAATGGGACAACTTATAGTAACTTAACATATAAATAATATGACAACAATGACTTGGAAAACAAAATTAATTATTGCCACAATCGTAATTGCTTTAGTATTAGCAGGTTGTGGCATTGTGTCAGCTATGAGCTTTGGAAGTTTGTTGCTTGCATTAGTAAGTTTAGCAGTAGGAGCGGGTTGTGGTTGGTATGCTAAGCATATCTATGATAAATATTTTAAAGGTAAGTAATAAATGAATACAATATTTTTTGGGCAGAATGTTCCTATACAATCAGCAACAAAGGTTAAAATAGATTATATCAATAAAACTAAACTTCCTATTAAAGTCAGTATTCGTTGAAGAGATAGAGATGTTCTAAATTATACTACTGAAACTTTAAATCTACTAGCTGCGGGAATAGTTGAACAAACAGTAGCATTAAAAGAATTTGAATCAACCTCTGGAAAGGGTCTAGTAGTTGAGCCAATAACGAATGCAATTATCCAGTCTAGTACAACCTATCCTAATTTATTTATTAAAGCTACAGTAAAAGAGGTAGCAACAGGAGATACTATAGGGACATTTAACAAGGGAGGAACTATTAGTCCTATAATGGCTACAAAAGAGTATCGAGCAACTGTTACTTTTGAATATAATTCTGGAATTTATATCAATAGTACTGCTGCTAGTTATGTTCCTTCTGTTACCAGCAATCGCCCTACAATAACTGTATTTAGTGATGCTGATTCATATGGTATTACTGGAATATTTACACAAGACACAGCAGTAACTTATGCTGATATAGAAGGAGATGGTTATACTCATTATATTAAAGTAAATAACTGTAAGAATATTGCATTAGATAGATATATTAGTGGAACTAATTCTGGATCTAACTCTAGTATTAGTTATTCAGATTTACATCCAACGGATATAGGAACAATAGATATCGGCAAAACTTTATTTTTATGAGTAAAATCATTTACATATGAAAAAGAATCTACTCCTACTCCTGATCCTTCAATTAGTTGTGATGTTTATGTATGTAGTCGCAATAATTTAAATAACACAGAATGTAGTATAGATATATATGAGGGGTATGGAACAACAGGAGTTCGTTTAGCCAATCTATCACTGGCCCCTGGGGAAGGAAATTGAGTTTCATATCAAGGTGGATATAGAACATCCAGTTCCATACGTTTAAATTCGATTTTAAAGGGAACCCAGATAACTATCACATTAAATGGGTCTCAAGTAAGTGATTGAGTAAATGAAACAACTAAATATGTTTGAATTAATTAAAAATAAAAAGGGAGCTACTTAGCTCCCTTTTTATTTTCATATTGTTTTGCGCTTATAATAAAGCATACTAGACTTAGTAATATATATATAGGTTGCAGTACTTTAGTACTTGTTATAAAAAATATTCCCATAAATATCAATCCTATAACATATCAAAATTTATACATTTCCAAATTTTTTTAAAAAATCTCATAATGTGAGATTTGAATTTTTTATTGCATTTTGTTTTAAAGCATCCATACTATCTTTTAGGTACACCTCCAAGTTTATCAGCTCATCTCTCTGAGAAAAACGAGTAATAAGATCTTTTAGACTTTGGGGTATGGACAGCTGCTCAAATAATACTAGGCAGTCCTATAATTAGTAAATAGAGGGGGCCTAAATATAAAGATTGTCGAGTATGTCCTCATTCATGTTCTTTTGTGTAATTTCTGTTATATTTCCAACTTGATTCTCCCATTAAGATATATAATCCTAATGAAATACCTCCAGGAAAGTCTCCCGCATAAATTGGAATTTCCCTAAAAGTTTCTTTGTACTCTACATTATAGCACCAAGTTAAAATAAGACCGAGAAGACACTGTGGAAATTCTCATATCCATCTCAGTATTTTAATATACCATTTCATATAATATTTAATTTATTATTTATAGTAAATTTGTTTAAATTGTTTTCAAAGTGAGTATTGAGCATCTATTGCTTCTTGTTCTCAAGGTCTTAACATATAATCCAATGAAGAATCAAACTGCTGTCCCTTTCATAAGAATACTAGTTTAGAGTCTTTTTTCACAAGTTCAAGATCTCTCCTTTCGTATTGATCAAAATGTTGCATTTCATGACATATAATAGTACTAAGACTATCAGATAACTTAGTTTTTAATAATAGATTATATGTATGAGGCACTGGTGTTTTATCTAATAGAGCTTGTAGTTCACATTCCTCAGTTGAAAATTTATTTAAGATTTTATCATTATATTGTACTAAGATATTTGCATTAGTATAGTCAAATATTTTAGTTCCTATGACTTTAATTAATTCCTCCACATCATATTGTTTTGGAGATTCAATTAATGAGGTTACTTTAAATGTCTCAGGGAACTCTAATTTAGATCTTTCCTTCATATTATTTAAAAACTAGTTATTATAACCTCTATTAAACTCGTAGTTCTCCATATTGGTTTCTCATTCTTGGAGATATTCCTAAATGTACCCATGTAGTAGACCCACTTTTTTCAATAAAGCATTGATCTATAATGACTTTATTTCTAGTAAAATAATCTTTAATAAAGTTAAAGAAGTTTTCTACTCCTTTAACAGAAGTATCTTCAGGTTGTAAATCTACTGCTTCATAGTATTGATGAGAGCTATTACTTACGCCTCCCACAGCTTTATTAAGGCTTGGTGATCTATATCCAGAAGTAATAGTAATAGCAGAGCCTCATGCTTCTCTTAATGGATCTAAATATTCTATAGCTAGTTTACTTAGTTTTTCTATTCCTTCTCATGTAGGTAGATTTTCTATTTTTTTACTAATAGCTGTATCACTTCTTAAAAGTTCACTTAATTCAAAATATTTAGGGGTATTTATCATAATTTAATCTATAATATATAATTTACCAAATTTCTCTAAAATCATATAAATATTTATTTGCGCTTTGATTTTCTTCCATGTCGTCATTTTTATACACCTCCTTACTTCTTATTTCATTTACGGCTATTGGCAGCAAATGTTGCTCGCTTTCTAATTGCTGGATCGGGGGATCTTTTGCCTTTAGCTATACACTCACTAGTTACTTTCCCACCACAATATTCTGTAAACTTACCTCTATTTTTCTTTTTAATATGAATCTTAGAACCTTTTTTCATCATTTCTATGTACCCACTTGTAATATTATCTAGTCCGAGATTGTTATGATACTCTGTACTATATACCTCTACAATTTTGTTTAAAATGTCATTGTTATATTTCATACTTTATAAAATAATTAATAGGATTATTATCTAGTAATATATGTTTTTGCAAAAATAATTATTTATTTAGATATTTGCAAGTATTTGGATAAATTATTTGGATATCAGAAAGATTTATTATATATTTGCATCATTCAAGTAAAATTATAAAGAGTTATATATATAAATATGGCAAAAACAAAACCTGATATAGATTCTGGACTTTCATGACTAGAAAGAATCCTACAATTATGTAAAGAGTATGGAGTATTTAATATTTTGAAGGGGTTATTTATTCTAATTATGTTAAGTTTAACACTTAGGATTTGTTACAATCCTAGTTTTTTATTTGACAAATATACTGACTACATGACTCAAAGACATGCGAAAGAGTTACATGAAAGGACAGAATATGATCAACAAATAAAAAGTCTCCTGCCTGTATATTTATATAAATATCATGCAGATAGAGTATGAATTATTCAGTACCATAATGGTATTATGGACTGACAACATGGAACTATGAGATTTGAATTATGTAATGATGAAGTTGAATCAATTAAAAATCAATATAATGATTTTAATCTAACCTGGATTAATCTTCCTTATTATTTAAAGACGAACGAAGTATTTATAGGGGATGTGGTTAAATTAGATAGTATTGATTCAACTCTTTATACACAACTCAAAAAAAATAATGTACAATATTTAGCCTGTACAATTATAAAAGATAATAGTGGTTATCCAATTGGTATTTTAGGAGTGACTTGGAAAAATATTCCACCAAATATTGATAGCTTACAAAATAAAATACATAACTATCTTATAGATGATAGAGCAGATATTAAAACTCTTATCCAATCTAATTATAATAAAGAATAAAAGTATAATATGCCTAAACTTAGAGGGAGTAAATTAAAATATGTTAATGGGTATGCAGTAGATAAAGAAAATGATAATATTATATACTCTGATGAAAAGCATATTTATATGGATAAGACCGATAATTCGAAATATGAATCTGTAACGACAATAATAGGACAGTACTGTCAAAAATTTGATTCAGACTTTTGGTCATCATATAAAGCTTGTGAGGCGTTATTAGACCCCACAGTGTTTTACCCATTAAAATCAAAACTTCTTTCTTCTAAAAAATGAAAGGAGTCTTATATTGAAGAATATGGATTAGATCCTGTTGAATTTCTAAATAAGAAATCTGAAATCCTACAAAGTTATGAAGATAAGAGGAATGCTAGTACGGAACGTGGTACTAAAATTCATGCTATGATGGAAGATCTATTTTATCAAGGGGATAAAAAGGCAATAAGCAAATATGCAGGAGGAGGAACTTTTGAGGTAAAGAAGGGATATTATAAACTAGATATTGACAGGGCAATTTATCCTGAGTTTCTTATAAGTTATGAGTTTGACGAATACTTAAAGATTGCTGGTCAAATAGATTATTTACAGATAAGTGATAATGAGATAGTTTTGTTAGATTGAAAGACTAACGGTAAGATTGATAAAGAGTCTTATTTTGATAGAACTACTAAGAAAAGACAAATGATGCTCTCACCATTAGAAAATATTATGGATTGTAATCTATGTCACTACCAGTTACAACTTAGTATGTATGCATATCTTCTTCAGAAGATTAATCCTAAATTCAAAATAAAAAAGCTAGCAATTGTTCATTTTGATCACGACGGTAATGAAACTGAATATGAAGTAAAATATTTAAAAGATGATATTGCCAGACTTCTTTTATATCATAGGAAGAAGAATAAAATAAAAGCAGAACTTGATAGAGACAAACCAATAGTATTTTAAAATATAATGATTATGGAAAATGTAGATGATTTATATGAAAATAGAATGAAGATTTGCAAAGAATGTCCTCTATATCTAGATAGTCCTATGGGAGCTAGATGTAATTCTAGGCTATATTTATCCGAAGCTGATAAAAAGACAGTAAGTGATAGACCCAAATTAGGATATAAAAGAGGTTGTAACTGCATGTTACAGAGAAAATTACGTATGCCCGCTGCAAAATGTGTTGTAGGGAAATGATAAGATTTATGAGAAAAATATTACATACAATTAAAAATATTATAATAGGGTGATATCGTAGATTCTTTAAACCTATCCCTGATTGAGCTGAAAGAAGATATAAGGTATGTTTAAACTGCCCTCATAAAGAAAAATTATTTGGAGAATACTGATGTACTTTATGTGGATGTAATTGCTATAGTAAATCATTAGTAGAAGATGAACAATGTTATGATAATAGATGATAATGTATAATTTTAAAATAATAATGAATTATGAGTAAAGAAAAGTATCTAGGAACTGATTACTATCAGTTAACAGGAAAACATTTAATGGGCAATAATATTAAACGTGAAATTGATCCTGAAGCACTTAAAAGGGCACAAGAAAAATCAGAAAGAGATCAAATGGAGTATGTAGCTAATTTAATGGCAAAAGATAAAGATTGCAAACCATATGAGAATAAGAAAATTGTTCCTACGGCAGGTAGAGTGGTTGTATTACCTTACGAAAAGAATCCTTATCGTTTACCATTACATGAAACCACCTCTGGACTTATCTTAGGTGATTTTGAAACATCTGCAACATATAAATCACAGGAAACTGGAGAACAAGAAGCCTCACAGCGTGGTATTTGGTGTTGTAAAGTTATTGCTGTTGGTAATGAATGTAAAAGTGTATTAGAAGGGGAAGATGTATATATTAATTTTACATTAGCTGCACCACTCCCCTTTGGTGGAAAAGGATACTATACAATCAGTGAAAATAATATTATTTGTAGTATAAGAGATAATGAATAAGATGCACTAAAGGTGAATATAAAAAGTTATGGATATGAATGAAAATTTGAATAAAGAAGGTAACTCATACCTATTTTACACCCCTGGTCAGCTTGTAACCTTAAAACATAAGGAGCTAAATTCTCCAATAATGCTTATTCAAGAGAAAGTTACAAGGCAGTTTAAACAGGGAGATCAGATGTATAATATCTTTAAGGGTATGAAATGTATTTGATTTGATAAAAATAATGTGCTGCAAGAAGCAGTATTTTCAACAAAAGATTTGGAATTATATAAATAAACAATCATATGACTTTACAAATTGATGGATTTATAGTTACAGGGACGCCTGATGAGGTAAATACTTTTATTAAACTGTATCAGGTAAAACAATATACCATTGTTAATTCCCAACAACCAATTATACCATTATATTATTCCCCTGATACTGATATTAAAAAGTGAGAGATAACTTGTAAAGATAGTAGTAATATTAGTAGTAATATTAATGGTAGTGTAGTTAAACCAGAATAAGTATGAATAAAGAAGACTTAACTCAGTTTATAGAGTGACTCCCAGTTAATATTAATGAGTTTAAAGATAAAACTCCTGATGAAGTAGTCACTATTCTAAATAAATTAGCCCAAACAGAAGAGGGGTTAAATGAAATATCTGGTCTTATTAGTCAATTTAAACAAAAACAGATGTTTAAATTTGGGGGTAAATTAGGGCAACTTATTAATAAATTTCAACAAGGAGGAAAATCTGATCAGAGAAAATCTGATAAAGTAAGAAAAAATTTTCATGGAGTTAGTTTATTTGAATATGGTCCTAATAAATATAAAACTGCAAGAGGTACTTTAGTTAGAGATTTAAAACCAGGAGTTCATCAAGAAACTCTTCCTAATGGTATAGGTCTAAGACAGATTACTAGAAATAATACTACAACATCAGAATTAGTATCTCCAGATAAAAGGGATACATTATATATTAATAATGCAGATGCTGGAAGAATTGACAGTAATATTAATGATGCTGGTATATTAGGTAAATTAGGATTACGGACACCAACCCCTGTAAGTTCTAATTTTAGAAGATTACAAGGTATTTTTAATGCCAAAAAATTTAATACAGGAGGAGAGGTAACTAAAGATGGATACAAGTCTAGTTCTGTAACAAATCCTGATGGTTCTATAAAACAAACTTTAAGATATCCTTCTGGGAAAGAAGAATATAGAACTATAAGTAGAGACAAACAAGATACTATATATACTAATAGTGTCAATGGTATTACTAGAAGAAATAATCCTAAGTGATACCACTTTGTTGACAAAGAAGCTAATAAAAAAGGCTATGCAGAAAGACAAAAGCGATTTAATGAACATTACAAAGAATAATGACAGATATATTCCTTTATAATAATACTACAGGATCTCTTGAACTTAATGTTCATGAGATCCTACTTGTAAAGGAGTTTGAGGCATTATGAGACTTAGATAGAAATAAATGTAGTGAAGATCCTACAGGTAAAAAGAGACTACGAGCATGAAAAGAATTTAAATATATTTGATTATTTGCTGATTGGAAGAGTCCATATCAACAATATTTAGAGATGGAAAAACACAAAGCAGCTATGGAAGATTCAGGACTATCTGATGAAGAATGAAATGATCCCACTTTTAGAGCTGCCGTTAGAAAATATATTGAAATTAAAGATTCCTCTCGTATTCTAAGTCTTATAAAAACTGCCTTCAGAACTCTTGAAAAGATGAGAGTATCATTAGACAATATTGACCTTGAAGAAAGAGATCCTGTAAATAACAAACCAATATGAAAAGCTAAAGATATTCTTGATAGTATTGGGTCTATCGGTACTATGACTGATAAGTTAAAGGAACTAGAACTAAACTATAAGAAAGATCAAATAGCTAATAATACTAAGCTTAGAGGTGATGTTGAAGCAGGATTTATGGATGAGTAATGAACTATGGCGAAAAAACTAAGTATTGAAGCTGAAATGAGAGCTGCTCAGAGAGAAATGAAGAAGAAGTTGAGTGGTGAAGATGAGGAAGAGGTAAAGAAGGTTAAAAAGAAAGCTAAACCAGTAAAAGAACAATATAAGGAAATAAGAGAATCTCTTAAAGAAAAAGATGCTCCTAAGGAAATTGCTTTTAAAGATAATTATGAAGAGGAATTAATTAGGGAATTATTTAAAGGCGATATTACTGTTTCCCAAGCTTTAGGTAAAGAAAATGCACCTGAACAACCTAAAAGAGAAAAAAGTGGATTGTGAGATTATGTTCTCGAAGATGAAATAAAATTCTTTGACCCTGAATGTAGTTATGAATTAACTGGTTATAAGCCAATTACAGAAACTAAAGGATTGGATTTTAATCCAGAATGATTTACTGAAGCAGCTAGAACATATACAGAAACTGGAAAGTATACGGAATATCCTGCAGGGTCTAAACCTTATGCAGATTATTGGAATGAGCAAATTAGAAGATGTAAGGAAGGATATAAATCTCATGGATATCGTATTACAGGAGATAACTATTTTTTTCTTAATTTTTATAGAATGCAAACTGTTCAACACTCTAGTACTGCTGGTAAAGGACGTATTGAAACATTCCCTTCTTTTCATGCTAAACAATATGAATTTTTTCATTATGTTGAAATGGCAGAAAAGCTTAGAAAAGATATTTGTGCACTAAAAGCGAGAGGGTTGGGTTTTTCAGAACTTATTGCTAGCCTGCTAGTTAGACCTTATACAACTAATAAAGGATATGTCTCTATGCTAACTGCACCCGATAAACCTAAGCTTGATAATACCAAAAATAAATGTTGGCTTCAATTAAACTGACTTGATACTAACACAAATGGGGGTATGCGGCATGTTCGTATGAAAATTAATAACGATGACCGTAAAAGAGCGTCAAAAGTTAATTCTGAAAATATTGAATATGGATGAATGTCTGAGATACAAACAGTTATTGCAGATACTGCAGACAAAATTAGAGGATCCCGTGTTGACAGACTAGTATTTGAGGAGTGCTTTGGCGAGGGTACAAAGGTAATTATGTCTGATTATTCTCGAAAAAATATAGAAGACGTTAGAATTGGTGATTTTGTTATGGGAATAGACGGTAGTCCTCAAGAAGTTATAAAAACTTGCAGTGGATATGATCAGTTATATTTAGTAAAACAGAAACGTGGTGATTCATATATCATTAATTCTAAACATAAATTATATTTGAGAAGTAATCTACATGGTAAAATAAACGTTGGTAAAATAAGTTGTGCGGATTATTTAGCATTACCTCAGTGAAGGAAAGAAAGAATGTACGGATTAAAATGTACTGGATTAGAATTTAATAATGATTTTGATTTAGATCCATATTTTTTTGGATTATGACTAGGTGATGGATTTAAACGGGCAATAGCAATTATTATTAATGAAACCGATGATATTGAAATATCTAACTATGTTAATTGGTATTTTTCAACTATTCCTAATACACATATAACTAAAAGAATTTCTAGCACTGTTACACATAAACATTCTAATAAAGCATTATATAATTATTATCTTGCTAAAAATAAAGGACATAAAAATATAATACTAGATCGTTATAAAGAATTGAATCTAATAAATAATAAACATATCCCTAAAGAAATCTATTTTACAAATATTGATTATAGATTAAAAGTTTTAGCAGGAATTATTGATACAGATGGAAATTTAAAAACTTTTTCTGGGTCAAATACTTATAGCTATGAAATAGCAATGAGTAATAAAAAATTAATATATGAAATTATTGAATTAGCAAGATCCTGTGGATTTTATGTCAATTATAATGAACATATAATGAACCAAGGATTTAAAATTGGCAGTAATTCTTATAGAGTTAATATTACAGGTGATATTTATAGGATTCCTGTTAAAATAAATAGAAAAAAACCACCATTCAATTATAAAAGAAGATATAATGCTTTATATACAAATATACAGGTTACTCCTGCATACTATGGTAAATATTATGGGTTTACTTTAAAATCTTATAACAAACCCACAGATAATTTATTTTTAACAGATGATTATACTATACAATCGAACTGTGGCAGCAATGCTATCCTTACTAAAAGTTGAATCCAATCTAATGCATTAGTAGAATTAGGTGGTGAACATTTCGGGTCTAGAATATGCATTGGTACAGCTGGAGATGACATGAAACTAGACGGACTCTCCACAATATTCTCAAATCCAGAGGGTTATAATGTTTTACCTTATAAGAATTATGATACAGAAGATCTAGTTCCAACATATACTTCATATTTTATTCCTGCACATAAATTTGCTCTCTTACCAGAATACTTAGATAATAGAGGTGTTACAGACAGTAAAAGATTTAAAGAATTCTACGAGAATGAAAGAAAAAAACTTTCTGGGAAAGATTTATTTAATTACTGTGCAGAGCACCCATTTCATCCTCAAGAAGCATTATTTAAACAGGGAGAAAATTATTTCGACTCAGTACTTATAGCAGATCGTTTAACTCAACTTCGTATACAAAAAGTAGGAGTAAAACCACAACGAGTTGATTTGTTATGAGATGTTCCAAAAGGGTCAGAAAATAATCCAAGAAATAAAGTTAAACTTATTCCTAATGCACAAGGAAAAGTATTTATATATGAACCTCCTCTTAGAGATGGGGAAGGGAATCTTTATAAAAATCTCTATATTGCAGGAATTGACTCTATTGATCAAGGTACTGCAGATTCCTCAACAAACAATGATGTATCTGATTTTTGTATAGTAATTAAGAAAAGAATCTTAGGTTCCAATTCTTCAAATTATGTTGCAATTTATAAAGATAGACCTAGGGACATTGCTACGGCTTATGAAAATGCTATGAAATTATGTGTATATTATAATTGTAAGGCGATGCTGGAGCATACAAAAATTAGTATTATTATGTATTTCCGTTCTAAAAAGAAAGATAATCTTTTTATGAAGAGACCAAAATCAACGATGCCTGATATTCGAAAAGGTAATTCTGGAATGATTGGATATCCTGCAACTGAAACGTATCTACGTCATGGACTTGAATTAATTAGTAGATTTGTAGATGAATCTTGTTATTCTATACAGATTGATGAAATGCTAGAACAATTACTTAAATATTCCTGGGAAAATAAACGTAAATTTGATATTGTTGCAGCTATGATAGCTGCTGAATTAGGGGATGAAGACCTTTTAGGATTTACTCCAAGGGCTCAAGATGAAGTAAGAAATTCATGAAAGGATTTTGGATGATATTATGATTCAAATGGACAAAAACGATATGGCATTATACCTTCGTAAAGAAAGTAATCTTGAGTGTAGAGTTAGAGAACTAATTAACCAAGTTACACAGTCTGAGTATATTTCTCCTATTGATGTTAAATATGAAGATGGGATATATACATTAAGACTTGGATTAAATTGTAAAGATGCAGCTCCAATATCTTTTGGGTATCAAGGTAGTGAAGAAGGATTTTTGAAATTTTTAGAAAAAGAATTTAGAAAGAGAAAACTTCAGAATATTAATTATACTACAGGAGTACTTATAAATGGAAATAGTAATTTGCATTTTCCAATAATAGAGTTATAAAAATGAACGTTGATAGAGAAATAAAACAAATTGACAAAGCTATAAGTGAGTTAATATACCCTAAGATAGCACTTCAAAAAGCTTATAATTACTATCACAGTAGACGAGATGCAGATCAGTTTAGGCATATTGAAGAAAATTATGGTATTGGTGTACCCACTGGAATTACATTTAATCCTCTTGTTCGTCCTCATATAGATAGGTTAATTGGAGAATATTTAGGATTAAATCAAGATTTAAAAATAACATGTAAAGATGAGGAAACAGTTTCTAATATTATGAGAGAAAAACAATTATTAATTAGTAAAGAACTGTTTAATTATCTAAAAAAATATTTAGAAAATAATATAATATCTTCTATTATTAACAATGAAGAAGTTTCAACGGATCCATTTATTGAGAAACAATTAAATAAAATTAGTAATAGCATTAATGATTCTTTTGTATCTCAATATGAAATTGCAGCCCAGAATATTCTTGATTATTTAAAGCAGTCAAAAAATATAGATTTAACAAATAAAATGCATAGTCTGCTTACAGATTTATGTATTACTGGTACATGTTATTATAGAGTAAGACCTTCTAACAGTGGAGATAATATACAATTTGAGGTATTGAACCCTATTAATACATTTGTAGAAAAAAATCCAAATTCAGACTATTTAGCAGATTCATACCGTGTAGTGGTTAGAAGGTATATGTCTGTAGAAGATGTTTTACTAGAATATCGTAAAGATCTAAAAGAGGAACACATAAAACTTCTAAAGGAAGAGAATAACAGCACAATTGAGTCAGATGGTCCTTCTTATTATATTAGAGCCACATCTCCTGAAATAGCTGGAGTTTGAAACAGTACTCATACTGGAATTTTAGGGGGACTAGAAACACATCCTATATGACCAGGTGAAACTAGCAGAACTAATAGGTACACTTACCCAAAAATGTGAACTGTTTATGATGTAGAATGAATTGAAGTTGATTATAAAACAGGAAAACAGACTAGACATGAAGGCACACGTATTGGAGAAGAAATTTATATAACTAGGGGGGAATCTGAAAATATTATTAGAACAAAAGATAACCCGAATAAATGTAGATTGAGTGTTAATGGTTTATTTTTCTTAGATAAGAATGGAGATCCAAACTCTATGATTATCAAGACAATGGATCTACAGGATTAAGTTATATCAGTCCTGTATAAACTCCGTGAATTGCTGGAAACTCTTAATTTGAATAATAGTACAATTAAGACAATCAGCAGCCAAGCCCTTAAGTGGGAAGGTTCAACGACTATCCTTTTATGGAGTACACTCAAGTGAGTGGAAGTGCGGAGGCAAATTTGATTTAAATTAATGTAAATAGTAACTATGAAATATAGTGAAGATGAATACAAAAATTTAGTAGCCAATATATATAATGGTGAAGTAGAAATAGTTGGAAAATTTTTAGGTTTAAATAAACCTATTTTAATTAAAAATAAATACGGAGTTATGAAAAGTTCTAAAGCCAGTTTAATTTTAAATTATACCCCAACTATTAACATTGCATTAAATAAAACTGAATATGCAATGAATATGTTAAAAGAAAAACATTTTGAAATTTACAGCAAAATAAGGTGTGTAGGAGAATATAAAACGATGAAGACTCCAACATTATTTGAAACTAGTTACGGTTTAGTAAAAACTTCATTTGACACGTTATTAGCAGGACATATGCCAGGAATACTATCTGCTATAAATAGAAAAGAATATTTTAAGAATCAACTAAAGCTTATATATGGCGATAAATATGATTTTAAAATAACATCAACTAACCGTCATGGTGGAAAGTCTATATTAGTATGTCCTATACATGGAGAAGTATTGATTGATAATGATTATATTTTTACTGGGAAAGGGTGTCCGAAATGTAATAACATTACTCCCAGCACCACATTCTATTTTATAAAAATCGAATATAATGATTTCCAATGCTACAAAATTGGTATCTCTTATAGATTACCAAATAATCAGTTGAGGAGGTATAATGATTATAGGAAGAAGGGATATAAAATAGAAGTAATTAAAGAAATTGATTTTAATGAAAACTTAGAATTAAAACAATTTGAACTAAAAATTAAAAAGCTTATTAAGAATTCAATTATTACTCCCCCAAATTGGGACGCTAATATTGCTACAGAATGTTTTTCGGAAGATTTATTTGATATTGTATTAAATCAAATTTGTATGATATAGTCTAATCTGCATGGTGACATGCAGCAGTCGTAAGACGGGTGTAGAGTAACGACCTACACTGAATATTTAAATGAGATATGACTTGTTAGTGTTCTATCGAGATAATCTTATCTCTAGTTCTGGAACAGTTGGAGATTGGGTTGATTTAGCTTATGTTCCTCAAGTTTTAGGAGTTGAGTTACCAGAAAGGCTACAGAAGTGGCTAGCATATAAAAAGCAAGGTTTAGGTATAATTGATAGTAGTCAGGAAGGAGCTCAGACAATGAATACTATATTTAACGGATATGATGATACTGTTAAATCACAAAGTATTCAGGCTATTGAAATAGCAATGCAATCTATTAAACAACAAGTTTCTATGGTTACTGGAGTATTACCAGAAGCTCTAGCACAATATGAGCAGAGAGATGCTGTTTCAAACGTTAAGTTGGGAGTACAAACTACAATGCTTTTAACTAAGCAAATTTTCAATGCTATGGATACTGTATACCAAGAAGCAAATTATGATATGCTTAACCTTGCAAAACTAGTTTGACCAAAAGGAATAACAGGTACAATTGTTTTAGGTAATTATTCCAAAATATTTACAGCCCTTCCCCAATATTATACCTTAACTGATTTTGATATTCATATTGAAGATAGTACTAAATCTTATCAGAATGTACAATCATTAATTGCAATCAGTGGAGAGCTTGTTAAGAGCGGAGTAGCAGATTTAGGAGATATTACAAATATCATAACTGCATCTTCTATTACTGAATTAAAGCGATATATTGATCGCTCTATAGCTCGTAAAAAAGAGGAAAATGATACTATTGAACAGTTACAACAACAAATTCAACAGTATGAACAAAATTCTAAAGAACTTCAAAAAGTTAATCAACAATTACAAGAACAAATTCAACAGCTACAGAATCAATTACAAGCTAATAATCAAACTAAACTTGAAATTGAAGCAGAAAAGGTTGCAATTGAGAAAGAGAGGATGAGGAATGATAAGGAATATAATGATAAGAGTCTAGAAGTTAAAAATAAACAAATTAATGCACAGATTGCTGAGATATATGATGATAATCCGTATAATAATAAAATAAAAAGTGTAATATAATGAGTAACTTAAATGTCCGTTTAATAGTATATCCAAATTGTAAATTATCAGCAATTGATGACAGCAGTTACACTAATCTACCTGGTAGATATGGAACATTATTTGAAAATATAGCTGATTATGTATCTTTGGAATTTTTAGTATACGCCAACACAGATGAAATTGAGCCTAATACTTTAATTTTTGAAGATTACTGTCATAATAGAGATAATTATTTAAAGGATAGTATTTTTCCAATTATAAAGGATGGAATTCATCATTATTATAAAATGGTTATTCCAAAATTAGAAACATTATTTGTTCAGGATGATTCTTCTGAAGAATTATATTCTTTAGTTTATTTAAAAGATCAAACATTTTACTATAAAGGTAACTTCTATAGAGCTAGTCAAAATTATGAAACAACTCCTGTATCTAAGGAGGAACTGTTAAGTAACATAGATTTAATCTTAAAAGAATCTAACTCAGAGGTTATAACAGATTATATTAGTCTTTATAGTTTATGTGGAAATCAATCTTTTTATTGTAAAAAAACGGTCTTTACAATTTGTAAATTAACACAATGTTTATTAAATTTACAACGCCAAATTATAGACTATACTATTTATAATAAATGTACTGATTATAAAGATGTTACAGAAAAAAGAGACTTCCTTCTAAGTACTATATATGTTTTAGATTATTTAAAAGATATAAATAATTTCCAAGAAGCACAACGTATTGTAGAAAATGTTTTAGAATGTGGAGGAATTTGTGATGTAGAAGATACATCTTATAATAATTGTGGGTGCAATGGATAAATTATATGAAACACTATATCTCCTTTTTTCAACTGAATTAGTTAATCTAAATATAGGGTATCCTTTAAATAGAAATAAATTAAATAAGATGATAGATATTATAGGAGCTATAGAATATATAAAGAATATAGATAGTAATCAAGAGGATATTATCAATATAATTAATTACTATAATAAATAAATTAAATAAGATGGTTTCTGAAACATATTATAATGCAATGGGTTCTAGATCCTTTTACAAGGGCACATCTTTTAGATGTACAAAGTGATGTTTAGAAACCCATTACTTTAACAATGAAGATTTTATTGATTTTGTATCATATAATGGAGCTCTTCTTAGATGTACTAGAAGTCATGTCTCTTCCTCAGAAAACGAGCCATTTCTTATTATTGAAAATGGTAATGTTATAGGCATTGAAAATACTCCCGTGTGAGAATTTGTAATGGGCGGAGCATCTACTAGTGAGGATACAGAATTAAATGTTACTTTTAAAGTAGAGAATGAGCATCTATTTGTATCTTATGATAACCAGAGTTGAAAAGATCTGGGTAATGTTAAAGGTGATAAAGGTGATCCTGGTAGTCAAGGAGAACCTGGAAAAGGAGTACCAGAAGGAGGTTTGGTAAATCAAGTATTAGTAAAGCAGTCTAATGAAGACTACGATACTATCTGGAAAACTATTCAGACTTCTGGAGGTGGAGAGATCCAAACATTTTCTGCTAGGGTATTAAGTACAAGTAGTACAACTGGGTCCCCAGAAGCTAATGTATCATTAAGTGATACTAATGAGTTTCAGTTTTCTTTTAAATTACAAAAAGGAATTGACGGTACTAATGGAAAAGATGGATCCCCTGGAAAGGATGGAGCTGATGGTAAACCAGGACAAAATGGTGATGGTGTAAAATATATATATATAAGAACTAATAAAGTAACTCCTCCTACTACTCCAGTAGGTAATGGTGAAAATGAAGAACTGCCATCAGATATAGAATGAGGGAGCTGGACTTCTCAACCCACTGGAGTTGATTCAACTTATAGATGAGAATGAGTTAGCACGAGTACTTATATAAACAATGTATGGAGTACTTATGGTAAGCCTTCTCTATTTGCTTACTATGCTTTAGATGGAGTTGCACCTAATTACAAAACATATGTATATATTCAATCAGATTCAAAACCAGAAAAACCTACTTTTAATACACCACAACCTCCTATGGAGTCATCTTGAAAAGATTATCCTTTAAGTAGTGGTCAATGGTGGCAGTGTATAGGAACGGTAGACGGTCAATCTAATACAGTCATTAAATGAGGAGAAGTTCTACCTGTAAATGGAAAGGATGGGACTGCTCAAGATGGTAAGTTTACTGAGTTTAGATTTGCAGTAAATAATAGTAATATTACACCTCCATCATTATCAGAAGAAGTTAGGACTCCAGAAGGATGGACTTTAGAGCCTCCAGTTAAGGATAACTCTCAGTATTTATGAATGACAACAGCTGTTATTAATCCAAATGATACTTTATTCAGGAATTGGTCAGTACCAGTATGTATTAGTGGAGAATCTGGAGAGGATGGAACACAAGGTGCTGCTGGTAATTGGACTTCTTATGTATTTAAGAGTAGTGAAGAAGCTCCTGACACTCCGACTGGAATAGATCCAGTTCCTGAGGGATGAGGAGATGCTCCTACTGGTACTGTGGGAATTTGATGAATGTCTAAAGCACTTATTAGTGGAGTTACTCAAAAAGTAATTGGAAATTGGTCGGTTCCTCAAAGAATTACTGGTGAAAACGGACAAGATGGTCAAAATGGTACTGACGGTATTTATACTGATTATAAATTTGCAAAGAGTTCATCTAAAGATGAGCCTCCTGCTATAAATAAGCAAAATGAGAACCCAGGTAATAATTGAAGTGATCAGTGACCAGTAGTTAGTTCTGGAGAGTTTCTTTGGATGACTTTTATTAAGAGAAATTCCAAAGATAATACAATTATAAGTGGAGAGCAGTGGGCTACCCCTGTATGTATAACTGGAGAACAAGGGCCTGAAGGTCCAATAGGAGCAACTGGGGTATCTGGCACACCTGGTGTAGGAATAGTCATGAGATTCTGCAATGGAACAGATGACACTCCAAGTAAAAGTAAACCTTCTAATATATTAGATACTACAAGTCAAGGTTGAACTATTACTCCTCCAGCTACTAGTACAGAGTATCCTCGAATATGATTTATACAAGGGAGAATCAAATATTTGAATAATGAGGACACAACAGGATTATTAGATGGTAGTTGAAGTGACCCAGCATTATTTAATGGTCCAGCAGGAGCTAATGGAGAAGTAGGTAGAAAGGGTCAATTAATTTATCCTGCTGGAATCTATACTGAAAATACTACATATATAACTACCGAAGATAGTGCTCCTTATGTATATGTTTATCATGCTGATAGTTCAAAATCTGGGTACTATCTATTATCTGCAGTAACTAGTTGGACAGGTATAGATCATAATAATTGAACTCCAGCAGAATCTATAGAAAATGAAGAACACTATTGAACTAAGTTTAATCACTTTGAAACAATTTTTGCAGATGTTTCTATATTTCCTAATTCATTAGTTGGGTCTGCTGTTTTTAATGGGGATTACATGTTCAGCCAAACTGGCAAAAACACTAGTGGGGTAAACACTAATTATCATAATTTTAACCCTAGTAATTTAACCGAATGAACTCCTGCTTATTATGTAAATTTAAAAACAGGTGAAGCTTCTCTTAATTTTGGGCAATGCACTTTTAAATATATTAATGATTATAGTATTGAAACCATAATGACTCTAAAAGGTAATCTTAATACTATACCTAATTTACAATATGCAATATTAGAAGATAATTTTATTAAGTCTCCTAATGTTAATATAGTGTTCCCAGAAATAAATCAAAGTGAAAGTTATTCAAATAATTTTGAATGAGCTCTTAGTAATAATTACATACCAGAAAAAGGAAATTATATAACTGGATTTATTACAAATGGATGTAACGCTCAAAGAATGATAAGTCGTAAGGATTATATTAGAATATCTCCAGCTATAGATATTAATGAACAAGAAAATGGTAGGCAACTAACATTTCATCTTCCAGGAGACTATGATAATAGTTATAGTAACTATCTTATAGATTATATTTATCTAACTCCAGGCAGATCTTTAGATTATACATTTGAACCTATATGATATGTTGCAGATGAATATACACAGTATATAAGTACTGATTTCCATGTTAAAGGAAGTAGTGGGAGTGAGTCTTACACTGGTATATATGGAAGTTTATACATATCTAATCCTTCTGACTTTGTATTATTAAAACCAACTAGTACTAAGCAGTCTGTAAGTTATAATGGAGTAACTGTAACATATCCTAAGGTTGCTATAGTATCTAGAGAATTATATACAGCGCAATAATGAAAAATATTAAACCAGACATTGATCTTCAAAATTCAATAGAGTGTAGTAGGATTACTGAATCAAGAGAATACTATAAAGGTAAATCTTTTAACTTTGCAAACGAGTGGCATTCTGGAATAAATTATTTTAATGATAATTATGTTACAGACTTTGTATCTTATAGAGGAACCTTATTAGCATGTCGTAGAACTCACCTTTCTAGTAGTCAGAATCGTCCAGAACTATTATTTGAAGATCCAAAAGACCCAAATCAGCCAACTGGAGTAAAATCTGCATATTGAAATTTTATACTAGCAGGTACTCCTGGTCCTGGAGGAAAAGTATATATACCTAATTATAATTCATCTACTGGAGAACTCTCCTGAGTTATTTCTGACAACACAGAAAATATTGATCCTATAAATATAAAAGGAAAGGATGGTATAGACGGAAAAGACGGCCTGAATGGTGAAAATGGTAAAAATGGAGAAGATGGTGATACTTATATTCCACAAACAGAGCTTGATAATAATTATATAGTATTCAAGTCCTTACATGGAAATGAGACTATTAAAGTAGATTGTAGTAACTTAAAAGGGGAACCTGGAGAAAAAGGTGAAAAGGGTAATGATTGAATATTTAGTAAGGTTAATACTATTACCTTGTCTCCTGATGATAGCGGATATGCAGAAATATCTGCAGATACTCCAGGAAGTGAATCTACAACTTATACTTTAACTTTAGGAATCCCTCAAGGAAAAACAGGTCTTAAGGGGAATAATGGAGAAAAAGGAGAAAAAGGAGATCAGGGAGAAAAAGGAGAAGCAGGTCCTACTCCTCTTTTTAAACTTGTAAGAAATGAGAATACTAGATCTATAGATTTATATTGATCTATTGATGAAGATTCAGACTGAGTGAATCTAGGAAGTGTTGGAGGGAAATCCCCAAAATTATTGAGAGTTTTTGATGTTGCAGAACACCCAAACGCTCAAAATAATACTAGACGAGATGATCGTATAGTATGAGGTTATGATGGAGTTGCAGTTAGTGAATGAACTACTCTATGTTATCTAGATGAACTTAGAGGAGATGAAAATATATGAATAAGTACTGAGGAAGTTAAACCAGGAGAGGGTAATCATCCAGTAATGGAAGTTAGAGACCCAGATAATCCTGATAAGACTATCCAAGTTGAAGATAGAGATAAAATATGGTATGATCCATTTGATTATAGTTTAGATGAATTTAGCTCATTTGAATTTGTATTCAATGCTTATAAAGAAGCAGGTGGACAGTTAGATGAAAAAGATTTTAAAAGTACATTTGCTAATGTTTCCAACCTAACCATTAAATTTTGGTCAGGGACATTAGAAGATTTTCTTAAAACTGATGCTTCTGTTCATCAAAATGAGCTTTGGCTTATTAAGTCTAGTACAGGCACTAGTGATGATACTTTTGAGGAATATTATGCTGTTAGATCCCCAGAAGCAGAAAAATGAATGTGAGAAAAATGGGGATCTGGATCTATTAATGTAGATTTAAGTGATTATATTACAAAAGCTGAGGCAAATTCATATATACAAGAACAGGTAAATAACATACTATCTTCTCTAGTAATAGATGGGGGGGAATTAACAATATAATTATATGAATATTAGTACTATACAATTTAAACGAATATTAAAATATTCTGGGACTAGTACAGAAGCAATAAGATATATACGAGAACAATTAACTCCTTCATTAAAAAATGGAGAGCCTCTTTTAGTCTCTTACAAGGATATTACAGAGGAAAACTATAAGTACTTTATAGCAATTGGTATAGATGAAAACAATAGAAAAATACAGATATCTCCAATATTTAATTCTATAGAAGATTTTAATAATTATATAGAAAAACACAGTCTTGGAGTAACTTCCGAGAATTTGGCAGATGACTCTGACATTACAATTAATAAAGATACTTCTGGAAATTATATAGTTAAGGTTAAAACTCAGATAATCTCTGCAGATAATATTAATACTACAATATCTTCAGAAGAACCTGAGATGACTATAACTCTGAATCAATTTAATAATTTAGTGTGAGAAAAAATATCAGAAATAAACGATAATTTAGTCTGATATGAATTATAAACAAAAAAAAAATTAAGATTTTATGGATGTATTAAAGTTTAAATTTGGTACAAAATTAACTGAATCTGTACAAAAAGGAGACTTTATTGCTATTAATAAAGGTATTAAAGAAGAAAATGATTCTGAATCATTAAACTCTAAACTGGGATCTTTATATAAAGGCAACAAAATTCTTGGTACTACAGAAGCAGATAAACTTGTTACTACAGAAGAAATTACTGTCGCGGGCTTAAACGGAGATTTAGGAGCAGGAATTCAGAATGGTAAAACAATTCCAGCAGGAACTAGTTTACAAGAGTTTTTAGTGATGTTATTAAGCAAGGAATTAAATCCTGGGGCAGCTACAAAACCTTCTATTTCAATTACAGGAACTTCTAATATGGGATTGAAGGAAATATATTCGACAGTTACTATACCAGCAGTTAGTATGTCTACCAACAATGGTAAGTTTAATAATAATGGTTGAACAAGTCCTGCACAGCCCTCTGTAGAAGGAGTAAATTGATCAGGAAAAACGATTACTCCAAGTGCGCAGGCTGGATTTACTGGATATACTCCTGAAGCTGGTGAAGTTATTGCTCAATTTACTTCAGCAAAAATAGCACTTGGACAAAATACCGTTACATATACTGCAACTGGTAACTACACTGCTCCAACTAATAAACCTATTACTAATTTAAATCATGAATATACAGGAGCAGATGCTACTTTTACTGCTGGTTCTGCAACTAATCCCAGTTGTACCACAGCAACAGGTGTTTATCCAGTATTTACAAATAATGCTGTGACTTTAACTGCTCAGGCAAGTACCAAACTAACTCTTACTGAAGGACCTTCATTTGAAGTTAGTTTTAATAGTGAGTTAGCTGCAGGGCAATTTATTATGGTAGCTATTCCAGATAGTTTTACTATTACTAAGGTAGAAGCATATAATACGATGAGTAATAAGTATGAAACTTATGGAGGACAATCAAAATTTGAAGCTGAAGAAGAAAAAAGAAGTATTAATGGCACAGAAGTTCAATATAAATTATGAACTCGACAAGGAGACAATAAAAATGATGCTATTAAATATCAGTTCACATTAAGTAAAAAGTTAAGTGCATAATTATGGCAAGAGGTACAAATACATTTAGTTTAGGCGCAGGTTTTAATATAACTGGCCAGGAGCCTATTGATTCTAGACTTGTTGTTGGTACATTAAGTGATCTTACTACACAAGAAACTTGGAATGGTATAGGTCTTTATAACGGATTAGTTGTAGCTGTTACTGAGTCATCAACATTATATGTACTTAAAAATCGTGATGATGTAACTAATCCAGAATCATGAGTAGCTGTTGGAGGCGATGTCTCTGCTGATTTAGCCGAATTAACTGCTGATGTTGAAGGTTTAAAAACTAGCAAACAGGATAAAATCATTGCTGGAAACGGTATTGATTTAAATGCAGATGGAAAAACCGTTTCTATTAAAATTGATTCTACAGGGCAAGGACTTGAACTAGGACCTAATGGTTTAAAAGCAGTTATTCCAGAAGCCGCTGAATATACTATTGCAGCTGCTGATTCTCCTACTGAAGGATATTTAAAGAGTTATGAACTTCGTAAGAATGGAGATAAAGTAGGAGTTTCTATTGATATCCCCAAAGATTTAGTAGTTACCAAAGGTGAGGTCAAAGAAGTAGAAAAAGAAAACACTCCATACGAGGGGGCATCTGTTGGAGACCTTTACTTAGAGCTATCAATTGCAAATCAAGGAACTCCTGTATATATCCCTGTTAAATCATTAACTGATGTTTACACAGGAAGTACTTATATTAGTGTTGATGCTGGAGTTATTTCTATCAAGTATGATGACTTAAAGGGACAAATCAATACAGATTTAGTAACACCAATTTCTGGAAGGGTAACAACAGTTGAAAGGAAAGTAACAGCATTAGAAACAACTGTTGGAAGTGTTTCGAGTGGGTTAGTTAAAGATGTTAATGACTTAAAAACTAATATAGACCAAAAGGTAGATAAAGTTGAAGGCAGCTCATTAATTACATCTGAAAAATTAGCTTTGATTGATACTAATGCTTCCAAAATTGGGACTTTAGAAACAACTGTATCTGCAAAATTAGATAACACAGCTACTGTTAATGGTCAATCTTTTGTTGGAGGATCTTGTACAATTAACGCTACTCATATTAACATTGAGGACAAAATTGGAGATAATGTTGCGGGGACATCAATTGAAGAGGTTTTATCTAACTTTAATGGTAAGATTACTGATGCTGCAGATGCTGGAGTACAGTCTTTTGGTGGAAAAACAGGAGCAATCACAGTAAAAGGAGGAAATGATGGTTCTACCCCTGCAGTTAATCTTACAATGAGTGATAATGAACTACAGGCTATACCCATAGGCGTAGCTAGTTCAGCACAAGGAGCAAAGGCAGACACTGCACTTCAAAATATAACTGCTTCTTCTAGCTCTGATTATCTTACATTAAGTACAAGTAGTAAAGAAGGAGGTTCACAGGGTATTACTGGAAATTTAAATATACAAAGTATTGAATCTGCTTCTATAGAATCTAAAGGACTTGCAGAATCATATGATGTAAAACAATACGTTGATAATATGCTTGTTTGAGAAGAATTGGGATAAAATAATAAGGTGGGTAGGAATTTTTTCCTACCCCCCCCCATCTATATTAAAATAATATGGCAAATAAAAATAAGTTTATTTATTGTAAAACTAAAGCGAACTTTAATTCTTATTTACAGGAACATGAAGAGGAGCTTTATAATTGTACCACATTTATACAAGATTCAAAAGAAATTTATACTCATGGAAATTTTTATAAGGCTAGTAATAGATGGGCTATTTCAAGTCTAACAGGCAGCTCTGATTATGCAACATTAGCTTATAATAATGGTAAGGTCGGGGATATATTTGACATGTCTTCTGGGACTACTATTCATGGTATATTAGGTACAATTAATGATAAGAAATGATATATATTCTATAAAGATTCTATTAGAGAATATATATATAATACAGATACAAAAAAATTTACAGCAGGAGCTACAATTAATCTTGCTAATGACTCTGAAATTCCAGATCCTGCTACTGTGGCTCCTAAAATGGATGGTACAGCTGCTGTAGGATCATCTAATAAATATGCACGTGAAGACCATGTGCATCCTTCAGATAATACCAAACAGGATACTCTTGTTAGTGGAGAATCAATTAGAACAATTAACAATCTTTCTTTATTAGGGGAAGGTAATATTAATGTAGGCGATGTTCCTTCTATTACAGTAGAAAATGAGCAAATACCAAATGAGACAGATTTTAATAGAGTTGCAGAAGCTGCGGCAAATAATAGAGCTGTTTTAATTAGAATTAAAACTACTGAAATGACGTTAACCTCTAATTATTGACAGTATGCCTCTTCAGAATCTCAGAGAATCTTTATTGCTTATGCAACATATTTATCAGAAACTAATAACATAACTCTGACGGCACATATTATAGAAAATCAACCAGTTATGGTAGAAACTTATGATAAAGAATTACAAGAAGAGTTAGTTTCTGGGACTAATATTAAAACTATTAATGGTACTGCTATACTAGGATCAGGTAATATAGACACTCCAGATAGTAAGGTTACTAGTGCTGCTAATCACTATACTCCTGTTGGAGGAAGTGCTACATCTGGAACTATTATAAATTCTATTACTAAGGATGAGAAAGGACATATTATAGATATAGGGGTTGCTAATGGTATAGATGCTGGTAAAATTACCTCGGGAGTTATTGATATTGAGAGATTGCCTAAGGGAGCACTGGAGCGTTTAGTAATAGTTGCAAATAAAGCAGCAAGACTAGCTTTAACCACTGAACAAGTACAAGAAGGCGATACTGTTAAAGAGAAAGATACAGGTCACATGTATTTTGTTATTGATTCTTCTAAATTAAATAGTGAAGATGGCTACTCTATTTATACAGCAGGAGCAGCATCTAGTGTGCCGTGGTCGGGAGTGACAGGTAAACCTGATTTAGTTAACTCGGTTAAGTTAGTACTGCCAAGTTCCATATTCATTAATTCTGGAAGTACACTTACAGGAAATGCAGAATTAGGATCATCTTTAAGTACACAAAACGCTAATACAGTATGAGCAGCTCCAAGTGGCACATCTGGGGTACCAACATTTAGGAAATTAACTTTCCTAGATATGAATACAGTAACGTCAGATGAATTTAACTATATACCCCAGACATTTAAAGGAGGAAGGCTAGTAATTAATTATAAAAACTCTGCTGGGGGTCAAAATACTGACAACACTATAACAGAATACCAATTTGGAGATGGGGCCAGTAATCTTACATACATAACAGCAAAAGGTTTTAAAACTTCGGAAAATCATGGACACAGGGTACTATGTTCAAATGGATCTTCCAAATTATTGTATGGACCATCAACTCCTGGAACAGCAGGACAAGTATTAATTTCAAATGGGTCATCAACTCCTGAATGGGGAAAAGTACCTATAACTAGTATAGGAGGACCTACTGTTGATACTGCAACTTCTAATACTGTACCATATGGAATTACTTCATATATTGGGGAGTACCGTTCTGATAAATTAGCGTTTATAAAGAGCACTGATTTATATGGAGAAATAAGTAAAAACAACGGAGAATCATGAACCGAAGATCCTCAGGGGAGTAGTAGACTTATAAGTTTATTTACTTCACAAGATAATAAGTATGGTCTACGATTAATAGATACAGAAGATGTTAGCACAACCACTCAATATAGACTTACTATAAATAATAGTGACAGGTATTGTACTATTGATTGAATATATATATATGTGTCTACTAACGGCTCTGGTTATAATTGCTTTATAGAAGCATATAATCCTAGTTCTGAATCTTGAGATATAATATCTCAGGATGCTGTTTTACGGGGGTGATCGGGACCTAATTTTAGAGCTTTGACATCTTCTATATATTATAACAATTCCCCAAGTACAGCTTCTCAATATTCGAAACTAAGGTTTACATTTTCAACTAGAAGTGTTAGTGAGAACCATGGTGGACAATTGACAGTCTATAGAATTTCTGGATATGGTACTTATGGCTGGAGAATGCCTAATAATACAGCTAAGGTGGGTCAAATATATTCTTGAGATAATGCTCAAAATGTTTCTTTTCCAGGAAGTGTATCGGCTTGAAAATTTATCAGTAATGGGGGTACTAGTACTAATGTAACAATGGGAGATGGATCTCTAAAAGATCTTAAAACTAAACAACTAGTTGTAAACGGTACTATAAATAATTTTTATTCATCAGATAGTGTTGAGGTTAGACTTTACGCTCCTACTTCAGGTGGTACTAGTGGGCAGATTCTTGTATCTAATGGTAATAATGCTCCTAACTGAGCATCCTTAGATAGTTTAGGATATCTACCATTAACAGGAGGTACAATTTCTGGAAGTTTAAGGGTTAGTGGTCACATTAATCCCGTAAACAATGGAGTTTCAAATATTGGAGAGAGAGGTAAGAAATTTAAGGACATATATGCTACTACTCTTCATGGAAATTTTAATGAATCTACAACATTTGCAGCACCCCATCCTAACCCAATATATATTGATAATACTAATAATAGTACTGATGGTGTTTATTTAGTATTGAAGAATAAAGGAGTATATGTTTCTTCATTTGGAACTACTAATGAAACTGCTGATTACATTGAGACCTTTATGTTACATAGAAAATCTGATCAATCTAATAGCTATAAACTATCAATTAGAGATGACGGAAACGCTTATATACGAGGTAAAATAATAGCAACACAAGAATGGGTAACAAATAATATATCAGGATTAAGTACTAATATTAGTAGTCAAGGTTCTGTAATTGCTTCACTTGGACAGTACTTAATTACAGGGGCAGATGCAAATGCAACTACTACTACAAGTACAGTAAAAATTAAGTTAAAGCAAATAGAAAGATCCACAGCTACGAGTGCAAGTGCTTTTGGTTCTCCAAGTTTAGAATCATCTGGTGTAACTATTCCTGCTGCAACAACAACTACAGCAGGAGTAATGACTGCTACTGATAAAAGTAATCTTAATACAGCTTATAGTTGAGGAAATCATGCTTCCGCAGGATATTTAAAGGGTATTCCAGAAGCAACCTCAGGCTCTTATGGAGGAATAAAAATAGGGTATCAAGCAGCTGATAAAAGTTATGCAGTACAATTAGATAGTAATGGTAAAGCTTATGTAAATGTGCCTTGAGAAAAGGGAACTGGCACTATAACACAGATTAATGCAGGTCTTGGTATGAAACCAAAGCTAATAACTGGGAGTGGCACGTTAGATTTAAGTTTGAGATCTAGTACACAGATGTCACTAAGTTCTCAAAATGCTTCTACTGTATCTGGAAAAGTATATGCAGTTCAACTAGATAAAGATGGATATTTAGGTGTAAGTGTACCTTGAACAGATACAAATACAAACTATTATCCAACAACATTTACATGAACAAATGGAACCAGTAAAGGTCCAACAGGTTCACTAACTGGTACTGGAATGAGTGCTGTTTCGTTTGGCTCTATACCTATAGCTAGTCTAAGTAATTCTGGTGTTATAACTACTGAAGCACAAGAAATAAGCGGCGAGAAATACTTTAATAATGGAGTATTTGTTGGATTAAGCGGGAGTGTTAGTAGAGGTATTATAGACGGGAAGGCCTTTGGGTATGATGGACTAGCTATTGTTTCAGATAGCAATGTGTATATAGCTCCAGATAACAATATTGTATATTTTGGATACGATGGGGATACATATATACAAGATGGAGTATTTAGTGGAACCGCTAGTAAGGCAAATATGGTTACAGGAGCATTAACTATACATAGTGGATCTACGAATATAACATATAATGGATCAAAGACAGAAGAGATTACAATTCCTAGAAATCGACAAACTAACCTAACTAGACAAGCATATGGGAGTGATCCGTCAATTTCTGTTAAAAAAGGTATATGTTATTATCATAACACAGGTTCACTATGGGCGACAAGTATTAATCTATCTTTAAATACAGCTGACTGAAGTAGTATAGAAAGCACTAATGATACAGAGATAATTGAAACGTCTATGGTAGTAGTTGAAAGCGCATATCCTGTTACTTTTAGTTCAAACTCAATGTTAAAAGTGCAAAAAGATATTCCGTTAACTGGAGATGCAGGAACATATAGAGTTTATGTTTTTTCAAGAATAACACCAACTCTAGTTGCTGTAAACTGTGCTGTATATAAAGCTTCTTAATATAATTAGTTATGAGTGTAAAATATTTTGATAAAAATAAAAATAAATGAGTTATTTTCCCTGGAACAGTTGGGGCTCCTGGAAAAAATGGAAAAGACGCATATGATATTGCAGTAGAGCATGGATATGAAGGATCAGAAGAAGAGTATAACAATACTCTTCTTCAAATTCCTGAAGTTGTTAATAAATTAGAAACTATAGACAACACTCCTACTAAAGGAAGTAATAACTTAGTAACTTCTGGAGGAGTAAAAGATGCTATTGATAGTTTAGATGCTAGTTTATCAGGATCTATTGAAAATATTATCGATGTTGAAATAAGTAATCAGATCAAGAGCTCTATAGTTGATAATTTATTATCAGATGATGTTAATAAATCACTATCTGCGAAACAAGGTAAAATTTTAAAAGGTATAATTGATAATTTAGCTAATATACAATTCTTAGTAGTTGATGTATTACCATCTAGTGATATTAAGAGTAATATCATATACTTAGTCAAAAAGAAAGGATCAGGGACAGATGTTCATGATGAATATATTTATATTGAAAACAACTGAGAAAAAATTGGGGATACCTCTATTGATTTGACTAACTATTATACAAAGGATCAAGTTGATTCTCAGATTCAAAATGTTAGGGAAGATATTCCTAGTATTCCTGATGTTAATATAGTATTAAGTGGTAGTGGTAATGTAATTACAGAATTAGCAGTTGATTCTGTTAATAAGCATAAATTAGTAGCTTCTAAAAGTATTTCAGTATATACAAAAGAAGAAGTAGACGAGAGACTTAGTGAAAGTGGTTATGGAGATGTAACGGCAGCTGCTGAATTTTCGACAGCAGATAGAGTAATTACTTCTAATGGTCAAGGTAAAGTCATTAAAGATTCTGGAGTATTAATTGGAAATTTAGCAAAGTTATCAGATGTTCCTAAGACACTAACTGATTTAAATGTAACCTCAACAGATATTACAGATATTTTAGGATATATTCCTGCTGATTCTGCACAGGCTGGTATGGGGGATGTTACAGGTCCTACTTCGGCTATTAATAATAATTTTGCTTCTTTTAATAATAACAGTGGAAAAATTATTAAAGACTCTGGATATAATCCTGACTCATTCGCCAGATTAAATCATACTCATACAGTATCTCAAATTACTGATATGCCAACTCCAATAATAGTAGATTCAGAATTAAACAGCACTTCTGAGAACCCTGTTCAGAATAAAGTTATTAACAACGCACTATCTTCTAAAGTAGATACTTCTACATTAAACAACTATGTTACAAAAGATGAGATAGCAGAACTTGGAGAAGGGGATGTAGTTGCAGTTGGAGATTTAGCAAATAATATGTTAGTAATAGGCAAAGGTACAAAATCTGTTTCAGCTTCTAATATTCCAATATCTGATATATCAACTCTTAAGACTAATGTTACACAACTATCTGATAGTATAGATGAACTAACCCAACAAGTATTAGAACTTGATTATGTTAATTCTATAGATATTAGGGGAGATTCAGGGAATCCTATTTCTATTAATTCTCAAAATCATACAATTTCTGTTAGTGGAGCTGATAATTACTTAGCTACTACGGTTGAAAATAATACTGGTGATTTGAAATTATTAATTGGTCATAAATCAAATTATGATCACGTGCCAACAGTAAATCAAGTAGCTAGTGAGGATCGAATTGCATTTGTACCCTCAGAAATGACTTCCTATCAATTAGGAGTTATTGGTAAGGATATTAGAATATCTGCTACAGGAATAGATGGACTAGCAGATGTAGCTAAAAGTGGATCTTATAACGACCTTACTGCAACTCCTGTATTTAAGTCTTTACATATTTCTGCTGGAGAACTTACTAAAGTTTATGACCCAACTGTTGCAAAAGTGGATATTGATTTAAATCCTCCCCTAGATAATAGATATGAAAAATTATTAGGTATTAGTTTGTCTGCAGGTGATCCTGGAACATTTATTGAGGTTACAGAAACAGCCCACACAATCAATGTTTCTAATCTAACAGCCTCTAGATCTGAGGCCATAGTAGTTGTTAGAGGAGATTGTACAGTTAATTTTTCAGGAACTAATATATATATTATAAACAATGCTAGTGATTTAGCAGGGACATCTACTCAAAGAAAAGTTTATACTGTAAAAAGGATTGAAGATGATTCAAACAATCCAATGGTATTAATTACATGTGCCCTATATAACCCTAATAATTAATATGTTATCTATTATTAAAGAATTATTGTTGAAAATTATTAATGATATTGACACAGGCAATTCAAATTTAAGTGCAAAGGAGTGTGAAGAAGTTATTGACTATTTGTCTTTCATAAGTAATAAGAATGAAAAGCTTAGTAAATATCAAGCTTGTAAATATTTAAATATTAGTAGAGCTACTTTTGATAATTATGTTCGTGAAGGTAAAATTCCAAAAGGAAGAAAACAACAAGGATTTAAGGAATTATTCTTTTACAAGAAAGATTTAGATAAATACTTAGAGACATTAAATAAGTAAAAATCTTTAGTGTTTATTTAGTATTGAGTTAATAACTATATAATTTTGTAATCCTCTCAAGTTTAAGTACTTGAGAGGATTTTTATTTTTATTAGCAACATTAGGTATCAGGTGAGTATTATATTAATTTTGAAGTGTTGATCAACAAATAGATGTTTAATTTTAAAAGAATTACATTATGGAAGTAATTGAAAAGAAAGAGTTTGTCGAGAAAGATCATGACAAAGAATACGCATCAAAAGGAGTGGCTGGAACTGGTCTTGGCTTAATATTCTAGGTCCTTATAATAGTAATATTATATGAAACACTCCCTTAATTGCTGGAAACTCCAGAGATGGACAATCAGCAGCCAAGCCTGAAAAGGAAGGTTCAACGACTATCTCGAAAGAGAGTAGCACTAAGTAGTGCGAAATAGGGAGCACCCTATAAGGGTGAAGATATAGTCTTAACTATACGTATATATGAAGGTATAGAAGTTCATTAGAGAACTGCATAGAACTAACGACTCTATGTGAAAACATTGTAGGAATAGCGGGCACCGCCTTAGGACTTTTAGCTCTTAGTGGCCGCGGTTTATTTGGTTTAGGTAATGGGGCAGGTGTTTTAGCTGGTGAAGCATTAAATAGTCCTAGTGCATTCCAGGCATGGCAGCACTCTTGCCAGGCTGAATTAGCTGACCAAAAAGCTCTTTATGACTTTGCTTTGCTGTCAGCTAACGCTCGTTTTAATGACCGTCAGACTATTAACTCAGAGATGTTTGGTATTTATAAGAGTCAGATAGACAGTGATTTTAATCTATATAAAAATCAAAGAGACTCTTATGATGCATTAGCAAATAGAATTAGTAAATTAGAAACCGCAGCTGCTATACAAGCTGCTGTAGAGCCCTGGAGAAGTAAAGTCACTCAGATGGAAATATCTAATGTTGCGGGAATGGTAGGTCTTGAGGCTGAACGTAGAATGTGTGCTGATAATAAGATTGTTAACTATGTAAATAGTACATTTTATCCAGTACATATTGCAGATGTAACTGTTGGAACTACTAACACTAGTGCAGCAACCTATAATCCACTTTGCCCTTGTAACTATATTCCTGGAACAACCTTTACTCCTGCAGCTCCAACTGCCTAATTAGTTTAAATTAGTATGTATCCTGTCAATCAAGTTTTTCTAGGAAATACTGATCCCTTATTAACTCAAAGTGATATTAATACTCAGATACAGCTTTTAAAACAGTATGAAGCCCAACTAGCTCAAATGCAGACGAAGGGAACTCTCCATACTGAATTACTTTGAGATAGTATAGATAAGGAAATGAGTTCTTTAACAGACACTCAGAAAGCAAGATTCTTTGAAAATGAAGAGTATTCTGAAATTACTAAGACTTTACAAGAGATGGTTCAAATTGAGCTATTAAATCTTGTAAAGGGTAAAATAGAAAATACAGAACAAGGTAAAGATTTATTGCAGAGACAGCTTAGACTAGTAAAGAAACTAAAAACTAAGATTGTTGAAGAAACAGATAACGAGATGGCTATCTTTAAAAAGTTTAAAGAGTTTTCTAAAGATAATCCAGAATTAACTTATGAAGAATTTATAAAGCAATGGCGCAACATGTAGATGTAATAATGGATAAGTTAACAAACTTTATAGATATTCAACTAACTTCAGTTGCAAATGGAAATCCTATTATGGCACTTGTTAAACCTTTAATAACAAGAGTTATTGATAACAATTCTTATAAAGTAGAAACTCTACTAAAACAGATAGCTGATAAGGACGGACTAGTAGATGCTAAAGGGATATTATCAGAAATGATAGATAATATTACATCTATGAATCCAACTAAGTTAGATACAGGTTTCCTAGGAGAACTTGAGATAGGAGGAGGGAAAATAAAAATGAATATACCGCTTCTAAATAAAGCTCTAGTTCTAACTCATCAAGATTTAATAGATTTTAGAAATTTATTTGTTTAAAGATAGAGTGGCCTTTTGGCCACTCTTTTTTTATGTTATAATTTGGATATATATAAAATAATATATAATTTTGCATTATGTAATAACATTAATATGCACAAATATGAGTGAAAAACCTAATCAATTTAAATTAAATGTAGCAACTCGTTTAATGTTGCTTATGAATTTACCTGAACAGGGATCAGTAGTTGATATGATCTCTAAAAGAAATGTAAGAAAGAAGATTGATTTTTCAAGTGAAGAAGTAGAAAAGCTTAGCATTAAAAACGATGATGGGCGTCTTACTTGGAATAATGAAACTGAGCCTATAAATGTAGATTTTACAGAAAGTGAAGTAGTATTTTTAAAGAAGATTATCGATAAGCTTGATCAAGAGGGATATATTACAGATAGTATTTTAGATTTTGTTGAATTAATTAATAAATAATGGGGACTCTTAATAATAACTCTAAAGTTGGAGATAAAGGTAAGGATCTTATTTTACAAACCTCTGGAAGAGTATATGTTCAAGTAAAAGATAGATTTTATCCTATAAACTTTAGAGATACAGACAATCCTAATTCCTCAGAGAATTCTAACACCTCTAATAATTCTAATATAAAGGGAGTATTAATAGTTGATAATCTTGAAACGTATAGTGGAGAATATCCTGGTGATGGAACTCTTGTTATAGACAGCTCTTCTGGTAGTTTTTACCAAGCTTCTAATAATTCTTATACTAAACTTCCATCTTCAGCTGTTAGTGATTTTAAATCTCCTATTAATATACAATTAGAAGATACTTCTCAGTCTCCATTAGTTATTAACTCTAATGCTTTAATAGAAAATCTAAATGCAGAATATTTATCTGGATATTCATCTAATGATTATACTAAAAAGGCTTCTAATGAGAGGATTGAAGGTAATTGGTCTTTTCCAACATTAGTGGTAGATAAAATAGTAAATAAATCTGGAACAACATATTTTGATTTATCAAGAGGAGAGTTGATGACAAGTTCTTTAGTTACTAATACATTTAGTAGTAATAGTACTAGAACTTCTATTGTTAAAAAAACATCTAACGGAGATATTTACATTCAATTATCCAGTGAAATGTTTACTCCTTCAATATTAGGACTTTCAGGAGAGACGATAACTACTACTGAAGAAGATGGATCAGAAAAAGAGCAGGTTAATTACTCTCCGTGGATATATATTACTGTTGGTAATGAGAATGATAAATATTCTACCAATGGAATATTATCAAGTTCTACATATAAATTTACTACAGATGGTGAGGCTGCTATTGGAAGGGTTAAAAAAGAAGATGTGGATGGTAAGATAAGTTACTCTCCATGGATAAATATTAATTCCAATGAAGCTATTTTAAGTGCTGGGACTTATCAATTTAAATCAGATAAAACTGCTACTATTGGTCCAATTGTTTTAAATAATGATGGCACTATATCTATAGGAAACTATACAATAGATACTAAAGGTAATCTAAACATTGGGCATATCAAAATTCATGCAGATGGAACAGCTACTATAGGGAGCGGAGAATATCAAGCTACAATTGACGCTGACGGTAAATTTCAAATACCAGAAAAATGTATTATAAAAGAAAATATTTAATAAAGTGTTTGGAAATTAAGAATTAATATATTATATTTGCCACAAATATCAAAACAGATTAATAATCAATTAATAAGAAAAAATAAGAAAATATGCCAAATCATTTTGAATTTAATACGAATAGCTTTGACGAGCTATTAACAGGAGAGGATAATTCAGTTTCAAGTCCTGAAAATGATAGTCCAGTTACCGCAGATACTATCGGAGGAGAAAATCTTCTTAGTCACTCAAGTAGTGATTCAGATCCAGTAGAGCCTAAAGAATCGGATCAAGATAAAAATATAGAAACTAGTAACAATAGCGACTTTTTGACATCCTTTTTAAGTGAGTATGGTCTTAAAGATGGTAAAGTAACTTATGAGAATGATGACGGTACTACGGAAGAAGTAGATTTTGATAGTTTAGACTCAGAGGAAAAAATAAATATTCTTAAAGAACTTACTTCTCCAAATCTTAGCAAAGATGAAATAGAGGTAATTAATTATTTGCGTTCAAATAATGCAACAATACAGGATGTAATTACTTATTATTCTCAAAAAGCAGTAGAAGATTATATTAAAGAAAATGGTCCAATTGAAAAACAATACAGTGTAGATGAATATTCAGATGATGAACTATATATTGCTGATTTAAAATCAAAATTCAGCGATATGAGTGAAGATGACATCAAAACTGATTTGGAGATTGCTAAAGAGAATGAGGAACTATTTAAGAAAAAGGTTGATATAATTCGTAAACAATATAAAGCACAAGAAGAAGAAACAGCTAAAGAAAGAATAAAAGAACAAGAGGAACAATTTAATAATTTTAAAACTTCTCTTGAAAGTCAACTAAATGACTTTAATTCTATTCCTATGGATTATAAAGATAACAAGTCAGATAGTCTGCAAATAGAAGAGTCTGAGAAGGAAGAGATTTATAAGTATATTTTAAATCAAGACGAGAACGGTGCAACACAATTCTTTAAAGATTTAAATGACCCAAAGACATTAGTAGAACTTGCATGGTTTGCACTTTATGGAAAGGAAGCTATTTCAGATATTACTAATTATTGGAAATCTCAGCTTAAAAATACAAGAAAATCTGTAGATAATAAGCCGCAGACTACTGTTGTCTCTTTAGATAAAAATAAGTCAAAAGATAATTTTACTAATCACCATAAATCTGCAGAGACAGAATATGGTGAAAATTTATTATAAACTTAAAAATTAAATAAATATGAGAATTACAAGTTTTAGTTCTTCCCATGCTCAGATGGGTTCAACCAGAACTTATGAAGACTTTCATAAGTGGCTAGGTGATAAACCTGAGCGTTTAGGTATTGTATCTAATTTGTATAAACAGTATACTGCAACAAGTCTTACTGAAGCACTGATGAATGTTTATACAATGGAAAAGGGCAAGCCTAGTAAATTTCAGTCTCTTAATTCATTCTTACTTGAGTGGGAAATTGATGTTAATTTTGTTAAAAGAATTCCTATCCTTGCAGTTGAAGGAGATGGTTCGAATGGTTCTGAGGTTATTTTCCATTTCCCAGAGCGTTACTACGAGATGTATGACGTGTTTGTAATTGAAGAGACTCGCCAGCAATGTATGGTTATGCTGTCTCCAGTACGTCGTTCTGATGCGGTTGTAGAATATGTATGCCGTATTATTGATAATGACTATAAGGAAGTACTTGATGTAGATAGTATTGTAGGTACTGACACTCGTTTTATTACGAATCATATGCCTGAATTGCATGAAACAGGGTCGATATTAGTGGGCCCCACTATAATGCGAGTTATAGTTGAAAATTCTTTTAATTGCTGGAAACTCCTATAAAGTTGATACGTTTATAGGACAATCAGCAGCCAAGACTTAGATAAAGCAATCGCATAGCGAAGCTCTAAGTAAGGTTCAACGACTATCCCGAAAGGGAGTAGGGCAGAGATGTTCGAAATGGAGAAAATCTTATCAAAAAATGAAATATTTAGTATATTTAACTTACTGTATAACCAGTAAAAAATATTATATAGGTGTTCATATGACAAAAAATCCAGAAGTTTGGGATTTTTATATTGGAAATGGAATATACACTAATAGGCCAGCTAGTTACAAAAAAGCTACAACTCCTCTAAAACGGGCTGTGTGTAAATATGGAATAAATGCCTTTAGGAGAATAACATTAGCAGTTTTTGACACAAAAGAGGAAGCTTATAAATTAGAAGCGACTATTGTAAATGAATCTTTTGTAAGAGACCAAAACACCTATAATATAAAATTAGGAGGATCTGGTGGATGTCCAGAAATTCTAAAGAAGAAAGTGTATATGTACAATTCAAACGGAGATTTTGTTAAAGAGTTTAATACATTAAAAGAATGTATGGATGAAATAGCTCCGAATGCTCGTAATCAAAGTCATATATCTAGAGCAATTAAAAATGGATCTAGAGTTTATAATTATCAATTTTCTTATGAAAAAGTACCATTTATGAAGAAGTTAAAAACTGAAGTAAATAGTGCTAATTATTCAAATGCTCAGAGAAATAGAGACATGAGGAAAGTAGGAAAATATGATGATGACTGGAATTTAATAGAAGTATTTGAAAATACTGCAGAATTGCGGAAAGCTGGATATAGAAATGCTTATGCTGTATTAAAAGGAGTACGTGAACACTGTAATGGTTATAGATTTAAGTATATAGAATAAGATTAAGATATAGTCTACTCTTTATAGTAATATAAAGTATATAAGTCACTAAGTATCAATCAAACATCGAGAAGCATAGAACGATGATTGGGACAACTCGTTGTGATATTGATTATTCTGCAAAATATGCAGCAATGGAAGATCAGTTTATCAATATTGCAACAAAGGACAAAGATTTTACTTACAAGCTTTCTGGTGCAGAAAAAGTTTGTCTTGATAGCTATATGGCTGCTCGTAATAACAAGCTTTTATTCTCCAAAGGTAACTTTGATGTAAATGGTAAGACTACCATTTCTGATGAAATTGGTCGTCCTATTGTCGCTACTGAGGGTAAGAGAATTTGCCCCTATGCTTAGTAATGAGCATGGAAATAAGCTCTTTAATTCAGGGAAAGCTGAGATGCCAATCCTGAGCGAAGCTAAATAGTAATATTTAGAACGTGCAACGACTAGTTAAAGTAGTCCTATAAAGGATAAAATAACCACGAAAGGGAGCCATCCAGAAATGGATGAAGATATAGTCTGATCATATACGAAATCAAGTATATGAAGTAGATGGTAAACTCATCTACGATAACAAAAATGATAATTCCTCAAATTGAACGCTTCGCAACAAAATACGTATTTAATAAACTAACTACACGTATTTTTGAAGGAGCAATGAACGAAATGGCTACTAAAGCCGATGAGCCAACTGGTAACTCTTGGGTATTTATTTGTAACACGCGCATAAACTGTCACATGTGCGCCTAGGAAGAAATTTCTAGAAAATAAATTTATTTAATTGCTGGAAGTTCCTAAAGCCTAATTGCTATAAATATTTAGAAATAGATATTGAATGCTAAACAAGTATTAGGATGTACAATGGATAATCAGCAGCGAATTCTCTAAGTCTAAAAGATATGAGAACCGTTCAACGACTAATTTAGCGGCAAGTGCCGTGAAATAATAAACATCTTATGATATGGAATATAAATATATAGTTTATATTACAATTAATCTATGTAATGGAAAATTCTACATAGGGGTACATAAAACTATAGATCCAAATATTTTTGATAATTATATTGGAAATGGAATTTATAGTGATTCTGATGCAAGATATTTGCAAAAGAAACTTAGTACTAAAGGAAAAAAAGTCCCATTTGTAACAGCTGTTGTTAAATATGGTTATAAAAACTTCAAAAGAACTGTAATAAAAGTATTTAATACAGAACAAGAAGCGTATAACTTTGAAAAAGAATTAGTGAATGAAACTCTTTTAAAAAGTAAACAGTGTTATAATGTTGCAATTGGCGGTAAAATTGCTCATAATATAATAGAAACAAAAGTATATAAGTTTGCTTTAAATGGTAATTACTTACGATCTTACAAATCTGTACAGGAAGCTGCAGATGATGTACATGTTGATCAAGCAAACATTTTTGCAGTATTAAGAGGAGACCAACTACAAAGTGGAGGATTTTATTGAAATACTGAAAAAAAATTTAACATGCGAAATCAAAGAGTAAAAAAGCCTGTTGCACAATATACTTTAAACAATACGTTATTAAATGTATTTGATTCTATTACTAAAGCCGCTAATACTTTTCATACTACTACTTCTGCAATTTGCAGAGCAATAAAAACAAATGGAACTGCTGCAAAGTATAAATGAGCATACTTTAAAGAAAAAGATGATGATATAGTCTAATCTTATATGAAAATATAAGCAGTCGAAAAGACGAGTATAAATTAACGACTTATACTGAATATAAATGGTGACAAATGGTTCAGAGAACAATGGCTACGTGGATTCGTGACTGGAAAACTACTGGTTGTTTCGTATGGTCACAAGGTGCTAAGGATTATGTTGACCTTGGTGCAACTTATCAGTCATATGAATTTGCGGGTAAATCTATCTTATTGCCCGCTGCAGCTTAGAGGCTGTATAAATAAAATTATTTAATTGCTGGAAACTCCTTATAGTTCTATAAACTACAAAGTAATATGGAAATATAAACTTGAAAGTTTAAAAATTATAGAAATTGGACAATCAGCAGCGAAGCTCCTTAGTAAATATAATACATGGAGAACGTTCAACGACTAGTAAGTCCTATTTAATAGGCATAGGTTAATATTAACCGAAATAATAATTATCTTATGGAATTAAAATATATTGTATATGTTACTGTTAACCTTTGTAATGGAAAATTATACTTTGGTGTACACAGAACAAATCCTGATATTTTTGATGGGTATATTGGTTGCGGTATTTATAGGCAGTCAAATGCTATAAAAAAATATCCATTACACACAGCTGTTAAAAAATATGGGTATGATAACTTTAGAAGAACTATTATACAGATATTTCCAGACACAGATGAGGGTAAAAAACAAGCGTATGATTTAGAAGCTCAGCTTGTAAATACTACATTATTACGAAGTAAGAATGTATATAATTCAAAAGTTGGGGGAGAAGGTGGTTGTAATATTGAACAAAAAAGAGTATATAAATATTCTTTAGATGGGGAGTTTTTACAATCGTATAAAAGTATAAATGAAGCGGCTTTAAGTTTAGTAACTAATTCTGATCTTTATACTATTATAAAGAGTATTAGAAATAATTGTTTGGGATACTCATCTTCAGCATACAACTTCTTTTGAAGCTATAAAAAAGAATTTACTTATCATAGCAATAAAGTTCAAGTAGCTCAATATACTATTAGTGGTAAATTTATAAGACACTATAATAGTATTACAGAAGCTGAACAAGAACTACAAATTAATACGATCAAGCAGGCTATTAGTAAAAAGTGTTTAGCTGGTGGGTTTCAATGAAGAGTTTATAACAAAGATGATTCTGATATAAATAGCTATTATACAAATAGTATTAAAAACAATAGCACTCCAATAGTAATGATAAGTCTTGATGGTAAAATTACTAAGAATTATTCTTCAATAAATGAGTGCGCTATGGAAAATAATTTAAGTAGTTCTCAGATTAACAGAGTGTTAAAAAATATAATACGCAGTCATAAAGGATTTAAATTTAAATATATTTAACAAAGATAATGATATAGTCTGGTTTAATTAGAAATAATTAAAGTTAAGAATAAGATGATTTTCCGTCTTGATCGGTCATTAGACCTAGAGTTCCCTAAGAAGGCTTATGGTATATTCCTTGACCTAACGACAGATTCAAATGGTACTCCTGGAATAATGTTATTTACATTCAAAGGTGGTGATATTATCCACAATGTTATTAGAGGCGTAAAAAGAAATTATTCTGCCTGCGCCGCATAATAGTGATATTATGAAAAATAAAATTTCCTTAATTGCTGGAAACCTGTTAAATGGCAATCAGCAGCTAAGCGTTAGAATATGCAAGCGTAATTACGAAGCTCTAACGAAAGTTCAACGACTAGTCTGGAAGACTTAGATTAAAAAATTAATCGAAATGGGAAATAACTTAAAAACAATAGTATATTTAACAACTAATATAATTAATAAAAAGATATATGTTGGAGTTCATGATACTGAAACTCCAGAGATCTTTGATGGATACATTGGTAATGGAATTAATATTAATTATCCATCTTCTAATAGACATCCCTCATGTCCGTTTCACTATGCTGTGAAAAAATATGGATTTGATAATTTTATAAGATCTACTATAAAGGTATTTGATAATAGAGAGGATGCTCTCAAATTAGAGAAATTAATAGTAGATGATAAATTTATAGCGAGAAAAGATACTTATAATATAGTAACTGGTGGGGGAGATCCTCCAAAAAATGCAATACCTGTATATCAATATGATTTAAATGGCACTTTTATAAGAAAATATAATTCTATTTTTGAGGCGAGCAAATTGGTTAATGGTGCTGCAGGTATAAGATCTGCCATAAATTATAAAACTACTAGTGGAGGGTATTTATGGAGTGATATATATATAGAATCTTTAGATCCAAATATGTATTACATAGTAGATCAAAAAAAGGAAATATATTTATATCACACAAATGGAATTTTGTACAAGAAATTTAATTCAATATCTGAGACTTTAAAGGAATTAAAAGTTAGTCTTGATCCAGTACAAAGAGCCATTATAACGAAAACAAAGATCAAAGGATATTATATTAGTGATACATTATTAGAAAAATTTATACCAATCAGATACAAAAAACATAATACTGGTGTATATCAGTATAGTTTGGATGGAGAGTATTTAAATTACTATAAGAGCTGTTTAGAAGTAGCAAGATTACTTGGAAAACAGTATAATAGTATATCTCATTGTATACGACTTGGTAAACCGTGTGGTGGTTACCAGTGGTCTTGAGAAAAAGTAGAAAAAATGTCTCCTTACAAAGTTCCAATAAAAACTAGAAA
>OGYM01000001.1_pt1 | contig 175602 bp, 134 predicted proteins | sample 1576491 | NCBI WGS metagenome assembly OGYM01 (sample SAMEA3541515, study PRJEB24748) | human gut metagenome | biome: human gut; feature: human-associated habitat; material: faeces | place: China | collected 2012 | reverse complement strand
GAAAATGCTCTCGCCATCGTGGTAATAGAGGGCCTGATGGGGCATGAGCAGCTGCAGGAACTGGTCGCGGCCGGAGCGCAGCGGCCCGACCTCCGGGATGGTGTCCGCATCCCGGAACACGGCACACAGGCGGGTGATGCCGCCCTCCACCTTGCTCTCGATGAGCAGGTCGGCAGAACCGATGCCGCGCTGCGGGCGGGCGTTCTGTCGCTGGGTGTTGCTGATGTTGTTCACCATCACACCCACCATGCGGCCATTGCTGCGGCGGGGCTCACCGGTAAGGGGGTCAGCGTTGTAGGCGGGCAGGCTGGTGTCGGCACTTTCCGCAGGGGGTTCGGACGTCGCTCCGGCGTCCGGGGTTCCTGCATCCGGGGTTCCTGCATCCGGGGCTGCGGCCTCTGTGCTTTCAGAAGAGGCGGCGCTGTCCTTCCCGAAGGTCTGCTTCAGCCAGTCAGAAAAGCCGTTGCCCAGACAGGCGCTGCCGGCGGGCGTGCAGCCGGACAGAGCCAGCGAGGCGGCTGCCAGCCCCGAGGCGCGGAGAACGGTACGACGCGTGATCTTTTTCATGCAAAAAACCTCCTGATAAGAGCGTTTTGCGCAGCCCCGGCGCTGTCGGAACGGTTGCGCGCGGTGGATGAAAACGAACGGCCTTTCGGCATTGCTTTGATTGTAATTGTAACGGTTCTTGCGGCGTTTGTAAAGTGAAAATTAGCGGCAGCGCGGGAGAGGACTTTTGCGTTTTTTTCACTCGTACTGCTCTGCCGCCGATTCATACATCCGCTTGAATTTATCTGCCAGCTCCTGCGGGGCAAGGATCTTTGCATCGTGGCCGAACTTGAAAAAGTAGTTTTCCACCTGACGCTGCGTGCAGGTAAAGGTGTACACTGCGCCTTCTTTCCGGGCGTACTGCGGCCGGAGATGAAGGATCTGCTGGTACTTTCTTTCCCCGGATGGCGTCAGCCGGACAAGGATGGTCTGCCCTGCCCCCTGCTCCGGCAGGTACTGCACCCCGTTTTTCTGGATCGCCTCTGCGATCTTCCGCCGGTCGTCAGCGCTGATGAACCCGCCGCATTTCAGGCTGCTGATTTTTTTGATGGAACTGAGCCGGACACACCCCATGCCCCATGGCCCGCCGGGCTGGGCAGAGGTCATGCCGACAAGGTAATTGTAGAGCTGCTCGGTGTCCTTCTGGACACACAGGGGTTTCAGGTAGGTGATATTGTTCGGCGCAGCCGCGCCCCCTGTCAGCTTTTTTCTGCTGCTCAGGGTGAGCTTAAGCTTTTCCTGCCTGGTGATGGCCAGCTCGATGCTTTGCAGCTGCTGCCTATAATAGATACGTTCCCGCTCCGCATAGGGCAGCGCGCAGTATTCCTCCAGAAGCGCTTTCATGTAGCTGCCGACCTTGTCGCCGTAAAACGCGGCATCCTTCCGCACTTCGTCGGAAGGACCCTGTGCGAGGAATTCTGCCGCGCCCTGGCCAACAACCTGCGCTGCAACCTGCATGTGGAAGTGCTCTACGGCAGGGACGGCCACCATATTGCGGAATCCGTCTTCAAGGGCATCGCCCATGCGCTGCGGCAGGCCGCGGCCATTGACCCGCGTGCCGCCGGGACGCTGCCTTCAACCAAGGGAATGCTGTAAGTCCATGAAGCTCGGCGTGATTGATTACGGCGCGGGCAACCTCCGCAGCGTGCTGAACACCTTTGAGGCTGCCGGCGTGACTGGCCATCTGGTCCGCACGCCGGAGGATGCGGCAGGCGTGACCCATCTGGTTCTTCCCGGTGTGGGCGCCTTCGGCGACTGCGCGGAAAAGCTGCGCAGCCAGGAGCTGGTGCCGCTGATCCGGACGTGGATAGGGCAGGACAAGCCTTTTCTGGGCATCTGCGTGGGCTACCAGGTTCTCTTTGAAACCGGGGAGGAAGACGAACAGGTGCCCGGACTGGGCATCTTCAAGGGCCGCGTGGTCCGCTTTGCGGAATCGGAACTCAAGGTGCCCCACATGGGATGGAACAGCCTGACTCTTTCCAATCCCGCCGATCCCATCTGGAAAGGCATGGGGCCGGAGCCGTACTTCTACTTTGTGCACTCCTATTATCCGCAGCCGGAGGATGAATCCCTGGCGGCCGCCTTCTGCACCTACGGCGTGCGTTTTGCCGCCGCCATCAGGCGCGGCAACCTGGTCGCCACGCAGTTCCACCCGGAAAAAAGCCAGAAATTGGGCGTGAAGCTGCTGGAAAACTTCGTTTCCCTGTAGCCCGCAAATCACGGAACCGGGACGGGAGGACCCTTTTCCTGGAGGGCGGGGCAGGGGAGGATTGCATTCTCCCGCCTTTGCGTTATTTTGGAGATAGTGATGACAAATTGAATGAACCGTATGCGCGGAATGCGGTCTTATAAAAAGACACCCATGAATAAATCATTCAGGTTAACAGGAGGGATTCTCGCATGCGCGTGCATGCTGGGCGGCCTTCCCGCACATGCAAATAACATCCCCACCAAAATGTCCGCTCAAGAATCTGCAACCATCCAGCTCCCGGCCCAGGGCCGCGGAAATTCCAGGGTAGAGTACCTTGGGCAGTCCATGGACCAGTTGATTTACGACTTCATGCAGGAGGAAAAAATTCCCGGCATGACCCTTGCGATTGTCCAGGCCCCCTACATTCCCCGCGTGGTAGGATACGGCTTGTCCAATGCGGAAACGGGCCTGCTGTCTTCCACCAATACCTTGTGGCCTGCGGCGGAAATCTCCCAGGGATATGCCGCCATTGCCGCCTTCCAGCTCGTGGAAAAGGGCAAAATGGACATCCATGACAAGGTGTCCCGCTATGTGGCCGGCCTGCCGGAAGCCTGGCAGAATGTCTCCGTGCTCCAGCTTCTTCAGCATTCCTCCGGCATTCCGGACTACAGGAAATCCCCCCAGTTCGATATAGGCCGGGATTATGATCCGGCGGAACTCCTTTCCCTGGTCAGGCTGAACGATCTGGAATTCCCCTCCGGAACGGACGTGCGCCAGAGCGCCACGAACTTCCTGCTTCTGTCCATGGTCATTGATGCGGTGGCGGGCATGCCTTATGAGGAATTCGTCCGGGAAAACCAGTTCCAGCCGCTGGGCCTCCAGCACACCATGTTCGGGAAGGATCTGGGAGCCGTGCAGCAGGACAACGTGCGCGAACACGGCAACAGGCATTCCCTGTTCAAATCCCGTGTGGAATATGTGGACCCGGCGGAAACGGCGGCGGGCTATGCGGTGAAGGACGGCGCCGTTAAATCCGTTCCGCCGCCCGCGCGCTCCTCCCTGCGCGGTTTTTCGGACATCTGGTCCACGCCGCAGGAAATCAGCTTCTGGGACATTTGCCTGGCGGGCTCCATCCTGGTGAAGGATGAAAAGCACCGGAACATGATTTACAAGCCCATCCGGCTGGACAACGGGAAAATCGTTCCGGCCATGGCCGGCTGGCAGTTCCCTCACCACAAGGGCCTGATGGACATTAAAGGCGGCGTTCCCGGCTTCTCCTCCTACATCTGCCGGTTCACGGACCCGTCCGAACTCGTGTGCGTGACGCTGACGGCGAACAAGGAGGGCGTGGACCTGACCAATTTGGCGCGCCGCATCGCCGGGGCGCTGGATCCCAAGCTGGGCTCCGGCCATCTGGACGACGATTCCCTGTATCTTTATGAAAGCGTCTTCGGCGTGGACGAAACCATGGAGCGCATTGAAAAAATTCTGGCGGAAAAATCCATTCCCGTCTTTGCCAGGATTGACCACGGTAAGAATGCCCGTGAAGCCGGACTGGAAATGCCCCCCTCCAAGGTCGTCATCTTCGGCTCTCCCAAGGTAGGCACCAACCTGATGCTGGAAAACCCGGGCATTGCCACGGAACTGCCTCTGCGCATTGCCGTATGGGAGGATAAGGAGGGCAGCACCTGGATCAGCTTTCCCCACATGGAAAAAATTGCCAGGGCATACGGCGTGGAAAATCTGCCTCCTGTTGCCCCCATCCGCCAGCTGCTGAGGAACATTGCCTCCAGGGCGGCAAACGTTTACTGAACAAGGCTTCCCTGCTTCCGTGCACGGAAGGAACAGGCCATAAGAAAAGAACCGCCTCCCTAAAGAGGCGGTTCTTTTTGATAAAAGGCAAGGAGCGGATGCTTCGTCCGCATGGGCTGGCTTTAGCCGAGCACCTTGTAGTACTGAAGGTGAATCTGGGGATTCAGGCGAAGGCGTTCGCGGATGGTCTTGATGGCGGAAGGTTCCGCAGAGAACGTGTAGGTCACGTACTGGCCGGCGGAAAGGTGGTTGGATTCGTAAGCGAATTCGCGGCGGCCGGTGTTTTCCGTGGCGGTGATGTCGGCGCCTTCTTCCTTCATCGTGGCGGCTACGGTATTGATCAACTCCTCAACGGGGGTTTCCGTACCCTTCATGTTGAATACGATAAGAGCTTCGTAATTTCTCATGGTCTTGTGATAATTAGAAATGTGTCGTGCGAACGGTGCGCACCTTGCGGGCAAGTAAGGTGCAATGATTGTCTTCAGAAAGCAAGCCTATTTTTTACCTTGTTTCCGGGAAGATGCCGTTTCCTGCATTTTATTCCCGCTGGGGAAGGAAAGAATGGGGAACGCGGCAACGGAAGAGATTGACTTTTCCCGTACGGTTGCCAATCATCCATTCATGGTGAAATTGTTCTGCATGGCGCTTCTTGCCGGATTCCTCTGCTGCGGGAGCGCCCGTTCCGGCGTCCGGATGGTGGATGTGGTGGGGGATGAAACGTTTACCAGGGCTCTGGAGACGATTGGCAGCCAGGTGAAGGATTCCTCCTCCTGCAAAAAAGTGGTCAAGGAATTGAACCGGGAGGCTGACCGGATGGAAAAGGCGTGGCGGGAGGCGTTCATGTCCGGACCCCCTACCACGCAGGAGTGGTGCCGTGTGGCTGACGTGGATGTGCAGTTGTTCAGAAAAATGGCGGAAAGCAGGAAACGGGAAAAAAAGGAGGAGATAGTTTCCTTATCGGAATTGGAGGATGACGGCGTCATTACCCATGAGGAGGCGGAAGAGGGATTTTCTGCGCTGCGCAGGATGATGTGGGCGTCCAAGACGGCGATAGACTCCCTGGATGATTTCATCGCGCAGGCGGAACTGCCTCTGCCGTCATCCCCGGAGGGAGACTCCTATGAAAAGCTGCTGGCCTGGAAGTTGAATCCTGAATCTTCCCTGTCTTATAAGATAGATCACGACCCGCTGGTCAACGGCAGTCTGGAAGAAACGCTGCAACGGTGCTGGAGTGGCGAAGTTCTGGGGTTGTTGACGGATACGGTTCCCCGGATTTCCCGTGAGAGGCGGTTTTTGTTAATCCGGTGTTATGCAGACCGGCAGGTGGAGATGGCGGAAAGGTTTTCCAGGCTTCCGGCCCTGACGTCTGAACAATGGTGCTGGTTCCAAAAGAGGGAGCATGACAGGGAAGCCTTGGAACGTTCCGCTGCAGATCTGTTAACGATTGCTCTGCTTTTGTGGAATAAAGGAGAAAGGGAGGAAAGTGATCCCCTGATGGAAGAAACCTTCCGGTATTGGGTTTCAGCCTCGGAACGGGTGGCAGAGGTGTGGCGGAAAAAACTCCGGAAAGAAGAGGGGCGTTAACGCGTCTGCGCCATCCTTACGGCCAGCTGGAAGGCGTGGATGGTGCTGGACGGATTGGCCTTTCCGGCGCCCGCCAGGTTGAAGGCGGTTCCGTGGTCCGGGCTCAGCCGGGGGCGGGGAAGGCCCAGCGTGACATTCACGGCGGTATGGAAGTCCACCAGTTTCAGCGGAATCAGCCCCTGGTCATGGTATGGGGCCAGCACGGCGTCATAGTTCCCTTCCACGGCGTCCCGGTACACGCAGTCCGGAACGGACGGACCGTCAAATTCCGCGTCCGGATGAATGACCCCCAGCCGTTCTACGGCCGGGGCAATGATAGTTCCGTCCTCGTCGCCGAAGGCGCCGTGTTCCCCGGCATGGGGGTTCAGGGCCGCCAGGGCGATGCGCGGGCGGAGGATTCCCTTGCGGAGGCAGAAATTTTTCAACAGGGTTCCGATGCGTACCAGTTCCTCCGTGTTCAGCAGGGACGGCACGCTTTGAAGGGACGTGTGGATAGTGGCCAGGCCCACCGTCAGCCGTTTTCCGGTCAGGCACATGGCGTAATTGCCCGTATCCAGGCGTTCCGCGAAGAATTCCGTCTGTCCCGGCCAGCGGAAGCCTGCCTCGTGCAGGGTTTCCTTGCAGACGGGCGCGGTGACGACGGCGTCAACCGTTCCTTCCCGCAGGGCATGGGCCGCCTGTTCCAGATGGTCAAAGGCGTGCTTGGCGGATTCCGCATTCGGCCTGCCGAGGGGGACCTGCACCCTCTTGCCGATGAGGCGGTATTCCGCCCCTTCCGGGAGCTCTCCGGAGGCAAGAGCTGCGGAGATGACTTCCGGGCCTATGCCCGACTGGTCGCCCAGCGTGTATCCGATAACCGGTTTCATGGTGTGGAAAGTGGCGCCCTTACAATTCCGTGGCTTCCGGTATCCCCGCGGCGGGAGCCGGAATTTCTTCCGCAGGGGGGGCAGCGGGAGCAGGGGCTTCTGCCGCCGGGGCCGCCTGGAGGGCCGCAGCCCGCTTCTCCATGTTGATGACCTGGGTGGTTTTTTCCGGCTCGTCAGGGTTGCGGAGTTCGAACTCCAGGTGGGAGTTGGTGGACCAGTGGTAGTAAATGGTGGCGCCAAGGGCGGCCAGCACCAGAATCAGGAGAATGGAACCGAAGAAGGAGCGCATGCCGTTACTGTGTCCTGACGGAAAGGGGAATTCAAGAAATTATCAAGACCGCCTGCATGGGCTGGAAACGCCGTAAACGGCCACGTAAAACTCCGCCGCTGCGCACGCCCATTTCCGGAAGGGGCGGCGGAGCAGAAAGAAGGCGCCAGAAGCAGAGCGGCGACTGCGCCGGCGCATGCCGACCCAATCCCGGCGCGTGGGGCAACTGTAAAAAGAGGGAAGACGAAGGCGGCGTGGAAAGATTCAGGACAGTATTTTAACCGCAAGGAACAGAATAATGAGCAGGATCACGAAGCCGATAATCCTGCCCGCCACGCTGCCGCCTTCCCCGTGCTGGCCGCACATGGGGCAATGCTCCGTGCCGTTCATGCCGCCGCACTCCATGCCGCACGCGCCGCAGGCGGAATCTTCCTCCCCTTCCTGCGCGTGGTCTTCAAAGAGGATTTCCAGCTCGCGCACGGAGGGCTCCACGCCGGAAACGACGATCTCCCCGTCAATGGCGAGGGCGGGAAGCGGAGCGCCGACCTGCTCCGGCGCGGCTTCCGTTTCCCGCATCTCCGGTTTCATGCCCAGACGGTCCAGCGCCTGGCGGGCATTGGAGCGCAGGGCGTTTCCCGGAAAGTCCCGGTTGTAAAAAAATTGAATGCTGGTCATGGCGGTGGGGATGTCCGGACTGCTTCCGTTTGCGGGAAACGGCTTCCTCCAACAAATAGGATAGGAGCCGAAAGGTCAATGCGTTTTTCCGTGTCATGACATATAAGTGTTGTACGGAAAATATTTTAGACTTTTCAAACGTGGGGGGAACGGGCACTATCCCGCCGGTCCCGCCATGAAAAAGCTATCTCTATTCCTCTTGACCCTGGCCTGTGTATTCCAGTTCTCCGCCCAGGCGCAGGAACGGCCCAGTTACATCGCCATTGAGGCCAATTCCGGCAAACTTCTTTTCAGTTCCAACGCGGAAGCAAAACGGCCCGTAGCCAGCCTCTCCCAGGTAGCTACCGCCATGGTGACGCTGGACTGGGTGGCCCGCACGCGCCTGCCGCTGGACACCTTCATCGCCGTGCCGCAGGAAGCCTTCGGCCTCCGCGCCGGAAATCCCATGGACCTCCAGCCGGGAGACCGCCTGACGCTCCGGGACGCGCTGTATTCCACCCTGCTGGGCTCGGACAACGTGTCCGCCCTGACCATCGCCTCCTTTGTGGGCCGTGACCTGGTGTCCCGCCGGGGCGGCGGCTCACCCATTGCCGCCTTCGTGACGGAAATGAACAACCTGGCCCGTTCCCTGAGGATGGCCAAGACGCGCTTCACCGCTCCCCACGGCCTGGACGCGGGCAACTCCGTTTCCACCTCCTGCGCGCTGGACATGGCCCTGCTGGGCGTTTACAGCATGCAGAACCCGGCTTTCTGCTACATCGTTTCCCAGGCGAGCCGCCGCATTGAGGTGCAGTCCCAGACCAAGGGCAGGACGATGTATGATATTTCCAACAACAACAAGCTCATGAGCTCTCCCGGCGTGGACGGCATCAAGGCGGGAACCTCCCGCGCCGCCGGCCCCTGCCTGCTGCTCAGCGTGACGCGCAACGCCATTTCCCGCCGCAGTCCCCAGACGGGGACGGAGGTGATTTACCCGCAGCGCATGATTATTGTGGTGCTCGGCTCTGCGAACCGCTATCCCCTGGCCAAGCAGATGATGACCACCGGCTGGCGGGTGTGGGAAAACTGGCAGGCTTCCGGCATGGACATGAAGGATCCCAAGGAGTTTGTCCAGCTTCCCGTGAAATCTGGTACAGAAAAGAGATAGGAAGTAGACGGCCCCGGAATTTTCTGCTATAAGAGGCACCGAATATGAACATCGGTGTTTTGAATAGCGGGGGTGACTCTCCCGGGTTGAATGCAGTCATTGAAGGTGTGGTAGGCGCGGCTTCCCGCCGCGGCTGGAACGTTGTCGGTTTTTACGACGGTTTTGAAGGGCTTCTGTCCGAGGAAGGCAATGAACGGTTTGAATGGCTGACTCCTGTCTGCTGCCGCGGCTTGCGCGCCAAGGGCGGCACCATCCTGGGAACCGTGAACAAGGGGAACTTCGCCATCAAGGTGGGCGTGGACCAGAAGGGGGCGATTGAACCCGCCGTGCTGGAAAAGACCAAGGCCACCATCCGGCGGCTGGGCCTGGACGCCCTGATCGTCGTGGGCGGAGACGGCTCCCAGTCCACAGCTCTGCTGCTTTCTGAAATAGGCCTTCCCGTGGTAGGGGTGCCCAAGACCATTGACAACGACCTGGGCGCGACCGATGTCACCTTCGGCTTCTACAGCGCCGTTTCCATCGTCTCCGAATCCCTGGACCGCCTGGAAACCACCGCAAACGCGCACCAGCGCATGATGGTGGTGGAAGTGATGGGGCGGCATGCGGGGTGGATTGCCCTGGAAGGCGGCATCGCCGGAAGCGCGGATGTGATCCTGCTGCCGGAAATTCCCTTCTCCATTGAAAACGTGGTGAAATGCATCAAGGACCGCAAGGCGGCCGGGCAGCGGGAAATCCTGGTAGTGGTCTCCGAAGGCGCCCGCCTGGCGGACGAACTGGTGCTGCTGGATGAAAAGACCCAGGGGGAAGTGCGCCTGGGAGGCATCGGCAAGGTGATCTCCAAGAAACTGGAGGAAGCCACGGGAATTGAAACGCGTTCCTGCGTGCTGGGCCATATCCAGCGCGGCGGTTCCCCCTGCGCCTATGACCGTATTCTGGGCGTGCGGTTCGGCAGTTACGCCGTGGAGCTGGTGGAAAAGCGCAAGTTCAGCTGCATGGTTGCCCTCCGGGGAACGCAGATGACTGCCGTGCCCATTGAGGAAGCCGTGAAAACCCTGAAGCTGGTGGACCCCGACTGCCAGCTGGTGCGCACGGCGCGCGACCTGGGCGTATGCTTCGGGGACTGACGTTCCCCCCATTTGCAGGCGAACAACGCGGCCTCCTGCGGCGTTGACTGTTTTTCAACCGTATCCTGGAATCAGGATACGGTTATTTTTTGCGGAAGCACGCCATATTCATTGGGGCCGGGAGAGCTTTTAAGCAGCATCATGGACAGGAAGAGGATGGAAAACAGGTCCATCAGGCTGGAGGCCATCCCCAGATAGCCCAGGTAGGGCGTCATGTCCTCCGGAATCAGGCGCAGCAGGAAAATCAGCAGGAAGGTAACGATGAAAATGAGGATGGGAATCAGGATGAATTTTCCGCTCAGGCTGCTGTCATGCAGGCGGCGCACGGCCACCGGCAGGTTGAACAGGATGTTGAGCCCCGCCACAGCCGCCAGAAGCTCCAGGGAAAGCATGCTCAGCTCTCCGGACTGGTAGAAAAAGTAAAAGGTGGGGTTAAAGCAGGCGTGCGCCAGCAGGATCAGGGTATCCTGCGGGTGGGCGGCGTACAGCAGGATTTGGCGGGACGGGGAGACGTAAAAGCCCAGCGGGTTGCTGTCCACGTCTATCATGCTGTAGCCCAGCGGCAGGAACAGGAGGACGGAAAGGAGGAAGAAGGACCAGAATTCCGCCCGTGAGGCGCGCCCGGCCACCGTGGTCAGCTTCCGCAGGCTGATGAGCCAGTAAAGGTAAAACGGCGTGAAAGGCGGCTTTTTCCGTTCTCCGGGAGTAACGGAGGCGTTTGCCGGCTGTGCGCCCGCGCGGCGGCAGTACTTGTTGCCGTCCGTCTTGCTTTCTCCCAGCGTCAGGTAGAAAAAGATCAGGTGCCCCAGGCCGAAGGGAAGCAGCACGGAAAGAATCCAGAGGCCGCTCCTGCCCGTATCATGCAGGCGTCTGAATGCCGCCGCCGCGCAGGGAACTATCAGGGCTGCCCACAGGAGGATGGTCAGGGCGTCCCCGTAAACGCTCAGCCTTGTATCCGGAATGTGCAGCCAGTCCGTCAGGATGTAGCCTGCCAGGGCCGGAATCAGGGCCAGGAGGGGAAGAGCCATGAACCACCAGAATTCCGCCCGGGAAGTGCAGCCCCGGAAATCCGCATAACGGCGGAAGCCTTTTTTCCAGCAGGAAAGGGGGGAAGGGGAGGAAGATGGCTGTGGAGCGGCGGAAACGGCAGGAGAAGCAGGAGAAGCAGGGGTAGCAGGGGTAGCAGGGGTAGCAGGGGAGTCCGGCATGGATGAGAAGGGGGTTTCCGTTTAGACCCCCTGACGCCGGGAAATGCTCAATACGCCCGCGTCCAGGACACGGAAAATTTCTTTCCCGCAGCAGGGCCGATTCAGATCAGGACAACCGCCATCAGCAGCATCCCGGCAATGATCCCCATGATGGAAATGTGGTGGTGCCCCCAGCGTTCCGCCATGGGCAGCAGCTCGTCAAAGGATATGAAGACCATGATGCCTGCCACGGAAGCGAAGAGGATGGCCAGCACGGTGGGGGTGAGGAAGTGGAACAGGAAGAGCATGGCGATGGCCGCGCCCACCGGTTCCGCCAGGCCGGAGAGGAAGGAATAGAAGAGGGCCTTTTTACGGCTGCCCGTACCGTAGTAAAGAGGCACCGCCACGGCAATCCCTTCCGGAATGTTGTGGACGGCTACGGCCAGGGCGATGGACGTGCCCAGCGTCAGGGAGTCCAGCCCGGCGGCGAAGGTGGCGACCCCTTCCGGAAAGTTGTGGATGCCGATGGCCAGCGCGAACAGGATGCCGGACCTTTTGATTTTGGAGGAGGAAAATTCCCCGCTGCCCTGCCCGTGGATGTCTTCCGGGCCGCGCGCTTCGTGCGGGTTTTCGTCTTCCGGCACCAGGTAGTCAATCAGGGCCGCCACGGCAATGCCTCCGAAGAAAGAGGCAATGGCAATCCATGCGCCTGCCGTGTGGCCTTCAAATTCCATCAGCCGGTGCTGCGCCTCTCCCAGCAGTTCCACCAGGGAAATGTACACCATCACCCCGCCGGAAAACCCCAGGGAAAAGGTAAGCGTCTTCGTATCCGTCCTCTTCATGAAGAAGGCGATGAAGCCCCCTATGCCGGTGGCGAGACCGGCCAGCGTAGTGAGCAGGAAGACGACGAGGATGTGGTTGGCGGAAAGGTCCATGTGCGGACCTGCCGGACAGGGAGAACCCGGTACCCGGCAGGAAAAAATAGGTTATTTTTTCGCGGGCGCCGGAGGAACGATCATTTTAGTGGCCCGGATGGCTCCGGGGGGAAGCGGGGGCTCTTCCCCCGGCTTCAGCTGGCCCCGTTCCTTCTTAATTTCGGGCAGTTTTTCCAGAAGCCTGCTGCACATTTTTCCTTCAAAGCTGTCCGGAAGAAGCGCAATGGCTTCTTTAAGGGGCCGTTCCAGTTCATTCACCCTGTTTTGCTGCATGAGCAGGTTCACCTCTTGCATGAGGACAGCCTGTTTGACTTCCGGAAGCAGCCCGTCCTTCTTCAGGTAGCCGTCCATGATGGAAAGCGCTTCGTCAGGCTTTTGCTCCGCCAGGATGTGGACGTTTTTCTGCCGGAACGTATCGGCCAATTCCTCTCTCTGGGTATTGAGCAGCTCTTTCCTGTTCAGTTTGGCGCGGATGCCGGAAGCATCCTGCGGGTCCAGTTTCGCCAGTTCTTCCAGAGCCGGCTTATAGAAGGTGCGGATGCTGGACTGGGGAACCGTGTTCAGCAGCTGGACCAGGGCGTCCCGGCGCTCTTGCTCTGTAAGCTGTCCCGCCAGTTTGGCCGTCAGGGCCTGCTGCGTTTTGAGGGCTTCCGCCGCCTTTTCCGTATCCTGCATGACCTGGTCCGGATTGGAGTAGCCTACGACGGTATGGACGGGGCGCCCCTGGGCGTCCGCAAACACCAGCGTGGGGAATCCGGTGATGCCGTAGGATTTCTTGTAGGTTTCCAGAGAAGCTTTTGTCTGTTCGTCCTGCTGCTTTTTACGCGGGTAGTCCAGTTCCACGGGAATGAAGGAGCGGGCGATGTCTTCCTGCACCTTGGGGAGGGAAAGGGCCTGCTTTTTCTGCATGATGCAGGCTCCGCACCAGTCGGAACCGGTGAATTCCAGCATCACGCCCTTTTTCCGGGCGGCGGCCTGCTGCATGGCCTCTGCGGGGTTGGTGCTCCAGGCTTCGGAAGCTCCGGCGACTCCGGCAAGGAGCGCGGCCACGAGGGGTAATATGAGTGTTTTCATAATATGGAGATGATTGTTACATGGGGGGCAGCGGAGAATGGGCGGGAGGAACCCACATGTTCCCGGAAGAGGATCCGTCCGAATCTCCCGTGTGTGTGGGCGTTTCAATTTGCGGCTTCCCGGCGGGCGGGTCCAGGTCCTCCACGACCACTTTCTTTTTGGGGGGCTGTGGAGCGGGGGAGGGAGCCGGGGCCGGAGAAGGCGCCCGGCGGATCACGGGGGCCTGAAGGGAGGCGTCCGTCTGGTTCATGGCCGTGATGTTCAGGGGGTCGCCGTAGGCCAGCATTTCCCGGATGTCGTCCGGGAGGTCTCCGGCCGGAATGGAGGTGCTCCCCTGTTCGTGCATGATGCGCACGAATTCATTTTCCACGCGGGTGATTTCCACGTTCAGGTAGGTTTTGCCGGAATGGGATGTTCTGAGGATGTCGAATTTGCGGCCGCGGGCCTTGGCCCTGGCGTCCTGGCGGTAGCGTTCAAAGTAGGAGCGGATTTCCCCCCGGATGCCGGCCACGCGCATTTTCTCCTTCTCAATGGACTTCTGCGTCTCTTCCAGATCGGATGCCGTATGTTCAAAAATGTCCAGCAGGCCGAGGAGCTGTTCCTTGGGGGCGGTCCTGTTCCGTATTTCCATGAGCTGTACCTGCTTTTTCAGGAGCTGGGAGTGATTGGCCTCCAGCGCCTCCCGCGCGTCTTTGACCGGGTCCGGGAGCTGGGAGAATTTTTCATAAACGATGTAGCCGGCCCCGATGACGATGAGGGCGAACAGCCCAAGGCACAGATTCCAGAAAAGGGCGTCTCCCCTGGCTTTCCGTTCGGCGTCTTCCTGCCGGGCCGATTCTTCTTCCGCGGCGTGTTCGGACACAACGTCCAGGGAGGTTTTCAGGCGTTTTTTAGCCGCAGGGGTGGAGGGTCCGTCCTTGTGTTCTTCGCCGTTCTCCCTGGGGGCGAAGCGGGTTTCGTCTTCGGAAGGAGGGAGGGCCTCGTCGGACGGCTGCTTGGGGGAAGGTGAGTCAGTCATGGGTTGCGTGGGGGGTGGGGTTAATCTACCGGGTGGGACTGCTTGAATTCGGCCAGTTTGGCGGCATACGCGTTATACTGGTATTGCAGGGCGTGGAACTCCTGCTTGCGCTGAGCCAGCGTCTTGCGCATGTCTTCAATGTCAAAGCACAGGTGCTCGAAGTCGCGGCGCTTGGAGGGCAGAATGTCAATATCCTTCACCGTGAAAGGCGTGGTGACTTTTCCCGGGGTGGAAAGCCGTTTTTGAAGATTGTAGTTCACGCGGGCGTCGTGGGATTCCGCGCGGCTGATTTCCTGGTCTATCTGGGCCAGGGCGTCCTTCGCCTGCTGGAGCTGGGCCTGGAGCTGCTGGTGTTCCGAGGAGGAATTTCCCGTAATAAAGGAGGTAAGGGCTTCATTCGTACCGCTGTCGCACGAGGTGAGGGCCAGCGCAAGGGCCAGCGCCGGACAGGTACGCCTGGTGAATCGCACGATATTGAACATGCCGGGGATTATGAACATTAACGGGGGGGAAAGTCAAACTGTTCATGCGCCCTGCGGAACAATGATTTTTCTCGCATAAAACGCGCATGCGGCTACAATGCCCGCGGCATGATGCAATTATCGGAGATTGGAGGCCACCTGACGGCCAGAACGGGTATTGATGATTTGATGGAGGATTTGTTCAAGGCCCTCCATTCGGAGGAAACAGGCCTGTGCCAGTTGAACGGTGGGAGCCCCGCCGTCATTCCTGAGGTGACGGAACTCTGGCGCCGCAGCATGGCGGAGCTGGTGCGGAATGGAAAGTTTGACGTGCTGGTGGGCCATTACGCCCATCCGGGCGGTGACCCCGCCTTCATTCGCGCGCTGGTCCGTTTTCTCAATGAACGCTGCGGCTGGAACCTGGCGCCGGAGAACGTGGCGATCACCCAGGGCGGCCAGATGGCCTGCTTCACGCTGTTCAACATGCTCGCGGGGCCTTGCCCGGGCGGAGGCATGCGTGAAATCCTTTTTCCGCTGTGCCCGGATTATGTGGGCTACCAGTCCCAGTCCCTGTGCGGGGGCGTGATGTTCCGGGGCATCCGGCCCGGCATCCGCATGCTGGACGGCCATACGTTCAAGTACGTGATTGACTTTGACCGCCTGGACATACGCCCGGAAACGGCCGCCGTCTGCATGTCCCGCCCCACGAACCCCACTGGCAATGTGGTGACGGATGAGGAACTGGACCGCCTGCGGGAGATGGCGTCCCGCGCCGGGGTGCCCCTGATGATTGACAACGCCTACGGACCGCCGCTGCCCAATATCTGCTTTGTGCCCGTGAAGCCGGCCTGGGATGAAAACATGATCCTGACCATGAGCCTTTCCAAAATCGGTCTGCCCGGCACGCGCACCGGCATCGTGATTGCGCGCCCGGACGTCATCCGGGCCGTGGTCAGCATGGTGACCACCTCCTCCCTGTGCCCGAACAACCTGGGCCAGGCGCTGGTAACGCCCTATCTGGAAGACGGCACGCTGGAGCGCGTCTGCCGTGAAACCCTCACGCCGTTTTACCGCGGACAGGCGGAATTCGCCCTGTCCCTGCTGCCGGAACTCTTCGGAGAATCCATCCCGTGGCGCGTCCACAAGAGTGAAGGCGCCATGTTCCTGTGGCTGTGGTTCGAGGGGCTGCCCATCACGTGCCAGGAACTCTACGAACGGTGCAAGGCCCGGGGATGTTTTGTGAATCCCGGCCACCACTTCTTCTTCGCCCTTCCGGAGGAGGGGGAACCCTGGCCGCACCGGCATGAATGCATCCGCATCAGCTTCACCCAGACGGAGGAACTCCTGCGCAAGGGGCTTTCCATCGTGGCGGACGAGGTGAAAAAGGCCTACTCCCATTCTTAACCTAAATCTGACCCGTAACCATGAACAGCATGACCGGCTTCGGCAGAGCCGTTGCCCAGACAGACCGTTACAACATCCTTGTTGAAATATCAGGCGTAAACCGCAAACAGACGGAAATTGCCGTCAACGTGCCGCGCAGCTATGCGGAATGGGACGCCCCCGTGCGCTCCATCGTCCAGGGGGCCGTATCACGCGGCCGCGTGGGCGTCTCCGTCTCCGTGGAACGGTTGGCGGAAGCGGACGGCTCCCTCCAGCTTGATGAAAACAAGCTGGCCTCTCTCGCGGGGCTGCTGAACCGTGCGGCTGACCTGGCCGGGCAGCCCATGCCCCTCCAGGCGTCCGACTTGCTGCGGCTGGAAATCATCGCTTCCACGGCGGAAGCCGCCCTTTCTCCGGAGGAGGCTTGGCCGGTGGTGGAAGAGGCGCTCAAGGCCGCCCTGAAAGATTTTACCGCCATGCGCGCGGCGGAAGGAGCCAATCTGAAAGCGGACGTGCTGGGCAAGCTGGATACGCTGGAACAATTCCGCCTCAGCATCGCGGAGCACGCCCCTTCCGTGCCCGTCAGGCTGCGGGAAGCCATGCTCAAGCGTCTGGCGGAGGCCGACCTGTCCGTTTCTGCGGATGATGAACGCATCATCCGGGAAGTGGCCCTGTTTGCGGACAAGTGCGACATTTCCGAGGAAATCACCCGCCTTTCCTCCCATTTTGACCAGTTCCGCACCTTGTGCGGTTCGTCCGCACCCGCGGGCAGGCCCCTGGACTTCCTCTGCCAGGAAATCTTCCGGGAATTCAACACCATCGGCTCCAAGGCGAACGACTCCACGCTGGCCCATCTGGTGGTGGCGGCCAAGACGGAGCTGGAAAAAATCAGGGAACAGGTTCAGAACATCGAATAACAGCCATGAAACAGCCATTGGGAACTTTGCTGGTGGTGTCCGGGCCTTCCGGTTCCGGGAAAACGACCTTGTGCCGCCGCGCGACGGAAAACGGACTGTGCGTGTACAGCATCTCCTGCACGACGCGCCGTCCCAGGTCCGGGGAAGTTGACGGGGTGGACTACCACTTCCTGACTGCCGCCGAATTCGCCGCCAGGGTGGAGCGGGGGGACTTTCTGGAATATGCGGAGGTGCACGGCAACCGTTACGGCACGCTGAAGGCGGACATCCTGAATCTTCTGGAACAGGGGAAAAACGTGGTGATGGACATAGACGTGCAGGGGGCCACCCAGGTCCGCGCCTGCCGGGAGGGCATTCTTCCCCTCTGCTATGCGGACGTTTATATTTACGTGCCGCAGGAAGAACTGAAAAACCGCCTCTGCGGACGGCAGACGGATTGTGACGAAACCATCTCCCTGCGCCTCCGCAATGCGGAACAGGAAGACGCCTGCCTGCCGCAGTACCGGTACTGCCTGGTTTCCTCCGACCGTGAGGCGGACTATGCCGCCTTTTCCGCCCTGATCAAGTGCCAGTCCATGCGGGTGGCGCTGATGAGGGCATAAGGTCCCGTGCTCCTGTGTTTCTGCGGAAGCTGCCGCGTTAACATATAGGGGAATTCCCCGATCATGGCTTTCCGGCAAGCCCGGTGAAGGAGAATTGCCTGGTTCCATGATGGTTGTTTGGCCTCCCGGTGCCGGACCGGGGGGTAATGAACGTCATCCTGCCGGTCGTGAAAAGGCCCGCTGAAAATTTTTCCGCGGGCCTTTTTCAGGAAAATCGGGCATTCCTACTTAAGCGGGTACAGCCAGCCGACGGTGCAGGTGAAGATGACCCACAGAAGAATGTTGAGGGGCAGCCCTACTTTCACGAAGTCCTTGAATTTGTAGCCGCCTGCGTTGTACACGTAGGTGTTGGTCTGGTAGCCGATGGGGGTGGAGAAGCTGGCGCTGGCGCCGAACATGACGGCCAGGATGAAGGGGATGGGGTTGGCGTCGAATTGCAGGGCCATTTCATAGGCCAGCGGTCCCATGACGGCGGCTACGGCATTGTTGGAAATCATTTCCGTCAGGATGGAGCAGATCAGGTAGAGGCCGGAGATGGCGACCAGGCAGCCCATGGGGCCTATGTTGTCCACCACGCCGAAGGCGATGGCCTTGGCTAGTCCGGTCTTGCTCATGGCTTCCCCCACGCACAGCATGCCCAGAATCAGGAAGATGATGCCCCAGTCCACCGCCTGGTAGGCTTCCTTCGGCTTGACGCAGCCGGAGATGACGACGATCAGGGCGCCGATGAAGGCGAGGTAGAAGGGGTTGAAGCGCGCGAAGAATTTGAAGAATTCCCCGTACTGCTCAAAGGAGCCCAGCAGCCCGATGAAGATAAACAGCCCCATGGCCAGGATGGCCCAGCCCTGCTTGCTGCGGTTGTGCGCGTCCGCGGGGCGCTGGCTCAGGGGAATGATGCGCTGCTTGGTCAGGATGCGGTTCATCCCTTCCTGCGGGCCTTCCAGCAGCAGGGTGTCCCCGGCGGCCAGCTTGGTATCCGGCCCCATGTCCGTGATGTTCTTGCCCTGCCTGTGGATGGCGAGCACAAAAATGTTGAACCGCTGGCGCAGCTTGAGTTCGGACAGGGACAGTCCGGCGAATTCGGAATTGTTGGCAATCATGCCTTCCACGATTTGCACGTCGCGCTGTTCCAGCGTTTCCAGTCCGCGGCTGTCGTCCCAGCCCAGGTCCACGCCCCTGGCCTCCCGGACCTGGTTGACTTTTCTGGCATTGCACAGGAAGAGGATGCGGTCGCCATCTTCCAGGTTGATGTGCTGCAGTTCCTCCTGCATGGAGAACCCCCTGCGGCGCACTTCCACGATTTTGGTGCCCAGCAGTTCGGACTGCATGAGGCTGACGGGAGTGGCGCCGATGTGCGGGGAGTCCGCGGGGATTCTGACCTGGAGCAGGAAGTCGCGCTGGATGCCGCCGGGGAGCATGGTGGACAGGGTGGGGCGGGACGGGAGCCATTTGCGGCCAAAGGTCCAGAGATAGAGCAGCCCCGCCGCCGCGTAAATAAGCCCCATGGGAGTTACCGTGAACATCTGGATGCCTTCATAGCCCAGTTTCTGCACCTGGCCCAGCACGACCACGTTGGTGGAGGTGCCCACCACGGAGCAGGTGCCGCCCAGGATGGTGGCGTAGGAGAGGGGAATGAGCAGTTTGGAGGCCGCGATGTTGTGGTCCCGGCAGAAGGCCAGCACAATGGGCATCAGGATGACGACCACCGGGGTGTTGTTGACGAAGGGGGAGACCATGAACGCCCCCAGCGTGATGACCAGCAGCGCGGTCAGCTCCCGGCCTTTGGCTACCTTGTTGAAAAGCTTGGAGAGGTCCCCGATCAGCCCCGTCCTTTCCAGGGAGGCGCTCAGGATGAACATGCAGACCACCGTCAGCGGGCCGCTGTTGGCAAAGCTGGACAGCACGTCCCGCGTGCTCAGTATCCCCGTGAGCATGAGCACGGCGGTTCCTGCCAGGGCCGTGATTTCCACGGGCATCCATTCCTTGATGAAGCAGATGAACAGGAGCAGCAGCAGGATGCCCACAATCCATTGCTGGGTGGCCGCTGATTCCAGCCAGCCCATGACGGAGGCGGAGTTGATGTTGAGAAGAGAAAGCATGTACTGAAAGTTGAAGGTGCAGGGAAAGGGACCAACTCTCCTACTTTCCCGGCCTCTTTCTGTCAAGCCGCAATAATTTTCCGGAAAGGGTTTGAAAAGGCGGCTGCGCTTTTTTATGGTGGCGGCGCCGCATGGATTCCCCCATAGTAACAAGGTTCGCCCCCAGCCCTACGGGCCGTCTCCATCTGGGGCATGCCCTGGCCGCGTGGGAGGCCCGTTCCCTGGCGGACCGTTTTTCCGGAAGGTGCGTGCTGAGGATGGAGGATATCGACCGGACGCGGTGCCGTCCGGAGTTTGTAGGGGGCATCCTGGAAGACCTGGACTGGCTGGGCATCCGCTTTGACGGGCCGATGATGGTCCAGTCTTCACGCTTCAGCGCTTATGAACACGCCCTCCAGATATTGAAGGACCGCGGGGTGCTGTACCCCTGTTTCTGCACGCGCCGGGAGATTGCGGAGGAGGTGGCCGCCATGGGCGGCGCGCCGCAGGGCGGCCGCGTGGACGTTTATCCGGGAACCTGCCGCCTGCTTGACAAGGGGCGCCGGAAGGAGCTTCTCAAATCCGGCAAGCCCTTTTCGTGGCGGCTGGACTGCCGCGCCGCGGCGCGGATTACGGGCCCCCTGCTGTGGCGGGACATGCGGTCCGGAGACCAGGTCTGCCGCCCGGAGGAACTGGGGGACGTGATTCTGGGCCGCAAGGATTGTGCGGCCAGCTACCATATTGCCGTGGTGGTGGATGATGCGGCCCAGGGCGTCACCCATGTGAGCCGTGGTGAGGATTTGTTCCCCGTGACCGGCATTCACCGGACGCTCCAGGCCCTGCTGGGGCTTCCAGTGCCGCAGTGGTACCATCACCGGCTGGTGAAGGACGCCTCCGGCAAGCGGCTTGCCAAGAGGGACCGGAGCCTGAGCCTTCAGGAGATGCGTGCCGCGGGGATGCGTCCGGAAGACGTGTTCCGCCTGATGCGGGAGAGTTAGGGGATGTTCATCCCCGTATTTCCGGAGTATCTTCTTGGCGTCTTCGGCGGCTTCCGTCAGGAAGACCGGGTTCGGGAGTCCTGTTGCGTTTTTTCCGCAGTGGAACGGATTCCGCGTTTTCCGATGCAGAGAAGGCATGCACAGGCCGCCGCCATGGTTAGCAGAAGAAGGGCACAGAAGGTCACCAGCAGATTCAGGTGACCCAGCGGGATAATCCATGCGGGCGGCATGATTGCCGTTCCCGCCAGTACCTGGGGAAGCCAGTTGAGGGCAGCCTGGGAAAGCTGGGTGATAAGCGTGAAGGCCAGTCCAGCGGCCAGCGTGAGACGCACCGCCGGAAGAACCGGGCGGAAGGTTTCACGGACGTTTTTTTTCATGGCCCATGCCGTTCCGGCGAACAGGACCGCAAGGAGCAGGGGGGCCAGCAGCGCTGCGGAAGGAATGCTGTTCCAGTAGTTCCACGCACAGAGGGGGGAGACGGCCACCAGGAGGCCGGCGCTTTTAATCAGGAGGCCCCGGTGTGGCGGGGCGGGTGCCGCAGCGTGGTTCATTTCCGTTAATCGGGCCAGACATTGCCGGGCGTGCTGCCCTGGGTGATGACGACTTCCTGGCCTATTTTCAGGGTGAAGTTGGGCGTTACTTCCTGCTGGACTTCCACGAGTTCGTTCGTGTCCTTGAGCTTGACGCGCACGCGGATCATTTTGGTGGCCTCCACCCTGCCGTCCACGATGGAGCCGGTGGCGGAAGCCAGTTTGGAGGTGCCCATGCCGATGATGCCGGGCGTCATCGCTTCCGCCGCCGTGCCCGCCATGTTGGCGAAGGTGCCGTCATCCGCGGAGGTCAGCACGTTGATTTCCTTGATGCGGACCACGTTGCCCAGCTTGATGGTCGTCACCTTCCCGGTGGCGATTTCCAGAGTGCTTTTTTGAGTGCAGGAGAAGAAGGTGGGGAGAATGAGAAAAACGGGAATGAATTTAAGCAGATTCATGATACACGTATGTTACTACGTTGGGAAAAGGAGGCGTTTTTCAGTGTGCGGGCAGAATTGTGTACGTGGCCAGGTACAGCAGCAGGTGGAGGGAGGCGAGGGCCAGCACCTTGTTCATGCGTTTGTCCGCAGGCGTTTTGCGGATCAGGAGCATCAGGTAGCCGCCGAAGAGGATGGCGGGAATCCACATCCACCACGTATGGGAGAGGTTCAGGTGCAGGGCCCGGCTGGACGTGGGCAGCGTGATGTAGGCCGCCAGGATGAAAGCCTGGGCCATGGCGCGCGCTTTTCCCTCCCCCAGCCGCACGGCCAGCGTGCGCTTGCCCGTAGTGAGGTCTTCCTTTCTGTCGCGGATGTTGTTGACGGCTATCATGACGGCGCACAGAAGGCCGCACTGAATGCCCACCACGATGCCGGCGTTGTACACCGCCAGGGATTCCACCAGCGTGCCGGGGACGACCGGAGCCGTGCCTATCTGCACCAGGATGGTTCCCAGGACGGCCACCAGGCCGAAGAAGAGGATGACGAATATTTCCCCCAGCCCCTTGTAGGCCAGCGGCCATGGTCCCCCCGTGTACCCGTAGGTGAAGTAGAGGGACGGAATTCCGATGGCGATGATGGGCCAGCCGCGCAGCTCAATGAGGGGGAGCGCCAGCAGGCACGCGCCCAGCAGGAAGGCGAGGCCGATGATCATGACCGTTCCGTGGGAGAGCGCTCCGCTGGCCGTCATGCGCACGGGGCCGGTGCGCCGTTCCGTATCGGCGTGCTTGGCGTGGTCAATGGCGTCATTGAAGAAATTGCAGGCAATCTGGAGGCAGAGGCAGGAGGCAAGCGTCAGGAGGGCCAGGGCCGCGTTCCAGTTTCCGGTCAGTTTCTGCACCACCATGCAGCCTGCCCATACCGGAATGAGGGAGGCGGTGAGTGTTTTGGGGCGTGCCGCCAGAAAGGCGGAAGTAATAATGTTCATGAGAGAGCGGAAAGAAAGGCTCCGGAATCAGCGGAGAATAGGGCCGAGGTGGCGGAGGGTTTCCTTGATGAGGGAGACGTGCCACTGGCCGGGTGCCGTCTCTTTTTCCCCCAGGTAGCCGTACACCAGGCAGGAGCCGAGCTGGGAGTAAAGCAGGCGGGAGACGGGCCCCATGGGTCCCATGCCCATCACGGCAATCGGCCCCTTGGGCTTGGTGAAAAGCTGCACGCCCGTCTGGATGTCCGAGGCGAGGCACGGCGTGAACGCGAATTTGACGATGTCCGCCTTGTGGGCGCGCGCCCGTTTTTCCAGTTCGCGCAGGTAGTCCACGCCCGGCGTGATTTGGAAGTCATGGGTGGAGCCGATGACGATGACGTCCCGTGCCCCCGCTTCCATGATTAGTTCCCTGGCATGCCGCATGGCCTTGATTTCAATGTCCATGGCGGTGGCGTACGGCATGTAGGCACGGAGCAGGGCAAAGCGCTCCTCTTCCGGAATGCGGCGCAGGCCGCCTTCTTCATGACAGCGTACGGTGACCAGCAGGGGCATCTCCGGCTTGAACTCCATGACCTGCTCCGCCGTGAGTTCCGGGGGAAGGGCATCCACGCGCAGTTCCACCCAGTCGCACTGGTCCGTTAAATCCTTTCCTTTCAGCGTTTTCCACAACTCCCATGAGGTGACGGACGCAACGATTTTCGACGGATAGGTCTGATGTTCACGTACAATCTGCTGCATACATCCTACTATCCCAGCTAAGGAAGGAAGGTCAATCTTCTATTAATGACATTACCCCATTTTGGCGCCCGGAAAATGTCAGCTTTTTCATGGAGGCGCAACGCTACGCCACCGGCGCGGGAGCATGGGCCAGCTCTGGGTGTAAAGGCATGGGGCGGCATGCGTAAACGCGTGCCCGTTCAGGGGGAGACCATCTGAAGGAGGATATGGGGGAGGGGACGCAGGGACGGTTTTTTCCGGTCCGGAAAATCTCCGGGAACGGCGTAGTGGACCGGTTTTCCCGCCAGCCAGTCCAGGGCACGGAACAGCAGGGTCTGGAAGGCGGCGCATTGAATCCCCTTCAGGCTGGGGTCTCCGGGCCAGACATGGCCCAGCGTGGAGGTGTATACGCGCCCTTTTCCGTACTGGACCGTCCATTCCACCGGAAAATTGAGGCCCGTCAGCGGGTCCCGGGCATAGGAAAGCACCTGGACGTGTTCCGCCGGGCCGCGTACATAACGGTACACTTCAACGTCCGCCGTTCTCCAGCGGCGCGGCAGTTCGGCATGAATGGGGTGCTCTCCCAGGCGTGTGACCAGCGCATCCACCCGTTCCCCGTGGGACGTGTGGCCCCCTTCGCCGGGAGGGAGGCGCAGGATGGCTTCATCATCCGTAATGATCAGGGAGGTGCCGTAATCCCGTGGCCTCCACCCCAGCCCGATCATGCGGTTGTATTCCGGCCACCGGGGAAAGGCGTTATTGGCGGAGTGGAAGGCCAGCATGCCGCCTCCCTCCGCGAGGTACTGTTCCAGGGCCTTTTTCGCCCCGGCGCCCCATTCGGGACCGTTCGTTCCGCCATTGGTATTCTGGATCACCACGTCGTAGCCTTTGAAATCCGGATGCCATGCCTCCCGTTCCGCCTCCGTGGCGCGTGCCGGGAAGGTGCTCACGTCCACGGAATAGCTGCCCTCGTTCTCCAGCAGCATCCGGAGGCAGGCGGTGGTGCGCTGCCAGTCATGGTTGGAAAAGCCGTCCACAATCAGGACGCGTGTTTTCTCCCCGCGTGCCGTAGCGCATGCCGCCAGCAGGAGCATGCAGAGTACCAGATGAAAGCGCTTCCAGTTCATCAGGGCAATGTATCCGGTATGCCGGGAAAGTCAAATTCCCGTTTTGGAGCGTGTACGCGTACCGGGGAAAGACAAAAACCCCGGACCGCAGGCCGGTCCGGGGCGCCTCCCTTCATGGAAGAGGGGAGTGGTTCAGGGTTAAACGGGTGTCCGGGGATTAACTGGCCCCTTCGTCACACAGGATTTTGACAAAGCCTTCTTCCTGGAGACGGGTGGCGCCGCAGGCGAACTTGGCGCGGATCTGGAGGGCTTCCTCCATGTCGTCGCGTACGGAAAGCTTCACCTTGAAGTCGTTCCAGATGCCGAACTGCGCCTTGCTCTTCACCCAGGCCAGGCAGGAACGGGTGCCGTCCTCCGCCTTCGGAAGCCGCTGGGTACGGATGAACTTGAAGCCCATGAAGGTGTCTATCTTGCCTTCCACCAGGGCTTTCACGTTGTTGAAGTCATAACTGCTGACCTCCGTTTCCCGCAGCAGGCTCATGATCTGGGAGCTGGTCACCGCAATGACGAGCTGGTCGCCGAACTGGGGGGCATCCTGGTTCCATGCCTCGTTTTCCTCAAAGAGCTGGAGGGCCGCGCGCAGCTTGGCTACCGTGAGGTTGCTCGCGCCCTTGGTCCCGCTGTCCACGTGGTCCACGGCGATCTGCTGGCTCTCCTTGAACGGAACGGCGGTCATGCCGTCTTCCCCCACGTAATTCGTGTCCAGGAAGGCGGAGATCATCACGTCGTCCATGCGGCGCCCTGCGGCGGCCTGGAGTCCTTCAATCGTCTTGCTGACGGGAAGGTCCATGTCGCCCAGGCGGGTGGCGTCGAATTCGTCGTAGCCAATGGCCTTGGTGAAGGTGCGCGGACGCATGGAACGGCGCGTGGTGGGTGCCTCGTTCAGAACGGTCTGGCCCACGCGGGTGGTTTTTTCCGTGAAGTCCAGAACGCCGAATTGGTCCAGAAAGACCACCTTTCCGCTCAAGTCGCGCATGACGCTGACGTACTTGTCCAGGCGGGAGGCGTGCTGCTGGAGCAGGGTGCCCCATTTCCTGGTGTATTTTACCTGATAATTGTCGCTGATTGTTACTGCCATGATTGCAAATGTAATGATGTTTGAATGCGGGAACGGCAACTTGGATTATCGGGTCCGGAATAACCGGAACGGTCCTGCCGCGGTGGGATGCGGCCATGTCCCTTGCGGGATTGCGGGCCGGTCCCGTCCAGCGCCAACGGGTATGGGCCACCTGCAAAAAAAACGCACCACGGCGGAACCGTGATGCGCTGGGCAAAAGGAATGAAAGGCGCTGCCTTTCCGCTGTTAAAGGATGATCGGGTGCGGGCGGGTGGCGTGGTCCGGGCCGAAGAGGGCCAGCATGCGGCCCGTCTGCCCCTTCTCCACGCGGTAGGAGTAGAAGCGCTTGGTATCCGCCGCCGTGTCCAGTCCTGAATCGTGAATCTGGTCTTCCGGCACCCCTTCCTCAACGAGCTGGGCCTTGATGGCCGTGGGGATGTCTTCCTCATAATGGGGGGGACGGATGCAGGGGGAGATGACGGCAATCAGGTTGGCAGGGTCCACCCCCAGGCATTTCTTCATGGACTTGATGGTGTTGGAAACGATGTTGCCGGCGGTTCCCGCCTTGCCTGAGTGAATCAGGGAGCGGTGGCAGTTTTCCTTGTCGTACAGCCAGACGGCGGCGCAGTCCGCCACGTAAATGGCAAGCACGCAGTCGGAAACTCCGGAGCAGATCAGGCTGTCCACGCCTTCCACGGGATAGTTGGAGCCGATGTCCCCCACCAGGGCCACCCTGGTGCCGTGCACCTGTTCGGCGCGGCGCAGGTCCTTCCACCGCCAGCCCAGGGCCTCCACTTCCGCCTTGTGGTAGGGTTCCAGCCGTTCCAGCACGGTTTCGCGGTCTCCGGTTACGTCCACCCCCGGGATTCTTTCAATAAACTGGACGATTTCCCCAGGATAGGACTGGATGGGCTTCAAGAATGCAGGCGTTTCCATAATTGATGGATCAATAGATGTCGTTGGGCACATCTTGTCGTTTTGTATTACCTAGTCGAGCAAAATCTAGCGCAAAATGTCACGGACGCCGCCCGGTGACTGAGAAAAGGTTTTTTTCCGCGTTTCCGGAGTGATATGAGCAATTCATGCTGCGCAGACATTCTTTGCTTTCCACTTTTTTCGCGGGGATGGCCGCCATGGTCCTTTCCCTGGCTCCTTCATTTTCCCAGGCCGTCCCGGATGCCGGGCAACTGCTGAAAAGGGTTCGCCAGGGGGCGACCCTCCAGGAGAACAAGGACATCAAGGGGCAAATACGCAAACGCAGCGTGAAAGTTCCCTTTTCCATGAGCTTGCGCGGCAACCTCATTGCCTTCCAGTACCAGTTGAATAACGTCTGGAACAGGTTTGACCTGAAATTCAAGGACCGCGGCCAGGAAATCCTTTCCTGGAAGGACGGGAAAGCAGGCGTTCTGCCGGTCGCCCAGTACGCGGTGCCCATCGCGGGGACGGACGTGACGTATGAGGACCTCTCCATGCGCTACCTGTACTGGCCCCAGGCCAAAATCGTCCGGGACGACGCGGCGAGCACGGTGAAGGGCCGGGACTGCTGGATTGTCCAGATTCCGAACCCGAACCCCAAGGTCGGGCAGTATGCCTGGGTGCGCGTCTGGATTGACAAGGAAAACGGAGCCATGTGGCAGGTGGACGGCATTGACGGCCGCGGGGAACTGGCTAAAAGGTTCATGATTGATTCCGTGATGAAGCTGAAGGACGGCTCCTGGTTTTTCAAACGGATGAAGGTGGAGGTTCGGGACCCCTCCAATCCCCGCAGAACGGTATCCGTCAGCTATATCGACATGGACAGTCCGGAATAATCCCCCGCCTCGTTCCCGCGGGCGCCCTTCCCAGGGAGGGGAAGCCTCCTTCTTTTTCATGCCGCACGGATGGATGATTTAGGACGTGACAAGAAGGCGGGATGGGCGTACATCCTCCAAAAACCTGTTATGAAGAAACGTTTATTCCTTGCATGTGCCCTGGCGCTCGGGCTGTCCGCCTGTTCCCAGCATCAGGAGCAGTCGGTGGAGTCCAGCGCTCCGGTGAAGACCTCCCTTTCCCCCGTGACCGCTCCGGGGAAGAAGCCGGACCGCCCCGCCGTGAAGCTGCCCCCCAAGTCCGTGCAGGTGCCGTCCGTGAGCCCGTCCTACAACAACACCCCGCTTTCCCCCCGCATTCCGGGAGTGACGGTCAGCCGCGTGGCCGTGCCGGACAAAGTGGTGGCCCTCACCTTTGACGACGGTCCCCACGGGACGCTGACCCCCAGGGTGCTGGACATCCTGCGGGACAACAATGTCAAGGGAACCTTCTTCATGCAGGGCTGCAACGTGAAAGCCCATCCCCAGGTAGTGCGCCGCATGGTCAGTGAAGGCCATGAAGTGGGCAACCATACGTGGAACCACGCCTACCTGAGCAAGGTATCCCGCGAAAAGGCGGAATCCCAGCTCCAGAGCACCAATGAAGCCATCCGCAACGCCTGCGGCATTGTTCCCGTGGTCATGCGCCCCCCCGGCGGCTACACGAACGCCGGCGTAGCTTCCTGGGCCCGCCAGCGCTTCGGCTTCACCACCATCATGTGGGACGTGGACACGAATGACTGGCGCAAGCCCGGCTCCTCCGTGGTGGCCGCCCGCGCCGTAAACGGCGCCAAGCCCGGCTCCATCATCCTGGTGCATGACATCCACGCCTCCACGGTGGCGGCTGTAGACGCCATTGTGAAAGGGCTGAAAAACCGCGGTTATGAGCTGGTGACCGTTTCCGAGCTCATCCGGCGCGGACGCGCCGCCGCCGGCCATGCTCCTTCCATGCCCGCTTCCCCCGCCGTTCCGGATTCCTCCCCCCTTTCCGCGCCCGTGATCGTCACTCCCGTGGCGCCCGCGCCCGTTCCCGTTGAAACGGTGGCAGGCATGTAATCTCCGGCGTTTCCCCTTTTCCATTCTTCTTTCAACCCGGTTTCCGCAGGGAAACCGGGTTTTTCATGCCCGCGGCGGAGCTCGTTTTCCGGCGGTCCGCAGGGGGAGGCTTCCTCTTAACGGGTACACGCACAGAAGGCTTGACCTGCTGGCGAATTTCTCCACAATCCCTTGCCGTATTACTCACACCCAATCCGGATTGAAATGTCTATGAATCTCCTGGCATCTGCCGATACTCTCCCCGCGGCTGGCGGAATGTCCGCTCCTCTCGCGTTTATTTACGATCTCTTCAACAACCCTCTCTTCATTTTCATTGGCGGTCTGGTATTGCTGGGTGTGTTTTTCTGGTACCTGGGTTCCGACCAGGACAAGGTCAAGCGCAACGCCGGCACGATCTTCATCATCGGCATTGCGTCCTTTTCCCTGTTCTCCCTCTTCCAGCAGGGCTTGAAATACGGCATTGACATTGCCGGGGGCGTCTCCTTCACGCTGAGCGTGGAACCGAACATCGGGGATGACGGCAAGCCCATTCCGCTGACGGACCAGGCCATGGAGCAGGCGTGCGTGATCCTGACGGAACGGCTCAACAGCACCGGAGCCAATGACGTCATCATCCGCCCGAAGAAAAAGGACAACCTGAACCTCATTGAAGTGCAGATTCCCGCCGCGGACCCTGCCAAGCGCGAGGAAACCAAGGCCATCCTGACCAAGGTGGCCAAGCTGCAGATTCTCCCCGTCCATCCGCGCAACAATGAACTGGTGGCGGAAGGCCGCATCCGCGTTCCCGGCTACAGGATGTATGAATACACCTTCAAGAACGGCAAAAACGAGGACGTCACGGAAAAAATCTTCCTGGAAAAACGTGAATCCCTGACGGGCAAGGACATCGTGCGCGCCGGGGTGGACCTGGCCCGTCCCGGCCATGTCAACGTCACCCTGAGCAACGAGGGGGCGGACAAGATGTACAACCTGACTTCCCGCATGCAGCTGGGCCACGACCGTATGGCCATTGTGCTGGATGACGTGGTCAAGAGCGCGCCCACGGTTCAGGCCATCCTTTCAAAAAGCTTTGAAATCAGCGGACTGGATGCGCCCGGCGAGGCAGAGGCCCTGACGAAGGTGCTTTCCAACCCCCTGACCAACAAGCTCAACTTTGAATCCGCCAGCGAAATCTCCGCCTCCCTGGGCCATACGGCCCTCCTTCAGGGGGAATACGCGGGCATCACGGGGCTGATTCTCTGCTTCATCATGATGATCATCTACTACCGCTTTGCCGGTCTGGTGGCTATCATGGGCCTGACGATCAATGCCCTGCTTCTTCTGGGGGCCATGTCCATCTTCGGGTTTGAGCTGACGCTGCCGGGTATTGCCGGTATCGTGCTGACCCTGGGCGTGGCGGTGGACGCGAACGTGCTGATTTACGAACGCCTGAGGGAAGAAAAGGAAATGGGGCGCCCCTTCCGCGTGGCTATCCGCAACTCCTTTGACAAAGCTTTCTCCGCCATCTTTGACTCCAACATCACCTCCCTCATTACCGCCGTCATCCTGTACTGGATGGCCACCGGCACCATCAAGGGCTTTGCCGTTACGCTGACGGTGGGCGTCATCACCTCCATGATCGGGGCGATTCTCGTCACCCGCGTCCTGTTCTACTGGGCGGATACCATCGGCATGATGAAGGACCTTAAATTCCTGAATCTCTTCAAGAAGAAGAGCAACATCAACTTCATGGGCCAGAAGGTCTGGTCCTGCTCCCTGTCCGCCATTCTGCTGCTTATCTGCATCGTGGTGGGGGCCATGAAGGGCAAGGACTGCCTGGGCATGGACTTTACGGGCGGTTCCTCCATCTCCTACCTGGTCAACAAGGGAGAGATCTCCTTCCGGGAAGTGGAAGGTGTCGTGAACAAGCTGGCCCTGACCCAGAAAGCCACCGTGCAGGAAGTGGCGGAATCCACGGACAGCAGCAAGGTGAACATCCTGATCAACTTCTCCGACAACGCCCAGGACAAGACTGCCATCACCACGGCCCTGGACAAGGCGTTCCCCATCCTGGACCACGCTCCGTTCAGCGAGGAAACCATCGGGCAGTCCATGGGATACGATACGCTCATCACTTCCGCCTGGGCTCTCGTCTTCGGCATTCTGGGCATCATGGTTTACCTGACGGTGCGGTTTGAATGGACCTTCGCCATCGGTGCGGTCATCGCCCTGACGCATGACGTCCTGCTGGTGCTGGGGCTGGTGATCATCAGCGGCACGGAGCTGAACGTCATCCACATTGGCGCACTGCTGACGGTGGCCGGCTATTCCATCAATGACAAAATCATCGTGTTTGACCGCATTCGCGAATTCCTCCGCTTCTCGGACCCGAATGAAAGCGCGTCCCAGATCATGAATGAAGCCATCAACCAGACGCTTTCCCGTACCATTCTGACCTCTCTTTCCACGCTGGCCGTTCTGGTGTGCCTGTACTTCTTCGGCGGTCCTTCCATGGAAGACTTCGCCTGGACGATTTCCGCAGGTATTCTGATCGGCACGTACTCCTCCATCTTCATCGCCTCTCCGGCGGCCCTCCTCTTCTCCCGGAAGCACGGGCTGCATGAGGAAGTCAAGCAGGCCATGAAGGCCGGAGCCTGAGGCGCGGCAGGGAATTGATTCGTTAACTCTGACCGGGGGAGGCCGCATGCCTCCCCCGGTCTGTTTCTTGGTGGAAGGAAGGGGAAGGGTTAAGTAAGTCCGAGAGAGTTTGCTAGGTAAGAGGGGTAAGAGGGGTAAGAGGGGTAAGAGGGGTAAGAGGGGTAAGAGGGGTGATGATGGGAATTCCCTATAATCCCTAAAGTTCCCTATGATTCCTATAACCCCTAATTCCTTTTCCCTGATAAGAAAAACCCCGCCTGCCGTAAGGCAGACGGGGCCGTCTCTCTGTTTCTGCTATGCGTTTCTGCGGGTGAACTTACTCATCATCCCCTTCTTCCTGGACCGGAGCGGGGGGAGGGGGCATGTCGTTATTGCCGCGGGCTGCCTTCCTGGCTTCCCTGCGTGCGGAACGGCGCGCTTCCAGAGCCTTGGAGGCGTCAGCGTTGAGCTGTGCCATTTCAGCTTCATTCAGCTTGCCGTCCTTGTCGGCGTCATACTTTTCCTCAATCAGGATCCAGCCGGCCGCCATGATGGGGGCGCGGTTGGGATCAAGCTGGGGGCGGGGGCCGTCCGGACGGTTGCCGCGGGGACCGCGGTCACCGTCTCCGCGGCGTCCTTCACCGCCTCTGCGTCCTTCCGGTCCCCTGGGCGCGCGGGGTCCTTCAGCCCTGGGGCCTCCGGGACGGCGCGGGCCATCCATCTTGGGCGCACCCGGTCCCTTGGGACCGCCGGGCGCGGCATGATGCGGGCCGGGCTGGCCGTGATGGGGAGGGATAGCCTGCAATTCTTCCGGGGAAAGCTTGCCGTCGCCGTTCTTGTCAAACTTCTTGATCATGTTGGCAGCGTGGGCTTCCTGGCGGGCCTTCATTTCCTCCATGCGCTTGGCGGCTTCCGGGTGGTCCTTGGCCCAGTCCTCCCGCATGGCTTTCTTTTCCTCGTCGGAAAGCTTGCCGTCGCCGTCCTTGTCATACTTCTTAAGCATTTCGGCCTTGCGGGCTTCCTGGCGGGCCTTCATTTCCTCCATGCGCTTGGCGGCTTCCGGATGGTCCTTGAGCCATTCTTCCTGCATGGCCTTTCTTTCCTCCTTGGAAAGCTTGCCGTCGCCGTCCTTGTCGAACTTCTTCAGGATGGCTGCCTTCCTGGCTTCCTGGGCTTTCTTGACGTCCGCCTGGAGAACGGCTATTTCCTCGTCGGAAAGCTTGCCGTCCTTGTCGGTGTCATACTTGGCCATGACCAGTTCTTCCCCGATGATCATGATGCCGGGATCAATTCTCCTCATTTGGAGGTTGGCCCGTTCCGGACCTGGGCCCTGGCGGTCCCTGCCTCCGGCGCGGTGGCGGGGGCCTCCCCTTCTTTCAGGGGGGGGCTGCATTTCCGGAGCGTCGGAAGGTGCGTCCGGGGCGGGGGGCGGCGGCGCGTCCTGAGCGAACGCGGAGCATGCGGCAAAGGCCGCGGCGATAATCATTTGCTTGGTCATAACTTTGAGTGGTGAGGTTTGATGCGTTTCGGAAAGGGGCGTCGCGCTGTGATATCTCAAACAGGTGGAAACGCCTCCCTTTGCTAGGATGAACCCCCGGAATTCGTCTTGGTTGCAAAATAAAAACGTGCGTGCTCCGGAAAGGGGGGGCCGGAGCCTTTGCGGGGCTTCCCTTTTTTCTGCCGGGGTGCAGAATGGTAAAGCTGTTGAATATGAAATAAATCTGTAAAAAAAGACCGCAGCCCGGAAGGGTTGCGGTCCAGCCGTGTCATGGAGGGAAAAATTATTCTCCGGAAATGAAGCGGAGATAGGCCAGCCACCACTGGTCGCCACCCAGCAGCCAGATCAGAGCAGCGCTGAGCAGAGCGGGGCCGAAGGGAAGATTCCTGCCGAACCCCATGCGTGAAACGACTGCCTGCACAATCCCCAGCAGGGAGCCGAGGAAAAGGCAGAACACCGCGCCCTGCCATCCGCCCACGCATCCGGCCATCATCAGAATCCAGGCATCACCGGAGCCCATGGCTTCCCGCTGCGCGCGAATATCCGTCATGGTTCCTTCCACGCTTTCCAGGTCTTCCAGCGGGAAAACGTCTCCGTTCTCCAGCTCTATCCTGTCCTGGCGCAGGGTGACGGAGCAGGGGGGGAGCGTTTCCCCGTCAATGGTGACGGAGCCCCCGGAAATGACGGCCTTGTCCGTGGCCCGGTGGAAAAGCATGGACCAGTCGTGAGGCTGTCCGTTGATAATGAGCTGGAGCTCGTCCCGGTCGGATTCCGGCTCCTTCAGGCTCCACGGAGCGGGAGCGTCAAAATGCTGCTTCCAGGTGCCGAACAGGAGCTTGCCCAGTTCAATCACCAGCCTGATGGCGGCATACCCGGCGATTCCCCCCAGCACGGAGGCCGTGAAGGCGTCCGTCCAGGTCATGACGTCATTGTCCGGCAGGAGAAACGGGTAAAGGGCACAGGCTCCCACTCCGGCTGCGGCGCCGATGAGCGCCTGGGTGCGGAATACGATCAGATGCTCCGCGTCAATGAACATGATGACGATGGCCATGGCAGTCCACAGGCAGAGCAGCACGGAGGCTCCCGCGGAGGCGTCCGCGTACTTCCACCCCAGGGCGGCGAAAAGCAGGGCCGTAAGCAGCTCCACGAAGCAATAGCGGAAGCTGATGCGCGTTCCGCAGCAGGCGGATTTTCCCCGGAGCGCCAGCCAGCTTAGCACTGGAATATTCAGGTACCACGGAATGGCTTCCTCGCATTCCGGGCAGAAGGAGCGCGCAGGATCATTGACGGAGATGCCCAGCGGCGTCCGGTAAATGACTACGTTCAGGAAGGAGCCGATGCAGGCTCCCATCAGGCCGAAAATCAGCGGAATCAGCCACGCGGGAAGGGCGTCAGACATGGGAGGGTGGGGAATAAGTCCGGCTGGGCGTCTGGTTGATGCGGTCAATCAGCAGCCTCAGCCTGCCGTAATTGCCGCGTTTGATGGGGAAAATGAGGCGTGGCAGCTGGTCCAGGTGGGGTTCGTCCGCCTCATCCGGGAGCGGTCCGCTCTGGACCATTCTTCCCCCGGGCAGGATCAGGTCTGAAAAATCCCGTTCCAGGTGCTCCACCCACTGGGCGGGCAGGTGCGTGTTCAGGCGGATGACGATGGCGTCCCTGACAAAACGGTAGGAGTGGAAAATGCGGTAGAAGCGGTCGATGTGCTCCATGGCCTCCGCCGGATTCTTGGTGACGTGGATGAGGTGCAGGTCATCCGCGGAAATCAGGCCGGAATCCACCAGTTCCACGCGGATGAAGGCCAGCCAGTTCAGCCAGAAAGTCTTGCCGGGGGAATCCAGAAGGACGATCGGGTAAATGGTGGCCTTCCCCGTCTGGATCAGGGTGAGGGTTTCAAACACCTCGTCCATGGTGCCGAAGCCGCCGGGGAACGCCACCATGGCATCGCTTTCCGCTACGAAATTCAGCTTTCTGACAAAGAAATAATAGAAATTGATCAGCTTGTCGCTGTGGGCTACCACGTGGTTGGAAGTCTGCTCATACGGCAGGGTGATGTTCAGGCCGAAGGAGCGTTGCTCGCCGGCTCCTTCATTGGCCGCCTGCATGATGCCCGGTCCGCCACCCGTAATGACCATGTAACCGTGTTCGCTGGCTTCCCTGGCGAACTCCCGCGCCGTTTCATACGCCGGCTCGTCATTCCTGATGCGCGCGGAGCCGAACACGGAAATCTTGCGGATGTGGCGGTACGGCGCGAAAACGCAGTTGGCCCGGTACATCTCCCGCCCGGAACGGATCAGGACGGTAAAATCGTGGTCGGAGGCTTCGGACTGCGCCATGTTGATGCCCGTCTTGATATACTCCTGGAGGTAGCGGGGATCGTGCCTGGTGGAGGCTATTTCGGAAAGTTTTTTGACGACTCCTTCCAGAGCCTGGTAGCTGGTGTCCATGGACATGGTGGAGGGGCGCTTCTTGTCTTCCCCCGTAAAATCCCTGTTGTCCAAAAAATCAGGATGCTTCATGAGTTGGTATATAGGTTTGCCCCACTATGCCAGATGACGCACGTTAAGTCACAGAAAATTTGCCGGCGGACATGAAAAGAGTTGATTGTTGAAAACAGATCGTTAAATTGCTCCCCGCACGGGCGTTTCCAAAACATGCCGTAGGTCCTTCAGGCGGATTGCCCGCCATGCCCGTGCTGAGGGGAAACCCGGTACATTACATACGATTATGTCGGAAAACGAAACCACTACTGCAGAAGAAACCGCCGTTACCACGCTGGCCCGCTTTGAAGTTCCCAGCCGTCTGGAAAAAATTGAAGACCCGAATGATGCGAATCATCTGACCTTCGTGGCGGAACCGTTTGAAAACGGTTACGGCCATACGCTTGGCAACTCCCTGCGCCGCGTTCTTCTGGGTTCACTTGAAGGCGCCGCCATCACCTCCGTCCGCATCGCCGGCGCACAGCATGAATTCTCCTCCCTGCCCGGCGTGGTGGAAGATGTGACGGAAATCGTGCTGAACCTGAAAAAAGTCAAGTTCAAGCACAACGGCAAGGAACCGCGCCTGCTCTCCCTGCGCGTGCACAAGCAGGGCGTCGTGACCGCCGCCGACATCACTGACGACACCACCTACCAGGTGGTCAATCCCGATCAAATCATCTGCACTCTGGATCAGGACACCATGTTCGAATGCGAATTCCAGGTGCGCGTGGGCCGCGGCTTTGCCACCGGCGACGAAAACAAGGTGCCGGACATGCCCATTGGCGTGATCCCGATCGACTCCATTTTCTCCCCGGTCACCCGCGTGAAGTACTCCGTGCAGAATACCCGTGTGGGCCAGATGACCGACTACGACAAGCTGATCCTTGAAGTATGGACGGACGGCCGCATCTCCCCCGCAGACGCCATGCTCCAGGCCTCCGCCATTCTGCGCCACCACCTGGACGTCTTCGTCAACTATGACGACAAGCAGGTCAACTTTGAAGAAGCTCCTTCCGCCGTCCAGGACGAGGAAACGGCCCGCCTGCGCAAGCTGCTCAACATGAGCGTCAACGAAATCGAGCTTTCCGTGCGCGCCGCCAACTGCCTCAACAACGCCAACATCACCACCGTTGGCCAGCTCGCCATGAAGAGCGAAAGCGAAATGCTCAAGTACCGCAACTTCGGCAAGAAGTCCCTCAACGAAATCAAGGACAAGCTGCTGGAACTGGGCCTTTCCCTGGGTGTTCAGGTGGATCCCTCCCTGCTTACCGGTCCCGTGCCGCAGGCCAAGCCGCGCCTGGGTCTGGAAGAGGAAAGCCCCGTGGGCCTGGCAGACCTGATTGCCGCCAACATCGAAGACGACGACGACTAAATCTCACAAAACCAACACACATAGAAAAATATCATCATGAGACACGGTGTAAAAACCTCCAAGCTTCAGCGCAACGCTTCTCACCGCAGGGCTTTGCTCGCCAACCAGGCATGCAGCCTCATCCTCAACGGACGCATCACCACCACCCTGGCCAAGGCCAAGGCTCTCCGTCCCTATGTGGAAAAGCTGATCACGCTCGCCAAGCGCGGCGACGTGCATTCCCGACGCCTGGCTACCGCCACCATTCACAACACGGTCGCCGTCAAGCGCCTGTTTGATGAAATCGCTCCCCTCTGCGCGGAACGCAAGGGCGGCTATACCCGCATCGTCAAGCTGGGCCAGCGTCTGACGGACTCCGCCCTCGTGGCCATGATTGAAATCATCGATCTGCCCCGCGAAACGGCTGAAAAGGAAGAAGCTCCCGCAACCACGGAAGCAACCGCCTAAGGCCGTTCCCTGACACATCAGGCTTAACCATCCGCCCCGGCCTCTCGCAGAGACCGGGGCGGATTTTCTATTCATATTGGCGTTAAAGAGATTACGGCGGAAGTGCGGTGGCAAGATCGCTCTTGCTTCTTTCCTGCCGGAACGGTATAATTCAGCCTCAACTATGGACGCAGTATTATTGTTTTCCGGACAAGGTGCCCAAAAAGTAGGCATGGGCAAAGATTTGTATGACCAGTATCCCGCAGCCAGGGCCCTGATTGAGCAGGCGGACAAGGCGCTTGGGGAATCCCTCTCCTCCATCATGTTTGAAGGCCCCGGCGAAGAACTGACCCGCACCTGCAACTGCCAGCCCGCTCTCTACGTGCATGGCCTGGCCTGCCTGGCCGTCTTGAAGGAGCTGGCTCCTTCCCTGAATCCCGTGGCTGCCGCCGGCCTTTCCCTGGGTGAATTCACGGCTCATGCCGCTGCCGGAACCTATACCTTTGAAGAAGGCCTCCGCCTGGTCCAGAAGCGCGGCGCGTTCATGGAGGAAGCCTGCAACGCCACGAAGGGCACCATGGCCGCGATGATCGGCGGGACGGATGAAAACGTCATCAAGCTGGCGCAGGAATGCGACGTGGACGTTGCCAACTTCAACTGCCCCGGCCAGACGGTCGTTTCCGGCACGGAAGAAGGCGTGGACAAGGCCATTGCCGGAGCCAAGGCTGCCGGCTGCAAGATCGCCAAGAAGCTCAATGTGGCGGGAGCCTACCATTCCCGCCTGATGCACAGCGCCATGGTAAAGCTGGCGGAGGAACTCAAGAATGTCTCCTTCGGCACGCCTTCCATGCCCGTCTACTGCAACTATGAAGCCCGCGTGGTGGAAGGGCCGGACGACATCCGCAATGTGCTGGAGCACCAGGTGTGCGGCTCCGTGCGCTGGACGGCCTCCATGCAAAAGCTGGTGGACCAGGGGCACCGCCTTTTCATTGAACTGGGACCGGGCAAGACGCTGGCCGGCATGATGGGCCGCATCTGCAAGGATGCCACCGTCATCTCCATCGAAGACGTGCCCAGCCTGGAAGCCGCCGTTGCGGAATTAAATAAATAATTCTCCGTAACAGTAATTTTCAAACCGCCGGATCTTCAACGGTCCCGGCGGTTCTTTATTTCAAGTTATCCGGTTATCCGCTGGCAGATGCGGGAAGCGGCGGCCCGGTTCCGGTACAACACGGTGGCGGGCTCTTATTCCCTGCCGGGAGCGTTGGTGATGCCGCACTTTTCCACAAGCGTGTGGACGTAGCATAAAAGCTTGCCCATGAAAACGAGGATGCAGGGAATCAGGATGATTACTTCCAGTTCGGCATGGTTCGTCAGGAAAAATATCACGATGCCAAAGCAGAAAAAAAGGGTTGCCGCTGCGTAAAACAGGATGCGGATGGAAGGCTGTTCCTTCTTCGAAGGCTGGAGCGCCTTGAATTTAATCCGCCTCTGCAGAATGGCGGAAAGGGGGACCCAGTTCCGGGAATCTTCTTTCCTGACCATGGTGGTGGAAAACGGAAGCTTGCCGGCTGCCGCCAGCGTGTCGATCACTTCCTTGCTGACGGGACCGGCGGTTTTCTCATCGGTGCGGTAATGGTAGAGCGTTGCTCTGGCGGGTATCGGGCTCATAGGCTGCAGGGGAGAGAGCGGGGAGGAGGAAAATGTTTGCGTTTGGTCAGCGTTCCGGTTCCTGGGCGGGCATTTTCCTCATGCCTCCGGTAAGAAGGTGCATGTACATCAGCATCTTTCCCATGAAAAACGCTATGGCAGGCACGAACAGCACTTCCATGTAAAGGATGGTGTGGAGCATGATGGAATGCGCCACGCCGCAGGCCAGAAGGAGAAGGGCAATGATGTAAAACAGGAGGCAGCTTTTAGGAGGGCGGCAGGAAAGCATGAAGGCGGATGCCCTGAGGCGCGCCAGGCGCTCCTGACGGCGCAGCTCCGTTGCGAGCGGCATCCAGCACTGGGAATGTTCTTCCCGGATCATGGTGTCCGGAAGAATCTTCTTGGAGACAAGCAGGGCGTGGAGGTCTGTCAGGCAGATAGGACCCACAATCTTGTCTTTGACGCGGTAGTGATATAATGGGGTACGTTGGGAAGCCATTCTCCTTACATAAGGCATGAAAGGAATTCCGTCAAGAAACAAGCGTAACGGAATGGAAGGCGGAATTCCCGAATTCCTAAAGAAGTTCCGCCAGGGAACGGATTTTACTGGTTGCCAGGGAAAAATCCGCCTGCTCCGTCACCCGGTTCGGGATGGAGATGGCGGGCATTCCTGCGCGGTGCGCGGCGGTGGTGCCGTTCTGGGAATCTTCCAGCACCAGGCATTCAGCTGGCTGCATGCCCAGGTTTTCCGCAGCCTTCAGGAACAGGGCCGGGTCCGGTTTGACGGGAAGGCCGTCGTCACGGCAGACGACGGTCTGGAAATAGGGCATGATGTCCAGCCTGTTCAGCCAGCCGTCCACCCAGCGGTGGGAAGAGCTGGAGGCCACGCCCATGGGCGTTCCGGCTTCCGCCAGGCTCCGGATGAGTTCGCAGGCTCCTGGCAGAAGGCCGGCGTGCTCCAGGTCGCGGACGATTTCCTCCTGGCGGCGGCCGTTGACGGCTTCCCAGTCGAAGGTGCGGCCCGTCAGTTGTTCCAGATGCTCCCCGGGGTTCCAGTGGGTGTAGCCGCTCCCCAGGCACTGGTTGAACAAATCCAGGGGGAGGGCGTGGCCGCAGGATGCGAACACGCGTTCCCAGGAAGAATAAATGGCGTATTCCGTATCCACCAGTAGCCCGTCAAAGTCAAAAATCACGGCGCGTGCCCGGTGGAGCAGTTCGCGGGCTTTCCGGACGGCTGCCAGGGAGTCGTCAAGGTGGTCAGGGTTGGTCATGGACGGGTGTCTTTTTCAAGCCTCTCAACATCTCCATGAAGCTTCTGTGGGCCAGCTTGGTCTGGAACAGGCGGATGGCGATGATGGTGTAAATGATGTTGGGCATCCACGCCCCCAGCCAGGTGGGGAGGTAGCCTGCGGAGGCCAGCGTGGGGAAAAACTCATACAGGAACAGCATGGCCGCCGCCAGGAACAGCGCAATGCCGATGCCGGACATGGCGGAGCGCCGCTGGAACGTGATGGCGGAAGGAATGGCGATGAATGTCAGGATAATGCAGGAAAACATGCGGGCTATCCTGACGTGCCATTCCGTTTGCAGGCTTCTGAGGTACTTGGCGTTTGTCGTGCCGGACCTGATGATTTCTTGGAGGGCCGGAGTGCCCTGGGTATCCACGCGGACGTTGGGGGAAATCAACTGCCAGGGAGTCTCTGGATAATGCTCTTTCAACGTTTGGTATTCCTGCCCGGCAAACACGGGCACGTCGTTCAGCTGGCGGGGTTCCTCCTGGGAATAATTCCTTTTGATGGCTTGCCGGAATGTCCATGTTCTGGAAGCCGGGTCCCACATGGCTTCATCCGCAAACAGCTCGTACTCCATCTTTCCGGGCGCGCTGAACTGTTCCACGCGCACCTGCCTGAACGGCTCGCCGGGGGAGTCTATTCCGGGAGGGTCGCCGAGGTACCAGATGCGGGATTCCGCGTCGTTCTTGTAGATGGTGCTCCGGGAGGCGTCGTCATTTTTATTCTGGCTCAGGGAGGAAAACATCAATTTCCTGTACAGAGTGGAATTGGGAGCCCAGTGAAACCCGAAGATGCCGAAGTAGATGGCCGCAAAGACGGCGCCGATGATGACCGGGGCGTTGATCCGGAGCAGGGATCTCCCGGATTGCAGCATGCCGGTGATTTCCGAGGATGAGGAAAGCTTGGTAAGCGCCCAGAGCGTTCCCAGCAGAAGGGTGTAGGGAAGGATCAGGTTCAGGATCATGGGCAGCTGGCTCAGGTAGAAGCGGAAGGTGCCCGCCAGGGGGGAATCCAGGTTCATCAGGTCCCCCACATTGTCCGCAAAATCGCCGATGATGTAAATCAGCGTGAGGATGGCCGTGCACATGATGAAAGCCGTGAACCAGGTGCGCGCCACATACCTGTCCAGGATGCCCGAGCGGTTGTACAGCAGCATCCCCAGCGCCGGAAGGAAACAGCCTAGGAGAATGAGCCAGGGCCGCAGAAGCTGGGCAAGGGGATATTCGGACGGCGTGCCGGGAATTTCCCATTGCATCTGGGACCATTCCCGGGGCATCAGGAACCAGGCCGCCGTTCCTCCCAGCGCAAGCAGGAGGAGGAATGCGAACCATTGGCGGAAATGTCGGGCCTGGATTGCCATGAAAAAGTAAGGTGGGACAAGGATGCCAGATCGGGGGCGGGAAATAAAGCGTTATTTGGCCGCCGGGCGGGGACGGAGGCTTGCCGGAACCGCATGTCCGTGCGCCCTCGCCTGTCCAGCGGAGGGCGGTGCGGCATGGCTCCATGCGGGCCGGAATGGCGTGCGGAAGATATTCTCCTGATAGAAGTTGAGTGTTGTCAACGTAGACAGGATGGGATAAAATCTTCCTGACAACCGCTTTCCGGGTACAGCTTTTCCATGTTCAAACGTCTTGTTCAACTGTTTCTTCTGCTCCTTCTGGCAGCAGTGGGCGTCCTGGTGTGGTTTGCGTGGTATGTGTCCACTCCGTTGCTCGTTCCCGTGGGGGCGGATGAACCCGCCGCTTCTCCCGTTGCGGATTCCCTGGTGATGGAGCCGGTGGAAGCCGTCTCCGCCGACGGTACCGCCATTGAAGGCTATCTGGTGCGTCCGGGGCGTCCGGAGGCCTTGTCCCCGCGCCAGAGCCGCGTGCGGGATACCTTGAAACTGCGCGGAAGAATGCCGCATCTGGAGGCGAAGCCGGAGCTGGTGGTGATAGCCACCTCCTGGGACCAGGGGGTGAAAGGCTCCCTGCCGCTGGCGGAAGGACTGACCGGAGCCGGTTACACGTGCCTGGTATGGAATCCGCGCGGGAAAAACGACGCCCGGAAATTCTGCACGTACGGATTGAAGGAATATGCGGACGTAACGGCTCTGCTGGACGCCGTATCCCGGAAACAGGGGGGATTGCCGCCCGTGGCCGCCGTAGGGCAGGGGTTTGGGGCAGCGGTGCTGCTGAAAGCCGCGTCTGAAGATCCCCGCATCCGCTGCATGGTCAGCATGGACTGCTTCCCTTCCCTGAAAACCGTGGCCGTCCGGGAAATGGAGCAGGACTGGGGCAAGCCCCTGTGTTATGCCGCGTACTGGCTGCTGGATGCCGGCGTTGACTGGCGTGCGGATTTCAGTACGTTTGACGTGGCTCCCGTAGACGATGCCCTGAAACTGGATTATCCCGTCATGGTGGTCTGCACGAACCAGTACTTCTTCTCCACGCTGGAGGATTGCCTGAGCATTTACGACTCCCTTAGAAACGAGAAAAAACAACTTTATGAATCCATCCGGGAAGGCGAGCCCTACGGCACCCGGGAGCGGACCTTCCTCCATTCCATTGAAGGAAAAAAGGGGGAGAAATTCGAGAAAACCTACAAGGTCAACGTCTATGCCGGGGATGACGAGTTGCAGGCTGGCATTGCGGAATGGATTCATGAGAATACGCGCATGCCCATGCCCAGGGTGTTGTCCCATGAAACCTACAGTGCACCTGCTACGGGCACCGCTCCTTCCGGTTCATGAACCGTGCCTCTCCTTTTGCTGATGATCCCGTGAGTGCCAATCAGGAAAACACCCGTGAACTCCGCGAGAACCGCCGCAGGCGCAGCCGTTTCATCCTGCCTGCGCCGCGCCATCTTGCCGCCGTGGCGGTGGGGGCCCTTCTTGCCGCCGTGCTGGTGCACTACCTGGGCTTCATCGTTCTGAGCTGGTTTGACCTGGGCATTCATGTGCACAAGTCACCCGCGGTTCAGGAGGACCGGAAGCCGCTGCCTGAGAAAATCGTGCTGAAAGCGGACGACCGTCCCGCACCGGATGTGGCGGAAGTGGTTGAAAAACCGGATATCGAGCAGCTTGAGGAAGTGCCGCCGGAATTGCCGGACCTGGAGGACATGCTGCCGGAACAGGTGGTGATCGCTCCGGGGGAAACCAGCTTTTCCGCCGATCCGGTTACTCCGTCCCCGCCGGAATCCCTCGCCCCCAAAATGCCGCAGGTGGACATGAATGTCGTCGCGAAGGGACTGCCTGAACCTTCTCCGCCCGAGATGCTGAAAACTTCCGCCAGCCCGGCGACTATCAAGACGGCGGAGCCGGACATGGTCAACCCGGACGAATGGTACAACAACAAGCTCAAGGGGGCTGGCGGCCAGGATGATTCCCATCTGCCGGACGGCAGTAAATCACTTTCCCAGTTGATGGCCCAGTCCTCCCTGGGCAAGGACAGCGGTTACAGCAGGCTGGGCGCGGACCTTCTGTTTGAATACAACAAGGCGGTGATGAAAAATTCCGCGCGCCTCAGCATGCTTCAGCTCGCCGGGCTGATGATGAAAAACCCGGACACGATTTTCATTGTAGAGGGGCATACGGACAGCTTCGGTTCCGGAGAATATAATGCCGTGCTCTCCCTGATGCGGGCCAATGCCGTGCGCCAGTGGCTGAAGGACAACGGCATTGCCCTGACGCGCCCGAACGGGGAATGCAGGCTCTACATACGCGCCTGCGGGGCCTCCCGCCCGGTGGTCTCCACGAAGGGGGACCGGAATGCCCAGGCTGCCAACCGCAGGGTGGAAATCCACATGCGCAAGCCGGGAGAGGAAATTCCCGCCGGAAGCCTGCCCGTCACGTATGCGGTGGATATGAATACCCCCATTGCCCGCCAGGTGCGGGCCGGCGTGGGCGCCGAGGCCAGAATCCCCGCTTCCGCAGGAGAAAGGAAAACGGCTCCTGCGGCGCGTCCGCCGTCTGCCGTTCCGGCAGCCCGTCCCGCTCCCGCTGCGCCGGGACGCCGGGAGAAGCCTGCGCCGCGGCAGGAAGTCATCCCTGAGGCGGAACCCGTTCCGGAAACCATTCCTTCCGCCGAACCCGTGGAAGAACACATTCCCTCGGCGGAGCCGGTGGAGGAGGATATTCCGCTGGCGGAACCCGTCGTGCATGCGGAGAGGCGCGCCGCGGTGAAGGGAGGACTGGCCTGAAATGGAACTGATGCGTTTTCTGCCGGTCCGTGCCTTGCCCAGGCCCGGACTGCCACGGTACCTCTTCTCCTTTGACTTTGACGATACCCTGTTCACGCTGGGCGGCCCTGCGGAGGAAAGACGCGTTTTTTTCAGAACCATGCGTGGACTCCGGGCGCGGTACGGCGTGCTCTGGGGCATCAATACGGGGAGGGATCCCGTTTACCTGCGGGAAGGGCTGATGGACATGTTCCAGGGTAATCCGGAAGCGTTTGCCCCGGATTTTACGGTGACGATGGAACGGAACGTTCATCTGGCGGATGCGGAAGGGCGGCTGATGCCCGGCGTTCCGTGGAACGATGCCTGCTCCGTGGCCCATGACGACCTGTTCACCCGTTACGGCGGAATGCTGGAATCATTGATGGACCATCTGGAACACCGGTTCTCCGGGCTGGAACTCCGCAGGCAGGCCAATGACGCTTTTTCCCTGGTGGTGAACGATGCCTGCGGGCTGGATGACGTCTCCTGCGTCATTCAGGACACGGTTGGACCGTATGATGAAATCGTCACGCAGAGGGCTGGGCCCTACCTGCGTTTCAGCCACCGTGACTACAACAAGGGGACTTCCCTGGCTTTTGTAGCCTCACGGTTCGGTGTGCCTCCCGTCCATGCGGCCATCTTCGGAGACGGGCACAATGACCTGGACGCCATGCGCCATTTGCCGGAAGCGTTCCGGTGCTGTCCCTCCAATGCGGCGGAGGAAGTGAAAGCCATGGTAGCCTGCGGCCATGGATACATCAGCCCGGAACCGCGCACCCGCGGCGTGCTGGACGGCCTGATGCATGGCGCGTTCCCCCATTTCGGGATGAAGGCGGAGGTTCCGGAAGCGGACGCTTGAAAAACGGGGGACTCCGGATGCGGGGAAAATCGGTTTCCGGAATGTTCTTTCCATGAAAGCTCCCGCGGAAAAGGAAGAATCGTATTGACAAGAAATGTCTGCGATGCAGAAATAATGACGATTTATTCCGAATTCCGATCACATGAATATTCCTTCTTTTACCCGAAGCGTCTCCAGAGGTTCCGCCGTAGGCTGGTTTTTAGTGCTTCTGCTGGTTTGCGGCGCGGGAGCCGGATATTATCTGTACCAGGATAACCTGGCAAAAAGGAAAGCTGCCCAGGAATTGACTGCCGAGCGTAAAATGAAGGAAAAGAAGGCCAGGGAAGCCGCTGAAAAACAGAGAATGCAGCGTGAGCGGGAAATCAGGGAGAAGAAGGAAAAGGAGAGGCAGGCAGAGCAGAAGGCGCGTGAGGAAGCCAGGGAAAAGAAGGAACGGCAGGCTGCGGAAGCGGCTCAAAAGCTCCGGGAGCAGGCTCAACGCGAAGAGAAGGAAAAGAAGAGGAGGGAGGAGCTGGAACGGCGCGAACGTGAGGAACAGGCCCGCAGGCAGGAGGAAAACATCCCTGTGGAAGAAGATGAGCCTGAACCGGAAGGGCGTTTTCCCCAGCCTGTGAAGAACCGGATGCCGGAGCTTTCCGTCTACTCAATCCCCTCCAGGGATGAAATTCAAACGGATAAGGACAAGCCGCTGGAAACATGGTCCTGGGACAAGGCGGAAAAAATGGCGGGAATGGAGGAATTTCCTGCGGGTGCCGCTCCGTGGAAAAGAGGTAATGATACCCGGCGCATGCAGGAGCTTCTGGAAAAATGCCGGGAATGGAAGGACGCCAAGCTTTCCACCCTGAAGGCGTGCCCGGCGGCGAAGGATTTTCCCGGCGTTCCGGAGGACGGGGCCCAGACGGTAAGAAGGACGGTGGAAATAGATTCCAACATCGGCGGCTGGCACAGTACGGGACTGTATGCTCCCCCCGGAGGGGAAATCTCCTTTTCCCTGTCCGGCGCGCCCAAGGACAGCACGGTCAGCGTGCGCATAGGGTGCCATACGGACAGCCTGCACAAGCTGGATGAATGGAAAAGGGTTCCGGAAATAACCATGCAGGTTCCGGCGGACCGGGGCCGCGTGAAAATGGTGAACCCGATGGGCGGCCTGGTTTACGTGAATGTGGGCCAGCGTTCCAAACGGGGAAAAGTATTCAAGGTTCAGATTTCCGGCGCCGTGCCGGCCCCTCTTTTCGTCATGGGGAAGACCACTCCGGAACAATGGGCCGAACAACTGGAAAATACCAAGGCGCCGTGGGGGGAAATCTGCATGCCCCGCCTCATTGTCACGATGCCCGTGGAGCAGTTGAAGCGGTGCCCGGATGTTCAGAAAACAGCTGAATTCCTGCAAAAAAACATGGCCCTCCAGGACTGGATCATGGGATGGGACACCAAGCCGGACCGCCTGCATCACCCGATGCGTTTTGTCGTGGACAGGCAGATTTCCGCCGGGGCCGGGCATTCCGGTTATCCCGCCATGGCTACGAAGGACTGGACGGACTCCATTGCCAGCGGCTCCATCATCCATTCCGGAAGTTGGGGGCTGTGGCATGAACTGGGGCATAACCACCAGTCGCCTCCGTTTACGATGGAGGGCCAGACGGAAGTATCCGTCAACATCTTCTCCATGGTCTGCGAGGTAATGGGCACCGGGAAAAACTTTGAATCCTGCTGGGGCGGCGGCATGGGGCCGTACGGCATGAGCGCTGAGATGAAAAAGTACTTCTCCGGCGACCAGACCTACAATGAAGCGCCCAACAAGGTGCAGCTCTTCTTCTGGGTGGAGCTCATGTACTATCTGGGATTTGACGCTTTCCGGCAGGTGGCCCTTCAATTCCATGACAAGCCGTACGACAACGGCAAGCTGAGTGATGAAAAGAAATGGGAATGGGTCATGAACGCCTTCTCCAAGGTCACGGGAAAAAACATGGGGCCTTTCTTTAAAATCTGGCGCATGCCGGTTTCCGAACGCGCCGCGGACAGAATGAAAGACCTTCCCGTCTGGCTGCCTTCCAAGGACTACCCGGCCTGCTATACCGCGGAGGAATAAAAAGGTTCCGGGATTATGAGGGCTTCCGTTGCCGCACTCGCGTCTGGACGGTTCCGGCGGCGGGGGCTAGGATGGCGGAGCTGATGAAATGGCTGAATGACTGGCTGGGCTTTTTCAAGCCCCTTCAGGTGAGGAACCTGCAAATCTTCTGGTCCGGGCAGGCCGCCGCCCTGATCGGGATGTGGCTGCAGGTGACGGCCATGGGCATTCTTGTGTACGACATTTCCGGCGGCTCTGCCACGGCGGTGGGCTTTCTGGCCGCCCTGAACGCGCTCCCTTTCTTTCTGGGCGGCATGCTGCTGGCCGGGCTGGGAGACCGTTTTGACAGGAGAAAACTGCTCATAGCCGTGCAATGCGTCCAATGGCTGGTGGCCGTAGCCCTGTTTCTGCTGACGATGCTGGACATGCTCCAGCTATGGCACTTGTATGCCGCCGGGCTGGTCATGGGCGTCAACCAGACGGTGGGCTTTCCCACGCAGCAGGCTTTTGTGGGCGATCTGATCCCGCGCAGGCAGTTGCAGGAGGCCGTGGGCATGTACTCCCTGGTATTCAACACGTGCCGCGCCGTAGGTCCGGCGCTGGCCGGCTACATCATTGCGGAGTGGGGGGCCGGAACCGCCTTTGGCGGCAATGTCGTGGCAAGCCTGCCGTTGATAGGCTGCCTGGTGGCTCTGAAAGGGCGCGTTGCGGATACCTCCGCCCCTAAAAAGCAGCGCGGGGCCGGAAGAAAGGCCTCCGGGCTCAAGGCGGTGCTTTCTACGCGCAGCCTGCTCTTCATCATGATTAGCGCGCTCATTCAGAACATCTGCGGGCAATCCCTTTACCAGATTGTTCCGGCATTGATGCACGGGAACCCCAGGAATACCGGCCTCATTCTGGGAGCGGTCGGAGCCGGTGCCATGGTGAGCATCCTCTTTGTCCTGCCGTTTGCGCGCAAAAGCGACAGGGTGGGGGCCAAGCTCTCCTCGGGCACGCTGTGGATGGGGAGCGCATTATGCGTGGCCGGCATCATTCCCGTGGTGGAAATACAGGCCCTCTGCTTCTTCTTTGCCGGTCTGGCTACTTCTTCCCTCTTTGTCACCTCTTCATCCGCCGTGCAGCTTCTGGCGCCGCCGGAACGCAAATCTGCCATTCTGGGGCTGTTCAGCATCGTTACGATTGGGGTGCAGCCTTTGGCGGCCATGGGCTGGGGAGCCGTAGTGGATGTTTGGGGAGTCCAGGCGACGATCATCATGGCGGGAGGGCTGGAAGCCTTGTTCTCCATCTGGATGCTGAGCGTTCCGTTCTGGCGCAACTTCAAATTCTCTCCGGATGATTGTCCTGAGGCAACCTGACGGATCCTTGTCATTTGGCGGCATGGGAAAACTGCCGTCCCGTATTCCGCTGGCTTTTAAAGATTGGTCAGGAAGATGCGATTCGGGAAGTTCCTGGTGGCGGGAATTCCGGAATGCGGCTTGGGAGAGGCTGGAAAGGAAGTTCTTGAACCTGTTTTACTGAAAAGAGAGCAGGCGTATTCCGGTCCTGCGGGAAAATTGAAAGCCGCTTCTGCCGTTTTTCTCCTGGCGGGAATCATCTGCGGCCTTGCAGGGAGAATGTGCCTCCCTGCCGGCAGGACTCTTCAGGGAAAAAGGAAAACTTGGCAGACCGTCCTTCCGGGAAATAGCCTTCCTGCTTGAATGATTCCTGTTTTTCAGGCGGACGGAATGTGGATTTTTCCCCAGCAAAAAAGGAGGAAGGAGGTAAATATCCGGAAAATGGAGGAACCGGGTTTGTTAATGCCCCGGCTTTGCCTCGTGTTCGGAATAACTGATGCCCAGCATGCAGATATCGTCGGCCTGGTTGGTGCAGCCGGTGAACTTTGCTACGCAGGTAAGGGCCTGATGGACAAAATCCTTGGTGCTCTTGGGGGATGAGTTGTTAAAATAATCGATCAGCCTCTCCACGCCCAGCTCTTCCCCTTCCGAATTGGCGGCTTCCGTCAGTCCGTCCGTATACATCAGGACGCGGGAACCTGCCAGGAGGGGGAACTGGGCGTTCTGGTACGTGGCATCATCCAGCAGCCCCAGGGCAATGCCCCTGGGCAGCGGCATCTTGCGGGCGACTCCGTCCGGCCCCAGGATAATGGGATGCGGGTGCCCGGCCGTGGAGGCGGTCATGACGCCGGTTTCCAAATCCAGGTAAATATAAACGGCGGAGGCGAACATGGTGGTATTCGCCCGTTGCAGAATTTTGGCAAGCTGGTGGTTGAGGGAAGACAAAAAGGCCGCCGGATTGTCCGCCAGATGGGACAACTGCTCCATCAGGCCACGGAGCATGGAAGCGATCAGGGCGGCGCGGATGCCGTGGCCCATCACGTCGCAGACGATGGCGCCTACGCCGGAATTGCCCACGGGAAAGGCATCGAACCAATCGCCCGCCACCCCCTCTGAAGGAGTGAAAATGTGGTGGAAATCCACATGGCGCGTCAGGCCGTGTTCCGTATGGGAGCGGGAGGGAATCTCATAGGGAAGCAGGGCGAACTGGATTTCCCGGGCCAAATCTATCTCCTTCTCCAGGGACTTGTTGCGCTCTTCCAGAATACGGGCTGTTTCCGTGGCCTTGATCTCCGTCTTCACCAGCTTGGTGACGTCGCTGGAAATGCCCACGATGCCCTTCAGGTCCCCGTTGCGGCCGTACCAAGGAAACTTGCTGATCTGGCTCCAGGAATCATCCTTGTGAAGCCATGTTTCATGATGGAGGCGGGCGCGGATGGGGCGTCCGGTCGCCATGATGTCCATCTCCTCCTTGCGGGAAATATCGGACATCGTCTGATCGAAAAAGTAACCGTCCGTCCGGCCCGTCAGGTCCGCCGGGGTGGGGACGCCCAATTTATTGGCCGTGGCCGTGTTCGCCAGGACGAAGCGCGATTCCCGGTTCTTGAAATAAATGCTGTCCGGAATGTGCTCAATCAGGGTGTGGAACAGGTCCCTGTCCTCCGCTGCGCGCAGCTCCGCCGTTTTCCGCCGGGTAATATTCACCCATACGCCCACCAGCATGACGGGGCGGCGTTGCTTGTCCCTGCGCGCCAGTCCGTTGATGCGGACCCAGCTCCAGCTCTTGGAATTCAGCTTCTTCATGCGTATTTCAATGCGCATGGGCATGTGGGAATGGCCGTCCAGGTAACGGCGCACCTCCTGGGAAAAAAAGGCCTGGTCCTCCTCGTGGATGGTAAGCTCCGGCTGGGTGAAAATATTGGGGGCCTTCTCCTTGCGGCTGGCCCCCATCATGGTCAGGCAGCGGTCCGTGTAATGGATGACGCCCGTTTTGATATTCCAGATATAAAACCCTTCTTCCGCCGCCGCCAGGGCCATCTTGATCTTGTCCCAGGTAAAAACTCTCTGGGCGGAATGTCTGTTGCGTGAGGGCGGCATTGCAGTTGCCGTTATCTAACGACAAAACATCTGCCTTGGCAAGAGGCAAAATAAAGGAATCATTCCTGAAAAGCGGAACGGCAGGAGAAAAGCGGGAAACGGGCCCGGTTGCACCGGGGCGGCATCCGCCTATCTCTCCTTCTCCTCTTCCTGGGAATGAAGGAATTGCAGCTCTTTCTTCAAGGCGCTTCCTACGCGGTGCTTCGCCAGATAAACCTGGGCAATCGTGACGCCGAGCTGTCTGCGGACCTTCGCCGCATCCCACTCCCGTAGCACGTAATAATCAAAAATTTGAAACTGCTTGGGAGACACCTTCGCTTTGACGCGTTCCAGGGCCGCCTGGAGCAGGTTATTCTGCCACTCCCTCTCCCACACCTGGTCAAAATTATTCTTCCCTTCGTCCGGAATCTTGTCGATGGGATGTTCCTGGCTCTCCGTGGCGTCCGGGCTCATCAGCATGGCCGTATCCTTCTTCCGCTTGCGGAACTGGTCGTTAATGCGCCAGCGGGTCATATTCCAGAGCCAGAGCTTGAAGGAACCCTGTTCCGGCTTGTAAATATTCTTCTTGCTCTGCTTGGCGATGGAAAGAATGGTCTCCTGCACCACGTCCCAGGCTTCGTCCTCCCTCAATCCGGCCTTGAGGGCGACGGAATAAATAAGACGCCAGTACGTCCGGTAAAACTCATCCCACGTGCGCTGGTCCTCCCAATTCTCCAGGCGCGCAATCAGGCTTTTCCTGGTATGTTCGGCATATTGGGAAAGTGTCTGCTCGTCAGGCTGGGACTCGTTCTGGGGTTGCAATGAAGGCACATTCATGGTTTATCATGAACTACGGATGAAAGTGAAGTGAAAGCCGAGTAATAAGCCGGAAAATTTTGTGCGGCTCGGCCTGTTCATTCACTACGTCCTTCATGGAGAAAATCTTTCAAGGGAACGGACATGATCAGGAAAACGTCAAAACGCAGGGGAACCTCCGTCATCGCGGCCCTGGTTGTGCTGTGCGTGGTGCTGGGGTACGGCTTGATGGAATGGAAGCCGCTGACGGATACGCCGCAGGCGGTGCCTGCCTCCTGGGAGGCGCCCGGGAAGGGAAGGGTTCCGGAGAAAATCTCTATACCGGAAAAGGGAGAACCTGTCAGGTTATTCACAATGAATGCTGGCAACTACTTTGTACCGGAAGATCCGCGCAGGAGCAACTTCCAGGTAAAATACAAGCCTGTCGAAGCACGGGAGGCCGTGGCCGAACTCATCCGTCAATCCGGTGCAGAAATAGTAGGATTGTCAGAAATGGGTGGGGAAGCCGCCGTGCGCGACCTGCAAATGCGGCTGAAAAGAAAAGGAGTTCAGTTACCGCATAAGGTCCTGGTCATGCGGAACGGAGAAGACCGGGGATTGGCCCTTCTCTCCAAATATCCCATTGTGGACAACCGTTCCGTGACGGACATGCCTGTATCCGGAGAAACGAAGAGGAAAAAAACGATGCTGCGGGGCATTCTGGACGCCACGGTGAAAACGCCGGATGGCCGCCTCTTCCGCCTGGTGGGCATTCATTTGAAATCGCGCCTCAGCCGTGACGGTTCCGCAGAAGACACGCGGCGAAGGGAAGCGTATGCCCTGCGGGACTACCTGAATGAAGCCATTGCCTCCCAGGACGGCATGCCGCTGCTTTTGTACGGAGACTTCAATGACGGTCCGGCGGACAGCGCTGTTCAGGTCATCCAGGGTCCGGCTAAAACGGAATACCGCCTGAACCGCCTGAAACCCAGGGATTCCCGCGGAGAGACCTGGACCATCTACTACGAAGACGGTGACACCTACCATTCCTTTGACCATCTCTTCATCGACAATACCCTGAAAAAGCGCCTTGGCCGCAAGCCCCCCATGGGCATCCTTGACTCTCCCCCCTCCCGCCAGGCCAGCGACCACCGCGGCGTTTGGGTGGAATTGAGGTAGGTAATAATGATTTATTATAAAGGAGATGTATAATAAATATTTGTTAGTTTTTTCATTTTATGAAATGGATATTTTTGCAATATGAAAATATCTTTGCAAAAATCTAAAAAAATAATATTCTAATAAGAGTAAAATTTGAGATGCTGATCATTAGCATTGCAAATATCAATAACTGATAACTATTTGTTATCCATAGTAAAATTATGATTGTAGCTGAATTATGAAAGCACCAAATCCAATTAAGCTTAGGAGCAAAAAACCTTTTGTTGATAGAACTGATACTCTCAAACAAATCAAGGAAATATACGAGAATTTATATAGTGATACCGAATATTTCAAGGTAGCTGTTATCCATGGTATGGGGGGAATAGGAAAAACTCGTTTGCTTAATGAAATAAAAAACAAAGTAGAAAAAAAATTCAAAGATGAATATGTTGACATTATTCATGTATCATTTGAAATTGAAAAAAGCCATCAATCTATCAATAATTTACTTAAGATAAGAAAAAATTATAAGGGAAATTGTACTATTTTTGATTATGCTCTAATTACATATTGGGCAAAAACCCATGTCGAAAAACTAGATGATGAATTTTCTTATAAAATAAGATCAAACTTTTGTACTGATCTATTTGATTTTCTGAATGATACTGGTATATCGAAGGTTTTTGAGTTAAGTTCTGAGATAGCAATAGGCGTTCCGTCAGTTAGTAGTATTTTTGACCTCATAGGAAAGATTCTTAGAAGAGTAGACAGATTCAGGTACAAAAACGAACTCGTAGATATCCCTGAGCTTGATACATTTGCTCTTGAATTGAATCTCCCTTACTATTTGGGGCTTGACATCAAAAGAAATCTTGAACGTAACAAACTCAAATATTTCTTCCTATTTCTTGATTCCTATCAACAAAGTCTCCCATACAGCGAATCTAAAGAATGGCTCAAATGTCTTATTTCAACAATAGGAAGAGGCGTTTTCTTTGTCACTGGTAGAGAAAAACTGCAATGGCAAGATGTTGAAGGTCATATTCGGACATTTCAACTGCTAAGTTATCCAGAAACAGCCGCACGTGATCTGCTGGGAAGGTATATTAAGGTGCCCGATTCCACAATTATTGATACCATTATAAAAAGTTCTCAGTGCGTCCCTTTCTTTGTAGATATGTCTATTGATGTATACCTGGAAGCTAAAAAAATAAACTCTGAACGAGTTATCCCATCGGTATATTTTTCAGATCGCGACACTTTGATTCGACAATTTATAAACCATTTGCCGGAAAAATGGCATGACCTTCTTTTATTTCTTTCTGTTATACATATTTTCAATGAACGTATATTTGAAGAAATTATTCGAAGATTTAATATTCAATGTCCCTTTTACGATTATGAAACATTAATAAAAACGAGCATTTCCAAATATGTAGAAAACTCATATGATTTAATTAAATTGCACGATGTATTTTGTTCTCAGGCTTCCAACATCCTTTCCCACAATGAAAAAATATTAGTTTGGAAAGCTTATTTAGAGTTCATTCATTCGAGAGAATCTCATTTAGCAGCAGATGATCAGGCTAACGTTTTAATTATTCTTTTTGCTAATCTCCTTCGAATACGAGAGGAACTACAAATAGAACTCACACCGTCAGTTAACGAAAAACTACTTGATATTTTCTTTGTTATCATAGATATCAAAGCTAGATTTATACCTCCTGGTTCAAATATTGGGCAACCCGATTCAGTTAATGAACTCTTGCAATTTTTCAATGCCGTCATACATGAAAAGGAGAATACAACGACGACTGTACAAAGACTCAATAGCATTAAAAACTCGTTTCTGTTTGGAAAGCACCAGATATCTTTTCGAGTAATCAAAGGATATGTCAAATCTCTTCAAGGAGATTATGATATTTTTAAAAATGACTTAATTTCAATGAACGATGATCTTAATGAATGTGATGAGAGGTATTGGTATTACAACAAAATTAAAATATATTTGAGCGATTTTCAAATCATGGATGGTCAGTTTAAATTGGCTCTTGCAAATCTAAAGTATTTAGAGAATAGATTGACTGCAACTGAAGATATTTTTCTAACAGAACGTTCCATCGGTCACATTTATAGATTCAATATGTTGCTCAATATGGCTGAAGAACACTACTCTTTGTTACTCGAAACTTATACCCAGCATCCGATTTATCGGAATTACTTTCAAACCACTCTGTGTGAAACATGTTGCTATTTCAAACCTGAATATGTCGAAAACAATTTTGAATTTATTCTTCAAGATGCCATTACTTTAGGTAATCTAAAAAATCAAGGAAAGCTATATTACTCTATGGCTATTGTGCAAATAAGAAAAGGAAACTTTTGGTCTGCCTTAGCTAATATACGGAAGAGCATTGACGTTAACAAACAAGATGGTTATAAATCCGGAATTTTATTTGCGTATATGAGTCAAGCTTTTTACGATTATGCGTTGTTTGGACGAGTCAAAAAGGAAAATATGAATAATATCAGATCACTACTTGCCAAAAACAAAGTTTACTCTTTTTTTGAGCTTATTTTGTATAAGATGGAGGGGCGTGAGGACCTTGCTCAAGCAATGAAAGATAACTACGAATGGCTTGATTTTGATGAAACCATCCGCAAATACGAAGCTTTTCTTCAAGATATCATAACAGTCAACACATCTCATCTAATTGAATAATTTGTTTACAACCCGCATCACGGTTTTTCATGGCAAAAGCCAAGGAAACATCAGAATAGTGATGCAGCAGCAGATCATCATTCAAATCCCAATGCTTGGATACCAGTCGGCAAGCGTCCTCTAAATTCTTTTTCTCCCCATTCCTCAATGGGAAAATTGGAGAAATTTCACGTCGGCAACACTCTTCGTAAATAAATGACGTATCAAGTCCGTAAAGATGGCTCATAATACAAATCTTGCCGCCACGATTCACATTAAATAGAGCGAGCTCAGTTCCATCGGGCTCATTCGTACAATCAATAATCAAATCATAAGCCTTCTTATGGTTTAAATTTACATTAAATCTGTTTTCAATTCTACTCAGCTTTTCAATATTTTTTTCCTTTATATCTACATTGGCACATTGAATAACACGTGTTAAATAGAAACAAAAAAGCATCCCAATTCCGCCTCCGCCAAAAATTAAAATATTCATATCCGGAGTAATTCCGGCCACTGCACTTGCGTGCATCACACAAGAAAGAGGTTCGGACAGACATCCGTGCCAGGTTTTTTGCAAATTGCTCATCTTTACCAAATAACTCAAATGAACATGTCCATAATGAGCAAATCCCCTGTTTGAGAAATCTTGCTTGTTATTTTGCTGGCAAAGATGAGACATCCCCGATTTGCAATATTTGCATTTACCGCAACGGTAATTGAAATCTGAAATAACATAATCTCCAATTTCAAAACCTTGACAACCCTTTCCTAAAGAAATAATTTGCCCTACAAATTCATGCCCTAGCGATAAGGGATACGAAGTTCTTCTTCCGCAATAAAATGAATAATCACTTCCACAAATCGCGCAATACAAGTACCGGATGCAAGCATATGCGTTTTTCGGAGTGTATTCTAGAATGGAGTGTACTTTTTTAATTCTGTACGGAGCCGTATGGTAATAAACAACATTCTCTAACATTCAGTAACAGTTTTATTTTTTATTCTCCAAATGAACTGTGTGACAGATTTCATTAAATCAGGACTATAGCCCTCATGGTATCCTGTGGCAATCAATATTCCTAGCTCCGGGATATCACTCAACCTCAATCCACTTTGTATAGCTCCAGACAATCCAAGCCGAATTCCATAACCCAAGTCATATGGAAGCAATCGATAATTTGTCAATAGGCCTAACCTTTCGAGAGTTAAAAAGAAGTCAAATGCGTCCTGTTGAGACTCAGGTTTAATCCAGCAATGATGCGTAGCCATGGCATTGGAAGGGCGTGTGATAACGGGGACGCCATGTTGAACTAACACTTCTTCTAATAGAATGGCAGAGTCAATCATATTCCTGGAAAGATATTGCAGCTCTTCCATGTGCTCCAATATCAACCCAGCGGAATAAATGGAAAAAACATGCATATTAGAAACGTAAGTACTGATTTTACTCTTAAGTTTTTGCCATGAGACATCATTAATACGTGAACATAGCATGGCTCTTTGAGGACCTGGCAGATTTTTGTGTAATGTGCTTATAATAAGATCGAAACCCATGTCAAACGGATTTTTGTAATCTTTGCATATTATATTAGTCAAATATTGAGAAGCATCAAATATTTTGTAACAATGACATTTATTGCAAAGCCAGGTAAAATCCTCGTAAACAAGTCCTTCACTTCGATCTAGAAACAAAATATCTGGCTTGAACTCGTCCATTAGGGCAACACACTGTTCCTGATCAACTCGCTTTTCGATAATACAATATGGGATGTCTTTGATTACAAGCCCAAGCCGTTCAAGAATAGCCCTCCCTGACATATGACCTCCTGCTTTTTCCGGTAAAACCATGACTCGATCACCGATTGAAGTCAGCCCCATAAATAAAACAGTATGCGCGTGCAAGCCAGAAAGTAGTCTCATAGATATACACTCAGCTTTTATTAATTCAGACCATGCTTCATAAATTTTCTGAATATCTTCAGTAATTTTATCGCGACCGCTAAATTGTAATTTTGAACCCAATTTTTTGCTATAATCTCTTACAGTATCCGTATTATACAATCCATGCATATACGAAGCACATGGCGGCAATATGTCTGAAAATGGGATATTTTCAACTGGATTAAGAATAAGAGTATTTTTGAATTTTTCTTCTTGCTCCAAAATAGAATTTCGGAGGTAACATCCTAAATTTTTGTAGTCCATATAATAAAATTATCGTTGAAGTTATCCATAACAAATAGTTATCACTCTTTATTGTAGAATTACCTGCATATTTTTTCTTGGGTGAAAATCCTGAAGGATGACTCTTTGTTTGGTGGTGCTGACGTGGGTGTATATCTGAGTAGTGGCGAGGGAGCTGTGGCCGAGGATGGTTTGGATGTATTTTATGTCTACGCCTTCTTCCAGAAGGAGGGTGGCGAAGGTGTGGCGGAATGTGTGAGGGGTGACGGGTTTGAGGATGCCGGATTTCAAGGCCAGTTTTTTGATCATGATTCTTACTGACTGGGAAGAGAGGTTGCGACCCAGACGGTTGATGAAGAAGAACGTGTTCTGACGGGAAGAAGGCAGACAGAATCGCTGGTATTCGTGCAGGGCTTCCAGAATGGCGTCCTGGCATATTTGGATGACGCGTTCCTTTCTCCCTTTGCCATAGACTTTGATGAAGCCATTATGGAGGTTTACGGACGCAAGGCGCAGAGCGCATAGTTCGGATACCCGGATGCCCGTGCCGAACAGGAGTTCCACCACGGCAATGTTGCGGACGATTTCCTGATAACGATACCCTGTTTTGCTTGAACAGGCGTTTTTCTCCCGGTACAGGGTGGTCAGGATGGAGGCCACTTCCATGGAGTCCATGACGGGAGGGAGCAGGAAGGGAACCTTGATGTTGATTTTAAGTTTCCGCATGGGGTTGATGAAGTCATCGTCTTCCATTTCAATGAAGTTCAGCATGGCTTTGAGTGTGGCCATTTTCCTTTTCATGGTTTTGGGCTGAAATCCCGACAATGATTTAACGTATTGCTTCAAATCTTCTGCGGAAATAGCGGGCAAATGGCAGATGTTCCTTTGATTCATCATGAAGCCGGCGAATTGCCTCAAGTCGGTTGCATAGGCTTTCAGGGTCTTTTCACTAAGGTTTTTTTCATATTGGGAATGAAACAGGAATCGTTCGATGGTTTTTTCCAATAGGGATGGGTGTGATGTTGATGTATTTGGCATGGCGGAACGGAATAATAAGAGTGTCCCATGGGTGCAAGGTCCTTTTTGTGCCTCTATCACCAGGAATGCCGGGAGCATGGAATCTTCTGCGGTGCAGGAGTATCGTCCGGCATGGAGGGAACGGGGCCCGGGATGAAGGGGAAGAGTGACGGTCCTCTATTCTTATTATAAGAATGAAGTTCCTTTTCCGGAGAATGATGGAATGCTAGTTCCATTCCATGCGCTTTCGGAATTGTTCCTTTGTACATTAACCGGGAATTTCGTTCTCCAACGAGTAAAGGGTTAGATAGGCTTTCAGGCCCGGAGAAAGGATGAACCGTTTAAACTGCTTGGATCATTATGGGGCATTGCCTGCCCTCGGCTGCAGGAGGAGTGGTCGGGAACTCTGGAAAAGCGGCCTTCCAGAGGCGTTTCAAGAGCTTTTTCCTTCCTATGCTTCTTGAAATGTGTGGATTGAATCAGCCGGAAATTCCTTTCTTCCGGATGGTTCATGGTGCCGGGAATGATCGGGTGGTGAAACCCAGCCGGATTTTTATTCGGACCGGAGCATATCCGGCCTTCCCGTTTCTCAAAAAATGATTGCCGTGCCCGTGTGAAACGGGTAGCATGCCAAAAATCGTTGTTCAATCCTGCATCATCTGTATGAGATATTTTTCCAAGCATTCCGGAACGGCTTCGCACTGTTCCTCGTCAGGGAGCAAGGGGTTTACCCTGGTGGAACTGATTGTCGTCATCACCATTATGGTTGCCATGATGGCCTTGGCCGCCAGCATGTTAAGAGGAGGGGGCAGGGGGCAGGGCCTCCAGTCCGCCGTGGAGATGGTGGACGGCATGGTGCAGGAAGCCCGCCTGGACGCCATGGGCAAGGGAACGTGGAGCCGCCTGATTATCGTGAGCACTCCTGAGGACGAAGCCCGCAACATGCGCACCCTGGGCGTGATGTCCAAAAATACGCGCACCGGAAAGTGGCATCTGGTCAACCGTTTGCAGACTCTTCCCGCCGGGTTTTACATCAGCCCCACCTACAGCACCCTGCTGGAAGGCTCCAAGAAGACCAAGGGCAAGTCCGCAGCCCGCAGCTTTGCCAGCCGTGACGGGCAGGATACCGTCAATCTTCCGGGCAACAGGATGACGGATATTTATTTCATTGAGTTTGACGAGGAAGGCCGCATGTCCCAGCCGAACGCCCCCACCCGCCTGGTGGTGGTTTCCGGTTCCGCCGGAAACGGCAAGGAGGAGAAACCGACTCCGATGGTGGACGGCAAGCCGGGCCTGGCAGGCGGCATCGTGATTTATCCCAAAGGCAATATCAGCCGGCTGAGGACGACGGAGCAGGTGATTCCCAACTAATTCATATTTTACCGGATTTCCCATTTTATGTTGACCAAGTGTATGAAACAGTCTCGTGCCAAGGGGTTCACCCTGACGGAAGTGGTGCTTGCGATCGGCGTGGTTGCCGTGCTGATCGTGGTGTTCATGGCCATGTTCATTCCAGCCAGAAGGACGGTTCAGTCCGCTCTGACCATCCGCGAAGCGGACCGCATTGTCCACGCCCTGACGGCGGAACTTGGAGAGCTTCGCAATTCCGAGCGTGCCGCTCCCAATGCCAGAAAGTCTTCCACCACCAGATATATTTCCGCTTTTGACAAGGCGTTTTACTGGATGCAGTTTACGTCCAAGCCCGCTACGACCATTCTTGTTTACAATTACAGGGCGGATCTGACCAAGGGCGCCCGCAAGGACGGTACCCCCCAGCCCTGGCTGGAGGAAGGCGGGAGCATCCCCGGGCAGAATACGGCGGTGGTGACGGGAGTTTGCCTGGCGAACAACAAGGACCGCTGGGATGATTTCAAGGCGCTTGTCGGCCCCGTCTTCGCCGTGCGCATGACCCAGCTGGTGGTGGAGCGCATGGATTCCAACGCTTACGGGTACAAGCTGGCTCCCAAGTACGGGACGATTTACAATCCCTACAACCGCGGCAAGGTGATTACGGAGCCTTCCCTGTACGTTTATACGCCGGAGAAGGGCGGCGGCCTGAATTTGCCGTGGGGGGCGGAAGTCCTGTACCAGGCGGAGTTTTTCCAGCTGTTGAATACGGACCCTGAACGTTTGCAGCACCTGACGTGGGAGAATTTGAAGACTCCCATCTTTACGCGCAATCTCGCTTTCCGCCGCTAACGGGCATTATCTGAAGACCTCTGAAAAATCATGAAGACATTTGCCAAAATCAAATCCGGCGCGTTCACCCTGATTGAGCTCCTGGCAGCCATGACCATCACCACCGTACTGGTGCTGGTGATTGTGGCCCTGACCTCCCGCGGGGTGGATATCTGGAGATGGGTGCTGCAGGATGTGCGGACCACCACGCTTGCCCGCACGGCCATGGATACCATGACCAAGGATTTTGAGAGCATGCAGTTCCGTGCCGGTAATCCCTTTGAATGGATGCTGGTGCAGCGGGACAGCGATCTGGTTTCCCGCGCGACCAAGACCACGGCGTCCAGGAAGAAGGGCGGTTCTTCCGCCCTGAATGAAGCCCGCGTGAACCTGATGACCATGGGGCCGGAAGGCGCCAAGATCACGAATGCCTCCCAGTTGATTTTCTTTACCACGGCTACGGACCGCAATCCTGCCAAGTCCAGCATGGACATGCGGAACGACCGCATCATCGGTGACGTGAATTGCGTGGGGTACAAGCTGCTTTACCGTGACCAGATTCTGGACCAGGACGCTACGGCGGAGTCTGACGGCTTTCCGGTTTATTCCCTGTACCGCAATTTGATCAGCGCGGAGGATACCGTGCAGAACCTCCTGGGCCAGCAGGACCTTTGGTCCGCTTATACCCGCTACCAGCAGGATGAGACCATTCCCGCCAATTTCCTGGTGGAGAACGTGGTGGAAATGACGCTGATTTTTGAAGTGGATTACCAGAAGAAGATCGGCAATTCCGGCAGCAACAAGTCGGACAAGGATGCCACGCAGCGGGCGTCCGTGCTGGTGCCCGTCATGACGACGGGGGCCAACCGGCTCGGTTCCTGCACCCAGATGGATGTGTACGGCAACCGTCTGGACATCATCGGCAGCAGCGTGAATATTGACGATTTGAAGTCCGGACGCGTCACTGCCGTGACGATTTCCATGACGGTGGTGACGGATGAAGGCATGGCCCTGGTGGACCAGATCCGGCAGAAGAAGCGTCCCGCCCCCTCTCCGGAGGAATTCTTTGAGCGCTATACCCGGTCCTTCACCCAGCGCGTAGCATTGCCCATGAACCGTTAGGCCTGTAGTATGGGGGCTGATGGGAGCGGGTTTTTCCGCTGCTGTTTCCCGCCCGGAGCGTCCTGCCGTTATTTACACTGTAGTTGCAAAATGTCTGGTTTCGCAAATGTCGTCGGCAATTTGTCCCCTCTGCCGGAGCTGGTGCTGTGGCGTGACCCGGTCGCCAGAAGCGGGGAGGAAGCCATGGCCGTGGATGAAGCCCTGCTGGAATGGGGAGAGAAGCCCGTGCTGCGTGCATACCGCTGGGCGGAGCCGACCGTGACCTACGGTTATTTTGACGAGGAAGCCACGGCACGCGCCATTTTTCCGGGAGAGGAACTCCATTTTGTCCGCCGCTGGACGGGGGGGGGAATTGTGGACCACCGGCAGGACATCCCCTTTACCCTGGCCATGCACCGCCGGGGAGAGAAGGAACGGCCTTCCAGCGCCACCCTGTACCGATGGATTCACGGGGCTTTGGCCCGTGTTTTGAGAGATTGCGGCGTGGAATGCGTGATGCTGGACGGAGACGCCCCGGACGGTGGCCGCGCCTGTTTTGCCAGCCCCGTGACGAGTGATTTAGTACTTCCCGGCGGGGAAAAGCTGGCCGGTGGCGGCCAGAGAAGAGTCCGCGGCGGCGTTCTCCATCAGGGGAGCATCCAGAATTGCCTTCTTCCCGCCGGATGGGATGAAATGCTGGCCGCCCGTCTGGCGGACGGACATTCCCTGTGCGTGGAAGCGGAGCTGTTTCCCGGCATGAACGCTAGGGTGGCGGAGCTGCTGGCATCCAAATACCGCACGGAGGCATGGCGCTCCGGCGTGCGGCATGAGCGTACTTCCCATGCCCGGTGAACCCTCCCGTTTTTCCTTCCGATGAGTTACCTCCCCGATCCCGGCCGTTACAGTTATCTGGACTATCGCCGTTGCGGGCGCAGCGGGCTGCTGCTTCCTCCCGTTTCCCTGGGGCTTTGGCACAATTTCGGCGCTGCCGACGATTTCGAGAATGCGCGGCAGCTTATCCATGGCGCGTTTGACGCCGGCATCACGTATTTTGACCTGGCGAACAATTACGGACCGCCTCCTGGCGCGGCGGAAGAATGCTTCGGCCGCATTTTCATGCAGGATTTATCCCGTTTCCGTGACGAGCTTGTCATCGCTACCAAGGCGGGGCACCTGATGTGGGCCGGACCGTACGGGGACTGGGGTTCCCGCAAGCATATGCTTGCCAGCCTGGACCAGTCCCTTTCCCGCATGAAGCTGGATTACGTGGATATTTTTTATGCGCACCGGCATGACCCGGAGACTCCGCTGGAAGAGACGGCGGGGGCCCTCGTCACGGCGGTCCGGTCCGGAAAGGCCTTGTATGCCGGTATTTCCAAATTCCCGGCAGAGCAAACCAGGCAGATATGCGCCATGCTCAGGGAGGCCGGCGTGCCGTGCCTGGTCCACCAGCTCCGTTACAACATGTTCAACCGGGAGCCGGAAGAGTCCGTTTTTCAGGCCATCCGTGAAACGGGCACCGGGTGCGTCGCCTTTTCCCCCCTGGCCCAGGGGATGCTGACGGACCGTTATCTGGAGGGAATTCCCGCGGATTCCCGTGCGGCAGGTTCCTCCGTCTTTTTAACGGAAGAACGGGTCCGGGAGCATGGGGAGAAAATTCGCAGCCTGGCTGCCCTGGCCCGGAGCCGCGGCCAGAGCCTCGCCCAGATGGCGCTGGCCTGGGTGTTGAGAGACCCCGTGGTGACCACGGCCCTGATAGGCGCCAGCCGCCCCCAGCAAGTCATGGATTGCCTGAAAGCCCTGGAAAATACGCGGTTCACCGCGGAGGAGCTTTCCATCATTGACGGAATGGCGGACAGGTAGGCGCTGTTTTTTCCAATGGGAGCGTTTGCTTTTTCTTTTTATCCAGTTTTCCCGGAATCAGGGCAGCTTCAAGAATTGCCGGAGATAGCTGGCCAAGGAGAGCACATTGCGCGGAATACCACGGTTTTTTGCCGTTTTCCAGGGTTTCCGGCAGCAGAAAACCGTAACAAGAAGTAGGCAGGGGGAAAGAGGTGCGGCCCAGCCGCTTCCGGAACCTCCGGAGTCAATTTGGATTAATCGGTGCGGTACTTGCTTCTTCCGTGAATCCGCCGGATTTTCCTGCGGTGCTGGTCTTTCCGCAGGAAGGTGAATTTTCCGTTCCGAACGGAGGTTTTTTCTTGGAGTAAAGTGGACCAGGTGTTATGTTCCTACCACTTTAATTTAAAGTGTACTGACAATGATAACCATCCAGGATTTATTTTGGCTCATCCCATCGGCTTCCGTGCTGGCCCTCATTTTTGCGGCCGTCTTTTTTTACCGCATGAAAGCCCAGGATGAGGGGAACGAGGTCATGAAAATGATCGCCAAGCACGTTCGCAGCGGCGCCATGGCCTATCTGCGGCAGCAATACAAGATCGTCACGATCTTCTTTGTGCTGATTACCGTCGTATTCGCTTTTCTGGCGTACTGCCTCCATATCCAGAATCCCTGGGTGCCGTTCGCGTTCATTTCCGGCGGCTTTTTCTCCGGCCTGGCCGGCTACATCGGCATGAAGACGGCCACATACGCTTCCGGCCGCGTGGCGAACGCCTGCCGCCACTCCCTGGACGCTGGCCTGCAGATCGCCTTCCGTTCGGGCGCCGTGCTCGGCCTGACCGTCGTGGGCCTTGCCATGCTTGACATTGGCGTCTGGTACTGGGTGCTGGACTGGTTTTATGAAGACATGGAGCTTTCCATGCGCCTGGTCGTCATCACCACCACCATGCTGACCTTCGGCATGGGGGCCTCCCTCCAGGCCCTGTTCGCCCGCGTGGGCGGCGGCATTTTCACGAAGGCCGCGGACGTAGGGGCCGACCTGGTGGGGAAGGTGGAAGCCGGCATTCCGGAGGACGACCCCCGCAATCCCGCCACCATCGCGGATAACGTGGGCGACAACGTGGGGGACGTGGCCGGCATGGGCGCGGACCTTTACGAGTCCTACTGCGGTTCCATTCTGGCATCCGCGGCTCTTGGCGCCGCGGCTTACATGGCCGTGCCGGAAATGGCGATCAAGGCCGTTCTCACACCCATGCTGATCGCCGCCCTCGGCACCATTCTCTCCCTGCTGGGCGTGTATGCGGTGCGCGTAAAGCGCGGCGCTTCCCAGACGGAGCTGATGGCCGCCCTGAACCGCGGCATCAACCTGAGCTCCTTCCTGATCGCCATCGCCTCCGCCTTCCTGCTCCAGCTCATCGGCCTGGACAACTGGGCGGGCATCTGGGGCGCCATCGTCACCGGCCTGGCGGTGGGCATCATCATCGGGAAGAGCACGGAGCATTACACCTCCCATGACTCCTATCCCTGCCGCAAGATCGCCCACAGCGCGAAGACGGGGCCCGCCACCGTCATCATCTCCGGCATCGGCATCGGCATGATTTCCACCTGCATTCCCGTGATCACCATCGTCGTGGGCACCGTGCTGGCCTACGGCATGGCCTCCGGGGACTGGCATTTCACCGGCGCTGAAATGAGCAAGGGCCTGTACGGCATCGGCATTGCCGCCGTCGGCATGCTTTCCACCCTGGGCCTGACCCTGGCGACGGACGCCTACGGCCCCATTTCCGACAACGCCGGGGGCAATGCGGAGATGAGCAAGCTGGACCCGGAAGTGCGCCGCCGCACGGACGCCCTGGACGCCCTGGGCAACACGACCGCCGCCACGGGCAAGGGCTTCGCCATCGGTTCCGCCGCGCTGACCGCGCTGGCCCTGCTGGCCTCCTACATTGAAGAGCTGAAGATTTCCATCCAGCATTGGGGGGACGCCACCGGAAACACCATGTACAAGATCAATGACGCGGTGAGCGTGGAAGTGTCCAAGATAGCTTCCTGCACGCTGCCTGAATTCATGAATTACTTCCAGGTGACCCTGATGAACCCGAAGGTGCTCATGGGCCTTTTCGTGGGCGCCATGATGTCCTTCCTGTTCTGCGGCCTGACCATGAACGCCGTGGGCCGCGCCGCGGAGAAGATGGTGAAGGAAGTGCGCCGCCAGTTCAAGGAAATCAAGGGCATCCTGACCGGGGAAGCGGAACCGGATTACGTGCGCTGTGTGGAAATCTCCACGGCGGGCGCGCAGCATGAAATGATCTGGCCGTCCGTGTTGGCGGTCATCACCCCCATCTGCATGGGCCTCGTGTTCGGCGTTCCCGGCGTGTTCGGGCTGCTGGCCGGCGGCCTGGCCTCCGGCTTCGTACTGGCCGTGTTCATGGCGAACTCCGGCGGCGCATGGGACAATGCCAAGAAGTACATTGAGCAGGGCCACGTGGGCGGCAAGGGATCGGAAAGCCATAAGGCCGCCGTCATCGGCGACACCGTGGGCGACCCCTTCAAGGATACGTCCGGCCCCTCCCTGAACATCCTGATCAAGCTCATGAGCATGGTGGCCATCGTCACCGCCGGCGTCAACATCGCCGTGACGCTGTTCTAAAGGTTGACAGTCATTATATTCAAGGCCCGTGGATTCAGTGGAATCCACGGGCTTTTTTTCCGGCGGCAGGAAGGACGCCGTGGATTTTTTTCGCCATTGACGGAAAGTTTTTTTGACAACGCCGGGCGGGAGGAGTAATAAACGCGCAGATGCAATTCAGCACTGGACAGCCCTTTTTTAGCACGACCCGTTATTATGGCAACGGCTATTGGTGGCGTATACCCATGTCCGGACGGGGGAATCCCGATGTGCAGTAGTAGCATCCAGCTATGACCGTTTTTCAAGAACTGCTTTGATTCCTCCGAGAGTCAAAGCAGTTTTTTTATTTTCAACTTACACCATCATCCATCCATGCAACCACCATCCATCATCACCCTCCAACAGCGCAGCCGGCGGCTGAGCGCCGATTTGGAGACGCCCATCAGCCTGTTCCTGAGCCTGACCCAGAACCAAACTCCCGGCCTTCTGCTGGAGAGCGCGGAGGTGGATGGTAGATGGGGCCGCTACAGCGTCATCGCCTGCGATTACCTGATGACCGTTTCCTGCGTGGACGCCAGGCTTTCCCTTTCCATCAGCGATGACCGGCTCGCTTCCCTGAAGGAGCTGGAAGGCATGCTTTACCTGGACGGCCTGCGCTCCCTGATGCAGCGTCTGGAACTGGTGGGGGACGACATGAGGCAGGCTCCCATCACGCGGGCTCTGTACGGCTACTTCGGGTATGAAACCGCCGCCCTGTTCCAGCCCAAGCTGGCGCAGACCATCAGTCCCTCTTCCGCGGAATCCTGCCTGGTATTGGCGGGCACAGTGATCGTGTTTGACCATTTGTACAACCGCCTCACCCAGATCAGCCTGGGCGAACACCGGGACCTGTCCCACGCGCCCCTTCAGGAGACGGAAGAACCTTCCGTCGGGGAGGTTTCCCGCACGCCGGACCAGGCGGGCTACATGAAGGGCGTGGAGCATATCAAGGAACTGCTCCATGACGGAGAAGCCATCCAGGTGGTGCTTTCCTCCCAGGCCTCCGCGGAGTTCCACGGTGACGCCTTCACGCTGTACCGCCGCATGCGCAGCATCAATCCCTCCCCGTACATGTTCTTCATGCGGCTGCCGGAAGTGACGCTGTTCGGCTCCTCCCCGGAACTGATGGTGCGGTGCACGGACGGCAAGCTCCAGCTCTCCCCCATTGCCGGGACGCGCAAGCGCGGCAGGGACGATGAGGAAGACTCCGCACTGGCCGCCGACCTGCTGAAGGACCCGAAGGAGTGCTCTGAACACGTGATGCTGGTGGACCTGGGCCGCAACGACCTGGGCCGCGTCGCCAAGCCCGGCTCCGTGAAGCTGGAACGCCTGATGGAGATTGAACGTTTTTCCCATGTGATGCACATGACTTCCCGCGTGACCGCCCAGGTGAACGACGGATTGGACGCCCTGGACATCCTCGGCGCGGCCTTCCCCGCCGGAACGGTCAGCGGCGCTCCCAAGGTGCGGGCCATGGAAATCCTGGCGGAGGAGGAACCCCTGCCGCGCGGGCCGTACGCCGGCTGCATCGGCTGGCTGGGGCTGGACAGGAACGGCGTCCACATGGATTCCGGCATCACCATCCGCAGCATGTGGGTGAAGGACGGCCGCATCCACTGGCAGGCGGGCGCCGGCATCGTGTACGATTCAGACCCGGCCGCCGAATGGCAGGAGTGCATGAACAAGGGCAAGATTATTGACGTTATTTTGAAAGGAGAAGACCATGTTTCTGTTCATTGATAATTACGATTCCTTCTCGTGGAATCTGGTGCAGGCGTTTTACGCCCTGGGCCGCAAGCCCGTGGTGTACGCGAATGACGATCCGCGCATTCTGGACCTGGCGGCCAGCCCGGAGCTGGAGGCCGTGTGCATTTCCCCCGGCCCCAGCCATCCGCGCAACGCCGGGCTGTGCCTGGAGTTCCTGAAACGCCTCCCCGCCGCCGTTCCCGTGCTGGGCGTATGCCTGGGGCACCAGCTCCTGGGCTACTTCGCCGGAGCGGAGGTTTCCCGCGCTCCGTACGTGATGCACGGAAAGAGCTCGGACATCATCCATGACGGTTCGGGGCTGTTCACCGGCCTTCCCAACCCCATGACCGTGGGCCGCTACCATTCCCTGGTGGTCCAGTCCAAGGAGGACGAGCCGAACTCCCGTTTTACCGTCACTTCCCGCGGGCCGGAAGGGGAAGTCATGGCCCTGCGCTATAATGACCGCCCCTGGGTGGGCATCCAGTTCCATCCGGAATCCATCCTGACGCCGGACGGCCTCCAGCTCCTGGGCAACTTCCCGGACAACATCGTTCCGGCAGGGCAGAAGGAAAAGCGCATCAACCGCATTCTGGACACGCTGGCCGCCGGGCAGGACCTGACGGCGGACATGGCTGCCGCGGGCTTTGCGGACATCATGGACGGCCGCATGACCCCGGCCCAGGCGGGCTGCTTCCTGATGGGCCTGCGCATGAAGGGGGAGACCCCGCTGGAGATGGCCCATGCCGTCGGCATCGCCCTGGGGCGCGCCAACCGTGTGGAAGGGCTGGAAGGGGACTGCATAGACGTGGTTGGCACGGGCGGCGACGGCCGCAGCTCTTTCAACTGCTCCACCGCCACGTCCCTGACGCTGGCCGGAATGGGGTACAAGGTGGTGAAGCACGGCAACCGCGCCGTGTCCTCCTCCTGCGGCTCCGCGGACGCCCTGGAAGGCCTGGGCTTCCCGCTGGACGTGGCTCCGGAGGACGTGCAGCGCCTGCTGGACGAGCGGAACTTCGCCTTCCTGTTCGCGCCCAATTTCCATCCCGCCTTCCGCAATGTGGGCCCCATCCGCAGGGAGCTGGGCATACGTACCCTGTTCAACCTGCTGGGGCCCCTCATTAATCCGGCGCGTCCCACGCACATCCTGCTGGGCGTGGCCCGTCCGGAGCTGGTGGAACTGCTGGCGGAGACGCTCAGCCAGTCCCACATCCGCAGGGCCGCCGTGGTGTACGGCGCAGGAGGGTATGACGAGGTGACGCCGCTGGGACCCACCAAGATGATGATCGTCCATAACGGCAGGCTGACGCCCATGACGCTGGACCCCGCGGACTACGGCATCCAGCCCTGCGAACCGGAGGACCTGGCCGTTCGGTCCAAATCGGAAGCCGTGGCCGTGCTGAAGGACATTCTGGCGGGGAAAGGCCCGCGCGCCATGATGGACATGGTGATTCTCAATGTGGGGGTGGCCATGTTCCTGCTGGAGGACCACATGGACCTGGCCGTCTGCATGGCGAAGGCCCGCGAGGCCGTCTGCGCCGGGGTAGGAAGGAGAACGCTCCATGCTGCTTGACCGGTTCAGGGAAGCCAAGGCGGAGGAAATAGCCCTGCTCACGGACATGGCCTCCCGCCGGGAGCTGCCCCGTCCCTGGAAGGGGCGCAGGCCGGACTTCCTGAAAGCCATTGCGGAGCCGCCCGCCGGGCAGCCCGTGGCCGTGATTGCGGAGTTCAAGCAGTCCTCCCCGTCGCGCGGCGTCATCGCCACCGGGCTGAAACCGGAGGAAGTGGCGGAACAGTATGCCGCGGCGGGCGCTTCCTGCATCTCCGTGCTGACGGAGGAGCGGTATTTCGGCGGCCGCATCGGGTATCTGGAGCGCATGAGCCGCGCCGGGCTTCCGCTGCTGCGCAAGGATTTCATTTTCCACCAGCTCCAGGTGATGGAGACGGCGTCCACGCCGGCCTCCGCCCTGCTGCTCATCGTGCGCCTGACGCCGGACGCGCGGACGCTCCGCATCCTGAGGGAACAGGCGGAAGCCTACGGCATGCACGCCGTGGTGGAGGTTTTTGACGAGTCGGACCTGGCAATTGCCCGGGAATCCGGCGCTCGCATCATCCAGGTGAATGCCCGTGACCTGGATACGCTTGAAACGGACAGGGCTGCCTGCCTGGACATGGGGAAACTCCGCCGTGAGGGGGAGGTGTGGATCGCCGCCAGCGCCATGAGCGCCGGGGCTCATCTCAGGGAAGCCGCGGAAGCGGGCTTCCAGGCCGTACTGATGGGGACTGCCCTGATGGACGGCGGAAAGCCGGGTGAAAAACTGGCTGCAATTTTAGAAGAAACAACATGAAGAAGCATTCATTCGCAATCAAGGTGTGCGGGATTACCCGCCAGAGCGATTTGTCAACCGCCATGGGGATGGGAGCCCATTTCTGCGGATTCATCTTTCATCCCAAAAGCCCGCGTTATATTGCTCCGTCACGCGCCGCGGCCCTGGACTCCGCGCTGATCCGCCGCGTGGGAGTCTTCGTGAACCAGAACGCGGAGGAAATCATGGACGTCATGAAAACGGCCCGGCTGGAATTCGCCCAGCTTCACGGCGCCCAGTCCCTGGACTGCGCGCGCCGCATCGGTCCGGAAAAGGTGATCCGTGTACTGTGGCCGGACCGTTATGAATCCCTGGACGCCCTTCAGAAGGAAATGGAACTGTGGGCAGACAGCTGCGCCTGGTTCCTGCTGGATGCGGGCAGCCAGGGCGGTGGCCACGGCGTCTCCCTGGACTGGAACGCCCTGGCTTCCCTGAAATCCCCCCGGCCCTGGTTCCTGGCGGGCGGCCTTTCCTCCGCCTCCCTGAACAAGGCGCTGGAACAGTGCACCCCGAACGGCATTGACCTGAACTCCGGCGTGGAAGCCATCCCCGGCCAGAAAAGCCCGCAAAAGCTGCTGGCGGCCCTTAAATCACTCATCTCCTACACCCCTTACCATATCGCATGAACAAAGAAGGATATTTCGGCAACTTCGGCGGCCGCTTCGTACCGGAAGCGCTGCGCCCCCCGCTCATGGAGCTGGAGGAAGCCATGGCCACCATCATGCCGTCCCGCGAGTACCGGGACGCGCTCCAGGACCTGCTGGTCAACTACGCGGGCCGTGAAACTCCCCTCACGTTCTGCCCCCATCTCTCGGAAAAGCTGGGCTTCCGCCTGTGGCTGAAGCGGGAGGACCTGCTGCACACCGGAGCCCACAAGATCAACAACGCCCTCGGGCAGGCCCTTCTTGCCAAGATGATGGGGAAAACGCACCTCATTGCGGAAACCGGGGCGGGGCAGCACGGCGTGGCTACGGCTACGGCGGCGGCTAGGCTCAAGATGGACTGCACCATCTTCATGGGCGCGGAGGACGTGGAGCGCCAGTCCATGAACGTGATGCGCATGAAACTGCTGGGGGCGACGGTTTTCCCGATTGAAAGCGGTTCCCGAACCCTGAAGGACGCCATTAACGAGGCCCTGCGCTACTGGATTTCCCATCAGGAGGACACCCTGTACTGCTTTGGCACGGCGGCGGGGCCCCATCCGTTCCCCACGCTGGTCAGGCAGCTCCAGTCCGTCATCGGCACGGAGGCCCGCGCCCAGATGCTGGAACGCGCCGGAAGGCTTCCGGACGTGGTGGTGGCGTGCGTGGGCGGCGGCTCCAACGCCATCGGCATGCTCCACCCCTTTGTGGAAGATGAAGGCGTTCGCCTGGTGGGCGTGGAGGCCGGAGGCACCGGGGAGCCCGGCTGCTACAACTCCGCACCCATCAACCTGGGCAGCCCCGGCGTGCTGCACGGCCACGTGACCATGCTTTTACAGGATCAAGACGGGCAGATACAGCCGTCCCACTCCATTTCCGCCGGGCTGGACTACCCCGGCGTGGGGCCGGAGCACTCCCACCTGGCGGAAATCGGCCGGGTGCATTACGGCGTCATCTGCGACGCCTCCGCGCTGAACGCCTTCCAGACCCTGACGCAGGAGGAAGGCATTATCCCCGCTCTGGAATCCTCCCATGCCGTCGCGTGGGTGCTGGACCATGCGGACGAGCTGCCCGCGGGGGGTGACGTGCTGGTGAACCTCTCCGGCCGCGGAGACAAGGACCTGGGAATCGTTAAAAAATATCTGAACCTTTAAGCCGCATCTTTCCATGAACAACATGCAGAAATCACCGTTGCAGGAAGCCGTGGAGCGCGCCCATTCCCTCGGCAGGCGCGCCGTCATCCCCTTCATCACCGCCGGATTTCCTGACAAGGAATCCTTCTGGACCCATCTGGAGCGGATTGACGGAGCAGGGGCGGACATCATTGAAATAGGCGTTCCCTTCTCGGACCCCGTTGCGGACGGCCCGTTCATTGAACAGGCTTCACGGGACGCCCTGGCCCGCGGCGTAAGCCTGAAATGGATTCTGGACGGCCTGAAAGCCCGCAAGGGCCGCTTTTCCGCCAAACTGGCGCTGATGGGGTACGTGAACCCCTTTTACCAGTACGGGCTGGAACGGCTTGCCCTGGATGCGGCGGAAGCCGGAGTCAGCGGCTTCATCGTTCCGGACATGCCGCTGGAAGAATCCGGCATCTTCAGGGATGCCTTTGACCCCCACGGCCTGACGCTCGTCACGCTGGTGGCTCCCAACACCTCCGTGGAACGCATGCGGGAATACAAGCCCCACACCTCCGGCTTCGTTTACGTGGTCTCCGTGCTGGGGACCACGGGAGGAAAGGTGGACCTGACGCAGAGCGTCACGGAAACCATGCGCCGCGCCCGGTCCGTATTTGACGTGCCTCTGGCACTGGGCTTCGGCCTCCAGACGCCGGACCAGCTTGACGCCCTGCCGGAAGACGCCCGTCCGGACGCCGCCGTCCTCGGCAGCGCCCTGCTCAGGCACATTGCGGAAGGGAAGGATGCGGCGGAATTCCTGGGCAAATGGACCGGAAAATAAAATAACATTTCTGTTAACGTTAAAAAGAGGCTGTGCAGAATAACTGCACAGCCTCTTTGCTGCTGGCCGCCCGTCAAAGATAAAGTAATTTTGACGGTTTTCCGGCGCCTGCAATCAGGCTCTGTCAATAGGCATAACTGACCCCGGCGTTAAACCGGTGCGCCGTGGCCTTGCTCCTTCCCTCAAACTCGTACCCTGCATACATCCTCCAGCGCGCGTTCAACTGCAGGGCGCTGTTCACGTTCACCCTCACCCCGTTCCGGTCAGGAGACGTTCCTTCCGCTTCCCAGCGGTACCCGTTGAGCAGCCGCTCCGCCTGCGCACTTGGGTTCCTGCGGTACACGTCCGGCACGTAGCTCACCATCGCGCTGTTGATCCATTCCCGGCCTTTCAGCTCACTGCGGTGCGTCAAGCCCACTCCCACCGGTACGCTCAGGTTCTTCAGGCGCCCCTTTTCAAAGTGCCTCGCGTCCCAGCCCGTTTCCGTAAACGCCTCCTGCGTCACGTCCGTATACTCCAGCCCCAGCATGACCTCCATTGCAACGGTCTCGTTTACCCGGCGGCTCCACTTCCCGGTGAATGTTCCAAACAGGGTTTCATTGGTCCACTTGCCGTGGGACTGGCCGCCCGTGTGGAAGGAATTCATCTTGTTGTCCGTCCAGCCATAGCCTGCCGTTCCCGTCACCAGCAACGTATTCTTCCTGTTGAGAACCTTGTGCCAGCCGCCGTAGAGCATGCCGATGCGAGTCTGCTGGTCAATATCTCCCGCAAAGCTGCGCCCGCGCATCCTGCCGTACAGGTCTCCGAAGCCCAGGCCCAGGATGGTGTGGGAAGTGATTCTCCTGTCCGCTCCAACGGAATAGCCGCCGCCGTGGTAGTCAAAGCCGTCCCGTACTCCCTCGGAGGCGTGGTTGAGGAAATCCCCCATGCCCTTGACCCAGTAATTATTTTCCGGTCCGGTGATAAAGCGCGGGGCGTCCAGATTACCCAGGGCGGCTGTGGACATGCCCTGGGCATTGGAGGCGGAGGACCACAGGGAATTCATGGCCAGGGTACCTGCCAGTTCCGGCAGGATGTCCCGGATGGCGGCGTCCTCGGCGGGAGTCCAGACCAGTTGGAGTTGCTCCGGGAAGCCGTCACCGTCCACATCTACCCACTGGTGGCTCCAGGAACCCGTGTAGGCATAGGGGCTGTCCACCCGGCCGGAGCCGGTAGCCAGAGAATGGACTCCGGAGAAATCATCCGTGTGGGTCTGGTTGGCATCCGTCAGGACAATGAAGGCGCGCTGCTGCGCCCAGGAATTGTCTGCATAGAAGTAGTCCGCGGTAGTGCCCGTGTCCATGATGCCTATGGAGCCGCCCAGGGTGAAGGAACCGGTGGCGGAGATGGAAAGTCCGGTGGCGTTTGCCGGGGAGGCGGCTTCCTGCGCCTGCTTTTGCATGTCAAAGACGAAGCCGCGGGAAAGATCCACGTTTTTGGCATTGATGAAGGCGGTGGTTCCGGGGCGCAGGACGGCGTCCCCATTCGTGATGGAGAAGGAGGCGGCATTGATGACGCTGCCCCCGGTGATTTCCAGAGTGCCGTGTTCCAGAGTCATGGAGGTATCGTCCCGCAGGCCGGCATTGCCGAAGACGACATTATGTTCCAGGATGAGGGAGCCGCCGTAGAGGGTGGTTTGTCCCTTGAAGTTGCTGTAGCGGCTGGCCACGAGGTGGGCGTCATCCCCCTGGTAGAGTTCCCCGCTGAAAATGACGGAGCCGTCCGTAGCGTGGGTGTTGCCTTCGTCGTCCGTGTATTGGTTGAGGGAGAGGGTGACGGTGCTGTAGGCTGAACTGGTGATGGGGTCATTGAAGCGAACCTCCCTTCCTTGGGCGGCTGCCAGTTGAAGATGGTTGGTTCCGGATACATGAATGGAGTTGGCAATGCCGTTTTCCACGGAGAAGGAGCCGTCATCGTGTTGAGTGAACGTTCCCCCGGTCATGTTGCCGCTGAAGAGAACGTCATTGGTGAAGGCCATGAACCGGCTGAACTTGTTGGTATTGTTACCATCCAGGAAAATAGCTCCGCCATTAACGAAAGCATAATTATTGGTGAATGAGGCTCCGTTCCTGATGGTTAGGGATATGTTGTTTCCTTTCATATAAATCGCTCCGCCGGCGCCATCGGAGGAGCCGTAGGCGTAATTGTCTGAAAAGGAGGCATGGTCTCCAAAAGTCATTATTGTTGAATTGATTCCACTCATATAAATCGCTCCGCCGTAGCTGGTGTCGTAGTTGAAGCCGTAGCTGTAGGCATGATTGCCGTGGAAGATTGCGTGGTCTCCCAGGGCCATTATTGAATGGGCTCCACTCATATAAATCGCCCCTCCAGCATTGAGGCCGGTGCCGGATAAAATGCTATTATTGAGGAATTGAACATGACCGGTGATTTCCAGGGATATATCGCCGCCTTGCGCCTGAATCGCCCTTCTGTTGCCATTGGCCCAGATGACGGAGTCCATATCCAGCGTATACTCGCCCTCTGCAAGATTGTACATGGGGTTGTTCCCCAGTCCGGATAAGTCCACCGTGCACGGCATGTCCGGATCATCCGAACGGAAGTTGACGGGAACGGTCAAGCTGGTCGTCAAGGAAGCGTCGTCATTATTCAGAACCACCGTATCTCCGGCAGCCAGGGAGCCGGAGGAGGCCAGATCATTCAGAGTGGTGTAAATGTTATGGGCCGGGTCGGAAGTCTGGGCGGCGTCTACCATGAAATCCGCAGCGGAGGCGGAAAAGGACAAGGAAACGGGAATCAGCACGGAGGCCATCAGGCTGCGGCGCAGCGGCAAAGGTATGGTCATTCTCATAATAATAATCAGTAGTGAATTTGTTGTAACAACACGAACCCAGTAGCGGATTTGGAATCCGCATTTTTTCTTCAGTCGTAAAGAGAGACTGAAACAGGTATCAATCGGAGAAATAGGGGTAGTATGATTGATGCTTGGAAAATATGAATTTCTCTGCAAGTAATTATTTTTAAGTTCTTAAAAAGTTTACCGCAGCAAAAAAGAAAAGATCTGGCATAGGGCTCTGAAAGGGGAGAGGGGTGTCGTTCAGTGTTTTATTTTAAAAGGGGAATTTACCTTAAAATAATCCCTATCATAATAGTAGGATTGACATCGGATTCCAAATCCGTCCCACATGGCAGGAGACGGAGAAAATGGTCCTCGGTTCCCGGAGGAGTGAATATGTAAATTACTTATGTTGAGCTTTTAATAGATTCATTGATGGAGGCCGGAAAACGTGTTCATCCGGTTGAACGGAAGCGGATCTTGAAGCCCGCAGGGAGAGTGAATCTGAAAGTGGCACGAATCAAACCTCCGTTCCTTGCTGGCCGTATTCCATTCAAGCCGTGGCATATTGACCCTGCCGCACCCCTTGACGGGTACGCTGCCGGGCACAAGGTCTCCCGGCCCTTGTAAGACCTTGTAAGAATTCGTTCGGCTTCATCGTCATTCACTTTTCGTGCGTTTCAGACGGATGCCGGTTCAGTGGTCCGTTCGTGCGGAGCCGTGCCCCGGAGTCCTGCTCGGACGCTTTACAAAGCTGCGGGAGTGGGAAATTTTGGAAAATGGACCAGAGGCATATCCAGTCATTCTTCCTCAATCTCCAAGCAGTGTCCTTCATAACCTGTTGCAGGGCATCTTTTTATTTTATCCTGCCATTAAAAGGGCAAATGCGGATTCGCAATCCGCTGTCTCCATATTCACCTATTATTCAAAATTCAATTATTGAATAACGTTTAACGAGCAATGTATTATCTATTTCCAAAATAATCCATTCAGAGCGAACTTGGAAAATTTTGTCAATGGGAATATTTCTGTGCTGTTAGAAAACCGTTGCAACTGACTCTTTTCCTTTGACAGCGGATTGCGAATTCCTTATTTATATTCACAATCATATTCCCCTTGCCGTGTTGTGGGAAAGGTTCTTTTATGATTTATAAACCCTTAATTGTCAAACGTTACATGAAATTGCACCTTCCCTTGAATCTGCTGGCTGCCCTGATGACTTCCTTCTCAGGAGTAACACTTGGAACTGCCACTTTTGCAGGAGTCTCTGGTCTTTTAATAACTGTATCACAGGCTTATGCGGCGGACGTTGCTTTTAACGGAACGCAGGTTAACGTAGCGGCGGGGGGCACTTCCGCCTATGACGTGGGCACTGTCACGGCTTCTACCACCTTGAATTTTGCCGGAGCCGGCACGGCCACCATCACCAATTTGAATGGGGACGCCCCGGAAGCCGTACTGACGGTAAACCGCGTCGCCAACGGAGGAACGGCCCTCTCCACCCTGACCCTGAACGGGGCAGGCACCTTCAACGGCATTATTTCCCTCTATTCCAACACGACGGGGGGGACGCAGAACAACATCCTGAACCTCAACCACGCGCTGGCGGCCCAGAACGCCACCATCAAGCTGGGCGGCTACGGGTATACGACCGGAGCTTCCGTCCTGCAAGCGGGCGTGAACACCTCCATCAGCAAGCTGGAGCACAACAACACCGCCGCCCTGATTACCGGGGAGGGAACCACGCTGACCATCACCGGGGATTCTTCCTCCTACGGCGGCAGCTTCGGCGGGACCGTGACGGTTGATTACACGGGGGGCGGCACGTTCACCCTGGGCAATTCCGACAAGACCGTGGCTCTGACCCCTGCCGCCTCCGCGGATGCCACTCTTAAAATCAGCAGCGGAACGCTTTCCCTGTTTTCCGGCAATGTCAACTGGTCCCAGAAGCTGGTCATGGGGGACGGCACCACGCTGACCGTGCAGGATGGCCCCGCCGTTTCCGGGTACTATGAATATGACGCCGCTTCCATCAATGGGGATGGTTTTACCTTCTCCGGGGCAACTACGTTCGGAACCGGAGTGAACCTGACCACCCAATACGGCAAGAATATCAAATTCACGGGCGTGCTTACGGCCGCCTCCGGCTTTTCCATCAGCGGGGCCGATAACGAGTACACTTATTACACCCTGACCGGCACGGAAAACCAGATCGGCGGGACGATCGCCATCACGCGCAATTCCACCTCCCTGGGAATCAACGCCTCCGGCTCCCTCGGCACCGCCGCCGTAACTACTTCTTCCGGAAGCCAGTACCTCACCTACTATGGCACTACGGGAGAAGCGGCGGATGTCATTGACAACTCCATCACCGGGGCCGGCAACTTCGTTGTCCAGTCGGGCTGGGTGCACCTTTCCGAGAACGTGGCGCTTACGGGAACCTACACCGTCAATTCCGGCGCCGTACTCTCCAAGGCGGGCTCCATCAGCGCCGCGCTTGCCGGCGGCAGGCTGGACGCAAGCACCGGGACCATGACCGTGACGGGCCTGACGGGGAACGGCACCATCTCCGCCTCCGCGGGAACCATGCATTTCCAGGACGCCTTCACGGTAGGGGAAACGCTGGGCATCCTCGCCAACGGTTCCGGGACGATTACGGGCAACGTAACCGTGGACGGGGGCCGCCTTTATTATACTTCCATGGACAATGTCGGCAGCGTGCTGCAGAACGTGACGCTGACTTCCGGCCTGATCGACTTTTCCGGTTTCCAGGAATTTCAGGACCTGTTCGGTTCCGAAGCGCTGGTGAACACCTCCTACAATCTGGGCGTTGACCTGGGGGACGGCTTCACGCTGGCGGACATTGACGAGTCCCTGTACACCATCACCACCGTTGACGGGAAAACGGTTATTACCTTCACGGGATCCGGCGCGTATGATACCGCATGGGATTCCGCGTGGGGGCTGGGAAGCGCTCCCACCTCCGCTGCCGGAACACTGGCGGACCAGCAGACGCTGGCCCTGTACAACATTCGCGCCGCGTCCATGCAGGAGGGATTCGGTTCCGTGAACGTCGTCACCGGAACGGGGGATCTGACGGGAGTGACCCTGGCCGGCGGCTATTACAACGCTGCGACCAATGCCACGGCTACGGAAATTACCACCGGCATCTGGACGGATGTACTTGGGGGCAATTACAGCCTCATCATCGGCGGCAGCTATGCCAACAACTGGAGCGGCACCGGCAAGTGGAACATCACCGGCGACGTCCATACCCAGATTCAGGGGGATACCTCCGTCAACTGGGTGGTGGGCGGCAACTACAAGGACGGCCAGGCTGCCGGTATTACGGGGAATGTTTACGTGTCTGTGGACGGCAACGCCGTCATCAAGGGCAGCTTGATAGGCGGCGGCACGGCGGCCCACAACTCCACCAACAACATTGACGGCAGCACGTACGTCGTAGTGCACAGCATGCAGAGCGTGACGGATGAAACCGTCTCTCTCAATTCCGTAGCCCGGGGTTTCATCATCGGCGGCAGCGCTTATGAAGCCAACTCCACTTCCGGCTCTTCCATTACCGGAAGCACCAATGTGACGATTGACCTGGGGACAGCCTCCGGAAACTTCGTCAAAAGCATTGTGGGCGGTTCCTATTCAGGAAGTTCCGGAACTTATACGATTGGCGGCGATTCCAACGTCAGCATCACTGCCGCCAGTGACGCCGTCTTTACCGGGGCCATTTACGGCGGCGGCTATGGCACTGCCGGAACTTCCACGGTCAGAGGCAATTCCAGCCTGACGCTGGATGGCGGCGCCTATACGGGAGCCCTTTATGCGGGCGGCGGCGGAGCAAGGTCCGCCGTGAACGGGAACGCCACCCTCACCGTTAAAAAAGCCGTGTTCCGCGCGGGCAGCACGCTGAATGTGTCGGAAGGCACGGTAGGCGGCACCTCCTCCCTGCTTCTGGGCGGTTACGGCAATACGGCGGACCAGGCCATCTCCTTCTCCAATACGGTCATTACCGGCTTCGACATCGTGACCATGTTCCAGAACTCCTTCTTTACGGGGAACCTGAACGTGGACGGCTCCAGCACGCTGGCCCTGGCGGGAGGCGCCGGAACGGGAATCAACGTGAATGGCACGTTCGCCCTTTCCGCGGAAGGGGAATTGAACCTGGACCTTACCGGGTTTGGCGCCTTGACGGACGGCATGTCCGTGCTCTCCACCACCGGACTGACCAACATCTCTTCCATCAAGGCCGTCTTTGCGGACGGCGTGGCGGGAACCATCACCCTTTCCAACAACGGCCGGGACCTGGTTTACACGGCGGAAACCCTCCTGCTGTGGGCGGGCGGTGAAAACGGGGTCTGGAGCGCGGAAAACATCTGGACGGACGGCGGCACGCCCGCCACGTATGCGGACGGCTTGGCGGTTTCCTTCGCGGACCAGGCCGGGATCGCCACCTCCGCGGTGCAGCTTGATTCCGAGGTCTCCCCCGGTTCCATGCTGGTCCGCAACACCACCACCCGCTATGAACTGGCGGGAACCGGCGGAATTGCCAATACCGCCGTTACCAAGGAAGGCACGGGAACCCTGGTGCTGGGCTCCGCTTCCATCCTCGGTACGGGAACCACCGTAGCCGTGAACCAGGGCGTTCTGGCGTTCGGGTATGATACGGACCTGCCTGCCACGGGCATCACCTGGGGCGCGGGTTCCTCCCTGGGAGCAGCCAACGGCGCGACGGTCACGGTGAATCTGGGAACCGTGACCAACCCGGCGTTCTCCCTTGCCGCGGATACCAACTCATTCATCAATCTGGTAACGCCTTCAGACCTTACCTTCGGCAATAACATCACGGGAGCCGGGTCCGTCCGGAAAACCGGTACGGGATTGTTGAAATTGACGGGGGCCAACTCCGGCCATCTGATCGTGCAGGAAGGCAACGTCCAGATAGGGGGCGGCTCCACTGCCATCAATTGGGGCAGCGCCGGCTCTTCCGTCACCCTGCAGAACGGCACGTCCCTGATCATTGCGGGCAACAGCGCCCACCACACCATCGGTTCCGATTTGATTCTGGGCACAGCCGCATCTGACGCGGTCTCCCTGAAATGGGTAGACGCCTCCCAGGCAAACGCCACCAATTACCAGCATAACTTTACGGGAACCGTTACCGTCAACGGGGCGGCCACCCTGGTGGGCCGGGACAACTGGGCCAAGGAAATGGGCTTCACCGGAACGCTTACAGGCGCAGGCTCCCTGACATACAGCCGCGGAGGGGGCGACGGCAGGTACAACTCCAACGGCAAGCTCATCATCGGCGGTGACGCCTCCGGATTTACCGGCATGATCACCATGAACGCCTCCAACGGGTACAGTACGGGGCTTGACATGCGCACCTCCATGGCGCAGGGCGGGGTCACCCTCACGTCCGGCACGGATACCACCGGATTCGCCTTCATGCGCGTGCTGGGGGATATTGAAATCGCCTCCCTGGACGGCACGGCCAACTCCCAGGTGGGGGCCGTGGGGGGAGCGCGTACGCTTACGGTAGGCTCCGGCACGTACAACGGCACCATCACGGACCAGGGCGTTGCCATTGCCTACGGAGCCACCACCATCTCCTATGACACCACCGGAGTTCTGTCCCTGACCAAGGTCAGCGATGAAACGCTGACGCTGGGGGGCACGGTCAGTTATACCGGGCTGACGGACATCCGCGGAGGAACGCTGGCCCTGACTTCCACCGGAGCCACCGCGCTGGGGAATATCACGATGGCCGCCAACACCCGCATGACCACCGCCGGCGCGCTGAATCTGGCGAACAGCTCCACCCTGACGATGGACATCAGTTCCTCCATGGGTGTGGGCGGAGCCTTTGGCGCCGGGACCTTCACCCTCACCCTGAATGGCCTTGAAGGCATTACGGAAGCCGGGGAATACACCCTGATTTCTGCTGCCAGCGGACTTGATGCCGCCAGCGCCATCTTCAACTGGGCCGGCTATACCGGAGACGAAACGCTGATTTACGAACTGGTCCAGACGGGCACCACCCTCAAGCTGGTGGTGACCTCCGCCGGGGACGTGTGGATCTGGCAGGGAACGGCAGGCATGACCTGGAGCGACACGAACACGGGCGCCCAGTGGGGCATTGACGGCTCGGCGGATACGGCCGCCGGCCAGAACCTGGTCTTCAACAGCTCCGGAGCGGGCACCGTCACCCTGTCCGGAGCGGTGAATCCGGCCTCCATCACGGTGAACAACGCCGCGGGCAGCGACTATGTATTCGCCTCAGACGGCACCGGAAAAATTGCGCAGGGCACGCTGACCAAGCGTGGCGAAGGCAAGCTTACCCTGAACCTGGACAACACGGGCTGGGCGGGAGCCATCTCCCTCCAGCAGGGCGAGCTGGTGGCCCAGGTGGCCAACTCCCTCGGTTCCGGGGCTGTCACCATTACGGGTGGCACGCTCACGCTGGCTACGGCTGACGTCCAGCCGGGCATGGGCATGATCAACCTTCAGGGCGGGAGCCTCAATCTGGCGTCCGGCGCCTTTGCCACGGCGTTCACCGCAGACAACATGACGTGGACGGACGGCTCCCTGATCCTGGGTGAAAATGTGACGGCTACCGCCGCCAAGGCCCTGGCCAACGGAAAAACCGTGGAGCTGGCCGCCGGCTCCGTGCTGACGGTCAGCGGCGCCAATGACAACACGGCGCTGAACCTGGATGCCTCCGGCACCGGCACCATTTCCGTGGGCCTGGGAACCAGCTACGGAGCCAACGTCCTGAACATGAGCACGGCATTCCAGGGAACCCTGTCCGTGACATCCGGCTACTTCCAATTGAACAACGTGACCATGGGAACGGACGGCACCGTGAACCTGGCGGACTCCAATGTCCGTGCTGAATGGAACGGCACGGCCGGGGGCGCCTTTGCCAATGACATCGTCTTTACGGGCAACCAGATATTCGCCACCAAGGACTTCACCCTCAGCGGCGATCTGAGCGGCACGGCGTTCTCCACCCAGGGCGCGGGCAACATCACCCTCACGGGCGGCGTCAACCTGGACGGACAGCTCAAGGTGCACCGCGGCACAGTCACGGTGAACTCCGCCAATGTGACCAAGCTGGGGGACAGCATTGACATCCAGAGCAACTCCACGCTGGCCTTTGCCCGCGACTTCTCCTACGGCGGCGTCATCAGCGGCACGGCCGGCAGCACGGTATCCGTAAACGCCGGAACGCTGGAGCTCACCGGAGCGAACACCTTCCTGGGCACCCTCTCCATTGCGGGCGGCGCTACGGCGCGGCTGGGTGACGGAAGCGCCTGGGCCGGGGCCCTCTCCGGAGCCGGTTCCCTGGTCGTCGACACCACGGGGAATATAACGCTGGCGGCCGGCAACACCGGGTTCACCGGTTCCACTACGCTCTCCGGAACGGGCACCGTCACCCTGGCGGGGGCCGACTCCCTGGGGTCCGGGCGGGTCACCGTCAACAACGGGATTCTTGACCTGGCCTCTCAGAATGCGGCCAACGCCATCCTGATCACGAAGGGAAGCCTGGCAAACGCGGGAGCTAAAACCACCGGAAATGTGGAAGTGGCCGCTTCCGCCGGAACGCAGGGCGCCCTGAACACCATCAATCTGGGCGGTCTGTCCGGCTCCATGGTCGGCTCCATCGTCATGGAAGACTACTCCCGGCTCACCGGCATCTCCGGCGGCCTGGACATGACGGGCAAAACGGTGACGCTCAAACTGGACAGCGGCAGCCTTACCGCGGGCGGAACAACCGGGCAGGGCGTCATTGATGCGGACAGCCTGACGCTCTCCGCCGCCAACACGACCATCAACCTCAGCAACCAGGGCGTCCTGGACCTGCTCTCCGCCAACCGGGATTCCGCCGACGGCGTAGGGCTGGTGCTGACGACGGGAACGCTGACGGTGGACAACTACAAGCAGATAGCCTTCTCCCCGCTTCTGGCCTCCCTCGGTTATGCCGTGACGGAAGTCCTGGGTGCGGACGGAACGCTGATGGTCAGCGGCAATACGGACCTCGTCTACCTCGTGGACACCACGCCCAACTCGGACAACCCCAACATCAGCGACTACGCCGCCCTGGATCCCTACAAGGCCGTGGGCATCAACGGAACCACGCTCAATGTAAGCCTGAACGGTGCTCCTGAAGCCTCCCGGAACGGAGACGGCCTGAAAGTCAGCAACCTGATCGGCAGCAATGGCGCTCTGGTGGTGACGAATACGGCGGCGGACGCTGCCGCCAACCATGCCGTGGTGGACCTGATCCAAAATGTTGACGCCGGAGGCAACAGCTACGGCGGCACCATCAGCGGGGACCATGTGGACTTTATCAAGAAAGGAGCGGAAACCCTCACCGTGGAAGGAAACTTCACCGGAAATGACTCCATGCTGAGCTCCACGGAAGGGAACATTGTCCTGAACGGTACGGGCAACAGCCTCACTACGCTGGAGCTCGCCGGGGGAGACATCACGCTGGGCGGCAGGAATGACGGCGCCTCCCGCGTGACGACGGTGGAAAACCTGGCCTCCGGCACGGGTGGAGGAACCCTGGACCTGGGCCGCGGCGCCCAGCTGGTCCTCACCGGCCAGCAGGCCGGCAGCCATGTGACTGATGTGACCATCTCCGGTGACGGCACGCTGACTCTCGGAGGAACGGGAACGGACTCCTCCCTGACGCTGGGCAACGGCTCCTCCCTGGACGGCGTTCTGCTGGACATCCGGGAAGGTTCCGCGCTTTCCACCGCGGCCGGCTCCGTGAACACGGTCTCCGGCCTGACGGGCGGGGGCGCCCTGAAGCTGAGCGGTGCGGAAATGACGGTGGACTCCTCCGCCTCCCATACCTTTACCGGTACGCTTGACGGCGCATCCGGAACGCTCAACGTCAAATCCGGCAACGGCAGCGTGCAGACCATCAAGGGTGCGGGCAATGCCGGCTACAACCTGAACGTGAGCGACGGCGGCGTGCTGACCCTGGCCGGCGCGGCTGCGGAAGGCGGCAATCCCGCCCAGGCTGCCTACAAGGGCATTACGGTGAACGGAGGCACGCTCAACATCGGCAGCGCGTCTGATCCCAAGACCCAGTTGACGCTTGGCACGGACGGCTTGAGCGTGACGGGGAACAGCACGGTCACCATCACCACGTCCTCCACCACGGTGGATGGCCTGGGGAACCCCTTCGTCACCTCCAGCGGAAACATTACGCTGGGCGACGGAACGGGAGAAGTGACGCTGGTCATGACCAACCTGGACACCCTGGTGACGGGGAGCACGGAAACGCTGAACATGGAACTGTTCAAGACGACGGACGGCGCGCTGGTATCCCTGGGCGACAACGTCACCCTCCAGGACATGATCCTCAGCTCCCTGTATGAAAACCTGTCTCTGACCACGAATGACAGCATGACGGCCATCATCCTCACCGGCACGGCGCGCACGGAAAACATCTTCCGTGACTCCTCCCTGACGCGGAACGCGGCCACCGGGGCGGACCTGCTGTGGAACTCCCGCTACCATATGGAGGAAGGCACCACCCTGCGCGACTTCTACACCTCCGTTCTGCTCTCCCAGAACGCGGGCGACTACTCCGGCGCGGCCCGCAAGCTGGCCGCCGCCGCGGGCAGCACGGTCACCAGCCTGGGCATCGCCCAGCGTGACTCCCTGCGCGACCAGATGGGCTGGATCCGCAACCGCGTGGCGCAGATGGGCGTGAACCCCGCGTACGTCCATGAGGACATGCCGTACTTCCACATGTGGATGCAGGGCACCGGGTCTTATGCCAAGCTGGACACCAAGGGGGATGAAAGCGGCTATGAGCTCACCACCTGGGGCGGAACGGTAGGCATGGACGTGGACATCAACGACAACTTCACCGCTGGCGCGGCCTTCACGGCCAACTACGGAAGCCTCACGGCGAATGCGGCGGATACCGCGGACGGTGACCTGGACAGCTACTACGTCAACTTGTTCGCCCGGTACCAGTCCCGCAAATGGTCCCACCTGCTTATCCTGACGGGCGGCTGGAATGATGCCAAACTCACGCGCACGGTGGATTACGGCACGGGTTCCTACCAGGCCCACGGCAGTACCACCGGGTCCGGCTTCGGCGCCATGTACGAGCTGGCGTACGACATCGCCCTTAATGAAGACAAGAGCGTGATTCTCCAGCCCCTGTTCAACGCCTCCATCGTGACGACGCGCATGGACGGCTACAGTGAAAGCGGCTCCGCCGGAAATGTCGGGCTGAGGGTGGAGGACCAGGAACTGACCACGGCCGCAGTCGCCGTGGGCGCCAGGCTCTCCGGCCTCATGGGCTCCAACGTCTTCGGGCGTGAAGCGCTGGGTGAAATCCGGGTGAACGTCTCCCAGGACATGGGCGACCGCCGCGGGCAGGCCAATGTGGGCTTCCTGGCGGACCCCTCCTACACGCGTCCGGTGTACGGCGCCAAGGTGGGAAGCACGGCCTTCCAGGCCGGTGTGGGGCTGAGCGTCCCCATAGGCACCCAGGGCGTCATCTTCGTGGACGGCAATGCGGACATCCGCAGCGGTTCCAGCTCCATCAACGGAAGCATCGGCTACCGCTACAACTTCTAAAGGAAGAAAACGTCAGTTAATCAGAAGGCCGCTGCGGAGTAATCCGCAGCGGCCTTCTTCGTGAATGGGCGGGATTTCTTTATAGGATAACGTGAAGAGTGATTTCCGCCCTCTCATGGGCGGCTTACTTCCATTCCCATTCAACGGGCGTTTCCATGTCCGGCCTCAGCGCCTGGCGGACCGGGCAGCTCATGGCCGTTTTTTCCAGCATGGAACGGAGGGGATGGCTGCTTTCCAGGGGCATTACGGCCTTCAGCTCAATCTTTTCAATCCCCTTGGAGGATTCCACTGCGCGCGCCAGAACGCGCATGCCTTTCAGGTCCACGCCCTTTCTGGCCGCGACCACGGAAACCAGGCTCATCATGCAGGAGGCGAGCGTGGAACCGAGCATCACGCCGGGGGAGGGGAACTCCGCGCGGCCTTCAAAAGAGGCGGGCAGGTCCGTGGCAAAAGTGATGTTGGAGGGAATGTAGGTGGTTTCACAGCGGAATTGCCCGACGTTCTCCGTCTCGGAGGTGTAATGAGTATCAGTCATAGGAGTGTGACAGCGGAACCCTGGATCGGGTTCACCTGAATTTGGTTATTTTTTTAGTTGGGCCGTCGCGGAAATCCGGTTTGCAAGGGTGTCGGTCCATTCCGGCATGCGCGGCAAAGCCCCCCCCTTATCCCCGTTCTCCTGTGCTTGCCAGGAAATCAATCCTGATCTGATGCAGCCCTTCACCGAGCTTCATCACCATCCGTTCCTTTCACGATGATGGCGTGGCTGTCAACGGAATCTTCACGCAGTGACTTGATCTGTCGGTATTCTTCCGAAGAAAAGCAGCGTTCCAGGCTTTCCCTGGAGGGAAAACGGATGACGATCACGCGGTCCGGCTTCCACCCGGAGCTCAGCGGAATGACCTCATTGGTCCTGACCAGGTATTCGCCGCCGTGTTTTTCAACAATGGGCTTCACTTCCCGGATGTAGGAATCGTATGGAGTGTCTGCATCGGAGCTTAAAGAAACCGTTACGATAAAATAATAGCTCATATCCTTCCTTTCCCTGGTGGCCGGCCCCTGTGCGGCTGCCATGAAATGCTCCGTGGGGAATTCGCAGTTTTCATGATTCGCCGGAAGCGTCCGGTGCCTTGACAGGGAGACTAAAGCCGGAGGGCTTTGCTGTCAATCCGTCTTCCGGGCTTGCCCGGACCCGTGGCGCCTCCTTGTTTGTGGGAATCGCTTTACAAGGGCGGGGGCCCTTGTTTCCGGGGATGCGGTTATCAGGAGAACGGATGGGGAGGGAGGTTTCCCCGGCTTGAACGGAAAAGCTTACGGAGTGTGTTCCGGGTGCCCTTCCGCCAGAATGCGCCGGATGGGTTCCGCGTAAAGCTCCGGCTCCAGCAGGAAGGAATCGTGCCCCTTGGTGGAAACGATGGTATGGAACTCCACGGGAATGCGCGCGGATTCCAGCTGCGCCACAAAATCCTGCTGTTCCGCCGGGCGGAAGCAGCAATCCGTATCAATGGAAAAGACGAGCGCGGGAATTCCTGCGCGGCGGAAGCCTTCCAGAGCGGTTTTAAACGTTCCGTCCGGAGCGTGGTCGCGGATGTCGAACTCCGCCCACATGTCCGCAATGCGGATGTAGGCGTTCGCGTCAAAACGTTCCGCAAACTTGGTCCCCTGGTGCAGCATGTAGCTCTGTGTGCTGCGGGTGGGCGTCATCCATGTGAGCAGTCCGGACTTGCCCCCCACTTCCTTTCTGGCGCGCTGTTCCAGGCCTTCCTGGTATACGAACGACTTGTGGCCGATGATGCGCGCGAACGCCAGCCCCTTTTTGGGGGCCGGTCCCTGGTAATAGTCGCCCCCGCGGAAATCCGGATCAAGCTCGATGGCCAGGATTTGTTCAAACAGGGACAAACGGTGTTCAATGGAAGCCCGGTAGCCGGAGCCGATGGAAATGAAGCTCCGGACCCGTTCCGGGAACTGGCACGCGAAGCTGAGGGCGATCAGGCCGCCTACGGACGGTCCTGCCAGATGGATGCGTTCTATTCCCAGGCTGTCCAGCAGAAGAGCCTGGAGGCGCGCCTGGTCCGCCGCCTCCACATGCGGGAAACGGGAGCCGTAGGGCAGGCCGTCCGCGGGGGATGGGCTGGCCGGTCCGGTGGTGCCGTAGCAGCCCCCCAGGTAATTGGCGCAGATGATGCAGAAGCGGTCCGTATCCAGCGGCTTGCCGGGGCCGATGATGCTGTTCCACCAGCCCTCGTGGTTTTCCGGCTTCCAGAGGGACCCGGTGCCCGGAACTTCCGGATTGTAACCGTAGGCGTGCTGGCTGCCGGAAAGAGCGTGGAACAGCAGGATTACGTTGTCCTTCTCCGGCGTCAGGGCGCCGTACTGCTCGTAGGCCACGCGCACCTTGTCCAGCACGGCGCCGTTCCGCAGGGAAAAGGAGCCGGGCAGGTCCAGAAATCTGGTTTGGACGGTGGGAAGCTGCATGGATGTGCGGGAAGGGGCTTTGTCAGCAAAAAAAGACCGGCACCCGGCGGGCGGCGGTCTTCTTGAAATCTGTGCTGGGCCAGGGTTTACTTGACGCCCTTCTTGGAAAGACGCGTACCTGCCGTGGCGCCCTGGCGGGCTTTAAACTTGGGATTGCTCTTGCAAATCACATACAGCGTGCCCTTGCGCTTCACGATTTGGCAGTCTGCGTGGCGGCGCTTCATAGAGGCTAAGGAAGAAAGAACTTTCATGGTGTGTAACTCCGGTTTGGTGTTCGGTTCGGGAGACGGAATATACCGTTTGGTTAAGAATTGTAAAGTCATTTCTTTACCAAAAGTAAAATTGCAGTTCCGGACGAACTGCTTCTGCGGCTTGCGGAAGAGAAGATAGTACGCATGGACGGATTTGTAATCCGAAGTCAAGCCTACAAAATTGAAAGAAAAAAGGTTTGGGCAAATTTCGCTTGCCGGTGCCCGGTGATTTTGCGGCTCCGTCGCCTGGGAGCGGAAGGCTCCCGCCTTTCGTGGTTGAAACCCGTTCTGTAGCGCAGCGGAAGCTTCCGTTCAATAACCGTTGCCGCATACCGCCTGGCTGGGGAAAGGAGCTGGGTAATATCAATTAAGGTTCGTACCCACGATGCCGGAGTTTCGCGAAGGACAGCTTTTCCCGACTGTAGAATCAATACCGGATTACAAATCCGGTATTGGTTTTGCATGGAAGGGAAGGTTCTGGATATTCCCTTCAACCAACTGACGATCAACTCTGTTTAAGATAATGAAAAAGACATTCTTAACCATCATGCTGGCTGCCGGCATTGGTTCCGCCTGCGCCGCAACTGCCGCCGCCTGGGAATTTTCTTCCGGCACTCCCTCGGAACAATTCATGACGGGAAGCGGCATCAATCTGGAAGGATGGAGCATTTCCTCCCCGGTCAATTCAGCGGCTTCCTATACGGACTGGGCGACGGTGACGGGCGGGGACCGCAACATTTCTACGCAGACGGTGGGCATGTGGCTGGATTTGTCCTCCCTGGGGTCTGCCGCCACTATTTACAGCTTTGGAGAGACGGGTTCTCTCCGCGGCCTCCAGCTTGTTTACAACGGGGACGGCACGTTTACTTCCAGGAGAACGGGAGAAGCGGGCCAGACCTTCACCATTGGGCAGGACGTCATTGACGGAGGATGGTTCAACCTCTCCATGTCCCTCAGTACGGATACCACCACCCGGAAAACGGATTTCCAGATTTTCCTGAACGGGGAAAACATCGTGGATACCCCCCAGTTGTCCGCGGGGCTCAACGGCGGCCAGAACGGAACCGTGACCGTCGGCGGAGGCACGACGGATGAACATTCCTTCAGCATCGCGGATTTCAAGGCTTATGGTACCGCATTGACGGGACAGGAAATCAAGGAGGCGTGGAACATGGTTCCCGAACCAGCGGCCGCCTCCTTGAGCGTTCTGGGACTGATGGCGCTGCTGGTGCGCCGCCGGAAGTGAGAGAGGTGGAAAAAATACATTTTAAACGGCAGGCAGCAGGGCGGACATTTCCGGTGGGAATGTCCGCTTTTTTATTGTTTCACGGAACTGTTGCAGAAAGAAGGCTCTTCTTTTTCCGATGGCGGCTCTGGGGCGCCATGACTGGTGGAGTTTCTGTTTTTCCCGGCCCTTCCTTCGGACGTGCGGATGTCATGTAAACGGTATCCGCTGTCCGGACGGGATACATCTTTTCCATGACCTGCTGCGGTCCGGGTCCCTGTATGGCCCCGGGCTGCAGCTTGCGGCAGTTGCAGCCTTCCGGAAACTTTTTCCTGCATTTGGAGGAGTAACAGTTCATGGTGAAATCCGGAACGGGGAGGGAGGGCGGTGCAGTTTCCGTTCCGGCAGCGGTTCTTTTCCGCCGTGGGAAGGAAGCATGGAACGGGGCTTCCCGGGACGGCAGGCCGCCGGAACGCGGGAAGGAAGCCGCATGCGGGAGAATAAAGGGTTTGTGGACCGGAAGGGATTCGTATAAAATGTTCTCCGGTTTTCTTATGACGAGCTCCCCTTCATCCTCTCCTTCCCGCCCTGCATTTGCCCATCAGCTGGGAATGAAAGGATTCCTGATCATGGAAGGGCTGCTGAAGCTCGTGGGCATGAAAACGCTTTACCGCCTGGGGCGCGTGGCGGGCGGCGTGGCGTGGTACTTGCTGCCGCAACGCCGGAAAATTGTGGAAAGAAACCTGCGCATTGTGCTGGATCCGGCCCTGCGCGGCAGGGAACTGCAAAAATTGAGCAGGGAAAATTTCAAAAGGACGATAGCCAATTTCCTGTGCTCCGCGAAGACGGCCACCCTGACGGATGAGCAGTTGAAAAAATGCGTCACCATCGCGGGGCATGAAGAATTTGCCGCTCCTGCGGCGGAAAGGCGCGGGCAGGTATGCGCCATAGCCCATTCCGGCAACTGGGAGGCGCTGGCGAGGATACGCGTGTTCTTTCCAGAAGTGGAACGTTACGGGTCCATGTACCGCCAGTTTGACAACCCGCTGATGGAGGAATACGTATACAAGCGGCGCACGGAGCGGGGCACGCGGATGTTTTCCAAGGAAGGCGGCATCAAGGCTCCCATGAAGATGGTCAAGGAGGGCGGCGCCCTGGGTGTGCTGAGCGACCAGTTCGTCTGGGAGGGGGTGTATGTCCCCTTCTTCGGCAAGGTGACCGGCACGACGCCGTTGCCCGCTTTGCTGCGGAAGAGGACGGGAGCGGATATGGTAGCCATCGCAGTACGCACGGATTCTCCCGGACACTGGATAGCGGACATGGGGAACGTGGTGGATTTTTCCAACTCGGACGGTTCCCTGGCGGGGGACACCATTGAAGTGAACCGGAGCCTGGAAACGTTGATCCGCAAGTCCGTTCTGGACGTGTTCTGGATGCACCACCGCTGGAAGTCCATCGACCGCTTTGCTCCGCAGGATAAAAAAACGGACGGCCTTCTGGAAAACATGGAGCTGCAGCCGTACCGCATTCTGGTGGCTGTTCCCAAGGCGCTGGATGAAGCCCTGGTGACCGTTCCCCTGGTCCGTGCGCTGAAAGCCGTCCGGCGCGACATGCAGGTGAACGTCATCTGCCCGTCCGCGCAGGCGGGGGTATGGAAGGCGGTGCCGGAAGTCACCCATGTTCTGCCGCACGATTCCCTGAATCAGCTCCGGGAGGCGCTGGCCGCGGATGAATTTTACAATGACGGTCCGCTGGACCTGGGCGTCATGCTGGACCAGGACATGGAAACGCTCAAGGCGCTGGAACCGTACGGGCCCATGATGTTCTCCGGGCTGGACACGCATCCCGGCGCACGGAAATACAAATTCCGGGTGAAGGCTCCCGTCCTGCGCGCCGCTCCCCCCATGCACCGGGTTCAGCTTTATCTGCAACTGGGGGGGCTGCACGGGCTGGATGCCTGGAATCCGTCCCTGTTCCCGGTGAAAAAGGCGGCTGCGGCGGAAAACGCCCCCATCCTGCTGGCTCCGTTCTCCAGCTTGGGCAGCGCCAGTGAATGGAGTGAGGAACAATGGGCGGAGCTGGTTTCCCTTCTGCCGGGCAGGCCCGTACTGGCCGCTCTGGAAGAAGACCGGGAACGCGCGTCCGCTCTGGCGGAACGCCTGAATGTGGAGCTGGCGGTGGGAACTCCGGAAGCCTTGTTCCCCGTGATGGATGCCGCCGTGGCGGCCGTGGCTGTGGATGGTGACATTCCGTCCCTCTGCTCCTTCCGCGGTCTTCCGGTGGTGACCCTGTTTTCCACCCGCCTCCCGGACGTTTGCCGGCCCATGGGCCCCTTCAACCGCTCCCTGTACAGCCACCAGTGCTGTTCCCCCTGCTTCCTGAAGGAGTGCGACCGTGATGTTCCCTGCAACCGCCATATTGCCGTGCAGGAGGTATTGGATGCTCTGAGGGAAATAACAACCTCTGAAATTTAACGGGTTTCTCTACCAAGAAAAGAGCTTAGTCCTTTTTCTTATGATGAAGAAACGCCTGTGTTAAACAGGAAGTCATGTCTAAAGGCATTAATTTTAAAAAGTTGAGAAATGATGCCGGTTTAACGCTGGCTCATCTTGCTGAATTGTCTGGATATGACGTGACCGATATAGTTCGTTTGGAACAGGGAGAAAAAATTCCTCCCTGCATACGGGAATGTATTCTTGCGTTGCTGTTACAAGCACGGGAGGAGGGTCTGGCTTTGGATGTCAGAATATGGCGTGAACGTGCTTTAAAAGCTGAATATAAGGTAGAGATTTTACTTGGAATGGTAAAAGGAGGAATGGATGTTTTATAAACGCCTCATGGTTGAAAAGAATTTTTCCTGCCTTCAATGCACGGAACTTTTTAAATTTTCTTCCTGGCGGAAGATGTCGCGGACCTGTTCCGTCAGTTCCTCGGAAGGTTCCGGAACGTCCTTCAAGGTGTAGTCCAGCTTCAGTTCATCCCACTTGAAGCGCCCCATCTGGTGGAAGGGGAGCACGTCCACGCGCTCCACGTTGCCTAGGCGCGCCGCATGGCGGGAGAGCTCTGTGATGTCTTCCATGTTGTCCGTGAGGCCCGGACCCAGGACGTAGCGCAGCCAGACGGGTTTGCGGAGGGCGGCCAGGCGTTCCGCGAATTCCAGGGTGGGGCGCAATTCCCCGCCTGCCAGGGCCCGGTACCGTTCCGGGTTCCACGCCTTGATGTCCAGCAGGACGAGGTCCGTATTCGCCAGCAGTTCTTCATCCGCGTTCGCGCCCAGATGGCCGGAGGTGTCCAGGCAGGTGTGCAGCCCCAGTTTCTTGCATCCTTTCAGTACGGTTCTCGCAAAATCCGGCTGGAAAAGGGGATCTCCCCCGGAAAGGGTGACGCCTCCGCCCGCCGCCAGCAGGAAATCCCGGTAGCGGGCTATTTCTTCAAGGACGTCGGCCGCGCTTCTGCGGCGTCCCCTCCGCACGTAGGAGGTGTCCGGATTGTGGCAGTAGCGGCAGCGCAGGCTGCACCCGGACAGAAAGAGGACAAAGCGGATGCCTGGACCGTCCACGGTGCCGCAGGATTCCACGGAATGGACCAGTCCGGTGACGGCAGTTTCACCGTCCGGGGCCGGATTCTGGGAGAAAGCCTGCGGCATCCGCTTCCTGGCTGGGTTAACGGGTATGGAAGGTGCGGTTGATGACCTCCTGCTGCTGTTCCCGGGTCAGCTTGATGAAGTTCACGGCATAGCCGGAAACGCGGATGGTGAGCTGAGGGTATTTTTCCGGGTGGTCCATCGCGTCAAGGAGGGTTTCCCGCTCCAGCACGTTCACGTTGATGTGGTGCCCGGTGGCGGCAAAGTAGGCGTCCAGCAGGGAGACGAGCTTCGTGCGGCGTTCCCCTTCTTCCTTGCCCAGGGCCTGCGGCACGATGGAGAAGGTGTAGGAGATGCCGTCCAGGGAGTCGCCATAGGACAGTTTGGCTACGGAGAGCATGGAGGCCACGGCTCCGTTCCTGTCCCTTCCGTGCATGGGGTTGGCGCCGGGCGCGAACGGTTCCCCGGTGCGGCGGCCGTCCGGCGTGTTGCCCGTCTTCTTGCCGTACACCACGTTGGAGGTGATGGTCAGGATGGACTGGGTGGGCAGGGAGTTGCGGTAGGTGTGGAGCTTGCGCAGCTTTTCCATGAAGTTGCTGACCAGGCTGCATGCGATTTCGTCCACGCGCGGGTCGTTGTTCCCGTAGCACGGGAATTCCCCTTCCGTCTTGAAATCCACAATCAGGCCCTCTTCATTGCGGACGGCCTTCACGGTGGCGTACTTGATGGCGGACAGGGAGTCCGCGGCCACGGAGAGCCCGGCGATGCCCGTGGCCATGGTGCGCAGGATTTCCGGATCATGCAGCGCCATTTCAATGCGTTCATAGCAGTACTTGTCGTGCATGTAGTGGATGATGTTCAGCGCGTCAACGTAGGTTTTGGCAAGCCAGTCCTGCATCTTGTCGTACAGGGCCATCACTTCGTCGTACTTGAGCACTTCCTCCGTATAGCGCGGGGAGGGCGGGGCCACCTGTTTCCCCTTGAGTTCGTCCACGCCGCCATTCAGGGCGTACAGCAGGCACTTGGCGAGGTTGGCGCGCGCGCCGAAGAATTGCATCTGCTTGCCGATGCGCATGGCGGACACGCAGCAGGCGATGCCGTAGTCGTCGCCCCAGTGCGGGCGCATCAGGTCGTCGTTCTCGTACTGGACGGAGGACGTTTCAATGGAAACCTTGGCGCAGAAATTCTTGAAGGCTTCCGGCAGGTTCCCGGACCACAGCACCGTCAGGTTCGGCTCCGGAGCCGGACCCAGGTTGTACAGCGTCTGGAGCATGCGGAAGGAGCTGCGGGTGACGAGGGTGCGCCCGTCTTCCCCCATGCCGCCGATGGATTCCGTCACCCAGGTGGGGTCCCCGGAGAACAGGTTGTTGTAGTCCGGCGTGCGGATGAAGCGGACGATGCGCAGCTTCATCACGAACTGGTCAATGATTTCCTGCACTCCCTCTTCCGTGATGAGGCCCTGTTCCAGGTCGCGGGTAAAGTAAATGTCAAAGAAGGTGGAGACGCGGCCCAGGGACATGGCCGCGCCGTTCTGTTCCTTCACGGCGGCCAGGTAGCCCAGGTAGGTCCATTGCACGGCTTCGCGGGCGTTCCCGGCGGGGCGGCTGAGGTCGCAGCCGTAGGAGGCGCCCATCCGGGCGAGTTCCTCCAGGGCGCGGATTTGTTCGCTCATTTCCTCGCGCAGGCGGATCAGCTCATCCGTAAGGGGGGAATTTTCACGGTTTTTGAGATCCTTGCGGCGTTCGGCAATCAGCTTGTCCGTGCCGTACAGGGCCACGCGGCGGTAGTCCCCGATGATGCGGCCGCGGCCGTAGGCGTCCGGAAGTCCGGTGATGATGCCGGCGGAGCGGGCGGCGCGGATGTCGGAGGTGTAGGCGTCGAAAACGCCCTCGTTATGCGTCTTGCGTATCTTGTTGAAAATATCCGCCGTTTTTTCGCACATCTTGAACCCGTAGGATTCAAGGGCCTGCTGGGCCATGCGCAGGCCGCCGAAGGGCATCAGGGCGCGTTTCAGGGGAGCGTCCGTCTGGAGGCCCACCACCACTTCCAGCTCCTTGTCAATGTAGCCGGGCTTGTGGGAGACGATGGAGGAGACCACTTCCTGGTCCGCATCCAGCACGCCGCCGTTGTCTATTTCCCGTTTCAGCAGGACTTTCAGTTCCTCCCAGAGCCGGAGCGTGCGTTGGGAAGGGCCGGAAAGAAACTCTTCATTGCCGGAATAGGGCGTGTAGTTGTTCTGGATGAAATCCCGTACGTCAATGGACTCCGTCCATGCTCCCGGCTTGAATCCCTGCCATTCCTGCGGAAGGGCGGGGGACTCCTTCAAGTCTTTTACTATGCTGATCATAAATAGGATGTAGTGAAGAAGACCGGAGAAAGACGCTCCGCGCCCGCTGAAAGCCCGGAAGCGGCGAAACTCCGCACCACCTGATTATACCGGGAATGTTAGCGGTCAACAAGGCCAATTCTTCCAGGCGGGGGAACTGGAACGGTTGCGCTGGTCTGTTTCAGGCATCTGGCTGTTCCGGAATAAAAAATGAGGGAAATTTACGGTTATGGGGGATAGTTTTTTCTTTACTCTCCAAATTGCCGCCAACAATATTTTAACTATCATTTTGATGAAATCCCATTCATTCCTCTGTTTGTTGCTGGCGGGAGTTTCTTGCGCAGCCTTTTTCTCCGGCGCGTGCGCCAATGAGCTGCCGTCTACGCTAAAGCCTCAGGTGAACGAGCGCGCCGTTTATGACTGGAATGGCCGTCATAAGGCCGTGATGGAGAGGAACCGGAGCGTTAATCCGGAATATGCCGTCTTTGGCGACAGCATTACCCACCGCTGGGGAGGGGAGCCTTCCGGAGACAACAGGGCCCTGGGGACGGGAAAGGCGGCATGGAAAAATCTTTTCTCCCCTCATACGGTGACCAATATGGGGTTTGGCTCAGATTACGTGGACAATGCCTACTACCGTGTGCAGCTTGGGGAACTGGACGGAATCTCTCCGCGCGTGATCATCGTGCTTTTGGGAACCAATAATCTTGGCGGCAGGAAGGATACTCCCCGGGCATGCGCGGACAACCTCAAGGCTTTTGTGAGCCTGGTGGGGCGGAAGTGCCCGGCCTCTGAAATCCTGCTCCTGGGCATTCTGCCCAGGAAGGAAAAGGCGGTGGCGCCCCTGATTGTGGAAACCAATAAAATGATATCCGTTCTTGCTGATGGAAAGAGGGTGTTTTTTGCCAATCCGGGCACGGCGTTCCTGGCAGAAGATGGCGTGTCGCCAAAGAGCGGCCTGCTGGTGGATGGCTTGCATCCCAGTGCTGCGGGATATGACGTGCTGGGGAAGGAATTGAGTTCGCTTCTGGAGAAAATAGACGGCAGATACAAGGGAGGTTCCGTAGTTCGGTAAGACAGGAATGGGAGGATGCGCGTCCTGATGTTCCGGCGCGGCATGGCCGGCTGTCGGGGCAGTGGTCTTTTTCTTCCGGGAAAGGCCGCTTCAGCATGTGGTCTTGATGCGTGGAAGTATTTCCTTAAACTGCTTTTCAATTCCGTTTTTCCGTCATGAATTCCCTGCTGTATACGTTCACTGCGCTGCTGGGCGCCGCCTGCCTGGCGCTCCCCGCATTTTCCGCTCCTGCGGCCGCGCTGCCCGCCACCCTGAAGCCGGAACCCCACCAGCGGGATCCGTATGACTGGAATGCGCGGCATGAAGCCGTCAAGAAGCGGAACCGGGCCGTGAAGCCGGAATACGTGATGATAGGGGACAGCATCACCCATCATTGGGGAGGGGAACCCTCCGGAGACAGCAGGAAGGCGGGGGAGGCCTCCTGGGAGAAATTGTTCGGTCCTCATGCGGTGACCAACATGGGCTTTGGCTTTGATTACGTGGACAATGCCTATTACCGCGTGCAGAACGGGGAGCTGGCCGGCATCTCCCCGCGGGTCATCATTATTCTGCTGGGAACCAACAATCTGGGCCACCGGAAGGATGCTCCGCAGGCCTGTGCGGACAATATCAAGGCATTTGTCCGCCTGGTGCATCAGAAATGCCCCTCTTCCAAAATCCTGCTGCTGGGCATTCTGCCCAGGAGGGAGAAAAACCTGGCGGAGCCGGTGAAGCAGACGAACAAGCTGCTCGCAAAGCTGCAGAATGGAAAAAACGTCTTTTTTGCCGATCCGGGGAACGCTCTCCTTTCCGCGGACGGCGTTTCTCCGCGCAATGAATTGATGAAGGATGTAGTGCATCCCAACGCCAAAGGGTACGAGGTGCTGGAGAAGGAACTGGCCGTACTTCTGAAAAAGCTGGATGCGAAATACCGCGGCGGGAAATCCGCGGGCAAGCATTCCTGACGGTGGTCTTTTTGAGGAAGGAGGGAATTGTGCTTGAAGGGGAAGTCCTGTTTGAGGAAAATGTACCGCCTTTAGTATTTGATTTATGAAAAACCTGTTGTTTGCGTTGTTTGCCGGTTCCGTCTGCTGCTGTTATGCCCAGCAGAACGCCGCTCCCGCTCCGGAGCCTGAAATTGTCGCTACGCCGCCGTCCGATGCCGGACGCGGCCTCATCCGCGTGAACTCCCGTGAAATCCGCCATTACTCCGGCACCCGCAAGGAACCGGACTACCTGGTCAGCAAGGACAACGGAAAGACCTGGGAAATGAAGGCGGCCCCGAGCGGCTACCCGCCCAACTACGGAGGCATTCCCAAGGAATCCCCGGCGATTGCGCGCAACCCCGTGACCAGGGAATTCATCCGCGTGCAGCCCATCGGAGGGTTCATCTTCCTCTCCAAGGGAGGCCTGGACGGCAAGTGGTTTGCGGTCACGAACGACGGCAAGCTGGAGGAAGACTGGAAAAATCCGGAGAAGCAGAAAAATCTGAAAAAACTGGGCGGCATCATGCGCACGCCCACCTTTGTCAACAAGGGCAGGAGGGTGATCGTGCCGTTCCATAACATGGGCGGCGGCACCAAGTTCCATATTTCCGACGACGGAGGCCTGACCTGGCGCGTGTCCAAAAATGGCGTTACCTCTCCCAAGCATGAAGCCAGGCCGCCCCACCAGGGCGTCAGGTGGTTCAACAATGCCGTGGAAGCCACGGTGCTGGAAATGAAGGACGGCACCCTGTGGGCGCTGGCCCGCACCTCCCAGGACCAGGCGTGGCAGGCTTTCTCCAAGGATTTCGGTGAAACATGGAGCAAGCCGGAGCCGTCCCGTTTCTTCGGAACCCTGACCATGAATACGCTGGGGCGCCTGGATGATGGAACCATCGTCTCCCTGTGGACGAACACGATGGCCCTGCCTGAAAACGCCACGGCAGGCAACGGCACGTGGGAGGACGTGTTCACCAACCGTGATTCCCACCACATTGCCCTTTCCAATGACGAGGGCAAGACCTGGTACGGATTCCGGGAAATCATTCTGGACGAACACCGCAACCATCCCGGCTATGCCACCCTGGACGGTCCGGAGGACCGCGGCAAGCACCAGAGTGAAATGGTGCAGCTTGACAAGAACCGCATCCTGGTTTCCCTGGGGCAGCACAAAAACCACCGCCGCCTGGTCATCGTGGACCGCCGCTGGGTGGCTGCCAAAACGCGTTCCACGCAGACGGGCAGGGACCTGGACGGCCAGTGGACCATCCATACCTATATCCCCCAGAAAAAAGGCCATTGCAGCTATAACCGCAAACCCTCCGCTGAACTGGTGCCCGACCCCTCTGGAGGTGGAAAAAAAGTGCTGCAAATCAAACGCCTGAATGATCCAGAACTGGTTAATGAGAAATCCAATGTGGATTACCAGAACGGGGGCGCCACCTGGAACTTCCCGAACGGGACCACGGGGCTGGTCAAGTTCCGCTTCCGTGTGGCGGACGGGGACCAGGCGGACGATTCCGGCCTTCAGGTTTCCCTGACGGACCGCCTGTTCAATGCCTGTGATACCACCACGAAGGATTACGCCCTGTTCACCTTCCCCATCAAGCTGAAGCCCGCGCCCCATCTGCTGCTGGGCATGAAAAAAGTTCCTTTTGCGCCCGGCGCGTGGCATGAAATTTCCATTCTGTGGCAGGGGCCGCAGGCTGTGGTCTCCCTGGACGGGAAGAAGGCCGGAACGCTGAAAATGGCCAATCAATCTCCCAACGGAGCCAGTTACATTCATTTCATCAGCACCGGTTCCAAACCGGATGCCGGCGTCCTGCTGGATACGGTGAACGCCCGGGTGAAATAAAAGGCGTCCTGCCGCAGGGGGGCGGCAGGACCTCAGCGGCCTCTCTTTTTCGGAAGCGGTGAAGCGTTTAACTCCGGCAGGTTCTTCAGGACCATGTGCAGATGGTCGTTTGACCGGTTGCCTATCTGCTGGAGGACCGTGCGCCCGTACTTGTCACGCAGGGAAGGGTCTGCCTGGTGGTCCAGCAGCAGGCGTGCAATGCCCAGTTTCAGGCGGTCAAGGGAATCGTCCCCCAGCAGCATGTCACGGCAGCACAGCATGAGGGCCGTTTCCCCGGCTGCGTTTTGATGGTTGACGTCAGCCCCCTCGCTGATGAAAAGATTGACCAGTTCCCTGATTTGGGGGAGATGGGATATATCAATGAAAGCCAATTGGCGGCACAGGTTCAGCAGGGCCGTGTCTCCCCCGGAATCCGGCGGAGCCGTGTTCATGGGCATGGCCGCGTTGACGTCCGCCCCGTACTCCAGCAGGGTATGCGCGATTTGCAGCGCGGTTTTCGGGGTGTTCAGGTTCAGGGAAAGAAGGGGAGGGGTCATCTCTCCGCGGAAATTGGGATCATACCCGGCTTCGCAAAGCTTGCGGACCAGAAGAGGGTATCCGGCAGCGGCGGCCCAGGTCAGCAGACTGGTTTTTTTACCCCTCAATTCCGGCTGGAGGGAAATATCCGCCCCGCATTTCAGAAGAAACAGAGCCGTTTCCTCATAGGGCGCCCCTCCGATGCCGGCTACGCAGGTCATGACGAGGGGAGGCCAGCCCATCGGGCCCGGTTTATCCACATCCGCGCCGTTCTGGATCAGCAGGTTAAGGCAGGAAAGCCTGTTGTGCACCGGCAGGGGTCTGGTATCGTCCATTCCGGGCTGGCAGGCATAAGTCAGGGGTGTATCCCCCTGTTCGGACCCCGGGATGGAGGGAAGGGCCTGGTGCGGCAGGATGATCTGGAGGTTCGGGTCCGCGTTGCGCTGCAGAAGGCGGCCCAGCAATTGCACCTCTCCGAGCCCCGCAGCCAGGTGCAGCAGGGTTTCGTGGGACGAGGTGCTGCAGCGGCCGTCCGCGCTCTCCGCCGTATTCCGGATCATCTGGAGCCTTTCCCTGATTTCGTCCTGCATGTACTGGCGCATGGAAACCTCGGAAAACATGTGCCAGTCAATATGGCGGGAATTGGGGGAAAGCCCGCGGAAAATGAAACGCTCCGGGCTGCGGTGCGCCGTGAAATCCGCTGCGGTAAGAATTTGCTCCCTTTCCGCTTTTGTCCAGATAGGGTTGAATTTCCATTCCGCGGGGGAAGGGTCATTCCTGAGGAACCAGAAAATGGTGGAGCCTGCGACAAGAGCCGCAAAAACGCTCAAAGCTCCAAGAAACCAGAGGGTTTTCTTTCTTAAGGTCGTGTGTATCATAAGCAGGGGAACTGCAAAAAGCCATGATGCAGGAATCCGTAACTTCGGGCAATGAAAAAATGGTACGCGCAAGGAATGCCCGGAGCGAATTATATGGAAATTTAAACGGCGGATTGTGAATCCGGAGGGAGATTTTTTCCTGCCTGACATGGAAAAGAAGCCCGTGGATAAAGTCATTTGCGAGGGTGGCGGAAAATATGGTGTCATGCCCCGGACGTCATATTGGACATGGGTCTTATGATGTGGTTCATTTAATTCCAATTATTTGAATTATGTCCGGATTCACAATCCGGTATGATGCGTTAGGCGTTGCGGTTGTGACGTCTGTCTTAAAATTTCTTTCATTTGCTGTTGTTGCCATTGAAGTTAAAAAATGCAGGGAGCACCAGTTTTCCGTAAAAACAGCCGGAAAAAGGCGGTATTTCCGTTACTGTGTGCTGAAACGTCTCTTCCGTCGCCTGGCCCGTGCTGTCTGAAGCTGCTCTTGCCTTGGAAGAAACGGCGCATGAGGATTCAGGCAACGTTATGGACTCCGTCAAACTTATTGCGTCCGATATGGATGGAACGCTGCTCAATGGAAAGGGAGAACTGGACCCTGCGTTTTTCTCCCTCTTTAAAAAACTTGAACACCGGGGCATCCGCTTTGCGGCGGCCAGCGGGCGCCAGTATGACGGACTGCGCCGGACCTTTGCCCCCGTGGCGGACCGGATGCTGTTCATTGCCGAAAACGGCGCCTATGTGGCGTCTGGTTCCAGAGAATGGCTGGTGCTGGACATGGACCGTGAAACGGTGGCCGGGCTGATTGCCATGATCAGGCGCATTGAAGGGACGTGCATTGTCCTTGCGGGCCTGGACTCCGCATATATTGAAGATAAACAGCCGGAATTCGTCCGGGAGGCCCGCCGGTATTACACCCGCTGCAAGGAGGTGGATAACCTGCTGGACGTGCAGGGGGACAAGCTGCTGAAAATAGCCGTATATGACTTCAAGGGAGCGAAGGAAAACAGTTATCCCCGCCTGAAGCATTTGGAGCATGGCTTCCAGGTGGCCGTCTCCGGAGAAAAATGGATGGACATCAGCCGGAAGGGGGCCGATAAGGGCGCCGCCCTGGAGCTGATTCAGCGGAAACTGGGCATTTCTCCGGAGGAAACGATGGTCTTTGGGGACCAGATGAATGATGCGGAAATGATGCGGCAGGCCCGGTTCAGCTATGCCGTGGCGAACGCCGTGCCGGAAATCCGTGCCATGGCCGCGTTTGAGGCCCCGTCCAATCAGGAAAACGGAGTCATGCAGGTGCTCGGAAAGTTGCTGGAGGTCCATGCTCCGCAGGGTGGGGCCGGGGACTGCTGAGCCGTCCGGTCCATATTGCCGGGAGCAGGGAAACTGGTAAAACAAGGGCATGGGTCATCCTGGCGTGGCTGGAAGGCTTATGTTCCATGCCGGTGATGGCCGTGTTCGCCTGCGTGGGCGGCGTTTTGCCGGGAACTGGCTTTCTGCTGTTCAAGCTGGAGGATCCCCTTCTTGGGATTCTGGCGGGGTGTCTGGTTCTGATGGAAGCGGCTGGGGACTGGGTTCTCCATTTGATGGGAGCGTAAACCCGTTGTCCGCGGCAATGAAGGATGCTTCCTCCACGCCTTCCCGGCGAAGGGCTTCCCGGAAATCGTCCAGCGTTTCCTGGTAGCCGTCGTCCGCCAGTTGCCAGGTGCCGAAGTGGAAGGCCATGCCCTGCCTGGCGCGCAGCGTTTTAAAGGCCCGGACTGCGTCGCGCGGCGACAGATGGACGCCTGCCATGAGTTCTTCCGGAAGATAGGACCCAATGGAAAGAAGGGCCAGGTCCGGAGAGCCGAGGCGGTCCCGTATTTCCGCGAAAAAGCGTGTCCGGGCCGTATCTCCGGCAAAATAAATGCCCGGACCGTCCACCGCGCGCAGGAAAAAGCCTCCCCATAGGGACCGGTTGGCGTCTCCGTGGAATGGACTGCGGCCGCTGTAATGCCGTGCGGGGGTGAAGGTGACGGTGGTTTCCCCATCCCCGGACGGCAGGGCGGCGGACTGCCACCAGTCCAGCTCGCGGATCTGCGCCTGTGCGCCGCAATGGCGGAGAAGCAGGCGGCGCAGCCCCAGAGGAACAAGAAAGACGGGGTGGAAGCGTTCCTCCAGCCTTTTCAGGGTGGGCGCGTCAAAATGGTCGTAATGGTCGTGTGAAACCAGTACGGCGTCCACCTGCGGCAGATCCTCCCATGCGATACCCGCGGGCCGCTTCCGTTTGGGGCCCATCCATGCCACGGGGCTCACGCGGCCGGACCAGACGGGGTCCGTCAGCACGTTCAGGCCGTGCAGCCGAATCAGGATGGTGGCATGATTGACCATGACGGCCTCCCATTGCCCCCGTTCCACGGGAACATGAAAGGAGGGAATACGGGCGTTTTCCGCCACGGACGGATAGGGGCGCGGACGGCGCGTGAGCATCCATTTGACGATGCTCCAGTGGCTGCGGTGCGGTATCGGTTCCGGAGAGTGGAACCGTTGCGCCGCCCGTTTTTCTAAGGAAAATGTGCGGCAGAGCCGTGACTGGAGGAAGGAATGCAGGGACATGGGGAACGCAGTTCATCATAACGGTTCCGGTTCCGGGAGGAAACGGGCGCCCCCGTCAGCATGAAAGCCGCCGCCCTTTTTAGTTTTGCTTTTCCGGGGCGTATATGGTACATCCGTGCCAGACGTCATGAATCAGGAATTCTTTTCAGTGCTTGTGCAAGTGGTGGCAGCCCTGGGGCTGGCCGGCATTATCTTGTTGCTCAGTATCTTGATGGGCAAGCGCTCCTCCGTGCGCAAGCCTGCGGACATTCCCTACGAATGCGGGATGATTCCCATGGGGGAAGGCGCTCCCATGTTCTCCGTGAAATTCTACATGGTGGCCATGCTCTTCGTTATTTTTGACTTGGAAGTGGTATTCCTCTATCCCTGGGCCGTCAACTTCCGGGACTATGTGATGATGAATCCGGAATCCTTCACGGCCATGTGCATCTTCATCGGCATTCTGCTGGTGGCCTACCTGTACGCGCTGGGCAAGGGGGCCCTGAACTGGCACCACGATCCCCGCTGACCCTTCCTTATTCCATTTCATCAAACGCCGTGCTCCGTCGGGAACGCGGCGTTTTTCATGTGGAAGAAAGGGGACAACCCTGGGAAATCCTATGGCGGGGAAAAATCCCCTTAAGGCTTATTCCTTGCCTCTATGTCTCTTTTGCGGATAAATTCTTATTGTATGAAAGATGATTTCTCTTGCCAGGGAAAGGGAATGGGGATAGCGTCTGCGTGACCAGGAAATCCAGCATGAATCTGCCTCTTCCCAAAACGACGCAGGGCGTCTACCGCCTGTCGGTCAGCACCTTCTATTTTCTCCAGGGCCTGGTATTCGCCAGTTGGGCATGCCGTATTCCGGACATCAAGAATGCGCTGGGACTGAATGACGCCGACCTTGGCTCCGTGCTCTTTGCCGTTCCGGTGGGGCAAATGTCCGCTATGGCGCTGTCCGGCTATCTGGTGGGCCGTTGCGGCAGCCGGAGGATACTGATAGCGGCTTCCATCTTTTATCCCGCCGTGCTTGTGTATCTGGGCATGGCGTCCTCCTTCTGGGAACTGGCGGCGGGGCTGTTTTTCTTCGGGGTGGCCGCTAATTTGACGAATATCTCCGTCAACACGCAGGGCGTGGGAGTGGAGCGACTGTACCAGTGCAGCATCATGGCCCGGTTCCATGGCTTGTGGAGCCTGGCGGGATTCTTCGGCGCCCTGCTGGGGGCGTTGATGGTGGACTGGAAGGTATCCACGGAAATGCACTTCATCGCCATTTTCCTGATGTGCATGGTCATTCTGGCCGTCTTTTCCCCCTCCCTCCTGCCGCGGGATGCACGCCGCTCCTCCACCCAGGGCGGAGGCATGTTCCGGAGCATGGATGCCTATGTCTTGGTGATCGGACTGATCGCCTTCGGAAGCATGGTGAGCGAGGGAACCATGTTTGACTGGAGCGGCGTGTACTTTGAAAGCGTGGTGCAGCCCGGTCCCGGACTGGTGCAGATGGGCTACGTGGCGTTCATGAGCACCATGGCCCTGGGACGCTTTACGGCGGACCGCATGGTGATGCGCTTCGGCCCCGTGCGCGTGCTGCGCGCCAGCGGCATTCTCATTGCCTCCGGGCTGCTGGTCTCCGTCCTGTTCCCCATGCTGTGGTCTGCCACGCTGGGCTTCCTGCTGGTGGGCTTCGGTACCTCCTCCATCGTCCCCCTTTGCTACAGCATGGCCGGAAAATCCAAAAAAATGATACCAAGCGTAGCCCTGGCTTCCGTCTCCACCATCGGCTTTCTGGGCTTCCTGCTGGGGCCTCCGGTCATCGGCCACATTGCCCATGCTTTCTCCCTCCGGTGGTCCTTCTCCCTCATTGCCCTGGTGGGGCTGGGCACGGCGTTCATCGCCCCCTTCCTGAAAAAGTTCAGGTAAACTTCCGGAAAAGGGAATGAAAAAACTCAGGGCTGCTTGTTTGCCAGGGAAAAGGAAATGAGCGCGGGCATGCGGGTACGTCATTAAGCGCAACCTATGCAGCCCTTATTATCTATTCCAAAGTTATCTACAGGCAATTCTTCTATTTCTATGATGTTGTTTATGAGAATATCGCATTCCGGCAATTTTTTGATTTCCACTTCATATAGATTGTTGCTGCCGAGGTGGGCATAGACTAGATAGATTTTACGGGGATCGGGTGAATAGCCTGGATTGTCCGGGTAAAGAGACTGGATAGCTTGATAAATATCAGCTGGTGTGAGGGGTCCGCAATTGGCGTGATGAACATGGGCGCATGCTTGAGCGTGTATGTCTGTCGATGTGTAGATGACCGAAACGCACGATCTCAGGCCGACGGAGGACAATACTGCCGGATTGGCGTCAAATGTTAACAAGCCTTTATAATTGGTAATCAGCGGGTTGGTTTTTACTCTCCGCCTTCTGGAAATAAATGGAGCCGGGCCCTGATAGCGGCCGGGAGACAGTTGTGACCGTATTGTTGGGGGTATGGTATGAAATTTCCGATATTAACGGGTTCTATTTTTTCTTGGGTATGGTATTCATGATTATTTTTTTGTGTTGATAATAAGGATTTTAAATTAATTTTTAAGCAGGATTTTTTGAATATTCTCTTTGCCGGGTGCACGAATTGACTTCCAAATGTACGGACAGGGCAGGCGAGTGCGAAGGGCGGCCGCCGGCTTTTCTGTTGGGAGCCGTCAGCCGGGTACTTCTTGTCATTACTGCGGAGTAATTCATCCAATCGCCTTACCTGATGGTGACAAGCGTAGATAATGATGAATAAGGCACTGGATTGTTGTTTTACATGGCGGCCAAATACCCGTGCATGATGTAGTTGGCATGGCGGAAATACCTTGTCAAATAGGGGCGAAAGCGGCTTGAAAGGGTCCAATTTTTCACCATAAACAAAAACCCCCTCTTCATGTTGTTTACTTAAGGAGGGGCATAAATGGTGCGCCTGGCAGGACTCGAACCTGTACGCCTTTCGGCACCAGATCCTAAGTCTGGCGCGTCTACCAATTTCGCCACAGGCGCGACGAATGCGTGAGCGCACTCTGCCATACCGCGCCCTGGCGTTCAAGATTAAACGGGGGAGCTTTGTCTTTGACATGCCCCAGGGCAGCCCGTATGGTGGCGGCCTATGAAAATGTTAATTACCCTGTTGAGTGTCTGTCTTCTGGCCGCGTCCCCCCATTCACGGGCGGATGTCAGGCTGCCCAAAAGCACTTTCACCACGGATCGGATGGAAGAGGCTCTGAAAACAGCGAAAGAGCAAAAGAAGCCCGTGGCCTATCTTTATACGAACACGGCCACGACCTGCCCGCTGGCCGCCGGCGTGACGGAGGGGTTTCTTGAAGCCGTGGGAAAACGGTGCGTGCTGGTTTATCTCCCGGTGAAGGGAGGCAAGTCCACGGTGGCCGCTCCCGTGAAGGAGGCCCTGGAGAAGGGCAAGTTTTATCCCAAGCTGGTGCTGACTGCCAGCGACGGCTCCGGGGCGCAGTGCTTTACGTATGAGGCCTACCAGGCGGATTCCAAAAAAGCGGCGCGCGAGATCAAAAGGCAGATTATTGCCCTGGCTAAAAAACAGTCCTGAACCGGAGGACGGAACATTCCGGGCGTTCCGCAGGGCAGTTCAGCCCATGATTTGCGCCGGAAAGGGGAATATTTTCACAAACAGGAAATCCAGCATTCCCACGCACAGGGCGATGCAGATGGCCTTTTTGGGCGACAGGCGGGGAGTCGTCTTCAGCCAGATGACAATTCCCGCGTGGACCGCCAGGGATATTCCCACGGACCACCAGAAGAACGGAATGCCCGTCATGGCAAAGAGCGCCGCCAGCGGATAGGTGAACGCCAGGAAGATTTTCATGATGGCTTCCCATTCATGCCCGCGCACCATCATCAGTTGCTTGGATAGAAGGGAGACGTACAGGCAGGAGGGGACCACGACGCACAGGATGAGGGAGACGAACCCTTTTTTTGCATACCGTTCTTCCTGCGTGGGAATGTACATGCCGCATATACTGGGTCAGCAGGGGGGAATTGTCAAACATTGTCCTAGCCCGGCGGGGCGGGGGGATTATACTGGCTTCCTCGCGTATGTCGTCTTTTGAATTAAATTCCTCCTTCAAGCCCTCCGGGGACCAGGAGCAGGCCATCGGCAAGCTGCTCAAGTCTCTGGAAGCGGGCAACAAGCACCAGGGCCTGCTGGGGGTGACCGGGAGCGGCAAGACGTTCACGATGGCGAATCTGATCGCCCGGATGAACAGGCCCACGCTGGTGATTTCCCACAACAAGACGCTCGCCGCGCAGCTTCACTCGGAGCTGAAAAGCTTTTTCCCGAATAACGCGGTGGATTACTACGTTTCCTATTTCGACTATTACCAGCCGGAGGCGTACATCGCCAGTTCCGACACTTATATCGAAAAGGATTCCGCCATCAATGACGAGCTGGACCGCCTGAGCCTGAACGCCATGAATTCCCTGATGACGCGCCGGGACGTGATTGTGGTGGCGTCCGTCTCCTGCATTTACGGCCTGTCCACCCCGGAAGATTACCGTAACCTGACCCTGCGCATTCGTGAGAGAGACATCATGGACCGGGACGTGTTCCTCCGGCAGCTGGTGGAACGCCTGTTTGAGCGGCAGGATTTTGATTTTACCCGCGGCACGTTCCGCGTGCGCGGGGAGGTGGTGGAGGTGTTTCCCGCTTATTCGGAAGGGGAGGCGATCCGCGTGGAGTTTTTCGGAGATGAGGTGGAACGGGTTTCCCTGATTGATTCCACCTCCGGCCGCGTGCGGGAACGGCTTGGGAGTTACACCTTTTTCCCGGCCAAGCAGTACGTGGCCGCTCCGGAAAAACGGGCCGCGGCGCTTAAGGCCATCCGAGCGGAGCTGGAGGACCGCGTGGGATGGTTTGAGAAGCATGGGCGTCTTTTGGAAGCGCAGCGCCTGAAACTGCGTACGGATTACGATCTGGAGCTGATTGAAGAACTGGGCTTCTGCAAGGGGATTGAGAATTATTCCCGCCATCTTTCCGGCCGCCTGCCGGGCAGTTCCCCCTCCACGCTGCTGGATTTCTTCCCCAAGGATTCCCTGACCCTGATTGATGAAAGCCATGTGGCCGTGCCCCAGCTGGGCGGCATGTACGAGGGGGACCGCAGCCGCAAGAATATTCTGGTGGAGCATGGCTTCCGCCTGCCCAGCGCGCTGGACAACAGGCCGCTGAAATTCCATGAGTTCATGGAGAGGCAGAACCAGATCGTGTACGCCTCCGCTACGCCGGGGCCGTTTGAGCTGGTGAACTGCCGTGCGGACAACAAGACTTATATTCCCGTGCGCCGCGCCGCCAGGTCAGGGGAAAAGGCGCCGGAAGGCTTCAAGGGGATTCTGTTCACTTCCCCCAAGGATATCCGCGTCACTCCCAGCCCGTCCACGGAACCGGTGGAGAAGTTTGATCCCACGAAGCGTTCCACACCCCTGATTGTGGAGCAGATTATCCGTCCCACCGGCCTGCTGGAGCCGAAGATCACCATCCGTCCCCTGAAAGGGCAAATTGACGAGACGATTGCCCTGTGCAACGAGCGCGTTGCCAAGAATGAACGCGTGCTGGTCACGACGCTGACCAAGAAGACGGCGGAAGACCTGACGGAGTACCTGAAGGGGGTGGGGCTGAAGGTCTCCTACATTCATGCGGATGTGGACGCGATTGAGCGCGTGGAGATTCTGCGCGCCCTGCGTGCCCGGAGGATAGACGTTCTGGTGGGCATCAACCTGCTCAGGGAGGGGCTGGATTTGCCGGAAGTCTCCCTGGTGTGCATTCTGGATGCGGACAAGGAAGGTTTCCTGCGCAATGAAACGTCCCTGGTGCAGACGGCGGGCCGCGCCGCGCGCCATTTGAACGGGGAGTGCGTCCTGTTTGCGGATGTAATGACGGATTCCATCAAGCGGCTGATTGAGCTGACGGATTACCGCCGGAGCATTCAGGAGAAGTACAACCTGGAGCACGGCATTGTTCCCCAGACGGTGAGCCGGTCCGAACAGGGGCAGTTGAAACTGTATGCGGAAGAGGATGAAGAGTCCTTCCGCGTGGCGGAGGACGAGGCCGGGTACGGGCTGGAAGAGCGCATTGCCAGGCTGGAGGCGGAAATGAAGGAGGCGGCCTCCCATCTGGAATTTGAACGCGCCGCCCTGATCCGGGATGAAATCAGGCAAATGCGCGAAGGCGGTAAAAAAGAGCAGGGTATTCCTTGAAGAATGCCTCTTTTCCCCTCCGGAACGGGAAAGCCCGGATGTTCCAGACCGGGACGGAGGCAATGATGCTATTTTCCCGGGATCGTCGTGCCGATGATTGATTTTCAAGCGTTTTTCCCGGGAGAAATGTTCCGTGGCAATCGCTGCCAAAAACGGGGAACCCTTTTACGGAGAAGGCATGGGAGGTTGCCGCATTTCAAAAAACGAATTGCTAATCCGGGGTCAAGGCCTGTTTTTTATAACAAGGGACTTATGCTGAATAGCCATGTCCTTATTGAGAAACGTTCCCTTGTGGTGAAACCTTCCGGAATTGCATGACCGGCCTTTGGAGCGGCGCAAGCCTTTGCAGCCGTTGAAAAGCAGGTGTCTCGCTACGATTCCCTGACTTTCAGGGAAAAAAGTTTTCTGCCGTTCCTGTTGATGTCCGGATGCCGCAAGGCTTGCGGCGCTCCCTGTGGCATGGAGTCCATTCTGTGCTAATCCGTAACGGATTAGCAATCCGTTAGTTTATCCGTCCAGGCGCCGGAGCGGCACTGGGTTCATTGACTGTGACGGAATGATGTTTGGCGTATTCTTTTTCTTCGTGATTCTAGCTTCTCTGCTTGTTTTATGGCGCTGGCGTGCGGATGACTGCATGCTGCCGTGGAAGAAGGTGGTGGCTGCCTGCGGAATTTGCAGTGTCATTCTTTTCCCCCTGGGTCTCGTGTTCCGTGCGGATGGCCTGTGTTTCGGAACCTGGGAGGGCGCCGCGTCCTCTATTGTCCAGTATGGAATTTTTTTAACGGCTTTATGCCTGTCCGTACAAGCGTTGAATGGCGTGGTATGGTATGGCGCGCGCCATGAAACGGAGTGGAGCCCCTGGGGGAAATGGGGCGTCATGGCCGTTATTTCCATCGCCGTGCTGGCGTGGTGGTGGCATGCGGGTTCACGGTGTTCCTTTGATTTCCAATATCGCCAGTATCCCCAGATCGTCAGCGGACAGTATAATTTGATGCATACGCTGGCCCACACCCTGCTGTGCAAGGGTATTTTAAGCGTCTGGCCGGGATTTCAGGCCATCGTTCTGGTTCAACTGGGGCTGCTGTTGTCCGTTTGCTTCATGATCGTTTCCTGGGCGGCGCGCGAACGGATGCGGGCGCTGATCGTGCTGGGAGCCGTCTTGCTGTGCCTGTTCCAGTTTGAGATGGTGACGACGGTGATCAAGGACGTTCCCTATTCCATTTTCCTGATGGCGCTTACGGTGGGATTATGCTCCTGGTTATTGGAAAAACGCACCTCCGCCCTGTGGCTGATCGGTCTTGGGCTGGCCGGAACCGGGTGCCTGCGCTATGACGGAGCCGTTCCGTTTTTTCTTACTGTCGCGGCCCTGTCCGTCCATATGTTCCATCACCGTGAGGAATTCCGCCGCCTGGCGATTCCCGTGATAGGGGGAATTTGCTGCTGGCTGTTCGCTTTTCTCGTCCTTCCCTTTCTGATGGATGCGGAAAGCGGCGCGTCCGGCACCAAGTATGCCAAGATGGCTCATGTGGTCTGTGATATTGTTGCAGAGGGCGGGAAGGTGAGTGACGGAGACATGGAGCTGATTGAACGGGAAATCATGCCTAGGGACGTCATCATGAGGCAGTACCGCCTTTATGAAGATTCCCTGCATCCCGCAGTGTCAGCCGGGTACGGGCAGAAGTATCTCCACACGGGCCTGTTTGAGTCCTGGGAGACGGGAATGAAGTATGGGTTTGCGTGGACCTTGTCCGGCAAAGGGGAACTTGTCAGGAATCTGTTTTTCTCCGTTTCTGCGGACAATCCCCTGCTGGCGGGGAAGATTCTTCTTCTGAACAGCCAGATGGTTTGGAACCTGCCTGCGGGCAATGTCAGGGACATGCCGCAGCTTTCCCTGTTTTACGGCTGCGTGCTCAGCTTCCTCGTTTACGGAATGATGAAGAAAAAGGCGTATCTGATCCCTTTTGTGCCATTTTACGGAGTGGTTCTGGCCATTGGCGCGGCGGCGACTACGTATGAAGTCCGCTATATGCTGCCTCTGGAATTGCTGTTCCCCGTCCTGCTGCTTTATTCCATCTCCTGCGCCAAAAGAGCGGATGTCCCGAAGGAGAGAGAGAAAAAGGAAGGCCGCCTTTCCTCCGGAATTTGAGCGTGCCGCACTGGTCCGGGAGGGGGACCGGGCAGGTGGGTAAGCGTGCCATTTTAACCGGAAAAATGTTTCGGGGTCATTTTCCACTTGCCAAGAGCGGATTGGCGCCTATACTCCTTCCACCATGACCCGCAAAGGTGGTATCAATAAAACTCGCAAGGCAGTCGCCAAGCGTTTCAAGGTTACCGGCACGGGCAAGGTACTGCGCCGTAAACAGGGTAAGCGCCACATCCTCCAGAAGAAATCCAGCAAGCGCAAGCGTCAGCTTGGCAAGGTGGCTCTGGTGGACGAAACGCAAGTCTGGGCAGTCAAGCAGAACCTGCCTTTCGCCTAAACCGCGGAAACGCTCGACCAACGCCGAGCTTTCCCCCCGCTGAACGGGGGGCCTTCATGCAGCCTTCTTCCAATGAGAAGATAAGAACAGGCGAGACTGCAGGGAGGTGAGGAAGAACAGTCTGTTCAAGATAGAAATAGAAATAAGCTATGCCACGTGCCACTAATGGACCGGCCTCTCGCAAGCGCCGTAAGCGCATTCTCTTGCGTGCCAAGGGTTTCCGCGGTTTCCGCAGCAAACTCTTCCGCTACGCCAAGGATGCTGTTTACAAGGCTTGGCAGTATGAATACCGCGACCGCAAGAGACGCAAGGGACAATTCCGCCGTCTCTGGATCGCCCGTATTTCCGCTGCCGTCCGCGACCGCGGTCTGACCTATTCCCGCTTTATGGAAGGCCTGAAAGCCGCCAACGTCGATCTGGACCGCAAGGTCCTTGCCGACCTGGCCGTCTCCGACGAAAAGGCTTTTGACGCCATCTTCGCCCAAGCGAAGAAAGCCATTGAAGCCAAGGATGGTGCCGCTCTCCGCGCCTAAGACGCAGCAGAGTCCATCTGTTCAGTAAACATTAACAAACAGCCCCGGAGGTTAGCCTTCCGGGGCTGTTTTGCGTCTTCATGTCCGGGTGCGGAAAAAAAACGTGAAATCCCGCCAGGGGAGGATTCGTTTATTCGGATTCGGCCGTTGCCTCCTTTTCCGCGCTGGCCAGCTCCTCCACCTTCCGCACCAGTCCATCCATGCTGCCGGAAGCGATTTTGTTCCCGTTGGCGTCCACCAGCACCAGGGAGGGGATGGGACCGGGATAATTCTTGCGGATCAGGGGGCTTTCCTTGGAAAGGTTGTCCAGGTAGCCGAACAGGAAGACCGGCCACGGCATCTTATTGGAAACGGCCCATTTCTGGGCGCCTTCCAGCGCATGGTCCATGCTGCACAGGACTACTTCCAGATCCTTGCGGGGAGCGATTTTATCCCGGTACACCTCCAGGTTGCGCGGAAGGGAGGCCCTGCACGGGCCGCACCAGCTCGCGGAATAATACAGGATAAAATACCTGGCGTTCCATTTGCCGTCCATTTTGACGAACTTGCCGTCCTTTTCCCGGTAGGTCAGCCCTTTCAGCTGTTTGCCCAGGACTCCTTTCGGGATGACCATTTTAGCCAGCTCCGCATCCGTCTTGCCGACCAGCTCCTTGTGGAAGTCAATCCAGTCCAGGTCCTCCCTGGAAAGTTTTTTGAGGGGAAAGGGGATTTTCTTTTTCGTGAAGACGTTCTGCATGATCGCGTTGACGCTGTTCAAGCCGGCCAGCCTGGCCTGGAAGGTGGCGCCCGTTTCCTTGTTCGTCCAGGTCCGGGTCATGGAGGGGATGTCCGCTTCTTCCTGAGGCGCGGCGTGAAGAAAGGGCGTACAGGCTATCAATGCGGCTGCCGGAATGCCCGTCATGAGAAACTTGGAGACAATCATCTTTTGTTGTTATGGTGTTTTCTGCCGCATGTCCAGAATTTAAATGTTCCCTCTGTCATTAGGACATCCTTGAAGCTTGTCCGCCGGGATGCGTCATGATAGCCTGACCCACAAAGCACTACCATGGATAGCATTCTTTCCGTTCTTACCACCATTGCCATTATCTTCGGCGTGGTGATGTTGTTTAACTTCATGATTTTCATTCATGAACTGGGTCACTTTTTCGCCGCCCGCTGGCGCGGCCTGTACGTGGACAGGTTCCAAATCTGGTTTGGACGCCCCATCTGGAAAAAGACCGTTAACGGCGTGCAATGGGGGGTGGGCTGGATTCCGGCCGGCGGCTTCGTTTCCCTGCCGCAAATGGCTCCGATGGAGGCTATTGAAGGGAGAGCGGAGCTTCCCAAGGATTTGAAGCCCGTTACCCCTTTGGACAAGATCATCGTGGCCGCCGCCGGCCCCATCGCCTCTTTCCTGCTGGCCGTGTTTTTTGCCGTGGCCGTCTGGATGGTGGGCAAGCCTGATGTAGAGATGGGGGTGACTACGGTCGGCTTTGTTGCTCCGGACAGCCCTGCGGCCCAGTCCGGCATTCTGCCCGGCGACAGGATTGTGAAGGTGGACGGCCGCCCGGTGGACAAGTGGGCGGGCAATATGGAAGGCGTCCGGGAACTGATTATGCTGGGTGAGCATGACCAGGTAGTTTTTACGGTGCAGAGGCCTGGGCATGAAGGAGAGATGGAAATTTCCTGCGGGTTCCGGATTCCGGAAACGTCCTGGTGGCAGCGCTCCGGCATGCGCCAGGTAGGGCTGATGCAGGCGATGCCCTGCGTCATCGGGGAAGTGCTTCCCAATTCTCCTGCCGACCAGGCCGGATTGAAGCCGGGCGACGTGGTGACGGCTGCCAACGGGGAACGCCTCTGGAGCCCTGCGGCGCTGGATGGGCTGTTGAAGAAGAATGAACCGCTTCTGCTGGACGTGACGGGCAAGGATGGCGCCGCGAGGCAGGTGAACATCCAGGGCAGGCTGCCGGAGAACTGGCACAACGGCGCGAACGGCTCCCTGCTCAAGGGCGCCCAGCCCATTCTGGGCGTAACCTGGGACCTCAGCTCCGTGGGCCGTGACGTAACCGTGCATCCTACTCCGTGGGCGCAGATCAAGCAGAGTTTGAAATGGATGGGAGATACCCTGGCGAAGGTGGTGGCCCCCGGCAGCAGCGTGGGCGTGGAGCACCTCTCCGGCCCTGTGGGAATTGCCAACCAGTTTTACAAGATGTTCTCCCTGGAGGAAGGCTGGAAGCTGGCCCTGTGGTTCTCCGTGGTGCTGAACGTGAACCTGGCTATCCTGAACATCCTGCCTCTTCCTGTGGTGGACGGCGGCCACGTGGTGATGAACACCATTGAGCTGGTTTTCCGCCGCCCCCTGAACGTGAAAGTGCTGGAATTCGTGCAGTTCGGCTTCGTCTTCCTGCTGATGGGCTTCTTCCTGTTCGTGACATTCAAGGACGTGGGGGATTTCTTTGGCAAGAAGCCGGACAAGCTGCCCACCCCGGTATTCAAGGCCGTGACGGATTAAACGCGGACGGCGACCCTTGATACGGCTTGATTCCATGAAGCAGTCACTGGCGGCGCGTTTCCTGTTCCGGGCGGTGGTGCTGGCGCTTCTCGTGTACGCCATGCTGCTCACCTGGTGGACCCCCTTCACCGGGGACAGCTTCATGCATTCCGTATTCGGGGCTAGCCACCGTCTTGCCTTCCAGCCCGTGCTGGAACGGTGCTGGTGGTCGTACATGAACTGGAATCCCCGCCTGGGGGAATTCCTGGCTGTCTTTACGGCCACGGCGGGGAAGTGGCTTTTCCTGGCCGTCAATCCCTTCGTGATTCTTTCCCTGGCCCTGATGATGTTTTACCTGGCGCGGGGAAGGAGGGTGAATTCCGGGCACTGGCGGGATGTTCTGCTGTTTTCCGCGGGCGCCCTTCTTCTGCTCACGTCTTCATCCAGGCCGGGCATCACGATGTTCTGGCTGTCCGGAGGGACAAACTATGCGTGGTCAGCCGCCGTCTGGCTGGGCTTCCTGTGCCTGTACCGCGGCTTATGGGCCGGGACCTCCCGGATTAAGGACAGGCCCTTTTCCTGGCTCTGGATAGGCGTGGCGGCTTTTGCCGCCGGGATGACCAATGAGAACCAGATTCCCGCTTCCCTGGGCATGCTGTTCCTGTACTGGCTGTATGCGCGCTGGAAGAGCCTGGTTCTTCCCCGCTGGTTCTTCGTCGGCTGGGGTTTTCATGCCCTGGGTGGCGCCTGTCTTCTGCTGGCTCCGGGAAACGGCGTGCGTCTTCATTCGGAGACGGCGGGTGGCGCCGCCGTCCTTCACTCCTGGGCGGAGCGTTTCGGCGCCATTCCGGAACTGATGAATGCTTTTTACGAGTTCATGCCGCTTCCTAAAATCCTGCTGGCAGCCGTCGCCGTGGCCCTGATCCTGCTGACGTGGAGAAGAGGTTGGAAGACTTGGAAGGGGGCTTCTCTCCGCCGCATGTGCGTTTCCCTTCTGTTCATTCTGGTGGCCCATGCCATGGCAATCAGCTTTTTTGTGCGCGTGATTCCCGCTTGGCATGCCATGTTTTCCGCCACGGTGCTGATGATGACGGGCATCCTGGGGCTGTACGGGGTATGGATGGACGCCGCGCAGAGGCGTTGGATTCCTTCCTGCGTGCTGCTTGCGGCGGCCGGGCTGGCCCTGTGGGTATGCTCCGGGTATCTGGATGCCTTCCCGCGCATCCACCGCCAGTGCGAGGAACGGAAAATGTTCATCCGCCATGAACTGGAAAAGGGAGAGAGAAACATTGCCGTTCCTCCTTATGAGCCCGTGCCTCTGGCTCCCTATGTTTCCGTGATGTGGCGCATGAGCAGCGGAGACCCGGATGAATTTATCAACCGTTCCATTGCCCGTTATCTGGGAATTGAAAGCATCCGGGTGGCTGTGCCTGAACATTGACCGTCTTTTTTGGCGAATAGCTGTTTTCCCGGCGCGGCCGTATTCCGGTGGAAACGGCGGCGCGGTAAAAGTCCGGCTGTTTTTATAAACCGCCCTCCGGCCATCTTTTCTTTACTCGAATGCCGGTGGAACAGGAATGCTCTTGCGGATCAATAATCCGATGATTGCATAAAATCTTTAATTAATATTAAATCTATTTATATTAAATACATTATATATATTTATATCTTGATATGAATCCCTCAATACATGGAAAACAAAAAAGATATATTATTTAATTTTTAGTGTTTTCCATTGACATCGGATTATTGATCCGGTTTACTTTGTGTCACCATGAAGAAGTCCTTGTTTTCTCTGGCTCTGATTTCAAGTTCCCTGCTGGCAGTGCAGGCGGCGACTGTGCAAATTGACTTCGGGCGCGATGACGCCGCGACAGACGGAGCCCTCAATATGAATTACGACCATTCCTCCGCAGCCCTGGGCACGATGCCGGGCGACGTCACTTTGGGATGGAGCACGGCCGGATACCCTGTGGGGGATGACGGCCATACCACGACCAAGACGCCCGGCGAAGAAAACGGGTGGAAGAACGCTTTTGGCGGCAGCATGCCTTTCTCCCTGGGAGACAGCTTCCGGGACGGCCTTTTAACGCAGACGGCGACCGGCTCCGGTTCTTTTACCGTGACTTTCAGCGGTCTTGCCGCCGGGGAATATACCTTGTCCCTTTTCGGCGGTTTCACGGGTAAGGACGTCTTTGCCGGACAGACGTGGACGATCGGAGGCGCCGACGCTTCCAACGCGACCTGGACAAACTTTGGCACAAACGCCAGCGGTGATTGGAACGAGCTTTCCACGACGACGGGCGACAGTTCCGGCGTTCTGGCTCCCGGGAATGCCGCAGACGGCTCCAATCCTTCCGCCAACAAGGGCCTTTATTCCACGGTGGAGCACATCGTGGTGGGGGAAGACGGGACGCTTACTCTCACGATTCAGGGGGACGGTTCCAGCAATTTTGGCCGTACGGCCCTCAATTACCTTTCCCTGACCCAGGTTCCGGAACCTGCTACGGCTACTTTGAGCCTGCTGGGCCTGGCCGCTCTGTGCCTGCGCCGCCGCCGCGCCTGACCAGGAAGGTTCCAACCGTTTTTATTCAAAGCTGTTCCGCGTCCGCGCAGGACGGCTTTTTTATTTAACGGCCTTTCCCTTTCCGCGCCTTCGGGGCGGCATGTTTTCCAGCCGCGGCAACGGTTTTTTCCATAGGGGCATTATCCGTCGTTAACACAGGAACGCAGGGAGGAACGGCAAGGAAAATGCGGGGAAAGACAACTGCCGGTCCTTCAGGAAAAAAATTCCTTTAAATGCGAATGGTTTCCTTCAAATGGGTGGAAACAATGATGCACGCGATTCGTTCCGGCGGTATTCCCGTGATTCTGGACACGATGCGGGCGTAGGCGTTCAACTGGTTGGAGTGGCGTTCCCGCAATTGCTCCGGAGAGTTCGCATGGTCCGTCTTGAAGTCCACGATGCAGGCGCTTCCGTCATGAAGGAGCAGCCTGTCAATCACGCCGGAGATCCAACTGTTCCCGTCAATGGCTTCAATGCGCTGTTCCTTCATGATGCGTGCCGTTCCGGGAGGGGTGAAGAGTTCGCGGATGGAGGGAATCTCCATGCAGGCGGCCACCGTGCGTTCCGCCTCCGTGGCGGGATGAAGAGCCCATTCCGGCTTGTCCGATTCATCCCAGCGGGTAATCCGTTCAAAGACGGCGTGAACGGCTGAACCGAATGCGGCGGATTCCGCATCGTCGGCATATCTTCCTTCGTGGGCCGCGTCTTCTGCCGCCGGCAGGCCGGAGGGGGAAAGCCGCTCCCTGACCATCGGTCGTTGGAGGGGCCATTCCGGCGTGTCTTCCTCCGCCCGTTCCCGTACGGATTCCGTGAATTCTCCGTACCACCCGCCATGGCCGCAGGAATACAGGCATTCCGCCCCGGATTCCGGAAGCGTGTCTTCCGTTCCTTTTTCACAGGACCGGGCTGCGGAACGGACGACCTTCCACATGGAATCCGCGGTCATTTCACCTTTTTCTTCCCGGTAGGGGAGAATGACGTACGTGGCCCGCTTGGCGCGGGTGAGCGCCACGTACAGCTTGCAGAAGCCGTCAAACTGCTGCTGGGCGCGCCATTCCCGGTAAAGCTCCTGGAGCTGTGGAACGTTCGTGTAAACGTGCCTGGAAGGGACCAGCACGATTCCTTCTATGCTGCCCTCCCGGTTCTTTTTGACAAAGTGGGTCAGGTGCCTTCCGTCCGCAAAGGGGGCGTCCCTGCCGATCTGGGGCAGGATGACGATGTCGAATCCCAGTCCCTTGGATTTGTGGATGGTCATGATCCGGACGATGCCCCCGGCAGGATCCTCCCGGCGGGTCACGTCTTCCATGTGCCTGATCCATTCATCCAGGGAAACGCCCTTCTCGTCCACCTGTTCCGCCTCATTCTTCCAGACGGCCAGGCGGTCCCGGTGGAATTCGGTCAGTTCCGTTCCCGTCCGGGCCAGCCTCCGCTCCAGTTCCTCCATGACGGCGGCGTAGCCGTCCCGTTCCAGCAGGAGGCGCCAGGCCTTCCAGTCCATGCCTTCAGGCCGTTCCGGAGTGACGAGGGGCCGGAGGGGGGAATGGATGAGCAGGCCTGCGGCAAAGGGGTCTCCCGGCATGAGCAGCCAGCGGAAGAAGTACAGCAGGTTTTTTCCCAGGGGGGAATCCACGCCCACCGGAACGTCGTCGCATACCTCCGCGGGAACGCCGTGGTCCGTCAGCCAGGTCTTGATGGCTAGCGCCTGGTTTTTCGTGCTGACCAGAATGGCGGTTTCCAGGCCGCGGCGCAGGGCTCCGGTACGTTCCAGGATATCGGCTGCCGCCTGGCACACCAGGTCGTTGGCGGTGGAGGATTCCGCCTTGGGCGTCTGCCAGATTTGGGAGACGCCGGACCGGCCTTCCAGATGGGGGGCGCACCGGTGCTCCGGATATTCCCCCCATTGTTCCAGGGCGGCGGGTTCGCAGTCCGGCGCTGTCCGGGCGTAGTCGCAGATGTCGTTCACCAGGTCCAGCACGGGCTGGACGGAACGGTAGGAGGTGGACATGCCGCGTTCTTCCAGTTGAAGCTGGGTGGAAACGGAGCGGAAAAGCTCCGGATCCCCGCCGCGCCACTGGTACACGCTCTGCTTGATGTCCCCCACCACGAAGATGCTGCCTTCGCTCCCGGCCTTGGATTCCGTCAGGTCGTCCAGAAAAGGCTTGATGACGCGCCACTGGGACTGGGACGTGTCCTGGAATTCATCCAGCATCCAGTGGTCATAGCGGCAGTACATGCGGTATTGCAGGTCCCTCTTGAGCTCCGGCGTAACGGCTCCTCCGCCCAGCATGCGCGTGACGTCGTGAAACAGGAACCTTCCCTTGTTGCGGACCAGGGAGGAATATTTGCCTTCAAAAAGGAGCATCAGTCCGTGCGTGGCGCGGGTGCGGCGCAGCGCCTGCAGGACCTCCATGCGCAGCCAGCTCTGGATGAGTTCTTCCAGCGGAGGGGACCAGAAGTCCTTGAATTTTTCCCGCGCCTCTTCCACGGTGATGTTCCAGGAAGAACCTCCGTCCGTGCGGAAGCGCACGCGGCCCAGCCTGGCGTATTGGGAGAAACCGTTCAGGAAGCGCAGGAACAGTTCTTTGCTTTTGGAGCCGTTTTTCCCTTCCGGAGCGGGCGCCTGCTGTGCCTGGAAAGCCACGGCATGCAGGACGGCGTCAAATTGTTCCAGGGGAACGGGGGGCGCCAGTTCTTCCGGCGTGAAGCCCAGCGCGACGGGGTTTCCCCATGTTCCGGCGTCCGGTTCGTCCAGGAAAAGTTCGTGGTAGGTGTTGAGACGCCGCATCATGGAATCCTCCGCATCCGCGGCTTCCGCATCGGAGTCCGCTCCGGAGAGGAAGGCGTCTTCAAAATTCCGCCTCCGCTCCCTGTTCACGGAGCATTCCCGGTACAGGGAAAGCAGGGCTTCGCGGCGCGCCAGCTTCTCCGCCGTGGTGTCAATCATGCTGAAGCCGCTGACGCCCAGCTCAAAGGTGCTGGTGGAGGCAATCTGGGCAAAAAGGCTGTCAATGGTGCAGAGGTTGAGGCGCGCCAGGTTCTGCACCAGGATGTGCAGCAGATGCCGGAAACGCTCCCGGTGCAGGTTTTCCGCCTTCCATGCCTCCGTTGCTCCGGGCCAGATGCCGGGTTCCCCCGGCGTTCCCTTGATGACCGTCCAGAGCTGTTCTTTCAGGCGTTGCGCCCCCTCCTCGTCCGTAGCCCCCGCAGCCAGGTCCGTCAGGATGCGGTCCTTGAATTCCCCTGCCGCCTTCCGGGTGAAGGTGATGGCGATGAGCCGTTCGGGGTGGCTGCCGTGGTTCAGAGCCAGCAGCCCCAGGAAGCGCAGGGAAAGCTGGTAGGTTTTTCCCGTTCCGGCGGATGCGGAGATCAGCATGTTGGTCAGGGAGAACATCTCAGAAAGGCAGGTGGGGGGTGAGGTTGAGGCCCAGCAGGTCCTGCAGGCTTTCACGCCGGGAGGCCATCAGGTCCTTGAACACGTCGTAGGAGGGAGGGTTCCAGCCCAGTTCCTCCGCGGTGATGAGCCCGCGGCCCTCATGAAGGAGCTTCATCAGCTCCACTGTCCAGGCGCGCGCGCTGTCCAGCGCGCATTCCTCATAGCCGGGCATGGGGTCGTGAAGCGTGTCCCAGGCGGAGATGCCGATGTCCAGCGGATTGGCGGGAAGGGCGTAATACGCCGCCGAAGGGTGGCCGCCATAGGCTTCCGCGGCCCACAGCACGTAAACGGGCAGTTGCAGGTCTTTCCAGCGCGCGTGCGCCAGCCTTCCGTTTTTCTGGCGTTTGGTGTAGGGCCGCAGGGCCGGGGAAAGCAGGGACAGGGCGTCCGGGCGCCCGATCGTTTCCAGATGCTTTCTTTCACAGGATGCGGCTGCTCCCGTTTTGTAGTCAATGACCCGTATGCGGCCGTCCGCGTGGCGGTCGATGCGGTCAATGCGGAATTTCATGGGGAAGCCGCCCAGGGACCAGTCTTCCACCTGGTGTTCAAAGGCGATGCAGGACCAGCCTTCCTGAAGGTCCTGCAAATGCTGGACGGCGTAAACGGAAAGCCTCTGCTCCATGGAGCGTTTTTGCAGCAGCAGGGGCATGAGGGGCGTGGGGCCGTATTGTTTCCGGAAGGTTTGTTCCAGTATTTCCGTGATGGCGTCCTGAAGGGCGGCGGCTTCCATGCCGTCTTTCAGGACGGCATGTTCCCGGCAGAAGCATTCCAGCACATCGTGCAGCATGGTGCCCAGTTCGTTGACGGCCATGTCCTCCTTGTCCGGCAGGAACTCCTCCTCATTCATGTGCAGGGCTTCCCGCATCCAGAAGCGCATGGGGCACGCCAGGAACCTTTTGAGGACGGAGGGGGAAAAGGCCAGCCCTTTTTCCTTCCACGGGTTTTTGTAGCCGGGCGCCATCGCGCCGATGTCCGTGGCGGCCTTCCAGCCTTCTGCGGGCTGAAGGTACCAGCTTCCGCGCTGGTAGGGGAGGGGTGCGGGCGGATCGCTGATTTCCCGGAAAAGCTGTTCCACGCGGTGCGGCAGTTCCGCGTCCGGGCAGCGCATGAGCAGGGAGGAAGGCGTCAGCGGATCGTTTTTGCTGCTGGTCCGGGAGAGAATGATGGTGAGGCTGCCCTCCCGTTCCCGTGAATGGAGCAGGGCGGTCAGCAGGAAGCTGTCCCGGGCTTTTTTCCGGTTGAAGGAATCGATGCCCAGGGCTTCCCTCAGTTCCTCCGGCATGAACTGGTCGGAAACGCCGCCTTCCGGTACGGTCCCCTCGTTCAATCCCGTCAGAATAAGGTGTTTCTCCGGGCGGAAGTGGACTTCCATCCAGCCCAGGGAATCCAGTGCCGCGTGGGCCTTCCTTCTGTTTTTGACGCGCAGCGGCTGAAGGCATTTCATCAGGAGCTGGAGGGCCGTCTCCGGTCTGGAGAAGGCGGTGGAGCGTTGCTGAAGGCGTATGAGGCCGGAAAGGCAGGAATGGAGCATTTCCATGGCTTCCGTTTCCGGACCGTAGGCGTTCGCCAGGGCCGGGAACCATTCCATCAGCCTTTCCCCCAGCGTGCCGGGTTCCGCCATCCGGTTCCGCCAGGCCAGAATGGCCTGGATGGAAGGGAGGGCGCCCGGATAAAATTCCTTCAGTCTGGAAAGCAGGTAATCTTCCGATTCCGGAAGGAACTTCTGCTGGATTTTATCCAGCGCGGCGCAGCAGTACTGCTGGTTTCCTATTCCCAGGGAGGCGCAGAGCAGGGAGGAACGCGCCAGGCAGAAGACGGGCCGGGCCGCGCCCTTTTCTTCCAGCGCCTGCCGCAGGTGGCGGAGCAGGTCCATGACGCCGGTTCCGGCAAAGGGTTTCCCTTCCGGATTGTGGAGGCCCCAGCCGTATTCCCGCAGGGCGGCATCCAGGGCTACGTTCATGTCCGGGTCACAAACGCCCAGGGCGACGTCCGGCGTTGCTCCCTCCGCTGTGCGGGCGATCATGCGGCACGTTTCCCCGGCCAGCCGGGCAGGGTTGGCCGTGATCCTGATCTGGGCGTCGCTGATATGGATGGGGCACTGGGACCAGACTTCCGGAAGGGGGCATCCCCAGGAGTCAAAGGAACCGGCTTCCTCTTCCGGCGCGTGTATCCATATCTGGACGGGCACGCCGCTGCGTTCCGCATGCTGGAGGGCCTGGCGCAGGGGGCGCGGAACGTCCGCTACGCAGGCCAGGATGACGTGCCCTCCTGTTTCCCGCAGGGAATGGAGCAGATGCGGCGGTGCTTCCGCCTCCATGGCGGTTCTGTCCGCAAGCTGCCAGCCTTTCAACTGTTGCGTGCAGTACTCCGACAACCTGTCCATGTCCGTCCAGCGTTCGTCACGGCCCGCGCAGGAATCCTGGGCCATGCCGCAGGAAATGCCCTGGTTCGCCATGGCGTGTTTAAGGCTTTGCAGGCTGCCCGCCATTTCCAGCATGCTGGAAAAATCCTCCGGCATGTGCCGGGGGAACAGGCGAGGATAAAGACGGTGGGGAGAGGTTCCCAGCGCCTGGAGCCAGCCGGCCAGTTCTTCCAGGACGGAAGCCGTTTCCTCCTTTTCCTCCAGCCGGGGGAACTGGTCCGCCGGAATAACCTGGGGGGCGAAGATGGCCTGTGCGCTGGAAATGGAGGCAAGGTATTCCCTCAATTGCCTGCCGGATTCCCGTGTGGGGACCAGCACCAGATTCCGGTGGAAGTCGTTTCCCAGGGAAAGCAGCCGCTCCGCTACAGCCCGGCAGGCCGGTTTGTCCCAGGATAGAAAGAGTCGGTTCATGGCAGGGAAGCAGGACTCCCCGGAAAGGGGAAAAGGCGGAGACTACGGGCGTATTATACCTTGCCGGGGCGTATTTTCCCATCTATTTTTTCAGGGCTGCCGGGAGGGGGATGGGAGATCACGGAGTGTCAGGGGCTTTAGTGGCGTTTTAGCTTTGAGGGAGGGATGCCTTTTTTTGTATCCGCGGATTTTTGCCTGGGAAGGAAGGCTTCCGGTTTTTGGACGGGAGCTTTTCCGCCTCTTCGTGGAGGGGAATTTTTCTCTTGCTGTGTTCCGCCCGGCGTCCGTAGGGCCGGGAGGACCTTCTTCCCAGAAGGGAGTTCACCAAGTGGGTTTTTCGGGGATGCCCCGCCTCCCTAAACAAGTGTGTTCATTCCTGCGTGGCTGTAGAAGGCCGTTTTCTGAAGTTCCCGATTATTTACGGCTCCTGAACGGCGGTCTTTTTTCCGGTTCTGGTGACCAGAAGCACGCCCGTGAAGACCAGCAGGACGGAAAGGGTTTTCATCCAGCCGAAGTGGTCCATGCCCCACAGCACCGCTACGGAAGAGGCAATCACCGGCTGGCAGTAGTTGTACATGCTGACCGCGGTGGGTTTCAGCCGCTGCTGTGCAAAGGACAGGCAGATGTAGCTTACAAAGGTAGCGAATGCCACCACGTAGGCAATGCCCAGCCACGTCTGCATGGGAAGTGCGGAATAACGGATGGAAACCACGTCCCGGAAGGTGAAGGGCAGGCAGGCGATGGCGGCGTAGGTGAACATCCATTTCATCAGGGTGACGGGCGAGTATCTGCTGATCAGGTTTTTAAAGAAGACGAAGTAAACGGCTACGCTGCACTGGGAGGCCAGGCAAAGGATGTCCCCCAGCAGGTTGTTGTCTCCCGGCAGGGCCGCCGCACGCCCTCCGCTGCCGGAAACCAGCAGAATGGCTCCGATGGCGCTGGCGCAGACTCCGATGATTTTTTTCCCCGTGATCATTTCCCGGAGGACGAAGGCCGCCAGAATCATGGTCAGTACCGGCGTAATGGTGGTGATGATGGCCGCATCCGCCGGAGAGGTGAATCCCACGCCCACCGTGAAGGCCATCTGGTTGAAAATGATGCCGAACAGGGAGGCGTAAAACAGGGTCAGCCGGTCCTTCCTTGCAATGGTTTCCCCGGGCACGAAGGCGGAGGCCAGCCAGAACAGGATGGCCGCTCCCAGCAGGCGGAAGGTAGCCAGGGAAGCGGAGTTGACTTCCCCCGGCTGCATGACCAGTTTGCTGACCGGAGACATGAGGCCCCAGATAACGGCCGCCGCTCCCATCGCGATATGTCCCTTCAGGGTTCCGGATTCCATGGTACGGCCCGCTGCGCAGCGGGCAACGCATTCTCCGCTTCCGCGGACGGATTGCAAGAGTTTTATGGGGGTTCCTGACAAAGATAAAAAACTGGAAAATTGTCTCTCTGTCCGTCAGATAATTCAGCGCTTGGGATGAATATGGGGGTCAACGTAGCAGGCATGGTTCCTGTTTCAGGCGACGGCGGGAACTGTCTCCACTTTTTCCCGAGGATCCAGATGAAGGAGTACCAGTGAAGAGAGCGTTGTGGTTTAATTGCCAGAAGGCGGAGGATTCCCGGCGTAAAATCCCCTCCATATTGAGATAACGTGTGCGGAGCAGAGATAGGCTGGAGTGTCCCATGCCCATTTGCAGGGAGGAAAAATCCTTGAATTGCCGGGCGTGGTAGCTAGCGAAGGTATGGCGGAGCACGTCCGCCTGCCATGGCCTGTCGGTTAGGGAGGAAAAACACGCCCTGATCTGGCGCCATTTTTGTTTCCAGTTGGCCGGGATGATGGGCATGTCTGCGGGTTGCCTGATGCGTTTCAGGATGCTGAGCAGGGCGGGTTGAAGGCTGACATGGCGCGCCCCGCTCGTTTTGGAGTGCTGCGGGGGGGATGGAGATTACCTAGTCTTCCAAGCAGACATGTTTCCAATGGAGCCGTTCCACTTCCGCCGGGCGGATTCCCGCAAACAGCATCATGCCTGCCGCCGCCAGACATTCCCCGTGGTGCATGTCCCCGGCCAGGCGCAGCAGCAGAGCGCATGCTTTCACAGGTAGGGCGGCAATCCGGCGTTCCTTGATGACGGGGATATCCACTCCCGCCGCCGGGCCAGGTCTGGCCTGTCCCGGAGCAGTTTGCCCGTCAGCGTGCGCAGCCTTTTCAGGCTGACTGGGCACAGGCGGTCTTTTTTACTCTCCAGCATACCCTGCACCGCCTGTGCTACGCTGACGCTTTGTTCCATTTCTTCCATCCGCAAATGATAAAAAATAACCCACGGAATACTGTAAAAGCAGACCGTGGGTCATATGCTGTTTTTGGGGTAGTGAGTTGTTCAGTTGCTCTCAGCTGTCAAACTGTAATTCAATCTGCTCGTTGTCAGAGCGGCTGCTTATAAGATAATCAAAGCTGGAATTCAATCTGACATCATCGTGGGAGATAAGGGCATAATCCCACGGTTTTCCGCTGTGTTCGCTGTTCCACGCAGATACCTCGCGACAATAGACCAAGGCGGCATGGGCTTTCTCCAATACGGGCTGACTGGTCAATTCATTGCTTGCTTTTGTTTCAACCATGAAGATACCGTTTTCGGTTTCCACGATAAAGTCCGGCTCATAGCGGCTAATGCCACCCGGACCATAGTAAATGTTAAACTGCTTCGGCGAAGGACGCATCCACTTCTGGACTTTCGGGTCATTTTCCAAGACAATGGCAAAACGCCGTTCCGTGTCACTGTCAAATTTATAGAGCGTATGACAAGCCTTTCTAAAGCCTTTGAATACCTTTGAGCGAACTTCACCTGCCGGGATACTGGCACGGAGATCGTAAATCTCATCAGATTTGATTTTGCCGCCAAAGCCTGTCTCAATGCGGGAGAACGGACGCATTTTTGTGGCACGGTATGTTATCTCATTGGTGTAGAAATGTTCCATCATCTGCGCATAGATAATATCAGCTATCGTGGTCTGTCTCTGATACATGACCTCAATGGCATCTTCCTCGGAAAGATAGGTGAGGAAGTGAGCTTTTGCCTCTCCAACCAGTGAATACAGCAAATCCGCACAGAAAGAGTAATCAACATTGTCATGAACAATGATATGGCGGACGATTTCATTTTCAGGAGAATCCACTCGCGCAGTAGCGGCAAACTCAGGGTTCTGCTCGAATGTCGCGCCGCCTTCTTTAAGCTCCGTTCCTATCATTGCATTGCCGGATGGACGCCAGTTCATATTCCTCGTATTCAAATGAAAATCCGTGAAACCACGCTTAACCTCATTGAACGGTTGCACGACCACCTGCGGAATTGGAATCACCCAGTCGGTGAGCGCCTGCACACAGGTGTCGATTGCTTTTTCCACTACAGCGGCAATCGCTTCACGCTGGGTAGCCATTTGAGGGAACTGCCTGATTGTTTCTGCTACAATACTGCTTTTTGCCAGTTCACGTGTTTTGGGGTCTTTCACAGCGCCAAAGGTTTTAATTTGGCGGTTCAACTCTGTAACAGTACGGGAAGTATAGGAGGCAACAAAATGTGCGACTTCCTTTGCCTGCTCATCGGAGACAGTCTGTTCTGCTTCAGACGCTTGATAAGTTGATGTTTCATGGAAGGTAAATGCCAACTGCTCTGTAAAATTGACATCGGAGGACAGTGCGTCATAGGTAGTCGGCATCTCCACTATTTCCTTCGGTCCCTCGGTATTCAATTCAGCATCGTCAATGTAATATACCTTGCGCACGAGGGAGTTCGGATCATTTGCCAAGTCTACAATAGCCTCATATTTATCGTGGCTGACAATGGATAGGCGGTCAACCTCATCTACACCGCTACGGTCACCGTAAGGCAGACGAAGCCCCCTGCCGATAGTCTGCTCCGTCAGTGTTTCCGATGCAGACGCACGGAGCGGAACGATGGTATAAAGGTTGGTGATATCCCAGCCCTCCTTCAACATATTGACATGGATGACGATTTCTATCTTGTTCTCAGGACGCTCCAAAGAGAGAAGAAGCTCGATGTTTTCGTCCTTCTCCGCGCCACGCTGGGAGGAGTTTATCTCCATAACCTTATCCGCATAATAGCCGTTAAAGAAATCATGGGACTTGATGTAAGCCATGATCTCCTTGGAGTGGTCGGTATCCCTTGCCACGACAAGTACAAACGGCTTCACTACGGGCTTTCCAAAGGTGCGGGCATAGACTTCCAGACGGCTCTTGGTGTCCTCGTGGAGCCGCAGACCGTCATTCAGCTTTTCGCGGTCAAGCTGTTCCGCCGTGTATTCATCCGGCCGGAAATCTTTCCGGGTAAATACAACGGGGACTTTCACATATTTTCCGTCATTCAGAGCATGGGCAAGAGAATATTCGTAAATCACATTCTTGAACGGTATCTTTCTTGCGCCTTTCTGTATCTGCGGCGTGGCAGTTAGTTCGACGCCGAGAATAGGGCGAAGTTCGTTAATGACGTCAAAGCTCTTGTCAGCATGATAGTGGTGACTCTCATCCATGAAAATACACAAATCCGGTAGCGACTGCAAATAGGCAAAGTAGGACTCGCCAAGAACCTCACTCAGGCGTTTGATTCGCGCTGGGGCGCCATCCTTTACCTTGCTGTCTGAATTCAGCTTGGAGATGTTGAATACATTGATTACCACATCATTGACGCCGAATGTACCTTGGCTGAAATCGTTATAATTATCCCCATCAATGATGCGCGGCGGCTCAACAAACAGGTCAAGCCCTCGGAACACATATTTCGGATTGGAGGTGCTGCCCAGGTCATCACGGAGTTTTCTATAAATGGTCAGGTTTGGAGCCATAACGAAAAAGTTCTTGATACCCTTCTCATAGCGCAGATACGCAATGCACGCTCCCATCAGCCTTGTTTTGCCGATACCAGTGGCAAGGGCAAAGCACACAGAAGGAAAATCACGTTCGAAGGAACTGAGCGTCCTCCAATGTTCACGAACCGCCGCCAAATCATCTTTATAAAAATCCGCCGCTATCTGTGATGCCTTGTCACGCAGGAATTTCTCTTTTTTCTCCTGTGTGGGCTGCGCTTCATACTCCGCAGAAAACTGTGCGATGATATCTGCATCCATGGTCGGATTCTTTTTCATGCTAATGATATCGCACAGGCGGGCAAAGTAATCCAGACTCTGCTCCTGTGGTGGGCGCAGAGCCAAGGCTCCCGCGATATACTTGGAGTTGTAGGTATAATACCTGCTTGTGTACGGTTCTTTAATCATCCTCGTATTCCTCCTCATTTATGATTGGAATATCCACCACATTGAGGTTGTAGTCATTTACCCCGTACTCGCACTTATCCAGCACGGACTGTGGGATTTTCCTGACCTGGATATTGTCGTAACTCTTGTTGAGATTGATATCAAAAGCAGGTGCGCAAATGAGCAGCCGTTCCATCGGTGAAAGCTCGGCGGCAATGCCGTCCAGCATTTTTGCATCCAGATAGCTTGTGGTGACATAGATATAGCTGCTGTTCTGACTATAGCCCTGCTTCCAGAACACCTCCGGGTCGGGGGCAAAGCAGTAGCCGTTCAGCTTCGCCACTGCGGCAATTAGCATCGTAGCTTTGTACTGTGCGGATATGACGGGATTGCCGTACCTGTCCTTCTCAATCAGGGACGGGGCAAGCTCGTAGAATTTGTAACCGCCACCGCCGTGCCAGTCTATCAGCTTGGATATGCCGCCCTGTTCTCCGTCAACTACTGAATCGAGGCGGGGCTTGCACAAAGAGTAACAATGTTCACCCAGTTCAATGCCTATATATCGTCTGCCCAGTTTATGAGCGACTGCGGCTGTCGTTCCGGAACCAAGAAAAGAATCCAATACAAGGTCACCTGGGTTAGTAAAATTGTTTATAATTCGAAAAAGTAATCGTTCAGGTTTTTTACTGTTTTTGAAGTAAACTCCGCCCTCATTATCTACATTTCCCATATCAAGATAAAAACCATCCCACCAATCGCCAAGTATATTGGATAGCTGCAAAGAATAATCATTAGTAGAGTCAACCATATTAAACTTTAACGAGATTGGTATAAATTGGTTAAAGCCTGTGTTCGTGGCTTTGATGTAATAAGTATTATCACCATAAATTCTTTTCACCACATCTTTGTCATCAAGGAGCACGCCATGTAAGAAATCAGCTTCCTGATTAGCGGGTGCGGGTGCTGTATGTGTTCTACCAATGAAATCTCGATATTCATAAACATAGTTTCTAAATTCCGCACTCATGTCGTACAGAATTGGCAAATTTTTTGTCGAAATTGGTAACGAATAGGCATTAAAAAGGCTAACTATTTCAGACTCATCCAATAGAGGATACATCTTATATATCTTTCCTGTACTGTCTGCAGGATGAAGAATATAAGAGTAGTGCGTATCATATTTTGCCTTTTCATAAATCGGCTTCATACACAAGCCTCTTGAATAAACATGAAGATATTCTGTGTTTTTTACAATGGTTTTGTCGGAATGTTCAATTTTGAATCCGCTTGTAGTTGACATTCGAACAGCAATGGTTGTGATATAATTTTGCCGTCCAAAGACCTCATCCATCAGCACTTTGAGATAGGCACACTGTTCCTTGTCTATTTGGACAAATATGGTTCCATTTGGTGCTAACAGCTTGTATAGCAAATCGAGTCGAGCCTTCATCAAAGAGAGCCATTTGCTATTTTCAACAAAATCTATGTAATGCTCATTAGCAGCATTAATATTGTAGGGCGGATCGATATAGATACACTTTACCTGTCCGGCAAACTGCTGCTCCAGTGCTTTCAGTGCAAGGAGATTATCCCCGTGTATCAGCATATTCTCGGTGTTTGGATCACCGTAGTCCTTGGACGGGTCGTGGAGCAGGATGCGTGGCTCTACAGCCAGCTCTTCTCCTTTGCCTATCCATGTAAGTTCCAGTCGTTGCATGGCGTACTCCTCTATAACCTTTTATTTTATTCTGAATCCGATGGTCATAATGGGCGTTATAATGCTGTTGCCATCCAGCTTGCTGCGGATTTCCTGCTGCAGACGGTCATTCATTTCGTCAATCTCGTCCTCCCGGACGCTGATTTCCCGTTCCATCTTCTTGCGTTTCTTTTGCATAGCGTCCAACTCGTCCTTGATGGTAAGCATCTCGGAGAGCGGCAGGTTTGTGCTGGCTTGAAATTCTTTCCGTTTTGCGGTGATCGCTTTTTTGAGTTCTTTAAGGTCGTGCTTTAATCCCTCTTTCAGGTCATTGCTAAAGGCATCCAGCTTGGTGCATTCCTGCAAATAGTACGCTTTGTTCGCTTCCTCCACCTGCTGCTTTTGCAGTTTCATCATCTGCTGCCGCAGAATGGAAAATTCGGCTGCTTCCGCGGGGCATTCGCCAACAACCGTACCCGGCATTTCAAACAGACTGTTCACTGTATCTTCGTCAAGAACTGTCCCATTTGATGCCCTTGCCGTAATAACAAGATGTTCCTCTTCTCCAATGCCGGAATAACTCAGCTTGTCGATGGAGATGATTCCTTCCATGCCAATGTTATTAGCCAGAAAGGAAATGATGCGGTTCTGGCCTGAATAATCAAATTCAATCATGGCAGGGGCAATCTCATCGGCGGTTGCTTCCTCAAGCCAATTCCCATAGAGCGGATCTTCCCGGCGAAGAAATGTATCTCCGTTTGCATCGGCTGATTTCCAGTCAAGATTATAGGTTCTCGAATGTCCATTCTCGTCCAATCGAATCCGAAGCTGGTCGAGCGGCTCTACACGCTTTGCGCCATGAACCAGGAAGAAATAGTAAATCCAGCGGCTATATGCGCTCATACTTGCGACCGTCTTTTCTTTGCAGTCCTTCAGCCTTGCCGCAACTTCTTCATCAAAGTTCTCCAAAATAGACTGTCTGGCCTTTTTCATTTTCTCGTCTATGACATCCGCCATCTCTTCCTGGAGAGCGTCAAAGCTGCGCTGTATTTCCTGCGCATCCTTGCATTCCTGATAGATTGCAGCAATTCGTTTTTCAAAGTCTACACCGGACTCGATGGAGCCAAGCACATCATCGGAGGAGCCGAAAACGCCGCTGAATAGCTTGAACTTCTGGTCGAGCAGCTGATACACGCGCACATCGGCGGCATTCTTTTTGTTAAGGAAGTTAATCACAACCACATCGTTTTTCTGACCATAACGATGGCAGCGGCCAATACGCTGTTCGATACGCTGTGGATTCCATGGCAGGTCATAGTTTACGATGAGGCTGCAAAACTGGAGGTTGATACCTTCGGCAGCTGCTTCTGTTCCAATCAGGATGCTTGCACAGGCGCGGAATTCCTCAACGACCGCCGCTTTCATGTCAGCCGTCCGAGAACCGGTAACACGTCCGTCATCCTTATGCTGTTCTTTCCATTTCTCCAGAATGCGCTTTGAAATTGCATCATTATTGGAACCATTCAGAAGCACAATCTGTCCGTCATAGCCGTTATTGCTCAAAAGGTTCAGGAGATACTCCTGTGTGCGGCGGGACTCTGTGAAAATCACTGCTTTTTTCTGCCCGCCAAGCTCCGCTGTCTTTTGAAATCCTTGCTGCAAGGCAATCAGCAGATTATCACCCTTGGAGTTCGATGTGATGCTTTTGGCAAGCTTTGCAAATTGTGCAAGCTGTGCGAGTTCCTTCTTGATGCCATCGCGGTCATGCATAAGGTCGGTAGTGAGAATATCCTCCTCTTCATCAGCCATTTCATCCGCAAGTTCTTCATATGTATCGAAATCATCAAGGTCAAGTTCACTCTCCACGCCGCGCAACAAATCATTTAGCCGGCTGATAAGAGAATTCAGTGTGCCGGATATAGCAAATGACGAAGATGTAAGCAGTTTTCTCAGAACCATAGTAATGAGGGTCCGCTGTCCCTGTGGCAGAGCATACAGTTTGTCCGTTTGCAAATACTCTGACACAAAGTTGTATAGCCGTTCCTCATCAGTCGTAGGCGTATATTCCTGCAAAATGGCAATCCGGTTTGTATACCGTACATACTCCATCACCTGTGAGCGTAGCGTACGATTGCAGAAAGGCTGAAGACGCTTTCTCAGGTTATGATTCCGCATCTCTGTGTTACTGACGGAAATATACATTTCACGGAATGTTGTTGCATCGCCGAAAACATGGTCATCTATCATGCTGACAAGGCCGAAAAGCTCCATAAGATTATTTTGGAGAGGCGTAGCAGTCAAAAGGAGCTTCTTTATCCCGCTCAGAGTGTCCTTCAGCTTTTTACCCGTGACATTATTGGTTTTATATACATTCCGTAGCCTGTGGGCTTCATCCATGATGACCAAGTCCCAATCAATGGACTTAATTTCTGTTTGCTTTCGTGCCGCAAAAGCATAGGAGCAGATAACTACCTTATTTTTCTGTTCAAATGGATTTACAGCGCCATTCTTCCTTAATTTATTGAAGATGGTGGATTCCATCAAGACTGATTCAATAAAAAATTTATCCTCTAATTCCTGAAGCCACTGCATACGCAACGATGCCGGAACAATGAGCAGTATTTTTCGCTTTCGTTCTGCCCAGCACTGTGCGAGCACAAGGCCTGCCTCAATGGTTTTTCCGAGACCAACCTCGTCAGCCAGTATAGCACCATTGGAGAGCGGAGATTGCACTGCGAATAATGCGGCATTCACTTGATGCGGGTTCAGGTCAACCTTGACGCCGGACATAGCCGATGCCATAGACTCATAGCTGGATGGAGGCCGTTTTAGCAGAATCTGCTGCGCAAAATAGCGTGACTGGTGTGGAGTGTAATTTGTCATACTTTACCTCGTTTTCGAGTCTCCCTCTGTATCTTCCATTTCCATGATATCCGATATATCACATTTAAGGGCAACACAAATTTTCTCTAAAATTTCTGTGTTCACATTTTCATTTCTCCCGAGTTTTGTGATGGAGGCAGCGCTTACACCTGACATCCATTGCAGATCTTTTTTCTTCAAATCACGGTCTATTAGTAGTTTCCAAAGCTTCTTATAACTGATTGCCATTTCTGTCCTCCTCAGCTTTAAAGTTCTAGCTTTTATTATAGCGCACTATTCCTGAAATGTCAAAAATTATAATGAGAACTAAGGGAAAAACACGAGAAATGCGTTCATAAAAAGTTCAAAGAATTTTTTACCCAGTCCTCCAGACAAGCCGTATTGGAAGCGGTATAATGAGAATGCGCTAATAAGCGAAGTTGCTGAACGGCGAAAGGAGGGATGGCTATGGCAGGAGAATTTGGCGCATACATCAATGAGAAGCGCAAAGGACGCGGCAAAGGAGGCAGAGATGTGTTGCTCCGAGACCGTGCAAAAGCAATGGGCAATATGACGGTGTCATATCTGGCGGATATCATCAAAGAACGCAGAAATCCACCGGATTGAAAATCGCCGGAAATCATTGATGCTGAGTTATCCTTTACGCCAGAGGAAAAGCGGAAATGTTCGACCTTGCCGGTAGAGAGCGTGATGAAGCCGCACCCGACTTGCCGGAATACATTATGAACGAGAATGACCCTCATGTAAGAGCTGCATTGTTCATACCGGTATGATCCGGAGTTCATGACGTTGGAAAAACTGGCGGGAGATGGAAAAGGAAGGTGAGGCGAACGCAGACAGTCCGCTCTTCTCATAGCCGGGTTCCTTCCATCATTCCCCGGCGGAATATTTGCCGGGGAATGATAGAATGACAGGTATTCCCTGAAGGTTTTATGGTATGGAGATGCCGATTTTGTGTTCCTTGCTGTTGCCGCGGAGTTCCGGCGCGTACATGGCCTCAATGACGGCCGGCAGGGCGCTGAAGCGTCCCGGGCGTTCCGCGCGCAGGCGGTGGCTGATCTGGTATTGTCCCATGGGCAGGGAGGAAAGAAAGACGCGTATTTCTTCATCCCCTATTTCCTTGTAGCCGGATACGGTCCCCATCCAGGCGTAGCCGCTGGTGGTTTCCTGTGATTCGCATCCCGCGGGCTTGGGGTCCAGGAGCATGAGGTATTCCACGTCGTTCTTCGTTTTCACGGTCATCACCACTTCAATGATGTCGCCGCTGGCGATGACGTCTCCGTCTTTCAACAGCGTGCGCCGGGTCAGGTCCTTGCCCTGGGAGACGAGCTCTCCGGCATCCGTCTGGGTGTCCTTCACGGAGTCGTCCTTCACCGTTTCCTTCCGGATGCGGTAGTAGGAGCGTTCCACGGTGACGGCATTTCCCGCGGCGGGAATGGGGTCTTCCAGGGAGAAGTAGCTGAGGGTGGAATTGGCATAAATGTTTCCGCTGCCCTTCTTCCTGCGGATGGTGATGACGTGTCTGCCGTCCGCCAGGTCTTTCCCGCTCATGCGGAAGGCGTTGTCAAAGGTGAACAGGGTCTCCTTCGTACTGGCGATTGTTTTGACCGGAACGCCGTCGTAAAGGATTTCCGCTTCCATGTCCTCCATGCCTTCCCTGGTCTGGAGAAGGTAAGCGGACAGGGCTTCCAGACAATCCGCCGTATCCTTGGTGGAGTCCCAGTAGGAACCGTTGGCGCGGTTGTTGAGCAGCCATTTGGCCAGGCGCGCCGTGACGGGATTGCCGGGGTCGCTCTTGGCCATCAGTTTCAGGTAGGCGGCCTGCGTGGCTACGCCGCTGCCGTACCACCGCCACCAGTAGCCTTCATTGGGAAGGCGCAGCCATGCGGTTTGCAGGGAGTCGTCCTGCTGGAGGAACTGGGAAATGATGGGCATTACCTTCTTGAAGTCGTCCATGCGGTGGGCGTCCAGCAGGATTTCCGCCAGTTGAACCTGGCTGATGACGGGAAGTTCCAGCCTGTCGCGGAACAGGTAGCGTTCCATGGGCAGGTTTTTGACGCCGCATTCCGCCAGAACGGAATAAACAAGGGTGTCCGTGGCGGAGGCCGTCAGGCGGTAATCCCCCAGCTTGCGGATGGCTTCCTTCTTCTTCGGGCCGTCCGGCAGTTTTTCCAGTTTCCGGTATTCGTCTCCTTTCTCAAGAAGAGCGGCCTGGCTTTCCTGATAGTTTTTCAGCCAGCGGACGGCTCCGGAAAGCATCCCATCCGGGACATTGACCGTGTTTGAAGCAATCTTCAAGCCGTGCGCCACATGGGCCGTCATGACGGGATCTCCCTCGCTGGCTCCTCCGAACCATCCCCAGGAACCGTTGGAGAGCTGCTTCTCCCGGAGGGAGGAGATTCCCTTGGCGGCCATCTTCTTCAGCGCGGCTTCATCATAAACGGGGTTGCGTTCCAGCTTCTTCATGACGCTGTCATGGAAGGCCTTGTTCTTGATGGCCTGGGGATTCAGATTGCGGTGGCTTTTCAGCGCCGCGCCAGGATTCAGGCCGAGCTGCTTGAGCGCGTCCGTCACGACGAGAGCGGGCAGGAAGCGGTTGAGCGTCTGTTCCACGCAGCCATAGGGGTATTCCGCCAGGTAGGGCAGGGCTTCCACCATGCTGAGGGCGATGCTGGGGGAAACCTTGACGACCAGCTCGCTTTCCTCCCTGCGCCGCTGCTGCGGCAGGGAAATGGAGAGTTTCTGCTCCTGTTCTCCGGGAAGCACCACGGCGCTCCCCGCATGGAGCTGCTTCATGCCGTGCACCAGCACGGGGAAGTTCATCTGCATGGCGTCTCCGGTGGAGCCGGACGCCGCCTCCATGGCGACGGCGGCGGTTCCCTCCCTGATGGCGGCGGTCCACCAGTTGACGACTGCCTGCCCCTGGGCGGGAACGTCCACTTCCCGCACGGCGGAATTGTCCGTATCTGCGGCGAGCCCCTTTACGGCCGGAGCGTCAGCCGGGAGAAGTTCCAGGCAACCGTCTTTCAGGGAAATGGAAACGCGGGCGCGGACGGCCTTGTCCGTCCGGTTGCGGACCAGGGCGCTGAGCATCACTACGTCTTTTTCCACAAAGAAGCGCGGGGCCTGCATGCTGACCATGAAGTACTTCGTGGTCAGGAATTCTGCGGAAGCCTGCCCTACCTGCAATCCGGGGGTGATGGCCCAGGCGGCGGCTTTCCAGGTGGTCAGGTTGTCCGGCATCTCCACAGGAACGGTAACGTTCCCTTCCTCATCCGTCCTGAGCGTGCCGCACCACTTGATGCAGTCCGCAAAATTGGTGCGCAGTTGAATGTGCGGGGAACTGTTCTCCTGCACGTCTGCGTCTCCCTGTCCGGCTGCAAAGGAATCACTTTCTGCGCTTTCTTCATCCGCAGCCATCTGCTGCATGACCGGAACCGGTGCGGCGGCGGGGACTGCCGCTCCTTCAGCCAATACGCGGCTTGCGGCTTTTCCGCTGATAGCATAATTACCGGATCTGACTCCTGCGGTAGCAAAGCCGTTGACGGCTCCTTTTTCCCTCCGCAACAGATAGCCGTAGTCACTGTAGAGCAGGGATTGGAAGTAGGGCTGGTCCGGGCCGCGGTCCTGCTGCGTTCCGGCGGCCGTCATTTTTTTCAGGCTGAGAAAGCCGGTTTCGTTCAGGCTCCCCCAGACGGTCTTGGCGATGTCCGTAATATTGGGGCGTGCGATATATTCCAGAGCCTTGTCATAGACGGCCAGGGTAACGATGCCGTTCCTGACGGGTTTGCCGTCCGGCCCTTTGACCTGAACCGTTACTCGCCCTTCTTCACCGGGCTGGTATTGGGATTTGCCCGGTGTTACGGAAGGAGCCAGAATCTGGCTGACTGGCGGAATCAGCAGTTCGGCGGAAGCCGTGTGAAGTTCCCCGTTTCTGACGGTGAAGGCGTTCACGCCCATGTTGGGCATGTCTTCCCGGGTCAGGGGGCATTCCACCAGGGCGGTTTGCCGGTCCAGAGGGACCAGGCTGCGGGACTCGTCTTTCCAGGAATTGCGCAGGAAGGTCCAGACGCGGGCGTCCGGATAATCAGAGGCGAGGAGCAGTTTGGCCGTATCTCCCGGTGCGTATTCCTTCTTGTCCGGAGTGATGGAAAGGGGATTGATTTTAAAAGGATTCTGTTTGCCCTTGCCGTAGGAAAGGAACTGGAAAGACTCTTCCACCCTGTTGCCGTGTTCGTCCTCCAGGGTAGAGGAAAGGGCATACAGGCCGGATTCCCTGGTCTGGAAGGACAGGGTGGCTTCCCCTTCCTTTCCGGTGGTGATATTCCAGGTTTCCAGAGCCTCCCGGCTGCCGTCCGCGCGGATATGCTGCAAAACGGAGGTTCCCTTGGCGTGAGCAATCTTGGTGCCGTCCGCCGTGGCCGCGGTGATGGAGGCCTGCACCGGCGTTCCGGTGGGGGCGTAGCCGCGGTTCAGGGTGGTGAAGATGTTGAACGGGCGGAAGGTGGCGATGACCTGCCCGGAAGCGGAAACTTCCCGCAGGGAGGCATCCGTCACGCTGGCGGAGACGCGGTAGGTGATATTCTGGGATGCGAAATCCCGGGCGTCCTGCGCCGTGGAAAGCTCCACGGACGCTTTTCCGTCCTTATCCAGCGGCACCGTCTTTTCCAGGACGGTCAGGGGTGCATCCGGAGAAAAGGGAATGTAGTACGGGCTGAAAGACCTGTCGTACAGCCAGCTCCATTTCCAGTAGGGCGTCCAGACATCCGCTCCCAGTGTCCGGGTGATCGTAATGGTGGCCTTCCCCTCGCTTACGGGACCGCCCGCGTAATAGTCCGCCTGAATGGAGACGGGAATGGGCCGGCCCAGGCGGATGGGTCTGGAGGGGGCGTCCATCCTGACGGAGAATTCCGGCTTCTTGTACTCTTCCATACGGAAGAGAGGGGCATACAGCCGGAAATCCGGATCCGCGGAATCATGCAGCTTCAGCTTGGCTCCATACTGGCCCAGCGGAGCTTCCGCAGGAATGAGCAGTTCCAGTTCAAAACAGCCGGTGGAATCCGTCGTGACGGTTTTTGGCGGAAAAACGCTCTCATCCCCGGTTGGGGAAGTAATGGTCAGCGTCAGCTTTTTTCCGGCGCAGTCCTTCGTTCCGGGATTTGCGATGTCCGGACGGAAGAGGACTCCCTTGAACCGCGCCGTCTGTCCGGGGCGGTATACGGGCTGGCTTTCCAGGAAGAAGCAGGAATAGGGGTCGGAAGCCTTGTTTGCCGTATCCATGAGATAATTGCCGGATTCCCAGCCGTAATCCGATACTCCCGCCAGCACATAGCTGTCCCCTTTGGAAGCGATGCCCAGGAACATGTTGTAAGAAGGAGTGCGGGAACCGCGGGGAGGGATTGTTTCTATCATGGCTCCGTCCTTGTCCGTGGTTCCCTTCACCTGGTGTTTTTGGAGCGTTTTATCCTCCTGGTAGCGAAGGAGGCGCAGGCTGCCCCCTTCCACGGGCATTCCCGTTCCGGCATCCGCCAGGAACCAGAGGTTGCCTTCCGGCACGGAACGGCGCACCAATACCATGTCTGACAGAGTGAGGAAGCGGTGGAACCGGTAGCCGTTATCCAGCGTGACGGTAAGCAGGTACCAGCCGGGCTTGCGGGTGGGCACGGGAATTTGGGCGATGCGGTTCAGGTGCCGTTCCCCGGGAGCCAGAGCTACCTTTTCCCCTTTGATTTCTTCACCCAGATAGCGGGCGTAGGACGGCTCATGCAGCAGATTGAAAAGGAGGGTCCCCAGGCTGGAATACTTTTTCCTGTACGCGTTGCCCAGCGTGCTGGAGGTCTGCACCTTGTCCATGCGTTCCTCCTGCCACCGCTTCATATCCACGGAGCGGGCCGTCACGCTGGCCTGGGCGGCGTTGCGGTAGGAGAAGGCGACCGTCACCGGTTCCCCCGCCAGCAGCGTTCTTTTATCCGCATCAAACATTCCGTTGGGTTCCGTGATGGAGGCAATGCGCTTCTTCAGGTTGTCCGCAACGTGCAGGAAATCCTCCTTGTCCGCTTGATCCCAGGATTGTGCGTTCCAGGTCTGAAGGATTTTGCCTAAAAGCTCCGCGGCAGCGGGCCTCTGGTTGCGGGCCAGGAACTCATTGGCTGCCAGATTGCCGGCGTTAACGTAATAATCCGGCTCCGGAGTTACTCGGACCGCAGCGGCAATCCGGATGAAATCGTAATCCGGAGGAAGGGTGGTGAGCAGGAATTTTCCGTTGCCCGTCCGGTCGGTTTTAACGACGGTCTGGTTCGTTTTCAATTCCTCCGGGTTGATGCCCGCCACCATGCCCGCGTTGCCGGGGCCGTACACGAACTCCTGGTCCGGAACCGTATTGGAATAGGAGAACAGCCGGTGGCACCAGGAGGCGGTGAAATAGTTGACCTGGTTGGCTAGTTCCGGGTTCGCCTGAATGGCGGCGTCCAGCAGCCAGCGCATGCGTTCCCCGTCGTTTTTAGCCGTCTCCCAGGAGGAAGAGGCATGGTAAAAGACGACTTCCGGCTTCCCCGTTTTGGCATTGACCGTGACGGGCACGGTGGCGACGTTCCGGAACGGGGGGGCTTCCTCCCTGGCGACGTACCCCGGCAGTTCCTTCAGGCTGGTGAGGTTCCCCAGGGCGGCGTAAGCCTGGAAGGGGGAAAGGGAACTGTAGCGGCTGCCTTTCACCAGCAACGCCTGAGCCGTCATGAAGCGCAGTTGTCCCAGAAGCTTCATGTTCTTCTCCTTCTCCGCCAGTTGCATGGCCTTGGAAAGGCACCGCAGGGCTTCCACCCGGTCCCTTGCTTCCCCGGAATATTCCCCGTCCCATGGCTCGGTGCTGCGGATGTAGGCGCCGTCCACCAGTTTGAACGTATGGCTGGCGTTCTGGTACAGATGGGCAGCGTCCATCAGGAAATAGGGATTGCCGCCGTGGCGTTTCATCTGCTCTTGCAGAATGGTATCCAGATTCGTGGAATCGTCCAGGGCATTGAGACGGGTCAAAGCCTGGTAATAAAGAAGAAGGTCCGCTCCGCTGTACTGGTCGTCGTATTCGTCAAGCTGTTTTAAAGCCTGTTCGGCCGCATTCTTGAACAACCTCTTTTCCAAAAGCTTTTCAATAGCCTCCACGGATTGCTTCCTCTGCTGGGAAACGGAAGTTGCCTTGTCCGCATCCTTGGTGCCTTTTTGGGATGAAGAAGTGGAATCTTCCGGAAGTCCTCCCTTGTCATCGGCATGGGCGGACGGGCCGTCCTGACGCTGCGGTGGAGTGGAAGCGGCTGTCGGGCACGGCATTCCGGAAGCCAGCAAGCCTCCCGCCAGAAAAAGCAGGGAAAAGATTCTGTTCATTCAACCAGACTACTTCCATGTAAAATATTTGGCAAGTTACAAGTAGGTTACAACATGCGGGAGATTGTCTTAATGCCGTTCAATGGCCAGAAGCGTTGGAAGGATTGACTTTCAACGAGCAAACCGGACTTCTTTTACGTTCCGGCCTGTATTCCGGTGCGGATCATCTGCCGCGGCGTCCTTTTTGAGCTTTCAGGGCGGCTTCCTCAGGTTCCCCTCCGGAGGATATGCAACCGCCGTCTTCTCTTCTTCCCAGGGAAAGGGACTGCCTGGGTATATTTATATTCCACTGCCGTCCCCTCGTCCCGGAATCAGCTCTGCCGGATAAGGGAGTCGAACCGCATGCATGTTCATGTCTCTGCGGGAGGGAGGAAGAAACGGGGGTACCGTCAATCGGGCAGCGGGCCTTCGCATGCCAGGCGGTAAATGGCTTGGACGTCCCGGGCGTCCAGTTGTTCCAGCCCCCCGATGGGGCCGCGCACGCTGATGGCCTGTTCCGCCATCAGGGGAAAATCCCCGGACTTGATATTCAACTCTTCCATGGTCGTCGGAAGCCCCAATTCCCGGTAAAAACGTTCCAGACGGGAAATGCCTTCCCGGATGAGGGCATCCGGCTCCCGGAAGGAACCCTCCACGCCCATCACCTTCACGGCGAACTGCGCGAACATTCCTTGGTGTTTGGGGGAAACATACTTCATCCATGCCGGGGTGACGACGGCCAGGCCCGCGCCGTGGTCCACGTGATACAGGGCGCTCAGTTCGTGCTCCATGGCGTGGCAGCCCCAGTCCTGTTCACGGCCCACGCCCAGCAGGTTGTTATGGGCGAGGTTGCCGGAAAACGCAATCTCCGCCCAGGCGTCGTAATCGTGCAGGTTCCCGTTCAGGATGCGGGCGTTTCTCATGATGGTGCGCAGGATGGTTTCGCAAAGGCCGTCGGAAAGATCCGTATGCAGGGTTCTGGTGAAATAGCGCTCAAAAATGTGGCTCATCATGTCGCTGACGCCGTTGGCCATCTGGTGGTGCGGGAGCGTGAAAAACAATTCCGGGTTGATGATGCTGAACACGGGACGCAATTTGGGAGAACCGTACCCCAGCTTCCGCCTGGTTTCTTCATTGGTGATGACCGTGTTCGGGCTGCTCTCGCTGCCTGCGGCGGGAATGGTCAGCACGGTGGCGACGGGCAGCGGGTCCGCCTGCGGCTGTTGTTTGGAAAGATACAGGTCCCATACGTCCCCTTCATGGGGAACGCCCAGCGCAATCGCCTTGGCGGAATCAATCACGCTGCCGCCTCCCACAGCCAGCACGAGGCCCAGGCCGTGTTCCCGGCAGAGGCGGATGCCCTCATACACCAGGGGAAGCGTGGGGTTCGGCTGAACGCCGCCCAATTCCTCATACTCCACGCCGGCGGCTTTCAGGGAAGCCGTGACGGCGTCGTAAAGGCCGGAACGCCTGATGCTGCCGCCTCCGTAGTGGAGGAGGACTTTTTTGCCGAACGGCTTGAGAAGGGCGCCCGCTTCATGCTGGGTTCCTTTTCCGAAAATGAGCGTGGTCTTGTTATCGTAAACGAAATTGAGCATGGCGGGGATGCGGTGACGGTACCTTTAACGCTACGGCTCTTCCGTCCCCGGCTCAAGGCTTTTGTGCGCTCCGTTCCGCTTCCGGAAGGGCGGATTTATTGTTCCGGAGGATGTTTTTCCATATACCGTTCCAATTCCTCCCTGTTTTTCCGGAGCTGATTCAATTGGCCGGAGCCTTCCTGAAGATAATTGACGTCTCCCGAAGTCCAGAACGAATAAACGTGGTCCAGCACGGATGACTGAATAGGGGGACAGGAATCCTCATCTTCCATGAATTCTTCTTTCAGAGCTTGCAGAATCAGGTCTTTGCAGCCCAGGTCCGTACTGAACAGCATGCCAGAGAAGGCTCCGTGATGATTCTTGCCGCCCCGGAAGCGGGAAAGCAAATGGAGATAAGTCTTCAATTCCTGTTCCGCAGCAGGTTCCAGTTTCAAAAAGGAACGCCGGACTCTCATTTCTTCCCCGTTCCACCACAAATTATAGGGCGTCATGGCGGGCGGATGGTCCATCCGGCTGAAATCGTACAGAAAGCGGGAATGCCGTCCCAGATACGTGGTGGCTGTGTGGAGAAATCCCTGGTGGATATAGGCGCCCCCGCACTGGCCGTCCGAATAAATTTTCATCCAGGCCGTGGCGTGTTCCGGAGCATTGGGGAACAGATCCTTCCAGACCGGATTTGTTGAAAGAGGCAGCGTCATACACTCTTTCCGAAGGAATGCTTCAGCAGACTTGCCCTGGCGCAAAGAGGGCTTTTTCCCTTCCCAAAAGTTATTTGCCGAGTCAGGACAGGAAGAATAAAATTTTGCGTCCAACTCTCGCCAGTAAAAACCGCGCGGGGGAACTTTCTTCATTTCCCCGGCAATTCTGCGGGTGTCGGCGCATAACTCATGAATCATGAGCTGGGTCTCAGGCGTAAAATTATCCATGCTCGCCGCGTCAACAAGAAGATGGAAAATGTGGAACATCTGGCGTTTCAGGGGTAAAAGGCCGCGGTAATAATGCAATTCCGTGGCAATCAGGCCGGGAGCCGCGGAGTAAAAGGAATATCCTTGGTCACAGCACCCGAACATCTCCGCAGGAATGTCCAGCACGGCGGTTTCCAGGCACTTCTTCCAGGTGGTTTTGAGTTCCTGCGCCAGAGCATGCGGCAGGATGGCAACGCCGCGGCGAACGTAATTCCTGCTGTACTCCTGCCAATGCAGACGGCGGATTTTTTGATCCTTCCATGCATTCAGCAGAGCGGCAGAGGGGTGTAGCCATGCAGGGAATGTATCTTCCGGAAAATAATCCGGAAGATATTTTTCAAGAAGGGAGGCCCACCAGCTCTTCCACAGGGGAGCGCTGTTGATAAAATAATCTGTTTTGTTGCCTTCTGCCGCTACCGCCCAGTGGAGTTCGTTTCCTATGAGGGCGACTGCGCGTTCCGGCTCCCAGGAAGGGCAATCCACAGCGGCCATTTCATAATTCCGGGCCGCTTCCGGCAAAAGCAGAGACAGGACCCGGGGAGTATACCGTTCCCATTCCCAGTAAAGGCGGAGAGGGTAATACTTTACCTCCTCCGGGCCCATCCTGTTTGATCCGGGGTTGGGGCGGGCCGGTACATGGCGCGTATGGCCGGCCTTGCGTCCGGCAGGCTGTCATGACAATGGCCGTATCCGGTCAGGGAAACGCAGAGAACAGAGAGAAAACAAGCAGTTGGGAAAAAACTCACGAAAACGGTTCTAGGAAAAAAATGCTTCAAAATCAAGGTTCATGGAGTAATTGCCCTGCTTTTTGCTTGAGCTGGGAAACCTTCCCGTTTATTGTCCTGCACGGACAATGTCCGGTCCCCGTAGTTCAATGGATAGAACGGGTCTCTCCTAAAGACTAGATGCAGGTTCGATTCCTGCCGGGGACGCCACCTAAATCCTTCCAATACCTTGCGTAAGTATTGAAAATGCAAGGATTTTTATTTATTGCATTCCCCTAATGCATCTCTGATCTTCTGGGTCGAGCTACATTCAAGAGTACATTTTGTACTTTTCACAAGACATGCCCGCAATTTCTCCATCATGATGGCTGAGTGGAAGAAGAGAAACCATGCTTGGCTTGTTGCGTTGTGCGTTGCAGGGAACAGCAGGTAAAAACGGAGAGAATACCCGCCATTCTCAATGGTGGCCCATCCGAAAAAACGAAAGCTTTTGTAATGAATTGATTAAGGCAAGTAATTTGACACTAACTCCGGATTGATTTTAGTTTCGAGTGCCAAGTGTTCTATCAAGCAATTTGGCCTTTCAATCTTTTTTCAAGGTGCGATCGATAAATTGATGAATCTCTTGGTCGGAATATCCTGCCATCTTGATATATTTACGAATCTCTGTTTTTTTGCCGGGAAATAAATTAGTAAGAAGAATCATGAAATTCTTCTCCGAGCGTTCAATAATGTTCTTTAGCAGAAGGTTTCGGGAAGTTCGCGTGTTGCTTACAACGGTGTAATCCTTGAATTGCTGGTCGTTGTCATGAATCCGTTTGTTCATGTCTTTGGAGACGTCATTTATCTTTTTTTCTGTTTCCGGTCCTGTTCCTTTTTTTTGGATTTGAGCAATTTTAGAAAATGCGTTTTCCATGATTTCAATGTTTTTCTTCAGCATGGCTTTTGCTTCTTTATCAGAAACGAATACCGGTTCGTCCGAGTAGGATTTTGATTTAGTGCCGTTGAGGAAGTCACGCATAATGGCAGCCCCGTAGGATGCCATCAATTCTCTTGATGCTTTATCATCGGGAAAAAGGTCGCGATAAGTGGAAATGGCGAGCATTTCCAGGGCTTCCTCCTTAAGATAAAGATCTGCGTCGCGGCTGTTTATAGTGCGCCTTGTCTGATCGGCTGAATCTATGGTAAGAAGAGGTGTATTGGCGATAAAATAAAAAATCCAAGGGATATTGTTACGAATTTCTTCACTTGGAAATTCATTTTCTGCTGTAGACTTCCTGATGCGTTCGAGCTTCATGGCTGCTTCCTTGAAAAATTCTTCTGATTGACCTTTATCAAGAAGTTTTTTTAATGTTGATGCTGATGTCTGAGCGTTTTTTAAAACCTCAAGAGAATCAGGTTTGACGAGGCTGGCATCAAATAATTGTATTTTTGCCATAGTAGGATAGATGGAAAAAATGAAAATTCCAATTGATATTAATAGATTTATCATTTTATATAAAAATTTATAATATTTGTTCTATAGCCTTTACCGAAAAAGGGACTTTGAATTTTGCAATGGTTCCGGAACAGTTTTTCTGTTTCGGGAATTCAGGATCATTTGTCCGTGTGACGGTAAATGTCTGTTGGATTTGTTCAATACTCTTCTTAATTTGAGTTGCTTCATAATTGCATAACCATGTCCATTTGCACGTTCCGTTTAATTTGGCAATGGTGTTAAATAACATAACCAAAGTTACGTGGTCATCTAATTCATTGCGCAAATTAGGAGGATCTCCCTTATTGCCGGGATCATGGTCGTTAAGTTTAAATGGCGGAGGTTCTTTTGGGTCAAGGACGGTACCCCCATCTTTCTCTATAATGCCACAGTTGGAAAAGCTAACGGACGTTGGATGTACAGTAATGATGATGTACCCAGTAATGCCGAACCCAATATTTGATTGATTGCTGTATTCTTCTCCTTTTTTTCCTGTTAAACGAGTAGGTTTTTTAATGTTAAAAGTAATTTCTGCGGAGGAAAATCCTCAGCTTCTGCTTTGACGGTAACATTATTATTTTCCATGATCAAGTTAGCCATCAAGGTTGCAGTGGTTCCGCGTCCATTTAACGTTGCTCCTTTTCCCTTCTTAGTCCAGGTAACCTTCGTATTCTTATTCAATGGCTTGCCTTCTTTGCGTGTTAGTGTCAGTGTTACAATTTCTCCTATGCCTATTTCTTTTCGCGCCTTATCCTTTTTTTTATTCAATTTTTTAATGATACAATCAGCTGATGGGTTTTCTGTTTGGGATGTGATTTCCAGCATCCTGTTTTCTGCATGAACGTCTATGACGTTCATAAAGGCACAGGCGAAGGCAATCATAAAATATTTCTCTGTTCTCATGGCGTTGGATTAAAAGATCTTAAAGGTTAGAGTGGATAAAATGGCTTATAGAGCTGGAACGCGCGAAGTCAACTTGACAAGGTTTGACTCTATCCGGGATTTACACTCTCTTGAAATGGGGAGGGCTTTCAGCACTTATATGATGTGAATATATAGCAATTCTGGATTTGGCGATATTTTTTAAAGTAATTTTATTTCCTTGTGATTGGAGAAGATTTCCATTTTACCATGTTTTTTTATGAATAGTGGATGGAGGAAAGGAAAACCACGGAGAGCGGCGGGAAAGCAGGAATACTGAGTGGTCGCTATGTCCAGCTTGTTTTCAAAGCGTTCCTTTTTCCTTGCGCAGACGTTAGTGTTTGTTAGATTGCCCCCGTCGCTACCTCCATGAAGTGTTTTTCCGCGTGTCTCTTTCTCGTGTGTTCAGCTATCCATCCCGCTGTTGCTTCAACGAATGTTCCGTTGCTCCGGGATGCGGCGCTGCATTTGTCCTTCCTGAGAATTCTGGTGGAAGATCCTGTGACCAAAATTATTCCCCAGTTGCTGCTGGGGATGTCATGCGTTTATGAAGATCAGCTTGGGGGCCCCGTTTTTTATGAAGAGGCCCCGGAGGAGCTTGTCTGCACGGATTCAACGGGAAGAAGCCTGAAGATTTACAGGGTTTCCGCCGATGCAACCAAGGCGTCCGGCGTGGGACACGGTGATCCCGTCTGGTTTGCCGTCGCTATCCAGCGCCCTGATCCCGGTGCGGAGTGGGTGCGCCTCCGGGGATTTCTTTTGTGCGCTTTTGCTGATGACCTGGTGGAGCTGCCCGCTGTAGTCCTGCCTCTGCTGGAGGAGGGAACCAGGGTGGAATTGCCTCTTGAAAAGCCGCGGAAGGACAAGGTGGCCCTTACGCTGGAAAGAAACTTTAACCGCTGGAATCTGAAGGTGGAGGGAAGGAGTGATTTTTATTTCAATTCCATGAGTGTCAGGGAGGAAAACGGGCTTCCCCTGAAAGGCCGCGGCGATTTGAACAGCCGGGGCAGGAAGATGCGCATGTGGGGGAAGGATTACCGTGTTTCCTCCCGCTGTCGCTCTTTGCGCGTGGTGGTTTCCTATTGGAATAAGCGCATGTTCCGCAAGGTGCCCGTAGATATGAAGATCGGCCTGGGAGGGGCTGCCATTCCCGGCTGTTAGTCCGAATAAGCAGATGAAATGGTTTGTCACAATCGCCTGCTGGTGTGCGGGAACGCTGATGGCGGCGGATGTTCCCATCAAGAGCGCTTCCTATTCCGGCACCAGCTTGAAGGGCCCCGTCATCGGGCTGTCTTCCATGGGACTGGTGAGGGGGGAGCCTTTTAATTTCACCAAGACAGGCATCGTGCTGTATTGCGTGTTTCCCGGTTCTGAAATGCTGGCTCCGGAACAGCCGGAACAGGAATTGACGGCTGTCGATTCCAATGGCGTGCGTCTGAGGGTGCGCTCCGTCCGTCTATGGGAAGGGGTTATTGAGGACAAGGGCTTGAGGCGGGTAAACGTGAGCCTTAATTTAAAGGATGTTCCTTCTCCGGGAGCCCGATGGATTCAGGTGAGCGGCACTCTTTTTCTCCCTTTGTGCCAGGGGCTGGAGTCTCTGGATTTCGGGATGGTGGAATTGAAGGAGAGCGGAGTTTCCATTCCGGTGCCGGACCCTATTGCCGTGCGGAGAGCCCTGGAGAATAACCGGGTGGAGGTAGCCGACATGTCCAAGCTGGAGACGGTGACGCTGAAAGTGACCAGGCAGACGGGGCGCAGCCGTCATGCGCCGGCGAACGAACCGGGGGAGGAATGGAAGTTCATGGTGTATTCCGAGGTGTATTCGGAGAAGATGTTCCGGGCGGAGGATTTTGTGTTTCACGATGTGAAAGGCGCAAGATTGAAGCCTGTCCCTACCTGCGACCATTCTTATAATGAAGACAGGGGAAAGTCCTTCCTGTTCAGGAAATCGCCCCGGTTTGTAGAAGTGGCCGCCCTGTACCAGGGGGCCTCCTGCATCAGGCCGGTTCCCGTGAATATCAAAATAGGGATAGGCGGCGTGGTGCCGGAAGTCCTTCCGGCGCCTGCGGAGGTTCCTCAGGCAGATTCCGGTTCCCGCTGATTGGTCTCCAGCTATCCCGGTTGCCTCACCATTTGAGAAGGGCGTTGCCTCCCTGGGCGAATCCGGAGAGCAGGGTGCCTGCCGCGGCGGTTTTCTGGGCTCTTGCATTGGCGCGGCCCATGTACTGTTCCATGTTCGCCCGGTTGTACAGGGACTGGGCATTCCTCATGGCTGCCGCCGCTTCATCCTGAATCCGGGTTTGCAGGCGCGTCGCCAGGGCCTGTTCCCTGACCGGCACGGAACCATCCCGGAGCAGGGAGGACTGGGCGGCGTCCAGGCGGGCGTCGCCCATTTGCCGTGTGGCGTCCTGCTGCATGCGTTTGGCATTTTCCACGCCCGTCTGTTTCTGGAGGTCCGCCTCGTTCCTGAGGGTGGCGGCGTTTGCATCCGCCGCCTGCCTGGTGGCTTCTGCACTTTTTTTCTGGGCGGACGCGGAGGCCGCGCCCGCTGCCGCCGAAGTGGCGGCCAGTGTTATCATTCCCAAAGATGCTGGATCAAATCCCATGCGCGCATCCTGATACGAAAAACGGTTCAGGCGCAAGACGCCCGAACCGTTTGACATGAATCAGGGTTTGGCACAGAAGGGTTGCTATTCAATCACGATGCTTTCGATGTTCAGCACCGGATTTTCAGGAGTGGAATGAGGATCAATGGTTCCGGTAATGATGACGGCGTCACGTTCCTTAAGCCCGTTCACACCTTTGGCGGAGTGTTTGATGGGCTGGCCCTGGTCATCCACAAATTGAACGGTCATCGTGTTGTTTTTCCGTATTTCCACCGGCACCGTTCCGGTGGACCACACTCCGCGCTCCTTCATGTTGGCCAGGAGCTGGGCCGGATCCCCGATGGTGAAGGAGGCAATATTTTTTGAGAAAACGGGTTCATCCCCCAGTACGGCTCCCTTGACGGTGACTTTATCGCCTGGCGCCGCTTTTCTGGCATCCGAGACGACGAGTGCCCGCGGGAGGCCTACCATGTTTTCCGCGAATCTCACGGCCATCTGCTGGGTGACGTTTTGATCGGAGGTGAGGGCATTCACGGTTTCCTTGGGGTTGCAGCCCATCAGGGAAACGGCGGCCATGGTCAGGGTAATGAAGTGTGTGGCTTGCATGGAATATCCTTTTTGCTGAAAGGTTGGATTCCTTTTCACCTTCTGCCGTTCATCCTTGCCGGTAAGGAAAAGAATATTTTTCACAGGAACAAGCCGGCCGCCAGCATGAGGAGGTCCCTGAGGGCGTCCCACAGCCTTTCCGCATTGTGGACGCAGTCCGTCAAAAAGCGGTGCAGGCTTACGGCGTTGAACAGGCGCAGCAGCACCAGGAAGAGAAGCAGGTTGGCAAAGTAAACAAGGATTAGGGAGAAGAAGGTTCCGTTGTCCGCCAGGTCCGGCTGGTCCTTGGGGATGATCCATGCCGTCCAGAACAGGTGGAAGCACCACCAGAAGCCCAGGCCGGAGTAAAGAAGGGCCTGGCAGGTGACCGTGGGCCAGAAGAGGTACGCCATCCCCCAGACCAGCCCCCACAACATGGCCCAAAGAGGCAGAAAATAGGGAGAAAGGGAGATGAAGAGGTTGTTTTTATCCGTCTGGATGTATCCCCCGTCCAGATCCGCCTTGAAGGCATGGATGGAGCCGCGGCTGCAAAAGACCGCCAGCACGTGAGTCAGTTCATGGCCCAGCACGTACAGGTACAGCAGGGATGAGGTGAACAGCCTGCTGCTGCCCAGCACCACCCAGACGGCCGCCCCCATCAGGGCGTACCATACGGGGATGGAGAAGAGGATGTTGAGACTGCCGGAAGCGTGGGCGAGCTGGTCGCACAGGGACATGGCCGTAATCAGGGCCAGCGGGAGCAGAAGAAGGGTGGCTACGGCGTGCCTGACGAACCGGGTTTTGCGCGGAAGGTCCATGAAGGTGAATTCCTGGCATTCGTCCTCCCAGCATTCGGAGGTGACCTGGGCGCGGTAGGTCTTGTCCCAGGCGTCACGGTTGCATTGCCTCATCATGTCGCCAAGGCTTGCCGTGGAGCGCGGCTTCCGGGCGGTTTCTGCATACCGGCGCCAGTCCTGGCGCGGCGGTGTGTGTCTGGGTGCCTTGGGCATGCGGTGGTGAAGTGCAAGGCCAGCATAAGGGGACTTCCGCATAAATGCGAACCAAATTTGCTGCTTCCGGAAAGCGGGGGAAAAAATGTTTTATGCGCGCCGGAACTTCCTGTATAATCCACCGCATGCAAGATGCTCTGCTGGTTCTGGAAACTTCCTGCGCGCAGTCTTCCGCCGCGGCATGGGGCGGAAAGGAACTGCTGTGCCGGGTGGAATGGAGAGCTGAACGCAACCATTCCTCCGCCATCTTTGAGGCGGTGCGCCAGGCGCTGGATGCCCTGGAAGGACGGTGTTTAAAGGAAATTGTGGTCGGTTCCGGACCCGGCGCCTACGGGGGAATCCGCGTGGCTCTTGCCGTGGCGGACGGCCTTTCCCTGGTGCACGGTTCCCGCGTGGCGGCGTTTTCCTCCTGGAACGGACTGGGCATTCACGACGGGAAGGCCTGCGTGATGTCCGACGCCCGGCGCGGCGGCTGGACCTGGGGAAGGCTGGAAAACGGCATTCTGGCGGCCGCTCCGGAAGTGCTGCCCGCAGAGCAGGCCCGCGCCCGCATGGCGGAATGCCTGGAAAACGGCGTGCCCGTTTATTCCACGGAAACGGCGGAAACCCTGGCAGCCCGGGAAATGACGGGGGGCGTTCCCGTGTACCCCCATGCGGAGGCTCTGGGAGTCGCATGGCAGTCCCTGGCCGAGGGCCGCAGGGAGGAACTTCTGGAAGGTCCGGCGGAACCGCTGTATGTAAGGGCGCCCCACATCACCTGCGCCAAACGCCCCGCGTGGGCCGTGAAGGCGTAATTAAGGTTTGACTTTCTGGAAGATTGTTAGACTTTTAATCGGTAATCTTCATCACTAGTAGCATTTTTTAAAACATGAGCAATGACACTTTTTCCGCACGACACACATATCCCAAAGGTTTAAAAGGAATCATAGCTAATGAATCTGCCTTGAGTGATGTGCGCGGTGAGGAAGGGCGTCTGCTGTATCTGGGCTACGATATTGATGACCTGGTGGAGATGTGCTGTTTTGAAGAAGTGATTTACCTGCTTCTCAACAAGCGGCTGCCCAACCGGGATGAACTGGAGGGCATCAAGAAGCGCCTCCGTTCCGACCGCGACCTTCCCCAGCCCATTCTGGATTTCTTTAAAACGGCCACCAAGTCCGCCCGGCCCATGTCCGCCCTCCGGACAGCGGTTTCCATGCTCGGCATGTATGACGACCGGACGAAGGATTCCGGCCAGTTGAAAGAGATAGGCCTCAGCCTCATCGCCAAGGTGCCCGTGATGGTGGCGTACTATTACCGTCTGTGCCAGGGGCTGGACCTTCCCCCCGTGCGGGAGGATCTGAATGAGGCGGAACATTTCCTGTGGCTGCTGAAAGGGGAGGAGCCGAACCGGGATGAAGCCCACATTCTGGACGTGGCCTACATCCTGCATGCCGACCACGGCATGAATGCCTCCACCTTTGCGGCGCGCGTCTGCATCGCCACTCTTTCAGACATGTATTCCGCCATCACGGCGGCCATCGGCACGTTGAAAGGGCCGCTTCACGGGGGCGCCAATGAAGGCGTGATTGAAATGCTCAAGGAAATAGGTACGGAGGACAAGGTGGATTCCTACATTGAGGACAAACTGGCGCGGAAGGAAAAGATCATGGGCATGGGCCACCGCGTGTACCGTGTGCTGGATCCCCGCGCTCCGCATCTGCGCCGCATGGCCATCCGCCTTTCCTCCCGGATCGGGGAACCCAAGTGGATCCGCATGTCGGAACGCATCGCCAAACTTGTCCGGGAACGCAAGGGGCTGAATGCCAATGTGGATTTTTATTCCGCCACGGTTTATTACAGCATCGGCATTCCCACCAGGCTGTTCACCGCCATTTTCTCCATTGCCCGCTGCTGCGGCTGGGTGGCCCAGGTGCTGGAACAGATGGAGGACAATACGCTGTACAGGCCCCTGACACTTTATACGGGCCCCAAGGACCGCATTCCGGTGCCTACCATTGACATGCGGTAAAAGTTTTTTAACGGAAAAGGCGCCGGAGGTAATCTCCGGCGCCTTTCCTGTGTCGGCTCCCGCGCTTTTCTGCTTCTCCTCTCTCCCTCATGAAAAATTATCCCTTCTACCTGCTGGCGGTATTCGCCGTGCTGTTCATTGGCCTTGGCATTTCCCCTTCTTCCCGTTCCGTCTGGGTGGCGGAGGTGATTCCCGTGGCGCTGGCGGTCGTCCTCCTGGCGGCCGGGTTCCGGAGATTCCGTTTCAGCAACTGGTCCTACACGCTGATGTTTTTCTGGCTGGCCTGCCATACGGTGGGGGCGCATTACACGTTTGCGGAAGTGCCTTTCGAGTGGTTCCGGGAGCTGGTGGGAGCCCACCGGAACCCGTTTGACCGGGTGGCCCATTTTACGGTGGGGTTTTATGCGTTTCCCGTAGCGGAGTATCTGGTGCGCAAGCAATATGCGGGGAAAGTGCTGGCGGGGATTTTCGGCCTCTTTTTCGTGATGGCTGTAGCCGCGGCGTATGAAATCATTGAATGGCAGTATGCGGTCATTGTGGGCGGGAATGACGCGAATGATTTTCTCGGCTCCCAGGGCGATATATGGGACGCCCAGAAGGACATGTTCTGCGATACCTGCGGCGCTGTCGCCTCCCTGATTCTCTTTTATCTGGTGCGCCCCTGGCGGCGGAAGGGCGCGGAGACCGCTTCTTCCCCTGGCTAGGGAGCTCCTTCCATTTCCGATTGGACCGCCGCCGTTGCCGGGAAGTCCATTCATGCCCGTAGCCTGTCGTGACCGGGGCGGCAAGAAGGATTGCTCCGGTCTCCGTGTCAGATGCCGAGCTGGCGCAATCCTTCATAGAGGACAATCGCCACGGCGGTGGAGAGGTTCAGGCTGCGGGAGCCTTCTCCGGGCATCGGAATGGTCAGGGCGGTGCCCGCGTGTTCCTTCAGCATGCTTTCCGGCAGTCCGCGGGATTCCGGGCCGAAGACCAGGTAATCCCCCTCCCGGAAATCCGCCTCCCAGTGGGAGCGGCGCGCCTTGGTGCTCAGGTACCAGAACCGCGCGGAGGGATCTGCCGCCTGTTTTAACTCCTCCAGGCTGTCCCAGACATGCAGGTCCACTTTGGCCCAGTAGTCCAGTCCCGTGCGCCGCACGTGCTTTTCATCCAGGCTGAACCCCAGTGGCCGGATCAGGTGGAGCCTGGATCCCGTTGCCAGAGCCAGCCGCCCCGCAGCCCCCGTGTTATGCGGAATTTCCGGATGGAACATGACGATGTGGAAACGGGGATGCATGAGCCTATTTTCACCACAAACGCGCCTTCCGTTCAAGTGGGACTTGTCCAAAAGTGGCAAATAATGTACGTTTCCTCCGATGAGAGACATCGTGTATTTTGACTTGGAAACCCGTCATTCCGCAGCGGAGGTGGGCGGCTGGCACAATACGGCCGACATGCGCGTTTCCGTGGGCGTGACTTATTCCACGGCTTCCGGCAAATACACGATTTATTCCGAGGAGATGGTGGACGACCTCATCCTGCAGCTTCGCCAGGCCGACCTGGTGGTAGGGTACAACCACGAGCATTTCGACTACGGCGTGCTCCAGCGCTATACGATGTGGAATATGATCGACATCACGAACAACCTCGATTTGTGCAAGGACATCGAACAGCGCGGCGGCGTGCGCGTCAAGCTGGATTCCGTGGCCGCCGCTTCCATCGGCTCTTCAAAAACGGCCGTGGGCACCCAGGCCCTCAAGTGGTGGGCGGAATACGTGCAGACGGGAAATACGGACCTGCTGATGGATATTGCCCGCTATTGCTGTTTTGACGTGAAGGTGACGCGAGATGTCCACTGGTACGGGGCGGAGCACGGTTTCATCCGTTATGACGACAAGAAGGGCGGCCAGGTGGAGTTGCCCGTGGATTGGAAGTTATAGTCCCTTTCCCGCGGCGGCTTTTTTATAGGGCGTTCCCGCTCACTCCGGCAGAATACAGAGCGGGGAGCAGGGAAACGGGAACGGCCTCCGGAAAGGAAGAAGCGGACGGCGTTGATTAACGGCGGTTGATGCGGGCCACTTCCCGCTGGGCTTCCCGCATTTCCACGCGGGCCTTCAGGTCATAGCGCTGGTCGCGGTGGGTCTTGCCTTTGCCAAGGCCCAGCGCCAGTTTTACCTTGCCGTTTTTCCAGTACAGCTTGAGGGCGACCAGGGAACAGCCTTTTTGGGAGGTCTGCTGTTCCAGTTTGAAAATTTCCCGTTTGTGGAGCAGCAGGCGGCGCGGGCGGCGCGACTGGTGCTGAAAGAACTCTCCGGCAGTTTCCCACGGCTGGATGTCGCAGCCGTACAGGAGCATCTGGCCGTTTTCCACCCTGGCAAAGGAATCGGCGATGTTCACCTTGCCGGCGCGGATGGATTTGACCTCCGTTCCCTTGAGTTCCATGCCGCATTCGTAGGTGTCCAGGATTTCGTAATCCCGGCGGGCTTTCTTGTTGGTGGAGATGTCGGAGCTCATGACTGGAGGGGAGGGATGAAAAGGCCCCGGGCTGGAAGAGCCGGGGGCCTGGTTGAAGAGGGGATGTTCCGTGCGGAAATCCGGGCCGGAACGGCAATAAGGGGGACGTGCTTTTTACTGGCTGTCTTCCTGGAGACTGTCGGATTCCGCATGATAGACGAGCTTGCCTTCAACGATCTCCGTCAGGGCAATGTTCGCGTTGCCCATGTGGGGGGTGGTGGGGACCAAGGGAGCGCGGCCATTGTTGAGCTGGGCAACGCGGCGGGAAACCACGTTGATCAGCATCTGGGGCTCGGGAATGATTTTGGCGGCTTGTTCGACGAGTTCGGCTTTCATGTAAAAAGGTCTAGGTAGGATATCCTGATGCGGAAAGACATATACAGGCTGCGCCTCCCCCTAATCAAGCCTATATTACGGCATGAGCTCCCTTCGTTCACGGGAGTCCAGCTCCTTCCACGCGCCGGGTTCCAGGCCGGACAGGGGAAACCTCCCGATCCGGACGCGCAGGAGCCGGAGCGTGGGAAACCCGATGGCGGCGGTCATGCGCCGCACCTGGCGGTTTTTTCCTTCCACGAGCGTCAATTCCAGCCATGAGGTGGGAATGGCTGCGCGGTAGCGGACAGGAGGATTGCGGAGCGGTACGTCCGGCTCTCCGTGCATGGGGCGCACCCGGCAGGGCAGCGTGCGGTACCCCTGGATGGAGAGGCCGCCGCGTTCCAGAGGAAGCAGGTCCGTGGCGGACGGAACGCCTTCCACCTGGCTCCAGTAGGTTCTGGGATGCCGGTTGGAGGGGTTCAGGAGGCGGTCCACCAGGGCTTTCTCATCGGATAAAAGCAGCAGCCCTTCCGAATCCGCGTCCAGCCTGCCGACGGGATACACGCCGGCAGGAAAGCCGAATTCGGCCAGTGTCCGGTGGTGGGGAGCCTCCTGCGTGAATTGGGAAAGGACCCCGTAAGGTTTGTTAAACGCCAGAATCATGCCGTGCGCGGCAAGCGTAGCATGGGGCGCCGTCTTTGGCACGAGAAATTGAAGCGGCTTGACTTGCCCGCGCCGGGGAAGGAAAGTAACCCCATGCATGGAAAAATGGCAGGTTTTATCCTGATGCTGGCGTGCTGCGCGCCCGGCTGGGTTCAGGCGGCTCCGGATGCAGGAGAAGTGAAGGCGAAGATCGCGCGGAAAATCTGGCAGAATGAATGCGCCGGAACAGTAAAGGGGCTGGTTTCCTGGAACCGGGGGGAGGCGTTCCCCTCCCTGGGCATTGGGCATTTCATCTGGTTCCCCTCCGGGGTTACGGAAAGGTTTGAGGAAAGCTTTCCTTCCTTTGTCCAGTTTTGCCGTAAGAGGGGAGCACGCGTTCCGGAATGGTTTTCCGGCGCGGCCCCGTGGCGCACCAGGGCGGAATTTGAAGCGGCGGACGTACGGGGAGGCCTTCCTGAACGGATGCGCCAGTGGCTGTCCAGCCCGGCGGCTCTGCAAATGCAGGCGGATTTCATTATTGCCAGGTCCGTGGCTGCCCTGGGGCGCATCAAGAGCCAGTCCCGCCGTCCGGCGGAAATGGCTGCCCGCTACAATGCCGTGGCGACGGCGCCCAACGGCATGTATGCCCTGATTGACTACGTGAATTTCAAGGGGGAGGGAACCAACCCCGCGGAACAATACCGGGGGCAGGGTTGGGGGCTCAGGCAGGTGCTGGAGGAGATGCGCCCGGCCTCTCCCGGACAGCCTGCGGCGGTTGAGTTTGCGGAGGCGGCCAAAAGAGTGCTCCAGCGGCGCGTGGACAACAGCCCGCCGGCCCGCGGAGAGGCGCGCTGGCTTGCCGGATGGCGGAACCGGTGTGATTCCTATAAGAGAAGCCTGTGACGAATTCCTTTCCCGGCGGAAAAGACCAGTTGCGCAATTATCCTTGACCTGCCGGGGATTAGGGTGTAATTCCCTCACTTCATCCTGAAACTTCGCTAATTTTATGCCAAACACTCAAGAAGAAACAACGCTGATTTTGCTGAAACCCGATTGCGTGCGGAAAAACCTTTCCGGCACCATTTTGAAACGTTTTTTGTCCGAAGGGTTTCGCCTGCGCGGCATAAAGATGATTCAGCTTGACGAGCCGGTGCTCCGGGAACATTACGCCCATATTCTGGACCTTGTCGTCAATGGGGAACCGCTTTTCCCGAAACTGCTTGATTTCATGACCAGCTCTCCGGTCATCGCCATCGCCCTGAAGGGGCCCGGCGTCATTGTACGCGTGCGCGAACTGCTGGGGCCCACCAATTCCCAGAAGGCGCAGAAAGGCACCATCCGCGGCGATTACGGAACGGACAGCATGATGAACATCTGCCATGCTTCCGACAGCCGGGAATCCGCCGCCGTGGAACTGGTGAGATTCTTCCGGGAAGAAGAGCTGTTTGACAGCCTTAACTAAGGTTTTATCCTTTTTCCATCCGGTTTGTGACGGGCCGCGGCTGTAAAACGGCTGCGGCCTTTGCCGTACCGGGAAGCGCCTTTATGGAAAGGAAGGGAGTGCCGGAGATTGGGAGGACGGGCCGGAGGCTCCGGGAGGAGGGAAGGAGAGGGAGCAGCGGATTACTTTTCCCAGGGAGTGGTCAGGTAAAGGAAGGCCTTTTTCATGCGGTAGGCCTCCCGCATGAAGCCGTCCAGGATGTTGTTGCAGCTCTGCTTGGAAAAGGAATAGCCGTAAACGCGCTTGATGGCGGCGTCTTCGCTGTGCTGCTTCTGGCGTTTTAATTCGGCGTCCATGTCCCGGCGTTCCACATTGGGGGCGCTCAGGTTGTCGCCGTGCCAGCGGAAATCCGCCAGCAGCCTGTTGTAATGGACAAACTTTTTTCCGGCACGGCCCAGGCGCGCGTAATATTCCCCGTCCATATCGTAGCGGAACCGTTCGTCCAGCAGAAACCCTTCTTCAATCGTGGTGCTCCGGCGCAGGAACAGTGCGGTGGAGGCCAGATAGGTTCCGTACCAGATGTGCATGTTCAGGCTGTAGGGAAGGGCTTTCATGGGCCGCTGGAGGGCTCCGTCCGGGCCGATGAAGTTCCAGGCGCCGTGCACGATGTCCGCATCCGGCTGGGAATCCGCAAAAGCCTTGACCGCAGCCAGAGCGCCCGGCAGCAGCCGGTCGTCCGTATTCAGCCACATGACCCACTTGCCGCGTGCCTTGCGGAATCCGCGGTTGATGCCTTCCGACATGCCGGAATCCTTTTCCACATGGAGTTTCAGGTGCGGATAGGAATTCAGGATGTCCAGCGTTCCGTCCGTGGAGCCGGCATCCTGGATGATGTGTTCAAAAGTGGCTCCTTCCTGGTTCTTGACGCTTTCAATGCACTCCCGCACGTACCTGGCGTAGTTATAGCTGGGCGTGACGATGCTGAAATCCGGTTCGGTATCCATGGGGAGGGCTAGTTGGAAGGAGCGATGGAGCGTTCCCTGGCAATGTAAATGGGGCGCTTTTTAACTTCCGTATAGGTCTTGGCCAGGTACTGGCCCAGGATGCCCAGGCACAGCAGAACGATGCCTCCCATCAGGCAGAAGACGCACACCATGGAAGTCCAGCCGTAGGCGGAATGGGGCCAGATCAATTCACGGATCGTCAGGACAATGATGGAAAGGAAGGAAATGAAGGAGAGGAGCACCCCCATGATGGAAGCCAGCGCCAGGGGAGCGGTGGAAAAGGCCACGATGCCTTCAATGGAATACAGGAACAGTTTGAAGAAAGACCACTTGGTTTCTCCGGCTACCCGTTCCACGTTCTCGTATTCAAACCATTTGGTGCGGAAGCCCACCCATTCGTACAGCCCCTTGGAAAAGCGGTTGTATTCCTTCAGGGAAAGCAGGGCTTCCAGCACGGGGCGCGTCATCAGCTTGTAATCCCGGGCCCCGTCCACGATGTGCGTGTCCGATATCCGGTGAATCGTCTTGTAAAAGGCGCGCGCGAAAAAGGACCGCAGCAGCGGTTCCCCCTGCCTGGTGACGCGGCGCGTGCCTGCGCAGTCGTATCCTTCCTCCTCGATGGCTTTCACCATCTCCGGAAGCAGGGAGGGAGGATCCTGAAGGTCCACGTCCATGACGGCCGCGTAATCTCCCGTAGCGGCTTCCAGCCCCGCATAGATGGCGGCTTCCTTCCCGAAGTTGCGGGAAAAGGAGATGAATTTCACCTCCGGGGAATGCTCTGCCAGTTTCTTGACCATTTCCAAGGTATGGTCCGTGGAACCGTCATCCACGAAGATGAGTTCCAGGGCATAGGCCGCCAGGTGTTCCTTGAAAACCCGGTCTACTTCTTGCTTGAACGCCGGAATGGCCTGTTCTTCATTCAGGCAGGGAACAATCAGGGAAATGCGTTTCATGGCAATGCCCGGATCATACGCCAGAACCTGTCCGGATGCCAGCAAATAGTGCCCTGTACGCAGAGCGGCCTTCCTCTGCCGGAGAGGGAGGAAGGCTGCCGGAAAAAAGGGCCGTTCGCGGAGAAAAAGGAAGGATCAGAACTTCGGCAGGTTGCCGATGTCGTCTTCGTTTTCAGGGGCATGCGGGTCTTTGAGATCGCTGTCTCCGTCCTTGCCGAAGGACCAGAAATCATAATCCGGATTCAGGCCGTTGCCCATTTTCAGGTTCTTGGCATTGGCGGATTTGGTGGGGATGGCCTGCTCGCTGCCCAGGCGGTAGCGGTAGGGGGAGCCCCACGGGTCCGCCAGAATGTAGAGGGTGACCGGCCTTCCGTCCTTGCTTTTCACGTGGACTTCCCGGACGGTCGGGTTGCTCTTGGGCTGGGTGGCGGGGTTCAGTTCGTCATTGTAAATGGTGGTATCCCTGCCGGGCACGCCTTCATTCTTGTGGTCCCCGAACAGGGCCATGTAAACGACGTTGGAGCTGTATTCCTCACCGTTTGCCACGGCCACGCCGTGATTGTTGAAAGGGGCTTCCGTACCGTAGGGGTAGCGGTCATGGTCGCTGTGGTAGCTTTCCAGCCCCATTTCAATCTTGCGGACGATGGATTCCGTGGCCTGCTCGTTCTTTCTGGTTTCAAGCCAGGTGTAGATGGAGATGGTCAGCGTGGCCAGCACCACGATGATGACCATCACCACCAGGATTTCCATGAGGGTGAAGCCCTTTGCCGCCCGGAGGCGGCTGTATGCGGAGCGAATCTTCATCTGGTTCTGTGTAGGGAGGTTAACCCATTTTTTCAATGACCTGCAGTAGGGGCAGGAACATGGCGAACACGATGCCGCCCACGACCACGGCCAGGAATACGATCATGATGGGTTCCAGCATGGAGGTCATGGCCCCCACGGCATTGTCCACTTCATCATCGTACACGTCCGCGATCTTGAGGAGCATGTCCGGAAGCTGGCCGGTTTCTTCACCCACGTCCACCATGGAGATCACCATGGGCGGGAAGAGCTTGGAGGAAGACATGGGCGTTACCACGGATTCACCTTCCTTCACGGAGTCATGGATGAGGCCGATGGCGTCTCCCACGATCATGTTGCCGGCGGTGTCCTTGGTGATGGTAAGCGCCTGGAGGATGGGAACGCCGGAGGTCACCAGCGTGCCGAAGGTACGGGCGAAGCGGGCGATGGCGCTCTTGCTCTGCACGTTGCCGATGACCGGCATGGTCAGCAGGGCGGAGTCAATCTTGCGGCGGCCGTTGGGCGTCTTGCTCATGGCCGTGAAGATAGCGTACAGGATGGCGACGACGGCGGCCAGAATGACGGCGTTGGGCACGAATAAGGGCGCGGCCATGAACCAGTCACTGATGCCGAACACGAATTCGGAAATGGCGGGAAGCTCCTGGTTCTGTTCCGCGAACATCGCCTTGAATTTGGGAACGATGACCAGCATCAGGAAGATCACGATGCCCACCGCAATGAACAGCACGATGGAGGGGTACACCATGGCGGAGATCACCTTGCTCTTCAGTTTCTGCGCCTTTTCCTGGTATTCCGCCAGGCGGTTCAGCACGACTTCCAGCACACCGCCGAGTTCACCGGCCTTCACCATGTTCACGAACAGGCGGTCAAAGATTTTGGGATGCTGGGCCAGGGCTTCGGAGAAGGTGGAGCCGCCCTGCACGGAATCTCCCAGGGCTTCAATGGTCACGCGCAGGTTGGGGTTCGCCTCCTGCTTGGCCAGCACGTTCAAGCTCTGGAGCAGGGGAAGCCCTGCGTCAATCAGGGTGGCGAGCTGGCGGGTGAAAATCATCAGGGCCTTGGCCTTGATTCTGCCGCCCAGCCTGCCTTTTTGCTTCTTGCCTCCCTTGGCCTTCTTCTTGGCGGCGGGCGTTTGCTGAATCTTGCCTTTTCCCGCTTCTACGATCTGGGTGGGGTACAGGCCATGCGCCCGGATGGATTCCATGGCCTCCGCTTCGGAATTGGCCTCCAGGGTACCCGTTTTCTGGTCGCCTTTATGGTCAAGTGCTGTATATTGATATTTAGGCATATATGTGGTGTTTTAAGTGTTTTCTGCTTGGTGGTTGAAATGGTGGGTGCGGTATCCGGTTGTCCATTAAGTATACTTCAGCACTTCTTCAATGGTGGTATTGCCGTCGTAAATGTTTCTCAGGCCGTCTTCACGCAGGGTGGACATGCCCATTTCAATGGCCTTCTGCTTCAGCACCACGGAGGGGGCGCGGTCCGTAATCATGTCCCGCAGGGTATCGTTGATATCCAGAAGCTCGTAGATCCCCTTGCGGCCCTTGTAGCCGGAGTTGGAGCATTTGTCGCAACCGCGGCCCGTGAAGAAATGCTTGTCTCCCAGTTCATAGGGAGACACGCCAAGCTGGGAGAGGATGGTGGAGGAGGGTTCATACGGCGTGCGGCAGTCCGGGCAGATGGTGCGCACCAGGCGCTGGGCCAGCACCCCTTCCAGGGAGGCTGCCACCAGGAAAGGTTCGCAGCCCATGTCCACCAGTCGCGTAATGGCGCCGGCGGAGTCATTCGTGTGCAGGGTGGAGAGCACCAGGTGGCCCGTCAGGGATGCCTGGATGGCGATCTGGGCGGTCGCCATGTCTCGCATTTCCCCCACCAGAATGCGGTCCGGGTCCTGTCGCAGGAAGGCGCGGAGCACCATCGGGAAATCCAGGCCAATGGCTTCATTGATCGGGATCTGGATAATGCCGTCGATGTCGTATTCCACGGGGTCCTCCGCCGTCAGCACCTTGGAATCAATGGTATTGATTTCCCGCAGGGCGGCATACAGCGTGGTGGTCTTGCCGGCGCCGGTGGGACCGGTGACGATGAAAATGCCGTTGGGTTTGTGGACCGTATCCAGAATATATTCATGAATATGCGGGGGGAGTCCCAGGTTGTCCAGGTTCAGGTTGACGGAAGAGCGGTCCAGCACGCGGAGCACCACGGATTCACCGTACTGGGTGGGCAGGGAGGAAACACGCATGTCCACCGCCCGGTTCCCTATCTGCTTGACGATTCGGCCGTCCTGCGGAACGCGGCGTTCCGCGATGTTCATGTTCGCCATGACCTTGACGCGGGAAATAACCGGGACGGACAGGTGAACGGGCGGCGGCTGCATTTCATAAAGGGAGCCGTCCACGCGGTAGCGGATTTTGAATTCCTTTTCAAAAGGCTCAAAGTGAATGTCGGAGGCTTTTTCCTTAATGGCCTGCGTGATGACCAGGTCTACAAAGCGGATGACGGGCGCGGCGGCGGAATCTTCCGTTTCATTGTTGACCTGCATGTTGTTGAGCTCCTGCATCAGGTCCGTCATGGCGGCGGATTCCCCGCCGTACAGTTCGTTGATGCGTTCGGAAATCTGGTAATCCGGAGCGATGAGGACGTGGATGTCCTGGCCGAGGGCGAAGCGCAGGTCCTCCACCGTCTGCGGGTTCAGGGGGTCCACCAGGCAGACGTACAGGCCTTCCGGGCCGTGCCGCACGGGCAGGGCGCCGTGCAGGCGCACGAGCGTGGCCGGCATCATGTTCTGCACGTTCGGGTCCGGCTGGAAGTTGTCCAGCGTAATGAATTCCGTCCCCAGGTCGCTGGCGATCATCTGCCAGATATCGTCCTTGCTGCCGATGATGCCGAAGTCTGCCAGCACTTCCGGCAGCTCCTTGCCGGAGACGGTCATTTCCTCCTTGATGTCTTTCGCCAGGGATTTGTCGATCATTCCCCGGCCGATAAAAAGTTCCAGTGTAAGATTGGTGTCCATAATAATCAGAATGAATTGCGGGGGAAAATCAGTTGGCGTCTCCCATGGTGACGTTCAGCACTTCTTCCGGAGAGGTGAGGCCGGCCAGCACCTTGCGCACGCCGTCCTCTCTCAGGGTTCTCATGCCCAGTTCCCGGGCGCGCTGGCGCAGCTGGGGGGAGGTCAGGTTCTCGTTGATCATGCGTCGCACTTCGTCGTCGATCTCGAAAATTTCAAACAGGCCCATCCGGCCCTTGAACCCGCCGCCGCGGCAGAAGTCGCAGCCGTGGGGGGCCTTGATCTGGCCCGGAGTGAGACGGGACATGTCAATGTTCAGCGTATGAGCCTGCTTTTCCGTCAGCACGCCGTCCACCTTGCAGCGGTCGCACAGCTTGCGGACAAGGCGCTGGGCCATGATGGCCCGGACGGAAGAGGCGATCAGGAAGCGTTTGATGCCGATGTCCGCCAGACGGGCCACGGCGCTGGGGGCGTCATTGGTGTGGAGGGTGGAGAATACCAGGTGACCCGTCAGGGAGGCGTTGATGGCGATGCTGGCCGTCTCCATGTCTCGAATTTCCCCGATCATGATGATGTTGGGGGCCTGGCGGAGCATGGCGCGCAGGGCGGCGGCAAAGGTCATGCCGATGTCCGCCTTTACCATCACCTGGTTGATGCCGGAAAGTTCGTATTCCACGGGGTCTTCCACCGTGATGATCTTTTTATCCGGGCGGTTGATGTGGTTCAAGCACGCGTAAAGGGTAGTGGTCTTACCGGAACCGGTGGGGCCCGTTACCAGGATGATGCCGTCCGGAAGAGTGATGAGGCGGTCGAACACGGCTTCGTCATCCGAGAAGAACCCGAGCTGGGGGAGGCCCAGCACCAGGGCTGACTTGTCCAGAATACGCATGACGATGCTTTCCCCATGGTTGCTGGGCACGGAAGACACGCGGAGGTCAATCTGCTTGCCGCCGATGTTCATCTGGATTCGGCCGTCCTGGGGCATGCGCTTTTCCGCGATGCTCATGGTGGTGCTCATCACTTTGAGGCGCGCGATGATGGGGCTGAGCAGCTTCTTGGGATGAGTGGCCACCTCCACCAGCTTGCCGTCCACGCGGTAGCGGATGCGGAGCCGGTTTTCCATGGGCTCAATGTGAATGTCGGACGCCCGCATCTTGAAGGCGTCCGTCAGCATCTGCTGCACCAGGCGGATGATGGGCGCGTCTCCGTCGTCCCCGTCCAGGCCAGCGGCGTCTGCCGGAACGGTCAGGTCACGGTAAAATTCTTTCAGGCGGCTTTCCACCGCGCTGTGGGTGGCGACGCTGAAAATCACGTCGCGCCCCATCAGTTGGGGCAGGCTGTCCATGGTTTCCAGATTCAGCGGGTCGTCAATGGCGATGTTGACGGAAAAGCCGTCGTCGGAAATGGGGATGGCCCGGAAGCGCCTGGCGAGCTCCGGCGTGATGAGTTCGCGCACCTCCTGGGGAATGTGCATGGAGCCCAGGTCCACGACGGGCAGCAGGGATGTGGAAGCCGCCACCTGCGCGATGACGTCTTCTGTAAGATAATTGGCCTGGATCAGGAAATCGACCAGGTCCTGGGTGGGAGATTTTTGACTGCGCGCGTATTGAAGAATCTCTTCATTCAGATAGCCGGCCTGCGTAAGAAGTTCGATGAGATATGATTCGTTGGAGTACACGTCGATCTCTGGAGTCTATGGTTGGAAGTCTGCCGAAACGGGACGGCAGGATACTCCCCTATTTCTGACAGGTTCGAGGCGTAAAGTCAACTTAGCTTCCCTCAAAAGGGCATTTTTTTTCAGGTGCGGAGGGGGAAGGGGAAGACGGCCTTCCTCCCATGCCGCTTGCCGGGCCTGCGGAATCTCCCGGAGGGCGGGATTTTTCCCGCTCTCAGGAGCGCCGGCGGGGAAGGGTGGAAAGCAGGTCTTCCAGCTCCGCCATGCTGGAGACGCGAGCCAGGCGGGAGCGCATTTCCTTGGCTCCCGGAAACCCCTTCGTGTAAGCCAGAATGCGGGACCTCATGTGGCGCATGGTGTGGAGTTCGTCCCCGTAATGGCGGGACTCCAGGGCCATCCGGGCATGACGCAGGATCAGGTCCGTCTTTTCCTGCGGATCCCTGGCCGGAGGCATGGCGCCGTGCAGCAGATAATATTTGGCGTCTCCGAAAATCCATGGATTCTCCATGGCCGCCCGGCCGATCATGACGCCGCTGACGGCTGTGTTTTCCTTCACGTACGCTACCGCCTGCGGGGTGGAAATATCCCCGTTCCCGATGACCGGCACGGACATGGCCCGTGCGCATTCGTCAATGATGTCCCAGTTGGCCGTACCGGAATACTGCTGGGAACGGGTGCGCCCGTGAATGGTAATCATGGAAATTCCCTCATCCTCCAGCAGGCGGCACGCGTCCATGGCGCACAGGCTCTGGAAATCCCAGCCAATGCGTATTTTGGCCGTGACGGGGATGCGGTCGCCCACGGCTTTCACCACGCCTCCGGCCACGGAGGCCAGCAGGGGAAGGTCTTTCAGCAGGGAGGACCCTCCATTTTTGCCCACCACTTTGGGGACCGGACAGCCGAAGTTGATATCGATGAAATCCGGTTTCTCATGGTCCAGGATTATTCTGGCGGCCTCTCCCATGTGGTTCCCGTCCGCGCCGAAAAGCTGAATGCCTATGGGGCGGTGCGCGTCTTCTATCTTCGTGTACCTCCGGTTTCTCTCCCATGCCTGGAGAATGCCTTCCGCAGAGACGAACTCCGTCACCATGACGTCAACCCCCAGTTCCTTGCAGATGGTGCGGAAAATGGGGTCCGTTACTCCGGCCATCGGAGCCAGGAACAACGGGAAATCCGTTTTGATAAACGGCAGGGAAGCGGAAGCTGGGCGGTTGGAAAAAGTCATGATTCCTTAGAATGAGGCTAGCATGGGCCCATCTCCCATTCAAGCGTCTTGCCCGTCCTGATGAAGAAAGCGGGGTGGGGAAAATGCAGGCGGCGTGCAAATGCGGCCCTCTTTTGAAAAAGCCTTTATGGAACGCCGCAGGCTTCTGCGGCATCTGAGAGAATATGCGGTCATGGGCCGCAATTTTTGATATTGGTTCGCTGGCGCTCAGTTTTTCCGGTTGCCGCAAAGGCTTGTGAAGCCCCTGACGGTTTTCAGGCCAGGGCGTGTTCCGGACTGGATACGTACATGTCCTGGAAGGGCGGCGTTGACGCATGCCGTCAATGAAAAACGGCTTCACTTGGGAGTGAAGCCGTTTGACGAAAGGTTGAAAGATCGCTTTTAGTGGTTGCCGCAGCCGCAGCCCCCGTCCTTGTGGTCGTGGTCGTGGTCGCAATTGCCGTCGCAATCGCAGCTTTCCTTGTCGCAGCTGCCGCCACAGGAGCAGGAAGTCTGGGCGCTCATGGCGCGCTGCCGGGCTTCCTCGATTTCTTCCGGAGTGGGCGCACGGCCAAGGTCGATGGACATGCCCAGATAATGATTGATGGTGTTCAGGAGTTCATCGATGGTCTGGCGGGCTTCCAGGAAGCCGCGGGCGGCATCGTTCTTGACCACGTTTTCACGCAGGGTATCGAACTTGGAGATTTCCTCTTCCGTGGGGGGCATGCCGGCCAGGTGCTTGTTGCGCAGTTCTTCTCCGTAGGCGTTTACTTCTTCAAAAAGCTTGGTTGCCTCCGGATTCTGGAAAAAGAGGCCGATTTTTGCCTTGGAGGCCACAACCTGGTCTTCCTTGGCAAGCAGGTTGCAAAGGGCTTCCGTGGCGGCGCGCAGGTTGTCATTGAGAACGGGGGTATTCATATAAGGTTCATTTAATCATGCCTTTCCGGACAGGGCAACCCGGTTGCGAGGCATGGCGTACATTTCCGTGTCACGGCCTGTTGCGGATTACAAATCCGAAGTCAATACTACTTTTTCATATCAAATGCATTTCTCCAACTCTACCCATTATTTCCCCGGATATTCTTAACAAGAAGGATATTTGTTAGAAATTGTCATATATTCTTGAATATGATGAATATTCTTCTTACATTCGCATTGTTGCCTATCTCGTTCGGATTTGTAATCCGCACAATCCCACTTGTTGCTACCCAACCTATGACAGGGAAAAATAATTCCATGGCTATGCTGGGGTGGAAAATCCCGCTGACGCTTCTTATCTGGTCCGTTATCGCGATTGGAGCGTGTTCGGATACCTCTCCCTTGTACTCCTTTTATCCATCTCCGGACCCTTCCATTTTTTTCATGCTCGGGCGGGGGCTACTTCACGGGCTTCTCCCCTATGTGGAAATGGCGGACAGCAAGGGGCCCCTGCTGGTTTGGATTTATTATGCCGCCGCGTGGATTGACGGGCATTCATTTGCCGGAATATTCCTCATTCAGTGCGTAACCCTTTTTACGACGCTTCTGCTGGCTTGCGGGACGGCGCGTTTTTATCTGTCACAGCGCGGCAGCCTGCTGGCTTCCATGCTGTTGTGCCTGTTTCTTTTTGATTCGTTTCCCTTCCAGCGCGGGGGAGGGGTGGAGGAATTGTGCTGGCCGGGGATGGCGGCCGTGGTTTACGGGCTGGTCCGGTATTTCCGGATGCGGGACAGGCGCAGCCTGCTGTTTCTGTTCGGCACGGCCGGGGTATTTGCCGGGGCAGCCTCCATGATGAAGTTCTCCATAGCCTTTCCCGTGTGCGCTTTAGGCGGGGTTCTGTGCCTGTGGCTGTGGTGGAACGGGCGGAGAAAAGAAGCGGCGGTGGCTTTAGGGGTGGCGCTAGTCGGCTTCCTGGCCGTGGTTGTCCCCTGTTCGGCCTGGCTGGTATCCAACGGTGTTTGGAAAGAAGCGATGAATGAGTACCTGTTGTGCTCCGTGCGTTATGGAACGGTGTCCCAGGATACCACATGGTGGGCCAGGCTGCTCAGGCCGGCTCCGGTCCGCTGCCTGTCCGACGTACTGATGTGGGTGGCCGTCATCTGGGCTCTGGCGATAGCGGGCTGGCGTCAATTAAAAACGCAAAAGGCGCTCCTCTTTACGGCCCTGCTGTATATCTTCTTCAAGGTGGAGATGTTCAGCGTGTACAACTACTATTACAATTCCATCCTTTCACCCATGATGATCTGGGTGACTATCTTCTTTGTGGCCCGGGCGGAACGGCGCTTTTCCCTGTGCATGCCGCGGATGGCGGCCGCAACGCTGGCAATCGCCTGCCTCACGGGGGCCGGAGTGGCTGCCGGGCTGACGGGCGCCGTCCGGAAAGGAGACTTTGTCTGGAATGGCAGGGAGTTTTATTCCCCCGCCGTCCGGGAACGGCTGGCCTCTTTTTCCGAAGCCTCCGTCCTGTATCTGGGCTGGCTGGACAGGGGCTTCGGCATTACCTGGGACTGGAAGCCGTGCGGAAGATACTGGTTCCTTCAAAACTTCCCGTCGGAGGAAATGGTCAGGGAGCAGTATGATTACATTGAGCAGGGCATACCGGACATCATCCACACCAGTTCACGGGATGATGATTCTTTTTTGCGGCAGCACGGCTATAAGCCTTTGATGCCGGAGCTGGACGGGGGATTCTGGTGCCGGGTGTCACAGGGGGACGGCGAGCCTTCCCCCGAAGAATAAAAGGACCGCTCCATGAATGAGGCGGTCCCTGGAAAGTGAGAAGTAGCTGAGTCGGCGATTAGGGCGCCTTGCAGAATTATTCGAAGCGGTCCAGCGCTTCCTTCAGCACGTCCGGCTTCTTTCCGTATCTTGTCTGCATTCTGGTAGAACGGGATAATTTGTCCTTCAATCCATCAGTTTTTTGAGCCGGGGAAGCTCCGGTTCTGCAAAGAACGGTCTGTCTGAATAGGCTGAATGGGGAATGACTTTTCTTCCCCTGCTTCAAAAGAAGTTCACATTGAGCAGCCGGATTCCAATGTTGCGAACCTTTCGGAGCTCCATAACCAGTTTGATGAGCTCTTCGTTGATTTTACGCTTGGGGCTATGGCGCGGCCGCCGGGTTTGCGCTGTAAGTCCTTTTTTCCCTTTTGCTTTCATTTTCATTGTTTCTTTCTGCCTCAGTGTTGAAGCGATTTCTATGAATCTCACAATCAATTATTTGTATCAAAATCGGATTTCCAATCCGGAGACAAGCTATAAATTTGAAAAAAAGCATTTAATACAAAATTATTTGGACCATAGACAGAAAATTTGAATGGACGGAAGACGTGCATCCGGGAAAGAAACAGATGGGAATTTTTCTATTCTTCCTGTTGCCATCAGGATTTTTCAAAGAACAAAAAAGCTTGTCATCAAAATGTTGTGGGTTAGTTGCATTGATATTATTTCCCGTTCCGGGGATGGAGCCTCCTTTCAGACTGTTGACGCATGGACCCTGTCTCCGGATTGGAAATCCGCTAATTTGCATTCATTCCCTACTGGAAAACATGACATTTATATCCATGAATCACTCAGCGTCACGATTTTATCTCCTGTTAAACTTATCCTGTTTTACTGCGTTTGCAGCTCCCCTTCCTGAAGAACATACCTCCTCCATGACTACTTTCTCCCGCGTGCAGCTGCCGATTTCCCGGCCGCAGCCGAATATAGCCTTTCAAGCGTATAATTTCTGAAAATTTCTCCAAATCGACTAATCCGTTTTCAAATCCATTCAATACCATGAGACTACATCTTCCTTACTCTTTGCTCCGCTACGTGCTTGCCGGCCTGCTCATCTGCGCCTTCCCGGCCGCATCTGGTGCGGACTACACGGTGAACAACACCCAGTCTACCATGCCGGACAGCAACCTGTACGGCACATTGGAAGAATTGAGGGCGTCCGGTTTGCTGCGTGCCAACGACACGGTGGTCCTGCATAACGACGACTCCACACTGACAGGCGGCCTGAATCTTCTCATTAACGTTCAGTCCGACAACACGGCGGCAGCGCGCACGCTGGATCTGGCTGGGCTGGGAACAACTCCCATGTTTTTCCTGAAGAAAGGAGACCATGGCGCTGACATGAATTCCATCATCTGGGAGAATGCGGGCAACCGGGTTCTGCGTGTGGAGGGATTTGGCAGCAATGCCACTCTGAATCTTACCGGAGCGGTCACGTTCCGCAACAATACGGGAATCTATGATGATTCCACCGCTCCGGGCGGCGGCGCGATTGCCATTCAGGGTCAAAGTCTCGCCTTAGTCTCGCTGGATGACAATACCGTTTTCACCGGAAATTACGCATCTTCCGCAAGCGGAGAGGTTAGAGGAGGCGCAGTTCTGGCGTTCTCCAACGATGCCCGGATCACTCTGGGCAACGGCGCCGTTTTCCATGCCAACTATGTTTTGGCGTCAGACAAAGCAGGCGGCGGGGGCGGCGCAATGTTTACCAAGGGCGGTTCCTCCTCCATTGAAATAGGCGATGACGCCACGTTCACCGACAACTATGTCCAGGCTGGCAAGTCCAGCTACGGAGGAGCGATAGGCGCCGATAGAAACGCCACCTCCATTACCCTGGGAGACCGCGCGACTTTCAGCGGCAACCATATTTCCACCTCGGCAGACGGAGCAGCCAGTGAAGGCGGAGCGATCAGCACCTACATCACGATCGGAGACGCCTCCGTCACGCTGGGAGACAAAGCCGTCTTCACCGGGAATTATATCCTGGCCGCCGGAACGGGAGAAGGAGCCGGCGGGGCGGTTGCGGTGCGGGCAAATGGAGGGCCTGCGTCCCTCACTGTTGGGGCGGGTGCAAGCTTTACGGGCAACTACATCTCCGCATCATCCGGTGACGGAGGTGCCATCTGGATGTCTTCAGGGGGGGCCTGCACGCTGGGAGCCAACGTTTCCTTCATCGGAAATTACATTCAGGCGTCTTCCGGCAGCGGCGGAGCGATTTACCTGAAGAATCAGCAGCTGACCATTCAGGACGGGGCGAATTTTACGAACAATTACGCGCCCACGGCAGGGGGAGCCATCCTGATCAACAATTTCGGCACCAACGCCACCCAGCAATTCCTGGCGCAGACCCACGACGTTCTTTTCAGCGGCAATATGACAGGGGGAACCTTCACGCGCAACGATAACGGAACGTTTACCGTAGACGGGGGAACAGCCAACGCCATCCATGTTGAAAGGTTAGGCTCTTTAAAGTTGGCGGCCGGAGAAGGACGGAACATCCGGTTTGACGACCCGATCACCTCAGGAACGGACTACGCAATAACGCTCGCGATCAACCGGTATACGGATGACAATGGGACTGATCACGACACCTCCGGCACGGTCGTCTTCAGCGGAACACGCTATCAGGGTACGGACGCCCATCTGGTTGCCAGCCGTTACAACAACTTCCGGGGAAAAACCACTGTATACGGAGGTACGCTGGAACTCAGGGACGGGGTCGTTTTCGGCCGCACGGGGAGCATGACGGACACGGGAACCTCCTTTACGCTTAATGCCGGAGCCACTCTTCGAAGCAAAGGCGCCATCAGCGAGATCAACGCCGCCTCGATCGTCCTCAACGGCACGGTAGACACCGAAGGCACGCTCCTGCTGAACGGAAACGTCACAGCTTCCGACGCAATGCTCAAAACCGGACAGGGAGTCCTCGACCTGAGGAATACCGGAACCAATCTGTTCACGAACGGAGTTGCGCTCAACGAAGGCAGCATTCTGATTAACGACATGGAACAGATTCGGACCGGCACAGGCGCGTACATCACAGGTTCCGGCACACTGGACATCCAGTCCGCAGGCTCCGTAACCCTCCCGGATTCGCTGGCCGGATTTGCCGGAACCATCGCCTTGACAGATACCCGGCTCCGTCCGGACGCCACAGGACAAACCGTGCTCGGCACCGCAACCCTGCGGCTCGGAAGCGGCTCCGAACTCTCCGTCACGGAAAATTTTTCCATCAGCAAGCTGCATCTGGCCGGAGGAACGCTTACCGTTCAGGTGGACGGTGACGCTTCCCGGCTGGAACACCAGCTCTCCGTCTCCGGCAGTCTTGACATCACGTCGGCATCCGCGCTGGCCGTCTCCGGTCTGAAAGACAGTCTGGACAACATATCTCCTCAACCGGGCTTCCTGGACCGCGATCTTCAGGAACTGGCTCTGGACGGCACCATCAACGCGGACGCCCTGCTGGTGGTACAAGCCGGAAACGTCGCGAATACAACTATTCTGGACTTGGTGGACGCCGATACGGGCGAGGCCATCACCGGCGGCGAGGAACGCGAAGTTACCTATCAGGATACCGTTACCGCGACCTACAGCTATATTGCCGTAGCCGGCACCAATGAGCACAGCGGCCAGACGGGTATCCACCTCACTTACGGACTCAAGGAATTAAACATCCATGATGGGAAAACCTGGGTTCTGGACGCTCCGGCCGATCCGGACAGCGACCGGACGCTCATCGCCCGGATTACAGGCGGCGGCGCGCTGCAGCTGAACAGCGACGCGGCCGGCATCACCATCACCTCCGCTGCGAGCCATACGGGGGGAACCCTCATCAACTCCGGCCTGGTCACTGCCGGAGCGGACAACCTCTTCAGCGCCGGAATCCTGGAGGTCAAGGAAGGTGCAACATTCGACACGGCCGCCACCGCACAAACCAACAGCAAAGGATTTATTCTGCAAGGCTTGCTCAAGGGCGACCAGGCATTCTCCAACACGGACGCCATGTATGTCTTCACCAGCGCGCAGGTGGAATCGGCGCTTGCCAACACCGGAACGCTCCTATTGGCCAATACAACGGGCACAGGGCAGGACTTCCAGTTTTCGGGAGGCCTGGAGGGCGACGGAGGGCATGTAGCCTTTGAAGGAAGCGGCCGTGACACATTGAAGCTCGGCTCCCTCTCCGGATCGCAGGCCTTTACAATGAACATCAACCTGGCCGCCGGAACAAGCGACCGCATCTCCATCGCGGGGGAGGCTTCCGGCACGCACACGGTTCATTTCATCCTGCAAGGCGGCGTTCCCTCCTCTCCGTCCTTCATACACGACATGATTACATGGGACAGTCTGGCGGAAGACAGTAATGCGGCAACGCTCTTTACCGGAACGCTGGATGCGGGTTTTTACTCCTACGGCCTTAAACTCAACGCCGCAGGTAATGGATACGACCTGTCGCCGGAGGGCTACAACAACCTGGGCGGCGTACTGCTCAATGTGCTTGGCTGCATGAGTACGGGATGGTTTGAACAGCTTGACACCCTCTCCAAACGCATGGGAGAGCTGCGCATGGGAGCGGACTTTTACAGGCAGCAGGACCAACAGGCCAGGAACGCCGGAGAGGCGCCCAGGGGGCACTACTGGGCGCGCACGGCTTCCGGACGCACGGACACGGACCTGGGCATCGCCGGAGTATGCGGCTTTACGGAATACCAGTATGGGGCAGACAGCGGCGCGGACTGGATTGTTGCATCCGGGAGAAACAGCATGCTGGCTGCCGGCCTCTTCGGAGGATATCGCCGGAGTGACCGCCGCTTCCATGACGGCTGGGGAAGCAAGGGCAGCACGGACAGCGGCTACGGAGGCCTTTACGCCTCATGGCTGCACAGCAGGGGGTGGTTTGCGGACGCGGTTCTCAAGGGAATGAGCTACAATGCCGCATGGACCGCGGTCCAGCCCGGGGGCACGGAACGGGGCAGCTATGACAACTGGGGATTGGGAATGAGCATGGAAGCCGGGCGGCAGTGGAGCAGCTCCGGAGGATGGTTCCTGGAACCCTCCGTGCAAATCGCATGGCTCCATTCCGGTTCCACGCATATCGTTACGAACCAGGGCCTGGAAGTGGCGGGAAGCGCAGCCGACATCTGGCAATTTGCCGGACGCCTGCGAGCGGGACGCACATGGAGCGTCAACGGAGGCAGGCAGCTGGTGCAGGGCTACGTGAAAACCGGTGTTACGCAGCAGGCAAGCAATGGCGGTGAAGTAAAGGCCGCCGGCAACCAGTGGCGTCCGAATACGGATGGAACCCGCGGCATGGTTGGCTGCGGCGTGGCATGGCAGCTCAGCGCCCGCGATCAGGTGCACCTGGACTACGAATATGTCTACGGAGACAAATACGATCGTCCCTGGACGATCAATTTGGGGTATACGCGGAGCTTTTAGGCACGAAGGAATTCATCCTCTTTCTCCACCCGGCAGGTTCTCTCTTGCCGGGTGTTTTGTTTCTGCCGGTCCTCCCGGAAAGGCTTTCCGGCTTGTGCATTGATCCTGGAGAGGACAATCCGTTTCAGGAAACAAGGTGACCATAAAAAATCGCACTTACTGGTGTCGTTTCAACTTACAAGGAAACTCAAAGAGTTTCGACGACCAGATAACCGTCAGTGAATCTGAAACAATAGGTGATCTGTCTGCCTATTTTGCCTCTTGTTCTGATGAGGATTTTGTACGTTTAACCGGCAGCCAGTACAAAGGGCGCTATACGCAGGGAATGAATTTAAAGTATGACGCATCCGTCCCGCGTTTCTATTTCGATTCGTATGAGTCGCTCCAGAATCCGGCAATCATAGGAAATGGATCGGTAAGCAGCCATTGTCCGGAAGGATACCAGCTTCCTACGTCGAGAGATTTTGAGCTTTTGCTAAAGTCGGGGACTATTAGCTACACGCTTAATGGCGCACCGGTAAATTACACTACGGGTAGTGGAAGACCGGCCGTTATTTCAGCCCATAGCCGCGGAAATGTAGCGTGGGAGGGAGGTCTCCTTGCAACAGCCAATTACATTCAAATTGCTTTTGACGAAAACAATCTGGTCTTGGGAGGATTCGGTCATCAATATAATTCTTCAAACTCAATTGCTGCA